>Ga0105046_10016571_pt1 | contig 11311 bp, 7 predicted proteins | sample MAT03_FD_78385 | JGI IMG/M metagenome (GOLD analysis project Ga0105046, IMG submission 78385) | Freshwater microbial communities from Lake Fryxell liftoff mats and glacier meltwater in Antarctica - MAT-03 (megahit assembly) | ecosystem: Environmental > Aquatic > Freshwater > Ice > Liftoff...
CTAGGCTCAAGATCCTTGGCGCTAGCATAAGCTGCTTGTGCAAGATCGTCTTGGTTCCGCGACAAGTAAACATTTGCGAGACTTGTCAAAGCATCGGCTTGCTTGGGGTTTATCGCGAGTGTTTTCTTGAGAGCTATTTCTGCTTCATCGAGTAACTCCATAGCCGCCAACGAAATCCCCAGCATTTTTTGAGCTTCGGAACTGTCCGGTCGCAACCGAACTAGTTGACGCAATGGTGACTCGGCTTCATCATATCGCCCAAGCCTGACTAGGCATTCGCTGAGTCTCGATAAAATATTAGCATCTGTGGGTTGAACATTTAAAGAACGTTGAAAGAAAGTAGTAGCGGTTTCCAACTCCCCCTGTGATTGAAGGAATTTAGCCAAACTCGCGTTTGCTTTCGGGTAATTCGGAAGTAATTTTAATGCTTCACGATATGCATCGACCGCGAATTCGAAATTTCCACTCGACTCGAGCATTTGTGCCTGCCTAAGCAAGACGCGGGCGGAGAGTTCCTTCAGGTTTTCGCTGCGAATCTTTTGTGCAACCGACAGATGAATTGTTGGATTCGAAATAAGATCAACGAATGGAGTTAAGTGCTTCTGCACTGTATTTGCAATAGCGGGAGCGACGGACGCTGATTGTATTGGCAAGTATTCAAGGTAGGGTCTGTCATCTCGATAGATTTCAGCTCCTTCGCTCATTCGCTTCAATTGAGCTGGTCCACAAAGAAACCCGGCCACGAAAGATTCAGGACGTGACAGATAGTAATCGGGCCCCGCCCAATAGGAATAGTCTAGCTCTGATTTCAACGCTGGATTGCTAGCCAAGACCGTTGCAAAATGCTCGGGATCGAATCGTATTCGATCTTCACGCGAACCAATCAATAAAAACTCCGACGTGTTGTACCACAGTAGGCTGTGCGGAAATGAATCGATAAAAGTAGCAACTAATGTCTTAAACTCAGCTTGTCCAAAAAAATCGATTGGTAAAAACTGACAGACGATGCCGTCATGGCGCAGTCTCGGACGCAATTGACTATAGAAATCACGTGAATAAAACGCTGAAATGCGAGGTCGGTATATCTGTCCAACCTCGATCGAAATGATATCGTATGTTTCTTTTGTATGGGTAACGTAATTGCGCCCATCTTCGATAAGGATATTGACGCGTGAATCGTCCATCCACTTTGAATCGAAGTGCTCGCGCACCAAATCAACCATCCCATCTTCAATTTCTACGCAATCCAGGCGGTTTACATCGTGGGCTAGAAAACTTCTAGCCGTCTGGCCCGTACCCAGCCCAATTGCCAAAACGTCTTTTGGTGCAGGGTGCAAAAGTGCCGGAATGTGTGCCGCGAATACCTGATGATTCTTGATGTTTTGCCCTTGCCACATCCGATTGATCTCAAGCTGTAGCACGTCACCGTTTCGAACAACCGAGACATTGGCATTGACACCTTCACGAAAGTCGACCAAGTGCGCGCCAGCAGCCAGAAACGATTCGGGAAGTTTTGTACCCAGGTACAAAGGTATGCCGATCCAAAATGAGATTGCAGTAAAACTACCAACCAATTTCAAAATTCGAGGAATTCCTGTCGCTAAACTCCACCATGAAACCACTCCTAAAAACAGCCCAATTCCCGTAACAATCAGTAAGGAATAGTGTAGACCCGCATGGGGCAACATTACAAAGCCTGTTGCAGTTGCGCCCGCGATGCCACCCAAAAGATTGATTGCCGTCATGCGGCCCGCTTGCATGCCGATTTGCCTCGAATCAGTCGCGACCATGCCAATGGCTAACGGAAAGCACAGACCCGACAGAATCGACGGTACAAGCATTACGGCTGAGACAACGGTGAGCTGTTGGGTTACCGAAACAGCATTGAACCAGTCGCCCCACCAACCGGGTCGCAGTTGCATCGAAAGAATAACCAGCAACGCACTCAGTACTTGCGATAGGCCAATAAGCGCTGCTTTCCAACGTGCATGGTCACTGACAAACGTCCCTAAACCACTCCCAATTACGATTCCAAGAAGTACGATTGTTAGCGTTATCGTGTAGGTGTAGACCGTGTTCGGCATCCATAGCGACAAATAGCGTGTCCAAAGAACTTCTGTTGCTACCGCTACAAATCCAATTCCAAAGAACACGCTTCCGAGCACTCTACACTGCGAAGCTGAGAGACGCTGTCTTAAGCTTGAATCGGTTATCCTGAGTTCATCGTCTCCAATTGCTGGCTGCGCCTTAGTAACTCGTCCTGTTTCGGTTGCCACGCCGAAAAATAGAAACGCCATTAGGCCGACCAGCAGATTGGAAGAACCAGCTAAGGCAATCGCATAATTCACGCCAATATTTGGAATTAACCAGAATCCACAAATGAATGCGCCAAGTGCTGCTCCGAGCGTATTGATTCCATACAGCGATCCGATGCCACGCGTTACGCGTCCATTTTGACGAACAAACTGCTGGCAAAGCAACGGTAAAGTACCTCCCATCATTACGGTTGCTGGCAACATAATGAAGCTCACCAAACCTAGGCGAGTTACGGTGAGTAACCACGGCGAAGCAAAAACACTTGAGTAAAGTTGTCCATACAGCCAATCAATCCAGGCAAATGTCAGCGGACTTAAGAGTGTCACACACCCAACGCCAATCTCGAGCCAGGCGTAACTTCGCAATGGTGATGCCGACTGCGGACTGAATCGCCCGATGACATAGCTCCCCAGTGCTAATCCTGCGAAAAAGACTGCTAACACCAAGCTTATCGCCCACGTGGAACTTCCGAATACAAGTGCTGATTTGCGAATCCAGCAAACTTCGCAAATAAGTGCAGACATTCCGGTTACGAAGAAACAACTGCAGGCGGCGAGATAAAGTTTTGAAGGCAGGCTGAACATTTGCGGTCTTTACTATGCGGGTTTCTTCTTTTTAGGCGAGCGGCAGAAAGAGTCGTACCCTCCCCTCGCTCGACCCTCCCGGAGGGAGATTTAAGTCACTCTCCCTCTGGGAGAGTCGGCCTGAAAGGCCGGAGAGGGTTTGAATCACGCTGGTAGTTTTTAATCTGCCGCTCGCCTTATTCAATGCGACCTGCCTATCCAATGCCATGAACGCGATTGCCTAAGATTATAGGCAGCAATCGGATTTCGTTTAAATCACTTTGCTAAGATCTCGCTTAACGCCATTCCTTCAGCTAGCTTAATCGGGCGACGATCATCAGAAATGTTTTCGGTGTCAGGAGAGACTCCGACTGCACGGCAAACAGTCGCGAGGAGGTCGGGAGCTGTAACTGGGCGGTCCGTGACTTCCATGCCGTCGCTGCTCGTCTTGCCGACGATTGAGCCGCCAACGATTCCGCCTCCGCCCAGCACACATGACCAAGCGTTTGGAAAGTGATCGCGACCGCCTTGCGGATTGATCTGCGGTGTACGACCAAACTCGCCCATCCAAACAATTGTCGTCGTCTCAAGCAGACCGCTGGCCTTCAAGTCCAAGATGAGCTGGCTCCAGCCGCGATCAAGTCGTTCGCTAAGTCGCTTGACGGTGGCAAAGTTGTCAGCGTGGCTGTCCCATGATAGCCCCGCAGGTCCATCGCTGAGCGAAACTTCGACAACTGGAACACCGCGTTCGACCAAACGTCGCGCCATCAAGCAGCCTTGCCCGAAGGGGTCAATGCCATAGCGTCTTCGCACTTCGTCAGTCTCTTGCTTGAGATCAAAGGCTTCAACCAGATCGCTTTCGGCCAACTTCATGGCGCGGCGATATACGGTGTCGTGTGTTGCAGCCGCTCCCATTCGACTAGTTGCGCCATAGCTCTGCTGAAGCACGTCCCAAAATTCTCGGCGGCGTATAAGTCGCTCGCGAGGCAGCCCGTCGGGCGGGAGTAAGTTGTCCACTCGTAAGTCGGCTGGAGTGTCATCAGCAGGTTTCGCGGGACCGCCTACTTGCGTTGGATCGAAAGTCATTGTGCCTCCGACGGTTAGCGGTTCGCGCGAAGCACCTAGAAAGCCCGCGCTGAATGCAGGCGGGTTGATGAACGAGTTCGGGAGGATACTAACATAGCTAGGAATACTTTCATCGGGTGGGGCCAACTCTTTGGCGAGCGCAGAAGGAAAAGAAGGATAACGAACCGGTGCACCAGGGCGTTGGCCAGTGCGAACAAGAAACGTCCCGCGACTGTGGTCACCTTCTTTAGTTTGCATACCGCGAACGATAGACAAATGTGCGGCGACTTTACCCAACTCAGGCAAGTGCTCGCTGAATCGCATCCCAGGAATAGAAGTTGTTAGTTCTTTAAACGGGCCGCCATTAGTATGCCCCGGCTTCAGATCAAAAGTATCCATCTGTGAAGGGCCACCGGGCATCCAAAGCACGACCAATCGTCGCTGCGAACCGTTTGCTTTTAACTTAGCAGCCAACTGGCTCGGCCAAGCCGTCATGACTCCGGCTTGTGCCCCGAGGGCCAACATTGTTTGAATGCAGGTGCGTCGATTAGTCTTCATGGAAGCCTCGCTGCTCAGTTAATTTGGCGGATTGAAGCCTCCATTGTACGGCCTGCAAGCCTGCGACGCCAACTTGAAAATGGGTACGCCACTTCGCGTATTGATTATTGCCCCGCGGGCGGAGTTATTTCGTCCCTAGCGGGACTTACGTTGACATTGTCTTCGATACCCACCGTTAAAAACGGTGGGCTATTGTCGTGTGTCCCTAGCGGGACATATTCGCACAGTAAGGAAGTAAGTCGGATCGAGTTCCCCTGAGAAGGTGGTCAGGAAGAAGGCAATCGATATCGCACTACCAATGGCACCAGAAGCACTGCCAGCATCCAAAATACCGAGGAAACTGGCCATCCGAGATAGGTCGCGATATTCAAGAACAATTGATACAGCGGACCGGCGATCAAAATCCCTACAAAATTCGCAAAATTCATGGTCCCGATCATCCGCCCCTTAATTTCCGCTGGCGGACGCTGCTGCATAAACACCTGGATAGGAATAATGAACACCGCTGCGAACATTCCCATCACGATTAACGCGAATAGTGCCCCCCAGTATCCCAGGTAATGCACGCCACCAGGCTTCCATGCTCCCAGTGCGACAAGTGCCAAGAGCATACCTTCGGTTCCGAGCAGAACTTGATTGGTGGCGGATACTTTCTTCAGAACGACGTTTGCCAATACTGCGCCAAGGATAATCCCAATCGCCAGACCACCGGTGAGAATGCTTGTTAGCGTATCGCTTTCAATCTTCAGTTGGCCCTTACCAAGACTATTGACCGTCGGCATGACCACACCAGCAACAATGTAAAACATGCTCGAAACGACGATTGCAGTAAGTAGAGGCTTGTCGTCCCAAAGCAGTTTTCGAATCGGCTCGCTGACTCCGAAATCGCCCCAGGAGATTGTTGCGTCGGGCTGAGCCGGTTTGGTGGAGCGAATGAAGAACGACGTTATCGTTCCCATCACTGCAATGCCAGTGCAGACCAATGAACTGATCCACAGGTTCTTATAGTTTGCCGAACCGTCGGCTTCCGTAATCGTCAACACATCCTTGAGAAACCCAGCGGCAACAACTCCTAGAATAATCGCAAGGAATGTCGACATCAGAATTAAACCGTTCGCACGCGGCAGTTCGCGCTTGGCAAACAATTCGGGAAGAATGCCATACTTGGCTGGTCCGAAGAATGTGCTGTGGACTCCCATCATCACCAACACTGACCACGTCCCCAAGTCGCCGAGTCGTCCGTAGGCAAGAAACGCCGCAACGGCCAAGAGCGTGATTATGATCTCAGCGGCTTTACAAATAAATATGATTCGGCTTTTGCTATGCTTATCCGAAAGATAACCAGCGAAGCTACTGAAGAGAACGAAGGGCAAACTGAAAAGTGCCGCTGCCCAACCTTGTGTATCTTCGCTCAGGTTTCCCCCGACAGCCGAAATCGCCATGAGCAGCATGAGCTGTTTGTAAAGATTGTCATTGAAGGCACCGAGAAACTGTGTAACCAACAATCCCCAGAACGAACGGTCGGACAGGATCGTCGACTTCTGCGTATAGGATTCCAGTTCGTCCGGTTGGGGTGAATTGGACAACTGGTAAGGATTGGGTGCTGTGGAGTTGTCTGGTGCCGACACGCGATGAGCTCCCTTGGAAAGTAGTCGGTAAATTGCTAGCCCAAGATTGTACCGACAATTCTTCGGAGCACGGACCTCTCGTCCGCAGAACCCGCTCAGCAACACTGTCAAGAATGCCAAGCGGGCCGATCAAACGGCTTTCAAATATCACCGAGCGGTCGAGATGCCCAATGTCACACTTTCGGAGTGGACTTGCTTAGGTACCCCAATTTACTTCTTCAGCCAATCTTTCCGTTGACGACTACTTGGAATGCCCATTTTCTTGCGATACTTCGTGATCGTACGCCGAGCGACGGTGAAACCGATCTTGGAAAGTTCACCAACGAGGTCGTCATCGCTGTAAGGCTTTTGTTTGTCCTCTTTATCGATTAGCTCGTGAAGCTTGATGCGAATCGTATCCCAAGCGACATCTTCGCCGTCTTCGCTACGAGTGCCGCCTACGAAAAATCGCTTTAGCGGAAAAATACCACGCGGAGTTTGAATCCATTTATCGTCAACTGCACGACTGATTGTGGTGACGTGAACTTTCACGACGTCAGCGATCTGTTGCATCTTCAGTGGCTCGATGAACTCGGGGCCATCGTCCAAAAATCGCTTTTGATAATCGACGATCGACTGAGCGACCTTCAGAACCGTATTTCGACGCTGTTGAATGGCTTCGATCAACCAGTTCGCAGATTCAATCTTACGTCGAATGAAATCACGTTCTTCTTGAGTCGCTGTCGGGTCGCCGAGTCGCTTGCGGTAGTATTCGCTGATGCGCAATGAAGGCAAGCGGTCGTCCTCGAGGCGCACCATGTACTTGCCGTTCTCATCGGTTTCCACAATCACGTCGGGTGCAACGATTGGTACATAGGCTTCGAGGAAAGCTGCGCCCGGTTTCGGATTGAGATGATGAAATTCATGCTTGGCCAGTTGAATGTTCTCGATCGAAATGCCGGTTTTCTTCTCGATCAGCGGCAATCGATTTTCGGCTAAGTCTTCAAGGTGCTTGTCGATGATCAATCGCAGCTCTTCGTACATGTGCATGTCAGGGTTCAACTGATTGAGCAGGCACTCGCGCAGGTCGCGAGCTGCAATACCAGCAGGCTCTAGCGACTGGACTAATTGCAAAGCTTCTTCGGCTCGCTGCATTTCTTCGGCACTATGGCCAGCAGGGAGCAAGTCGCGGAGGCTGGATTTGAAATAGCCACCGTTGCGAGCATCGAGTGTCGAGATGATTCGCTCAGCGATCTGCTCGTGGTCGTCGTCGATCTCCATTTCCGCCAACTGATGAATCAGATAATCGTTCAGCGACTCGGGCCGTTCGAGTGCGTTGGCCATCAAGTCATGCTGGCGATCCTGAGCTTCTTGCATACGGTTGCTCGACGTGCGAAAGTCGTCAAAACTTTCTGGCATGTCGTTGTCCATGTTCGCCAGTCGCTCGAAGTCCTCTTCGTTCGTCTGATTATCTTTGACAACAAGCTCTTTTTCGTCTTCGGTCTGGCGATTGGGATCGACCTCTTCTTCCTCAGGTTCGTCGGGAAGATTTGGGTCGACATCCTGAACTTCGAGCATCGGATTTTCGGAGATTTCCTGCTCGACGCGTTCTTGCAGGGCCAAAATTGGCAACTGCAAAATCTCCATCGATTGGATCATTTTGGGGGCCAGCTTTTGTGTCTGCAGCTGGCGTGCTTCCATTCCGAACGATAGACGCATCACATCACCTTAGATGACCAACAAATTCAAACTGAACAGCCCTATGCTGTTCGCGAATTCGTAGTCATGGGTCTTGAGTTTCGTTGTACCAAAGCGTAAACGTAAATTCGCCTCAGCTCTATTAAGTGTAACACTTCGGCGCGCTTCTGACGGCAATTCCGCAGAAAAGGAACGATGTTTGCTATTGAGTGTTTGCAATTGAACAGCGGGCCTCCGTCGGCATTGCATACAAAGCCGATCAATGTCGGAAAAGTCCGCTTCGACGAACCGTAGTGTCGCCTTCTAAGGCACTAAGGGAGTCCCGCTTAAGAGAACGCGATTGCCTAACTCCTTCGGCGGACTGTTTAGTGATCGACAAATTCAACCTCGATGTGCATTACTCTGAAAGAGTAACGTCATTCAGCCCAGGATTGCGAGCGAAGCGAACTACCCTGGGATTGATAGTTGGGCGCAGGTGAATTTACCCCCAAGGGGCAACGCTATGAAGCATTTTTATACATCATCCAGGCGCACAATTTACGGAATTCAGTTAGGTAGCTGGTTTCGTGAGAAACCGGATGCGAAGGAGAGGTCGCTGACAAGCACCGGTTTCTCACGAAACCAGCTACATTTCCTCGTCCAAAATGCTTCAAAGCGTTGGGGTAAATTTGATCGACCGTGCACTGACCCAGGGTAGCGCGCTGCGCTTCGCAACCCTGGGCTTAAGTGCGTAACTCCTGCGGAGTAGAACCAATAGCCAGCAGTTAAGTTAAACGAATTTGCCACGTACCCTACTGCGGGATAAGTTCCATGCATATCAAGCGATCCATGCCGCGAATGTATAGCAAACCGTGCGATAAAACCGGCGCGGCCCAACATGGGTATTCGAGCAACGCTTGTTTGTCCGTTGGATCGGCGATCTGATTCAAGTTGGCTGTTGCGACAACATCGAACTTTTCCGGATTCGTTCTAACCAACTCCAAACGACCGTATTCGCCAAGTACGATCAGGTAGCCATCGACCAGCAAAACGCTCGAGCGCTCGTGACGTCGCTCAGTCCATTGAAGTTTTCCGTCACTCATTCGAATACAACGAAAATCTGCATCCGGTTGATTTCGACCGCTGCAACCATACAAGTAGTCACCGACCCAGACGGGCGTTGACCAGTGAGCTCGAAACGCATGTTTGCGCACGGACGTCCCCGTGTCTTGCCAAACAGGCTTGGGTTTCCCCCCAGCGACCGACAGCAGTGCGCTGCCGATTTCATAGGCTTCTGTTATCAGTATTTGATTGCCACGCATTACGGGGAGCGCCGCGTTAACGCTATCCCTCATGCTCGCCCGCCACGGAAACTTGAAGATCTCTTTGCCCGATTCGGGATCCCAAGCCATCAGACCGCTGCGAAGGAATGCTAAGCCAGTTGCTTTGCCATTGATCTCGCGGACCGTCATGGATGCGTAACTCGACAGATCATTGCCAACGCGATAGACCTCTTTGCCAGTTAATTTGTTGAAAGCGACCACTGCGCTTCCATTGGGTTTTATTCGATCCAATTGTCCAGCGGGCACAAGATGTGATTCCGGTGGACTGCCACCAATCATCACCAGTAGCAGGTCGTTGTAAACGTAGGGAGTGCTAGCGACGCCAAAGAAGTTTTGCACGACGCTGAATTCCTTCGCTGTATCCTTCTGCCAAATCTGCTGGCCGTCATCCAGTCGCCAACAAGTCAACTGGCCGTTCACTCCGAAGGTGTAGACGTTATCGCCGTCTACAATTGGGCTGCACCGCGGCCCGTTGTTGTAGCCCAGCAAGTCCTCGTAAACGACTTTCGTTTCTGCTCGCCACAATTCTTCTGCAGTCTCTGCATTGAAACACGTCAAACGCTCGTCGTCGCCGAAGCGGTCAAACTGCAACAAACGCCCCTTTACAATCGTCGGACCACCGTAACTGACACCAAGCTCCATTGTCCACTTGATCGGCGGATGGGGTTTCCAGAGTTCTGGATCGACTCCCTTCTCCGCCGAAGTCCCATCGCCGCGAGGCCCTAGAAACGCTGGCCAGTCTTCACCCGCTTGGCGAGTCCCAATCGTCGGCGTTTCGGCAAGCACAGGAGCCGGGCTTACGCGGTGCAAGAAGACGATTGCAAACACCGTCCACGAAATCTTAAGCCTGTTCCATAAACCCGAACCTTGCATGGTAATTCATCCCAGATTTATAAGCGTGGACGAGGCCACCTAAATGTCTCGCGTTTCCCCTGACGAGCTGAAGCTCACTCTACCTAGAGTGTACTCATTGTCGTGACGAAGGAAGCGTCCAGTCAGCGAAAAGCAGATTCGGTATCCGCTCAAAATCAACAGCGTTCCGCGTTAGCAACGTCATTTGATTTGCTATGGCGATGGATGCGATCCGCAAGTCCATTGAACCGACCCGCACCTGCTGTCTACGAAGTTCGTCATAAACATCAGCCGCAGCGGCACTGAATGGAAGCACTTGGGCTCAGGAGAAGTTGTCGACGACGGTTTCCAATTCGGTGTAGCCTCGGACTAATGCGGCAACGTCATGAGCGCGGGCATTATACTTAGTCCATCCATTGAATTGCTCATGAAATGAAACAATCGTAATGAAAAAATCCAACGGACTAATGGTTGAGCACCGCGCAGCCAAGTTCTCGAACTCTTGCCCCTGTTGTCGTTGCAGGATGCTGAGATGGTCGGAATCCAGAATGTACATTGCCAGTTAGTCCCCTTCAGGCAATTCCGCGTCTCGCATTTCTTTACCAAGTCGTACTATCTCGTCGAAATCCGGATCGTCTTTAAAGGAGCCGGAAATTTCGGCAATCCAGTTCGATTTGTTGCGAGGTGCTTTGGATTTGAGGATTGCTAATTCTCGTTCGACTCTGGTGAGTCTCGCTTCGATGGTTTCCGACATATGGCTCCCCTTGGTTTCTTAACTTCCACAGCCACACTCCAGCCTGTTCCGTACGATACGATTTCACTCCTCTTCATCAGCCGCTGAATCACCTGCGGCAGCGTCCGTCTCGATCGGTTCCGGCGGCAGTTCTGCTGGCGGAGCCATGCGGGCTACTGCTTCGACTTCCTCGTCGATGTTGTCTTCAACTGGCACTTGAACGATGGCAATCAGTTTATCACCTTCGTCGAGCGACATGACGCGAACGCCTTGCGTGTTGCGGCCGATGATATTGATCCCCTTGGCGGCGATACGCTGAATCTTGCCACGAGAAGTCATCAATAGCAATTCATCTTCATCCGTAACTCTTACAATCGCGACCACGGGGCCATTGCGTTTACTAGTCTTGATATCGATCAAGCCGCCACCACCACGCCGCTGTGTACGGTACTTGTTGCTCGACGAAAGATCTTCAGACGACTCAGCTTCAGCATCCGCTGTATCTGCTGGCTCAGCTACATCTACTGGCTCAGCTACATCTACTCCGCCGTCGATATCATCACCAACAGCATCCTCAATCGGTGCGAGCGTCTCACC
>Ga0105046_10016572_pt1 | contig 11310 bp, 9 predicted proteins | sample MAT03_FD_78385 | JGI IMG/M metagenome (GOLD analysis project Ga0105046, IMG submission 78385) | Freshwater microbial communities from Lake Fryxell liftoff mats and glacier meltwater in Antarctica - MAT-03 (megahit assembly) | ecosystem: Environmental > Aquatic > Freshwater > Ice > Liftoff...
TGCCAACAGCCTCAAAGACTGGCCCGTGATCCTGTTGACCGTGGTGGCGGCCGTCCTGGTGTGGCGCACCCGGCTGCACTTGCTGTGGTTGCTGGGCACCGGTGCCTTGCTCGGCTGGTTCGGGTTGATCTAAACCGCTCGCGCCGGGCCGCCGACGTCATCGCAGCCACGGCGGGGTGCGTAATGCGCCGCTCGATGGAGATGGCGTAGAACTCTTCCCCAAGGTCGGCGCCCGCCCCCAAAGTGTGCACGTCGTAGTGCGCCGATATCTCATCAGCCAGCGTCGTGGTTGTCTGGCGCACGACAATTTATTTGCTGAGGCTGTTGGGCGCAGGCGCGCTGCCGGGCTGGTAAGGCTTGATTGAGGTTAAAAGCGGAACAACTACCCCGTTCAGGGATTGCACCAGTCACAGCGGGAAGGATCGGCTTGCCTGGGATCCAGCCGGCGTTTTTCTTCGCCATGACCGCAATGCCAACACGACCAGACATCGGCTAAAGGCTGTCGGGTAGCGGACGCGCAGATGGCGCACGGCAGACCTGTGATCGCCCGGGTCATCGCGTAGCCTGGCGCTGCGCAAATCGGGCAGGATGAACTGAGCCTCTGCGCGAGATCGTCGGTTGCGGCAGCTATGATTTTCTGGCGCGTCGGATTGCAATAAGCGCGCAGGTCATTTTCGACGACGACGACGCCATTGCCCGAGAGGCTGGCAGCATGGTCGTAGGCTTTTTGCAGCGCCGTCCTGTCGCTGAGGCCTTTGCAAATACGCGAATCGTGTTCGTCGTTTGGTCTGACCACGAGGTGATGGGATGGAAACCCGGCCTCTTCGGCAAAAGTCACCATTTCTTTCCAGTTGCTCACTGCCCGATGTCCACTTTTCGCTGGTCCCTGGGCAATACCGGTGACTTCAAGCCCCTTGTCATCGTCGATGAAAACGACAAGCTCTACATTCCAGGGAATCAAACCGGTGTAAGGGTCGGCAACGAAAGCGCCTTCGCTTGCCAAGCCGATGCGCGAATTGGCCAGGCGCATGCCGATGCGCGCTTTTTGCAGTGCAGCCTCCCGTTGTGAACCACGGCGGGGAATATCGCGGGTAAAAGTGCCGAGCTGATCCGTGTCATAGCCTTTAACCAGGTCTACATGGCAGCCAATCGCCGCCTGCAAGACAGGCGCGATGATGACTTCCTTGCCATGCTGGGTCAGCAGAACGGCATGTCGGCCTTCGTACATGCCGCGAGCGCTTGTAAATTGCTGCACCAGATGCTCCTTCAAGCCGTGCATGCCGAATCCGGCGCGGCCACCCAGGTTTGCCAGTGGCCACTCGAATATGCCTGAACGGCATTCGTTTCCGAGTCAATACGAAAAAGGTGAAGCCAGCGGTTGTCCACCAGCTGGCGTACCACCTCATGCTTGTTCATCACCGCCTCGATACCGGCTTGCGGTGCCTCGATAAAGACCGACAAGCGCAACGGCGTGTGCATCCAGCTCTCGCCGTCATGCAGGGATTGCAGGGGCAGGCCAATGCGCAAGTCGCCACCATTGCCTTCGAACACGCCGATGCGGCCGCCGACCACGTTGTGAAGCACCTTGTTGCCACTGCCATAACGCGCGTTGTCTACCGTGGATGCAAAGTATTGCATGTTGATCCAGTGTGTCACCACCATGGGTGCGGTCATGATGAGTTCAAGAACGCTGCCGTCGGCATCGCGCCGCCAGTCGTAGTCGTGAAGGAAGGACCGGCCGGCCAGATCGATGGCCCGGGAGCGGGAACGGGGCGCGACGATGAAGGCGGCGTTGTTGGCCAGCCCCCATTCCGGCCGCGTTTGAGCCCAGTCATTGGCCCTTTTTTTCACGCTCTGAAGCAAGGTTTCAGGCTGGGCGCAAAGATGGCCCAGACCGAGCGAAGGCGCACGCTCGGCGCGTGTCCTGGCGCCTGCCTCAAACAGCGCTTGGCGCAGGCGCGTCAGGTCGTCCGCATGGCTGGCAGGGACGAGATCGACGTCAAAGAGCTCGACTTCATCGGTGGTGGTGTTATGCAGCGCAGCCAGAAAATGTGTCGTTTCGGGAATAACCAGGTGGCGTTCGGCAAGTGCTTGCCGCAGCGCCGGGTCGTTCAGCAGCGCCGCCAAGGCCCGGGCATTGACTTCACCAGTTTGGCCGCAGCAGGCGCCGCAGTCGAGGCCAGCCGCATGCGGGTTGTTGGCGCTTTGGCTGCCATGACCTGCGAGCAGAACGATGCGCGCAAAGCCGGAGCGCAGGCTCATCGCCTGGAGCACCCCTTCGGCCAGGGACACGCGCTGCGCGAACGCGTCATCACCCTTCATGAGCAACGTTGGGCGCGCGACATGCCGTGCGCCCAGGCCGTCAAAATCGGCAGGCGACGCAGAGCTGCTGGACGGCAGACTGCGCTTGACCAGCTTGCCCAGGTAGCCCAAGCCCATGGCTTCGACCAGCGTGAAGGCCGAGCCCGGCAGGCGCTGGAAGGGGAGCCACGATTTTTTAGCGGCAAAACCTGCGCGCCTGGCCTTTACCAACGCGGCGTCTTTGTCATCACAGCCGCATGAGTCGGTGACGCGCAGCGTGGGCGCAAGCAGCCCCGGCAGTTGGGGACGCGTCGCTGCGGTTCCAAGCGGCGTGTAGGAAATGGGCAGTCCGAAAAAGCCCGCGAATCCCATCGTCTGAACATCAGGCGAGACGCTTTCGAGCGCGCGGCGAAAGACTTCCGAACGCACATCGATGCAAAACACCGCCTGAACCGGGCACGTGTGCCCGGTTGATGCGGGCGAGGCCTGTGCCAACGCAGCGGCAAGCGGCTTTTGGTAGGCGATTTCCAGCGCACGATGCAGCAATGCAGCGTGATCGGGTGCGCTGTGGTTGCTGCCAATGTCTTGCCTGCGCCAAGAGTGATTCCAGGCGTGCCGCCAGCGCATCCAGCGCGATTGATCAGCGCGCGAGCCATCGTCAAGCAGGTATTCCCATGAAAGTCGAATCGCCAGCAGATCGACGAGTTCAGTGTCGTCGCCGCCCTCGAGGCGCGCTTGCCAGCGCAGATACGCGCACCAGGACGCCCAGCCGTGGATTCGATGTAAAACAGCGCACAGGAAGTCGCACAGACCGTCAGCCGGCACACCCAATTTTTTGAGCACAAACGCAATCGCTTGCCGGGCACCGACAGGCAGCGCCTGGGAACGCTGCAGGACCTCGGGCGCATTCATCAGCAGCGAGATGCCATGGGCATGCGCCACCGAATGACGCCACCCGCCATACAGGCCGAGGCTCTGCGCGGGATGCCAGTCGGCCTGCTCGGTATCAAAATAAGCAGCGCAAAATTGACTGATTTGATGCGTGATAGTGTCCTGCCAGGCAGGCTCGCGCGCCAATTGGCGTTGCGCGTCGAGCATGTCGGATAGCAGTGGCAACGCGGCCGGCGTTTCCGCTGGACCATCAAGCCCGGCCGTCACCGCCGCCGGATTTTCCAGTACCCCCGCTTCTGCCATCGCCTGCACCAGGTGCTCTTGCTGGAAGGCTTTGGCCTTCCACGCTTTGCGGTAGAACCCCCGCGGCATGTGCATGTGGCTGCCGCAAAGCTGCTTCAGCTGCTCGGCCGCCGCTTCAATGGGGCGGTCAATCCATCCCCAGTAAGGATTGACCGCGATGAACCGGTCCAAAGGCCAGGCGGGCGCGATCGAGCGGCAGGCCGCATCAACGGCTGATTCAACGGCTGAATCGACAGAAGAGCTGGCCGGATCGAACGGGGAGACAACAGCATTCATGATTTTTCGCTCAATAGCGCAGGCGTAGAGTGAGGTGGCCGCGGCGAAACCGCAGGAAGAGATAGTGGCCAGATACGGAACGTCAGCCGCGTACAGCGCTCGTCAAGGTAGAAACCGGCATAAGCCCATGGATAGAGCGTCTTGGCAAGTCGGCCGCGCGGGAAGGCGAGCAGCCATGCTTGCAACAGATAGAGCAGCGCAAAGCAGCTGCCGGTCCAGACGGACAACGCCAGCGATCCAGAGCCATCCGGCACCTTCACCAGGACGCCGAAGGCGAGATGCCAGGCAATGTAGAGCTGCGCCAACACCAGGATGGCGATGACGCCGCGCACGGTGCCAATGCCCCAGCCATCGGCGCGCCACAGCAACGGAGCCAGTCCCAGCCCGACGATCAAGACTGCCACGGCCGGGATCGCAAGGCCAGGCAAGGCCATTTGCCAAACCGCAATGCAGGCAGCCACCAGCGCAATGGCCAACGGGGCGCAGAGCAGGCGCGTGATCACGCTGGCAGCTGGCGAGCGCTTGGCCTCTAGCGGGAAAAGCGCACGCCGGCGAGTGTCCAGCACCGCTTCGCCCGCAGCAAGAAAGGCGTAGGCCTTGTACAGCGAATGCGCCACCAGATGCAAGAAAGCGAGTTCATACAGACCGAGGCCGCATTCAAGCAGCATGAAGCCCATTTGCGCGCAGGTCGACCACGCCAGGCGCACCTTGATACTGATGCGCGTCATCATCACCAGGCCGGACAGCACCGCAGTCAGACTGCCCACCACGACCAGCAGGGTTTGCGCCATAGGTGCAGCCGAGAGAAACACGGCCAGGCGAATCAGCAGAAAACCACCCAGATTGACGATGCCCGCATGCAGCAGAGCCGACACGGGCGTGGGCGCTTCCATCACCTGAATCAGCCAGCCATGGACCGGTAACTGGCCTGACTTGAGAATCACCGCCAGCACTATCAAGGCCATGGCGGTGTTCAGCGACGCGGACAGGGCCTCGGCCGCCGCGACGTGGTCGGCAATGCCTTGAAACGCGAGTGTTCCGGTTTCAAGATAAATCAGCGTCAGCGCGGCCAACAGACACAGTTCGGCAAGCCGGCTGGCGATGAATTTCTTGTGCGCGGCGATCAGCGCGGCGGGACGGTCGCGGTAAAAGGTCAGCAAATAATGCAGCGCCATACTGCTGGCGATCCATGCGAGCACCAGCACACCCAGGTTGTTGGTCAGCACCACGACGCCGATGGATGCCAAAGTCAGCAGCATGGCAACTATGTAGCGCTTTTGCCCCGCTTCGCCGTTCAGGTAGCTTCGGGAGTAGCGGATAACCACCCAGCCCAGCAGGCTGACCAGCGTCACCATGGCAAGCCCCAGCGTATCGGTATTCGCATTGGTGAATCCCTGATGCGCAGCGGCGGCAGCGGCGGCCAATGCCATCACGAGCGCTGCAACCGCCGTTCCTTCGGCAAAGACCCAGGCCCGGGGACTACCGGCGCCGACCATGATCGGCAGGCAGGCCAGCACGTAGGCCAGCGGCACACCCCAAAGCAGTGCGCCATTGTGGAATTCGGACATCGAGACCCTCTGTTGGTTGAATTGGGATCACGCGACTTTGCCTTCAGGCCACAATTAAGTAAAATAGATATATGTTCATAAATAATTCTATAAAACAGAACCATGTTGGTGTCCCGACTTAACTATCGCCATCTCTACTATTTCTGGATGGTCGCCAAGGAGGGGCACTTGACACGCGTCGCCGGGCAGTTGCATGTGGCGCAATCGGCCCTTTCCTCTCAAATCCGCCTACTCGAAGAGCAAATGGGAAATGCGCTGTTCGTGCGCCAGGGCCGGACCCTTGAGCTGACCGAAGTAGGCCGCGTGGTGTTGGGCTATGCCGACGGTATCTTTGCGCTGGGCACGGAACTGGTGGCGGCTGTGTCCGCTGGCGGGGGGCAGAAGATACAGCGGCTGAGGGTCGGCGGTGTCGCCAACCTTTCGCGTAATTTTCAGGAGAACTTTCTGCGCCCCATCATGGGCACGGAAGATGTGCAGCTGGTACTGGAGTCAGGCAGCCTCGACGAGCTGCTGCCGCGCCTGGCGGTACACAAGCTTGACCTCGTTCTGTCCAATCGTCCGGTGAGCGCGGATGCCGAACAGCTTTGGCGCTGCCGCCGTGTCGCGCGCCAGCCGGTGTGCCTGGTGGGCAAGCCGCGCCCGGCCTCGCGACCGTTTCGCTTTCCGGAAGATTTGCCGGGCGTGAAACTCCTGCTTCCGGGACACAGCAGCGACATACGCACCGAATTCGACATGCTCTGTGAAAACCTTCAGATCAAGATCAGCGTGTTTGCGGAGGTCGACGACATGGCGATGCTGCGTTTGCTCGCGCGCGATTCTGGCGGCGTGGCTCTGGTCCCGGCGGTGGTCGTGCAGGACGAGCTGCTCAGCGGCGTGTTGCAGCAGTACTGCGTCGTACCGAGGCTTTACGAAAATTTCTATGCCATCAGTGCCGAAAGGCAATTTCAGTCGGCAGTGCTGAAAAAGCTTCTGTCCAGCATGGCCCACTGAAGCGGCCATCCGGCAGTATTTCAGCGGCGCTGGCGGAGTGCCTCGTACAGGCAGACACCGCTTGCCACCGAGACGTTGAGGCTTTCAACGGCACCGCGCATCGGGATGCTGACCAGCTCGTCGCAGGTCTTGCGCGTGAGCTGGCGCATGCCCTCGCCTTCCGCGCCCAGCACCAGAGCCACCGGCCCGGTGAGCTCGACGTCGTAAATCGTTTTCGGCGCGTCGTCGCTGGTGCCTATGCACCAGATGTGGCGCTCCTTGAGCTCCCCCAGCGTGCGCGCCAGATTCGTCACCATGAAGTAAGGCACGGTTTCAGCCGCGCCGCTGGCCACCTTGGCCACCGTGGCGTTGATGCCGGCCGCGTGGTCTTTGGGTGCAATCACCGCATGCGCGCCGGCCCCGTCGGCCACACGCAGGCAGGCGCCCAGGTTGTGCGGATCGGTCACGCCGTCGAGCACCAGAAGCAGCGGCGGCACGGCCGAGCCGGCCTCCAGTTGCTCCAGCAGCTCGTCCAGCGACTTGACCTGCGCCAGCGGGTCGACCCGCGCCACCACCCCCTGGTGGCCGTGGCTGCCGCACATCTTGGCCAGCCGCAGCCCGTCTGACTCGATCAGGCGAATACCGGCCTCTTTGGCCCGATCCATGAACTGGCGCATGCGTGCGTCACGGCGCGACGCATCGAAAAACACCTCGAAAACAGATTTGGGCGCGGTCTTGATGCGCACACCGACGGCATGGAAGCCGAACAGGACTTTGGGGGAGGAGGACATGGCAGGATTATCACTGCTCCCCATGGCGCTCTTGCGAACTGACAGCTCAGGGCACAGGCGTCGGTGCCCAGGGGCTGCACGAACTGCTGGCCGTCTCGATTCCGGACCCCTGGGCAGGCGAGCTGTTTATCAATCCAAAAATATTTCCGGCCGTCACGCCGTCCTGACCGCTATCTTTTTGATAGCTGCTTGCGCCCACCAGACAAAGGCGGGAAGCCTGTTTTATACTCAAGCCGGAACAATCTGCCCGGCCTCCAGCGTAATCCGGCGCTGGCAGCGTGCCGCGATGTCGCGGTCGTGCGTGACCAGCACAAGCGTGGTCCCCAGCTCCTGGTTCAGCTCGAACATCAGCGCCATGACGGTCTCGCCAGTGGCAAAGTCCAGACTGCCAGTGGGCTCATCGGCCAGCAGCAGCGCCGGCTGCACCACAAAGGCCCGGGCCAGCGCCACCCGCTGCTGCTCGCCACCCGAGAGCACCTTGGGGTAGTGGCCCAGGCGCTCACCCAGGCCGACACGTTTGAGCATGTCGGTGGCCTGCGCCCGGGCATTTTTTGCACCCGACAATTCCAGCGGCAGCATGACGTTTTCCAGCGCATTGAGGTTGCCCATGAGCTGGAAACTCTGGAACACAAAACCGACTTTCTGGGCCCGCAGCGCGGCGCGGTCGTCTTCGCTGAGGGCAAACAGGTCCTGGCCGGCCAGTTGCACCGTGCCCTGGGTGGGGGTATCCAGCCCGGCAATGATGGACAGCAGCGTGCTTTTGCCCGAGCCCGAGGCGCCGACAATGGCCGCAGTCTCCCTGGCCGCCAGCGCGAAATGAATATCGCGCAAAATGGTCAGGGTGCCGGTCGAGTCGCTCACGCTCTTGAAAACGTGCTCCACGGCAATAATTGAAGAGGGTGTGGACGCCGCAGCAGCGTCGTCCAGCACATTAACCGCAGGTTCAAACATGTCAGCCTTGTCAAAAAACTTGAGATCAGACTTTACCAAGCTTGTCCGGAAAGCGGCAGGCCGCGTGGCAAGACCTTTGTTGTTGTTGCTGGCCGTGATGATTGCCGGACCCCTGGTAGCGCAAGTCCAGATCACCGCGCCCGCCGTCGCTGGCCAGATCGTGCTGATCGTTGGCGATTCCCTGAGCGCCGAATACGGCCTCAAACGCGGCACCGGCTGGGTGCAGCTGCTGGAAAAACAGCTCGCCGCCGACAAAAAAAATGTTCGCGTCGTCAACGCCAGCATCAGCGGCGACACCACCTCGGGCGGCCGCTCGCGCCTGCCGGCGCTGCTGGCGCTGCACAAGCCGACCACGGTGGTGATAGAACTTGGCGGCAACGACGCCCTGCGCGGCCTGCCGCTGGACATGACGGAAAACAACCTGGCGGTCATGACACAGGCCGCCAAAAAAGCCGGTGCCCAGGTGCTTCTGCTGGGCATGCAGGTGCCGCCCAATTACGGCAGTGCTTACAGCGCGACCTTTTCCGGGCTGTTCGCCAAGATCGCCAAAGCCGAAAAAGTGGCGCTGGTGCCCTTTTTCCTCAAGGGCGTGGCCGACGTTAACGACGCGGTGGGGAATTTCCAGGCCGACCGCATCCACCCGAACGAGCAGTCGCAGGCCAGGATGCTGGCCAACGTCTGGCCTGAACTGAAAAAACTTCTCAAGTGAGCCTGGAGCGCATCTCCGCCGAACAGGCGCTGGCCAGCCTGGCCGACTACGCCACTGTGATCGATGCCCGCAGCGAGGGCGAATACGCCGAAGACCACCTGCCCGGCGCCGTCAACTGGCCCAGCCTGAACGACGAAGAACGCAAAATCGTCGGCACGCGTTACAAGCAGATCAACCAGTTCGAGGCGAAAAAGCTGGGTGCTTCGCTGGTCGCCAAAAACATCGCCGTCCACATCCAGCGCGAGGTGCTGGACAAGCCGCGTGAATGGCAGCCGCTGGTGTACTGCTGGCGCGGCGGCAAGCGCAGTGGCTCGCTGGCGCTGATCCTCGATCAGATCGGTTTCCGCGTCACTTTGGTCGAAGGCGGCTACAAGGCCTTCCGCGCCGCGCTGGTAGCCGACCTGCCGCAACTGGCCGCGCGCCACCGCTACAAGGTCGTGTGCGGTCCCACCGGCACAGGCAAAACCCGGCTGCTGCATGCGCTGGCACAGCGCGGCGCGCAGGTGCTGGACCTGGAGGCCCTGGCGAATCACCGCAGCTCGGTGCTGGGCCTGATCCCTGGTGTGGTGCAACCCAGCCAGAAGGCTTTTGACAGCCTGATCTGGGCTGCCCTGCGCAGTTTCGACCCGGCACGCCCTGTTTACATCGAAAGTGAAAGCAAAAAGGTTGGCAACGTCGCTGTTCCAGAAGGCCTGATCGCCGCCATGCGCGCCAGCACCTGCCTGCGGCTGAACCTGCCGGAGGACGAACGGGTTGCGTTGCTGCTGGAAGACTATGATTTTTTTGTGAAAGACATCGCGTTTTTCTGCGAGCGCCTGGAAGCCCTGACAGAAGCCCGCGGCAAGGAAGTCGTGCAGGACTGGCAGGCGCGCGCGCGCAGCGGGGACCTGGCCTCGGTGGTGCGCGAGCTGCTGGTACTGCATTACGACCCGGTGTACCTGCAGTCCATGCGACGCAACTTCGCGCAGTATGAAAGTGCGCAGGTGCTGGCTCCCCGCGATCACAGCCTGGCCGCCATGGACGCGTTGGCGCAAACCCTGCTGGCAACATAAAGACAGCCCAACAAAAAGGCTCCGGGGGACAGGGGGTCTGTCCCAGCGGAGCCTTGGCAAGTTGCGCGACTTGCTATCAATAAGCTAGCTGTTTGCGCCCGTTTTTAAAGGGCTGGAGCCATTTTTCGATGAAGTTCCCGGTGGTCTGGCAGCTTTCAAAGCCCTGGTTTTGCCGGGGGCGCGCCATCTGCATCAGCTGGCTGGTCGCCTGACGTGTCATCGTCCGGCAGGTCCGGCTTGCCCTCGGCCTTGCGCTTGAGTTTTTCCTCTTTTTTCTTCTTTTTGGCCAGCTCTTTCTGGCGTTTTTCGTAGGAATAGTTGGGAGTTGCCACGGCTTGCTTTCTTCAGGAAATATGGCCTAACTGTACTTCATCATGGACAGCGCGTTCGCCAGGTCGGCCTGCAGGTCGTTCACCGCCTCCAGCCCGATGGAAAAGCGCACCAGGCCGCCTTGGTACGGCCAGGCGGTGGTGCGTATCGCAGGCACGTCATAGGGCACACACAGGCTGATCGGCCCAGCCCAGCTGTAGCCGATGTTGAACAGTTTCAGGTCGTCGCAAAAGCGGTCGATCCCGGCTTCGCTGTAGCCCGGCTTGAACACCGCGCTCAGCAGGCAGGCCGCCGCCCTGCAGTCGCGCTGCCAGATCACATGGCCGGGCGAGCCGGCCAGCGCGGGATGCAGCACCGCCTCGATCTGCGGCTGCTCCTGCAGCCAGGCCGCCAGCGCGCGCGTGGCCTGGTCCTGCGCGGCATAACGCAAAGCCATGCTGTTCAGCCCGCGCAGCACCAGTTCAGCATCGTTGCCGCTGACCCCGTAACCCACACGCATGTGGCAAAAATGCACCAGCTGGTGCAGCGCTTCGTCACGCGTGACCACCGAGCCCATCAGCACGTCGGCGCCGCCGCTGGGGTACTTGGTCAGGGCCTGCACCGAAATATCGGCGCCCAGGTCAAAGGCATTGAAGGCGATACCCGCACCCCAGGTGTTGTCCAGCGCGGTGACGATGCCCTGGGGATGGGGATTGGCGTGCGCCTTCACGGCCGCGACCAGGGCCGGCAGGTCGGGGAATTCCAGCGTGATCGAGCCCGGCGCCTCCAGCCAGACCAGCCGCGTCTTCACGCTCAATTTGGCGGCCAGGTCGGCGGGCGACATCGGGTCGTAATAACGGAAACTGACACCCCAACCAGCCAGCTCGTGCTGCGCAAAAGTCTTGCTCGGCCCGTACGCGTTGTCGGGAATCAGCACCTCGTCGCCGGCCTTGAGCAGCGCCATGTCCACCAGCGCCACCGCCGCCAACCCGCTGGGCACCAGCGTGCAGAACCGGCCGCCTTCCAGCGTGGCGATGCGCTCCTCAAGTGTGAAAGTCGTCGGCGTACCGTGCAGGCCGTAGGTGTAGCCGGTCTTGTGCTTCCAATCGCGCTGGCGCAGGGCCGCAACGCTGGGGAAGATGATGGTCGAGGCCTTGTGGATGCCGGGCTGGACCGCATCAAAGCCGGCA
>Ga0105046_10016573_pt1 | contig 11310 bp, 7 predicted proteins | sample MAT03_FD_78385 | JGI IMG/M metagenome (GOLD analysis project Ga0105046, IMG submission 78385) | Freshwater microbial communities from Lake Fryxell liftoff mats and glacier meltwater in Antarctica - MAT-03 (megahit assembly) | ecosystem: Environmental > Aquatic > Freshwater > Ice > Liftoff...
GAGCGAGGCCGGTGGCGCGTCGCGCGGAACGTCCTCCTGGACGTGAGCACGCGCGCTGCCGGGATCGCGGGCGGTATCGGCGAAAACCAGCGCCCTCCTAGAGGCGGCGCTTCAACACGACCCCCCACTGCGGAAACAGCTCGACGCGGATGGAGGCCTCGCCGGCTCGAATCAAAGAGTGCGCTGTCACACAGCGCGTTGCCGAAGCGACGAGACTCGTGCGATCCCCACGTAGTCCCGGTCCGCGTGGAGCACTTCGAGGTCGTGGTGGATTGCCGACGCGGCGATCAAGCAGTCGACGCTCGAACGCGGGGTGATGCCAACAGCGCGGGCAGCGCGATACAGCTCCGCGGCTTCGAGGAATCGCTCGAGGGGCAGCGGGGCGTCCACCGTCGGAAGCGCGACAAGCGCGACGCGAGCTCGTCGGTAAGCGCTCGTGTCGCGAAACCCTTGAAGCAGCTCCTGCTGGATCGGCGGCGTCGTGACGACGTCATCGAACGAGAGGAGGTGATCGAGAGAGAAGCGCGGTGCGCGACGGAAGACCTCGATCCACACGGAGGTATCGACGAGGATCACTTCTGCCTCGCGCGACCTTTGCTCGCTCGGTTGCGAGGCTCGACGGGCAGTGTGGGTGGGGTGTCGGCCCGCATCGAGCCCAGGTTGCCCTCCCATAGGCCCAGCCCCGCCAACGAGAGGATCTGCCGCGCCTTGGCGCGCCGGACGAACTCGTCGAGCGCCATCTCCACCGCAGCGGAGTACGTCTTTTCGCCAGAAAGTCGGGTCGCCTCCTCGAGCAGATCCTCCCGAAGCACAAGATTCGTACGTCTCATGTGCTGAAGGTAGCGGAGCGGGCCCGGGTCGCAACCTTGCGGGGTTCGGCTCGCTCGAGGCGGCGTCAGATTGAGCACAGGTCCGCAGGCCCCGAGTCCAACCGCGTGCGGCTCGCGCGTCGTTCTGGCATGGTGCGCGCCCCCATGTCCGAAAGTGCTTCTTCTTCTTCTTCTTCTTCTTCTGCTGCTTCTCGCAAGACCGTCGCCGATCTGCTCGGCCCCGGGGTCATGAAGGACCCCAAGGTCGTGGGCGCCAAGGTCGCCGGCAGGGTCGTCGACGTGCACACGCCGATCGACGTGCCCGAGGGAGCGAAGGTCGAGGCGCTGCGCGCCAGCGATCCGGAGGGCCTCGCGATCATCCGCCACTCCACCGCCCACGTGATGGCGGACGCCGTCCAGCGCCTTTTCCCGGGCACCAAAGTCGCCTTCGGGCCCGCGACCGACGCGGGGTTCTACTACGACTTCCAGACCCCGAAGGGCGTCTTCACCGACGACGATCTCGTCACCATCGAGGCGAAGATCAAGGAGATCGTCGCGGCGAAGCGGCCCTTCCGCCGCGAGGTCGTGAGCCACGACGAGGCCGCCAAGATCCTCGACGCGATGGGGGAGACCTTCAAGCGCGAGCACCTCGATCGCTTGCCGGCCGGCGCGGACATCTCGATCTACCGTCACGGCGATGGCAACGGCGAATGGCTCGATCTCTGCGAAGGTCCACACATCCCGCATACCGGTTTCATCGGCGCGGTGAAGCTCACCAGCGTCGCCGGCGCCTACTGGCGAGGCGACGAGCGCAACCCGATGCTCCAGCGCATCTACGGCACCGCCTTCTCGACCGAGAGCGAGCTGAAGGAGCATCTGCGCCTCCTGGAAGAGGCCAAGGCGCGCGACCACCGCAAGCTCGGCAAGGAGCTCGAGCTGTTCATGTTCCACGAGTACGCGCCGGCAATGCCCTTCCTCCTGCCGAAGGGCGCCTTCGTTTACAACGCGCTCATCGCGTACGTGCGCGATCTCTACGTCCGCTACGGGTACGACGAGGTCATCACTCCGCAGATCTTCGACAAGAAGCTCTTCGAGACCTCGGGGCACTGGGGCAACTACCGCGAGAACATGTACCTGCCCATGACCGCGGACGACATCGACCAGGCCAAGATGGCCCTGCGCATCGACGTCTCGCCCGACGCGGCCAAGGAGAGCTATCGCGAGGCCGATCACGCGCGCGACCAGGCAGTGGTCCAGCATCTCTCCGACATCGAGCACCTTGGCGCAAAGCCCATGAACTGCCCGAGCCATTGCCTCATCTTCGGGCAGCGACGGCGCAGCTACCGCGAGCTGCCGTGGCGTATCGCCGACTTCGGTCGCCTCCATCGCTACGAGCGCGGCGGCGTCGTCCACGGCCTCGCGCGCGTGCGTTCGTTCTGCCAGGACGATGCGCACATCTTCTGTCGCCCGGATCAGATGCAGGTCGAAATTTCCGATTTCATCGATCTGCTCGACGAGGTCTACGAGGCGTTCGGCTTCGACCGCGTCGACGTCAAGCTGGCGACCCGCCCCGACAAGCGGATGGGCACCGAAGAGATGTGGGATCTGTCGGAGGGCGCGCTCCACGAGGCGTTGCAGAAGCGAGGTCGGGTTTACGAGGTCCTCCCCGGCGAAGGCGCGTTCTACGGGCCCAAGCTGGAGTTTCACATCCACGACGCGCTCAAGCGCAGCTGGCAGCTCGGCACCATCCAGGTCGACTACAACCTGCCCGAGCGCTTCGATCTCGAGTTCGCTGGCGACGACGGGCACAACCACCGGCCGGTCATGCTCCACCGCGCGATTCTCGGATCGCTCGAGCGCTTCCTCTCGGTGCTCATCGAGCACTGCAATGGCGCTTTCCCGATGTGGCTCGCGCCCGAGCACGCGACCATCGTCACCATCAGCGAGAAGCAAGCCGACTACGCACGCGAGGTGCAGCGCGAGCTCATCAAGCATGGTCTGCGCGCCAAGGTCGACGCCGGCTCCGACAAGCTGGGCGCGAAGATCCGCAACGCGCGACTGATGCGCGTGCCCTACGTCGTCGTCGTCGGCGACAAGGAAGTGGAAGCGCGCTGCGTGGCGCCGCGGTCGCGCGATCTCAACAAGGATCTCGGCTCGATGCCGCTGGCCGACTTCGTCGCGCGCCTGGTGGAGGAAGCCAAGGCGCCGCGCCGCCCCGAGGCCCCGCCCGCCCCGATCACCGCGGCGAGCGACGGCGCCATCGCATCGAGTGACGCCGCTAACACCCCTGGCGACGGCGCAGGCGCGCCGGTGGCGTCGACCGGCTCATGATGGCGCCGACTCGTCGAGGAGAAGGCCGATGAGCCTCAAGATCCTGCTGGTCGACGACAACGTCGATTCCTGCGAGCTGTTCGCACTGTTGCTGGAGAGGATGGGGCACGCCGTCCAGTCGGCCCACACCGGCGATGAAGGCCTGTCGCAGCTCGAGAGCGGCGCGTTCGACCTGGCGATCATCGACATCGGGCTGCCGGTGCTGGACGGCTTGCAGGTCGCCGCGCGCGCAAGAGAGACGCTGGGGCCACGCACGCCTCGTCTGGTCGCGATGACGGGCCACGTGCGCGCCGAAGACGTCGAAGCGTCGCGGCACGCCGGGTTCGACGAGCATCTGCCCAAGCCGGTCGACCCGAGTCTCCTCGCCGGCATCGTTCAGCGCGCAGAGGCTGCACGCGGCTGACCCTGTGACGGCAAGCGACGGACTAGCACTATGTAAGACATGACGACCGCCGCGAGCACCTACTTCTTCTTCGTGCGCGCCTTGCGCGCCTTGCCTCGCGGTATCTCGACGACGAACGGGATGCGCCGGCCAGCGCGCCAGATCTCGCCGTCGATCGCCTTGGCGCCGCTGCGCACGGCGCCCGAGACCGCGCCGATGACGCGCCCCTCGCTCGTCGCCAGCGTGCCGCCGATGCGGATCAGCAGATCGCCGTCACGAAGCGCAGTGCCGTACGAAGAGACACCTTGAAGGAGCACGCCAGCCGGGCGATTTTCACTGGCCGCCACGGGTGATCCGCTGGGGCGCCCACCGCTGAAGATCGCCGCGCGAACGACGCTGGCGCGCACCAGGATGCCGAGCGCCGGCGCTTCGGCTTGCACCCCGGTTGCACGGCCATGCGGGCGAGGTGCCGCGCGCGGCGTCGTGATGGCGACACGCTCCACGACGCCGCGCGGAATGTCGATCGGGCTTGCGCCACCCAGCTCGGCGAGCTCGTGCGGCGAGGGCCCGTCATCCTCGTCGCTCGCTTCGTCGTCTTCGGCGCCGAGCTCTTCGGTGGCGTCACCGAGCGCGCTGGCCGCAGCGCCGCCCGTCACGCGAGCGACCCAGCCGCCGCTCGGAACGATGGCGGCACATGGAAGGATCAAGGCGAGCGCCGCGACGATTGTTCGTCGCACCCGCTCGCCTCGCGTCGCCACTTCGAAGCTCAGGCCTGGACGGGCTTGTCGGCCTTTGCGGCTTCCGGCTTGTCGGCCTTTGCGGCTCCCGGCTTGTCGGCCTTTGCGGCTTCCGGCTTGTCGGCCTTTGCGGCTTCCGGCTTGTCGGCCTTCTTCGCGGTGTCCGGCTTTTCAGCCTTCTTCGCGGTGTCCGACTTGTCGGTGTCCGGCTTGTCGTCCTTCGCCGCTTCCGGCTTGTCGGCATTTTCCGGCTTGTCGGCATTTGCGGCTTCCGACTTGTTGGCTTCGGGCTCGTCGTCGTCCTCTTCGTCGAGGGCTTCGTTGTCCTGATCGAGCTTCTGCTCGAGGGCTTCGAGCTCCTCGCGCTTCGACTTTTCCTCCGCGCTCTCCTGCTCGGCGAGACCCTTGGCCTTGGCGGCTTGGCGAGCCTTCTCGGCGGCCTGCTTGGCGGCGGCGACCTTCTGCATGACGGCGGGCTTCGGCGCGATGACCAGGGTCATCGTCCGCTGCTCCATCATCGGGCGAACCTCGACGTTCGCGAGGTGCTCGCACTGCTGGACGATCCAGTCGAGCTGCTCCTGAGCCTTTTCGGGGTGCGTGATCTCGCGACCGCGGAAGCGGCAGGTGAACTTCACCTTGTGGCCCGCCTCGAGGAACCGCTGCGCCGCGCGCGCCTTGAAATCGAGATCGTGATCGTCCGTCTTCGGACGGAGCTTGATCTCTTTGATCTCGACGACGCTCTGCTTGCGCTTCGCCTCGCTGGCCTTCTTCTTCTCGTCGTACTTGTACTTTCCGAAGTCGAGAATCTTGCAGACCGGAGGCATCGCCTTCGGATCCACCTCGACGAGATCGAGGCCGTGCTCCTGCGCGCGCTTCAGGGCGTCGTGCGTGGACAAGATGCCCAGCATCGAGCCGTCTTCGGCGACGACGCGGACCTCCGGCACACGGATGCGCTGGTTGATGCGGATCTGAGGTCCGCGCTGGGCTTGACGGGGATCGAAGCGACGCATTGCCATATCGAGACGACGTACCTCCTGCAGGAAGGGGAAAAGAGAAGCCGGTGCCTTGAGCCCCCAGCCCGGCGCATGAAAGACCACCCGCCCCCCGGGCGCAACGGGCGAGCAGCTTGCGCGAGGGGAACGGGGTTTGACCCCGACCGGGGCGAGGAGGACGGAGCTGGCCTCTCCGGGGGCCCTGGCGCTCAGAAGTCAGTGCGGAATCAGCCCGCCGAACCACGCGCCGGCGCCAGCGATGGCCAGGACGGCGAGCGCGATCGCGACCTTGACGGCACCTCCCCCGCCCTTGCTGTCTTCGCCGCGAGTGGGCTGGGCCCACTTGCCGCCGGCAGGAGCGATCGCGGCACCGCTCGCGGACGTCGCTGCCGACGGGAGCGGTGACGAACCGTGCGGCGCGGCGGTGCCTGGACCCGAGACGCGCGCGGGCGGAGCCTTCGGCGAAACCGGCACCGGCGATACGCGAGGGTCGTCATCCTCGAGCGCGGCGAGGTTGCCGAGTCCGCCGAGCGCGATCTGCGGAAGCGTCATGCGCATGACATCGTCGCTGGTGGCCTTGCCCAGCGACATCCCGCCGGAAGACCTCCCGTTGCCCGACAGCTCGTCGGCCCAGTTACCGATGTCATCGAAGCCGGTGATCTTGATCGGCTCGTCGCCCTTGGAGATGCGCTTGCCGCTGCCGCTGCCGCCGGAGCCGCTGTCCCCGCCCTCGGCGTCGTCGTCGAGGGAGCGGAACTCGAAGAGCGCCTCCTCGATGAGTCGGTCGATGAGCGAGCCCTTGTCGGGCGCGGCGGTCTCCCTGAGCTTCATCGCGCCGCGAACGAGGTCCGAGACCTCGAAGGCGCTCACGGCGCGGCCCTGCTTGAACAGGAACTCCGTGAGGTCCTTGGCGAGCGCGCGCGCGCTGTTGTAGCGAGCGCCGCGATCACGCGCGAGCGCCTTGGCAAGGATGACGTCGAGCGCCTTGGGCACGTCAGAGCGCATCTGCGACAGCTGGGGGATCTGGGCGCTCTGGACCTGCTTCACCGTCTGGAAATCGGTCTCGCCCAGGAAGAGACGGCGCCCCGCCAGCAGCTCCCAGAGGATGATGCCGACGGCGAAGATGTCGGTGCGGTGATCGACCTCTTCCCCCATCGCCGCCTCCGGCGACAGGTAGCCGAACTTGCCCTTGATGATGCCGGCCTCGCTCTTTTCGAGCTGGCTGGTCGCCTTGGCGAGCCCGAAGTCCACGATCTTCACCTCGCCGTGGCGAGTGATGAGGACGTTCGGCGGCGACATGTCGCGATGAACGATGTGGAGCGGCTGGCCATCGGCGCCGACCATCTCGTGGGCGTAGGCGAGGCCTTCGCAGATGCGCTCGCAGATCATCACCGCTGCTTCGAGCGGGAAGGGCTTGCCGTCCTTCTTTAGGAACTCGACGACGCCCTTGAGATCGGCGCCGTCCACGTACTCCATGACGATGAAGTAGGCGTTGTCGCCGATGCCGATATCGAAGACCTGGACGCAGTTGGAGTGCGACAGCGAGGCGCACAGGCGCGCCTCGTCCAGGAACATCGAGATGAAGCGCTTCTTCTGCGAGAGGTGCGGCAGAACGCGCTTGATCGCGACCCGTTTCTTGAACCCCTCGAGACCCGCGCTCTCGGCGACGAATACCTCCGCCATGCCGCCCGACGCGAGGCGCTCGATGACTCGGTAGCGTTGCTGGTGTGCGTCACTCATCTGCTTGTGGCGGGTAATAGACCAGAGGGGGCGCCATCGGTCGAGCCTGGCGGGGCGGCGGGCGCGACGGCGGGCGCGACGGCGGGTCCGCTTGGAGCCTCCTTGGCCTTCGCAGGCAGCTCAGGATCCCGCTCGTCTTGTGGGACGAGCCAGACCACCCCGAGCGGAGGGAGCGACAGGACGACGCTCTGCGCGTAGCCGTGGCTCGGCACGCTCTCCGGCTTCACCCGACCCATGTTGCCCACGCCGCTTCCGCCGTAGATCGGCGCATCGGTGTTCAGAACCTCGAGGTAGTCGCAGGGCCTGGGGACGCCGATCCGGTAGCCGTGGCGGACGACGGGCGTGAGGCTCGCAACGTGCACGACGTGACGACCGACGCCAGGGCCCAAGGCCGCCGACGGCCCGTCGCCCTTCTGGAAGCGAAGCCACGAAAAGACGCTCTGCGGCGCGTCGCTCGCGTCGATCCACGCGAAGCCGTCCTGCATGTCGTCGAGCTCCCACAGCGCGGGGTGAGCGCGATAGAGACGGTTGAGGTCGGTCAGGAGCCGCGAGATGCCGGGCTCGAATTTGCCGCCGGCACTCGACCAGTCGATCTCGCCTGCGAAGTCCCACTCGGTCTTCTGGCCGAGCTCGACCCCCATGAAGACCAGCTTCTTGCCCGGGTGCGCCCACATCGTGGCGAGGAGGGAGCGCAGGTTGGCCGCCTTGCGCCAGGGGTCGCCGGGCATCTTCGACCAGAGCGACTTCTTGAGGTGCACGACCTCGTCGTGGGAGAGCGGCAAGAGGTAGCGCTCACCGAACGCGTACCACAGGCCGAAGGTGATCTTGCCGTGGTGGAAGGAGCGGAAGACCGAGTCCATCCCGAAGTAATCGAGGCTGTCGTGCATCCAGCCCATGTTCCACTTGAGGTCGAAGCCGAGCCCGCCGGTGTAGGTGGGCTTGGTCACGCCCGGCCACGACGTCGACTCCTCCGCGCAGAGGATGGCGCCCGGGCAACGGGCATGAACGATGTCGCACAGCTCGCGAAGAAACGTGACCGCGCCGAGGTTCTCGCGGCCGCCGTGTTCGTTTGGGCTCCAATCATCTGGGCCCTTCGAGGCGTAGTCGAGGTAGAGCATGCTCGCGACCGCATCGACGCGGAGCCCGTCGATGTGGAAGTCCTCCAGCCAGGACAGGGCGCTTGCCAGGAGGAAGTTGCGCACCTGGGATTTGTCGAGATCGAAGATGAACGTGCCCCACTGCTTGTGCTCGCCGCGCCGCGGGTCCCAGTGCTCGAAGAGGGGCGTCCCGTCGAATCGACCGAGCCCCGCCGCGTCCTTCGGGAAGTGCGCGGGCACCCAGTCGAGCAGGACGCCCAGGCCCCTCTGATGCGCGCGGTCGACGAACCAGCGAAAGTCGTCGGGGGTGCCGAGCCGGCTGGTGGGCGCGAAGTAGCCGGTGACCTGGTAGCCCCACGAGCCGTCGAACGGGTGCTCCAGCACGGGTAGCAGCTCGAGGTGGGTGAAGCCGAGGCTCGCCACGTGGTCGATGAGGTCCTCGGCAAGCTCTCGGTAGGTCAGCCACCTTCGCGCCGCCTCGGGCGGCAGCGGTGGCTCGCCCGGGGCGACCTCGCGCAGCTTTTTTTTCCACGACGGAAGGTGAACTTCGTAGATGGAGAGCGCGCCCTTCGAAGGGTCGGTCTTCTGGCGCGCTGCCATCCACGCATCGTCCTTCCAGACGTGCTTGGTCAGATGCACGCGCGAAGCAGTCCCCGGCCGAAGCTCCGCGGCGCGCGCGAATGGGTCGCTCTTTTCGACCAGCACGCCGTCCTCGCCGACCACCTGGAACTTGTAGAGGTCGCCGTCGGCCGCTCCGGGGACGAAGCCCTCCCAGACGCCCCCTCCGACGCGGCGGAGCTGCGCACGCTCGCCGCGCCAACCGTTCCACGCGCCGCTGACTGCGACGCCGCGCGCATTGGGCGCCCACACGGCGAAGATGACGCCGTCCACGCCCCCGAAACGCGTGGGGTGCGCGCCCAGATGACGATGGACGTGGTGGTGTCGGCCCTCCGCGAAGAGGTGAAGATCCAGCTCGCCGAGGACGGGCGCGTAGGCCTGGGGATCGACCCCCTGGAAGCGGCCGCCCGCGGCGTAGGCAATGTCGAGCCGAACGTGCGCCAGCGGTACGCCGCGCAGCTTGCTCACCGTCGCCAGGCGATGCGGAAGCTCCACCTCGTAGATGCCGGGCTGATCGGAGCTCGGCTCCGCGATGACGCGCGGATAGTCGCCTACGGTGACCTCGACGCTCGTGGCCCCGGTCGCCAGGACGCGAACGACGAGCCGGCCGGCCTCGAGGTGCGGTCCGAGGATCGAATGCGGATCAGGATGCTCGCCGCGCGCCACGCGCGCGAGATCGGCGAGCGTGGGCGGTCCGCTCGAGGGCGCGCGGGGATCGGTGGGACCCGGGAGCGGGGGCCTCGCAGAGGTGAGGTCGACCATCGCTGATGTGTCTACCGACTGCGGCTGGAAAGGGGCAGAGCGAAACGTGCGGCCGCTCGCGAACAATCGCGCGAGCCCTTCTCCGGCCCCTGGACTAGGCTCCGACGCGGCGCGGGGGCGGCCCTTTCGGCCGGGCGGCGCGGAGGATCCGATGGCGAACATGGCTTTTGAGACCGTGACGACTGGGAGTGCGAAGCCGACGAACGGGGCTCGCAAGGAAACCATCCAGAGCTTCGCGCCGGCGACCGGCCAGCTCATCGGCGAGGCGGCGGTGCAGTCGCCGGACGACGTCAAGCGCGCCGTCGAGCGGGCGCGCCGCGCTCAGCAGGCATGGGGCGCGCTCCCCATCGAGGAGCGCGCCGCCCGCATGCTGCGCTTCCGCGACGCCCTCATCGACCGGGAGGAGGAGCTGACCGATCTCCTCGCCAAGGAGTGCGGCAAGCCCCGTCAGGAGGCCCTCGGCCACGAGGTGCTCGTAGTCGCTTCGCTCATCACCTACTTCGCCAAACACGCGGCCGAGGTGCTGGCGACGCAGGAGATCTCGCTCGACTTCCTGAAGCACCGCCGCGCGTTCGTCCTCTACCAGCCCAAGGGCGTGGTCGGCGTGATCGCCCCCTGGAACTTTCCGTTCAACCTGCCCTTTCGCGACGCGGTCATCGCACTCTTCGCGGGCAACGCAGTGGTCATCAAGCCGAGCGAGGTCACGCCTCTCATCGCCCTGCGCGCCAAGGAGATCTGGGACCAGGCGGGCCTCCCGAACGACCTGCTGCAAATCGTCCCAGGTTACGGTCCGACTGGCGCAGCGCTGATCGATGCGGGCATCGACCTGTGCGTTTTCACCGGCGCCGTGGCCACTGGCAAGCGCGTGGCTGCCGCGTGCGGCGAGCGCCTCATCCCCTGCGTGATGGAGCTAGGGGGAAAGGCGCCGCTCATCGCCTGCGCCGACGCCGACTTGGAGCGGACCGCCCGGGCGGCGGTGTTCGGCGGCTTCTGCAACTCCGGACAGGTGTGCATCAGCGTGGAGCGTGTGTACGCGCATCGCGAGATCCACGACGCGCTGCTGTCCCGCATCGTCCAGCTGACCTCGGAGCTTCGCCAGGGCGACCCCATGGCGTCGACCGTCGACATCGGCGCGATGATCTTTCCGAAGCAGATCGACATCGTGGAGGCCCATGTGGCCGACGCGCTGGCGAAAGGCGCCAAGCTCGAGATCGGTGGCAAGCGCCCCGTCGGCCCGGGTCAGTTCTTCCAGCCGACGGTCCTGTCCGGCTGCACCCAGGAGATGACGGTCATGCGCGAGGAAATCTTCGGGCCCATCGTTCCCATCATGCGCGTCGAGTCGGAGGAGGAGGCGGTCCGCCTGGCCAACGACTCCCGCCTGGGGCTCAACGCCTACGTTTTCACCAAAGACCGCGAGCACGGCAAGCGACTCGCCGCACGGGTCGAAGCGGGCAGCGTGCTCGTCAACGATGTCATCACGAACGGCGGCATGGCGGAGACGCCCTTCGGGGGCATCAAGGACAGCGGCTTCGGTCGCGTGATGGGCAAGGACAGCCTTCGCGAGTTCTGCAACCTCAAGCACGTCGGGGTCGACCGGATGACGCCGCCCTCCGAGCCGCTCTGGTTCCCGTACACCGACCGCGGGCTTTCCATCCTTCGCAAGGCGACCCGGGCCATCTTCGGCGGCGGTGGTGTCCTCAAGAAGCTGAGCGCCCTTCTTTAGGAGGGCGCTGGGAAACTGCTGCGCGCCCCGCTAGCTGCGTTGCCGCGGGCCCACCGGTCCTCAGCGTACAGGCTGTATTCCTGGGATTTGGCCGCTTCCGGCCGGTCCCCCCCGGCGCC
>Ga0105046_10016576_pt1 | contig 11310 bp, 8 predicted proteins | sample MAT03_FD_78385 | JGI IMG/M metagenome (GOLD analysis project Ga0105046, IMG submission 78385) | Freshwater microbial communities from Lake Fryxell liftoff mats and glacier meltwater in Antarctica - MAT-03 (megahit assembly) | ecosystem: Environmental > Aquatic > Freshwater > Ice > Liftoff...
CAACACGAAACGTCGTTTTGATCTCAATTTGAAAGTCAAGCGTATCTGGGTTTCCGAGTTGAACCAGTTTGTCACCGTGAAGCTTACTGCACGTGCATTAAAAACCGTGACGAAGAACGGTGCTTATGCCACCTTAAAAAAGGCTGGACTTCTCTAACCAGAGAACGACCCTCCATATTCACCCTCAGCGAGAAACAACCAACCCTTAGAACCACTAAGTTAACATCAAGAAAGGAATCCCTATGGCATTCAGCGTACAAAGTCAAAAATCAGGCAAAACTTACATCCTCCACCGTCGTCTTCAAAAACTTAAAGGCGGCCAGGAAGTGACTCTCTACTACTTTGCTGGTGAAGCCGGTGAAGCAGCGATCGACGCCCTTCCTGAAGGATACGAAGTTTCGGAGAACACGAAGACTGGTCTTCCCCTCCTGAAAAAGAAGCGGTAGTCCCCTCAAGGATTTTTCGAAATCTTTTCCAACTGGCGACATGGGCACCCCCCGCGTCGCCAGTTTTTTTTGACCTTTAAGCATTTTAACACGATCCGCATTTTCACTGCCAACTTATGAATCCCGTTCCTGTCAGTATTCTCACCGGCTTCCTTGGTGCCGGAAAAACCACGCTGCTCAACTACATCCTGCACGAGCAGAGCGACTACAAATTCGCCGTCATCGTGAATGAAATCGGCAAGGTCGGTATCGATGGTCAGTTGATCGAGAACGCCAAGGAGGAAGTCGTGGAGCTGAGCAACGGGTGCATATGCTGCACGGTACGCACCGATCTCATCAAGGGGGTGCAACGGCTCTTGAAGCGCGGCGGGTTTGATTACCTGCTCATTGAGACGACGGGCATCGCGGATCCGGGGCCGGTGGCGCAGACCTTTCTCAACATCCCGCAACTGCAACAGGCGGTGCGGCTCGATTCCATCATCACGGTCATTGACGCTGAGCAGATCGAAAAGCAGATGCAGGCCGAGGAGGTTGCAAGCGCTCAGGTGGAACTCGCGGATTTTATTCTACTCAACAAAGTCGATCTCGTCAGCGAAGCCGACCTCGTGCGCATTGAGGAGAAGCTGAAAAAGATCAACCCGCAGGCGCGGCTGTTTCGCACGAGCCAGTCGAAGGCGCAGTTGGGTGAAATTCTAGATATGCACGTCTTCGATCTGGAGCAGAAACTTGCGCTTAATCCGGCGTTTCTCGATGAGATGAAAGAGCGCGTGCATGACGACATCGTGTCGTTTGCGTTTACGTTTGATCAGCCTTTCAATATCGACGCGCTCACCATGTTTGCCGAGGAACTCAGCGCAAAGCAGAGCGTGTATCGTTCCAACGGCATTCTCGCGGTGACGGGCAATCCGCGTCGCGCCGTGTTTCACGGGGTGAACAACCGGTTCACGGTGTTCTGGGATCGGCTCTGGGTGTCAGGTGAAAATCGCACCAGCCAACTCGTGTTCATCGGGCGCAACCTCAATCGCGCACTGCTCGAAGGCGGCCTCCGCCAATGCGTGGAGCGCTAAAAAAGCGGAAAGCTCTTTGAAAAGCGGAAAGCTCTTTGAAAAGCGGAAAGCGGAAAGCGGAAAGCGGAAGGCGGAAGGCGGAAGGCGGGAGGCTCTTTGAAAAGCGGACGGCGGACGGCGGAAGGCGGAAGGCGGAAGGCGACGCGTAGAGAGGGCGGCGTTTAGACTTTAGAAATTCGTCATTAGACATTCCCCGCCTCACCGCAGTGTATCGGCAAATTGCTCGTACTTGACCCGGTCGGGATGCGTGGCTGGAAGTCCTTGGCGCGCTGCGGCTTTCAACTCGTAAACGATGCGGCGCGCTTGGGGTAGCTTGTTTTGGCCCTTGAGATACACCCCGTATTCGTAAAGCACGCCGAGCGTTGATCGATGCGTGAGGCCCGGCGTTTTGCGAAGTCCGGCGAGCGCTTTTTCATAAAGCGCACCCGCTTCAGTGGGATTGCCTCGATCTCTCAGGACATCGGCAAGAATCGCTATTGCGTCGTTGGTTGCCGGATGTTCGTCGCCCAAGACCCGCTGATGCGTTGCGACGGATTCCCTTGCGACCCGCTCGGCTTCCTCCAGGTTGCCGCGCAGGACCAAAATGCGGGCCATATTATTCATGGTGTCTAGGGTCTGCGGGTGATCGGTGCCCAGCACATTGCGGCGACTGGCAAGGCAGCGGCGGTAGAGTTCCTCGGATTCCAGATAACTCCCCGTCTCCGACTTGAACGCCGCGTAGTTCGCCAGGGCGAGCAGCGTTTCTGGATGTTCCTTGCCCTGCACCCTTTCGCGGGTGTGGAGGCAATCTGCGTAAATGCTCGAAGCCGCCCACGGATCGCCTTTGCGCAGCAGCAAATTGGCGAGGTTGCCCTTTCCGGCGAGCGTGGAGGGGTTGTCCGGGCCGCAGATTTTTTCGAGACGCTGAACGAGGTCGCGATACAACGGTTCGGCTTTCGCGTATTCGCCCATGTCGGAGAGCGTGTTGGCGAGGTTGTTCAGCATGGAAAGTGTGTCGGGATGTTCTTTGCCGATGGTGCGCTCCATGGAATCGAGCGCCCGGCGATTGAGCGCTTCGGCTCCTGTGAGATCACCGTTTTGTTTCAGGACGAGCGCAAGGTTGTTCAGACTGGCGAGCGTGTGCGGATGGTCCGGTCCGAGTGTGCGTTTGCGGCGTTCCAGGCAGTCCTGATGAATGCGCAACGCCTCCGCGTTTTCACCGCGATCATGGAGGAGGTTTGCGAGGTTGTTCATCGCTGCGAGCGTATCGATGTGATCGGAGCCAAACGCGGACGTGCGCACGGCGAGGCATTGGCGAAAAAGCGGTTCCGCTGCCGCAAACTCCCCGCGTTCCTGCAACGCGATCGCCTCGTTCTCCAGTGCGATGGGATTGGGCCGTTCCAGTGCCGATTGGACCTGCGCAGGCTTCTCCTTTTTGCAGCCGATAAGTGGAAGGAACGCTCCGACGGCGGCGAGGCAGAAAAGACGAAGCCAAACCATTTGGATTATCATTTTTGGCCACAAACATTTTGATGAGGGGACCAAAGCGAACGAGCTTTTCACGGCTGCTTTTCCATAGCTCAGTTGGTGGGTCGAACGGGAATGCCGCGGGCTGCGAGGTGCTTTTTGACGTCGCCGACGGTGAACTCGCCGAAGTGAAAAATGCTGGCGGCAAGCACGGCGTCGGCTTTGCCTTTTTCGAGCACCTCGGCCATGTGATCGAGCGTGCCCGCACCGCCCGAAGCGACCACAGGAACGCCCACGGCTTCGGAGACGCGGCGGGTGATTTCGAGATCGAACCCGGCCTTGGTGCCGTCGGCGTCGATGCTGTTCAGGACGATCTCGCCTGCGCCGAGCGCGACGGCTCTAATAGCCCATTCGAGGGCGTCGATGCCTGTGGATTTGCGTCCGCCGTGGGTGAAAACTTCCCAACGTCCGGGTGCGGTGCCATCGATCACTCTTTTCGCATCAATGGAAACGACGATGCACTGGCTGCCGAAACGTTCTGCGCCCGCGCTGATGAGTTCGGGCGTGGCGAGGGCGGAGGAGTTGATGCTCGTTTTGTCGGCCCCCGCTTTGAGCATCGCGTGCATGTCGTCCACGGTGCGGATGCCGCCGCCGACGGTGAGGGGCATGAAGCAACAACCGGCGACCTGCTCGATGACGTGGATCATGCTGGTGCGTCCGTGCGCCGTGGCGGTGATATCGAAAAATACCATCTCGTCGGCACCCTGCGCATCGTAGCGGCGGGCAAGTTCGACGGGATCGCCGACGTTGCGAAGTCCGCCCTCCTCGGCGCGCCCGAACTGCACACCGCGTGTCACTTTTCCATCGTGAACATCGAGGCAGGGAATGATGCGTTTGTAGAGCATGGGTTGCGGATTCTTACTCTTTCACCTGCTCCTGCTCTTGCTCAAAACCGGACACTGGGGAACAAGAGCAAGTGCAAGAGGTAAGATTGAGGAGCTATTTCGACAGACCGAAAGCTTCGTGAGTGAGGTTGGCGGCTTCGGCGATCCGGGTTTCGTCGATGATGACGGCGGTTTTGATTTCGCTGGTGGAGATCATCTGGATGTTGATGCCGCCGTTGCTGAGTGCCTCGAACAACCTGGCCGCGACGCCGCTGTGGCTGCGCATGCCGATGCCGACGATGCTGAGTTTGGCGATGCCGCCCTGGGCGCCGACGCTTTCCGCGCCGATCTCCCGCACGACAGGCTCGAGCACTGATTGGGCTTTCGGCCATTCGTCCTTGTTCATCGTAAAAGAAATATCGTTCGTGTCGCCGACGGAATCGCTCTGAACGATCATGTCGATGATCACGTGCGACGCCGCGATGGCGCTGAAAATACGGGCGGCAGTCCCGGGATGATCCGGCACGCGGCGGATGGTGATTTTAGCCTGATTTTTTTCGATGCTTACGCCGCGCACGACGACATTTTCCATGCTCATAGTCTCTTCTTTTACAAGGGTTCCGGGATTGTTGTTGAAGCTGCTGCGCACCTCGAACACGACGCCGAATTTTTTGGCAAACTCGACGGACCGCGACTGCATGACCTTCGATCCGCTCGAAGCCATTTCCAGCATTTCGTCGTAGCTGATTTCCTCGATTTTCTTCGCATTGGGAACAATGCGAGGGTCGCAGGTGTACACGCCGTCGACGTCGGTGAGGATCTGGCAAACGTCGGCCTTGATCGCTGCGGCAATCGCGATGGCCGTAAGATCGCTGCCGCCGCGTCCGAGCGTGGTGATGCGTCCGTCGGTGGTCTCGCCCTGGAATCCCGCCACGATGACGATCTCGTTGTTATCCAGGTGCTCGTGAACCTGGCGCGGCGTGATGTTCGCGATTTTTGCCTTGGTGTGAACGCCGTCGGTGATGATCCCGGCCTGTGCGCCGGTGAGCGAGACGGCCCTGCGTCCGATGGCATTGAGCGCCATGGCGGTGAGCGCTATGGTCGTCTGTTCGCCGGTGGAAAGGAGGACGTCCATCTCGCGATCTGCCGGAGTCGGAGTGATCTGGCGCGAAAGTTTGATGAGGCTGTCCGTGACGCCGCTCATGGCGCTGACAACCACCACCACGCTATGCCCTTCGTCCTGCGTCGCGGCGATGCGCGCGGCAACATTTTTAATGCGTTCCGGGGTGCCGACGGAAGTGCCCCCGTATTTCTGGACGATCAGAGCCATGGTGATGTGAAAAGGGGGCGAAGTATTTGCAAGCACCGGCAGGCTGTCAATGTCTTGGAAAGGTCGGCAGTGGCCGGTTTTTGAAAAAGCAGACACTCACTTTTCTATGTGTCTTCCTGGTGAATTTTTAAAAGCAGTCCAACACCGAAAAGGGGGGGCGTCTCACGTGGCCCGTGCGGCGGCTTTTTCCCGCCGGTTTTACATGTAACCGGCGATGGTGGTGCATTCGCGGGCGCACTCCCTGTTTTTCGAGCGCATGTGGTAGATGCTCTGGTAAAAGTCGCCGCTTTTGCAGACTTCGCGGAAGCTTCCCGACTGCTGTTCTTCGATCAGGGCCATGTAGGCGGGGTTTTTCCATCGATTCCAACGAATTGCGGACTTTCAGCCCGCTATGAGGTGGTATTTTTCACCCGGCCCTGCGGACCGGGCTACAGGATTTTGGCCCTTTGGGCCAGCCATGCGACGCACGGCGAAATGTGTATACTCGTCAGGGCTTGGGGGGGGCGCGTACGGCTTGGAACGCATCCGGTTGCGGCCACGCAAAGCTAGGACGAGCGCCCACGGGTAATACCGACCAGATGCACGAGCATTGAGCTGGATCGCGAGCTCCGAGCGCGATGCAAAAAGTGACGCGGCTTCGCCGCCATGGGATTCCCATCGTGCGACGGAGCGCCCGATCCACCGGGCTCCGCCTTCGTCAGTCGCGCCCACTTTTTAATCGCGCCCGTGCGATTCGGTGGGAAGAAAGCTGCTTGTGTTCAGGAGAGCTTTTCATTAACTCATCCGCGATGACTGCCGCTGATACACTTGCTGCTGCCGTTCGGGACGTGCCGGATTTTCCGAAGCCGGGCATTTTGTTCAAGGATATCACCCCGGTGCTCTCTGATGGGAAACTGTTTCGTTTAGCGATCGAAACCATGGCGGCGACGGCTGCATCGGTTCAGCCGGACCTCATCGCGGGGATTGATGCGCGCGGGTTTATTTTTGGAGCGGCGGTTGCTGAGAAGCTAGGGATCGGGTTTGTGCCGGTGCGCAAGAAGGGAAAACTGCCTTACCGCTCGAAATCGGTGGCTTACGCGCTGGAATACGGGGAGGCTGTGATCGAAGTGCATGAAGACGCGTTCCCCCACGGCGAACGGGTGGTGCTGATGGACGATCTTCTGGCAACGGGCGGAACGGCGGCGGCGGCGTGCGAATTGATCCGTGCGACGGGTGGGAACCTGGTGCAGGTGCAGTTTTTGATTGAGCTGAGTTTTCTTGGCGGCCGCAAGGCGCTGGGCGACATCCCGGTGCATTCGGTGATTACTTATTAGACATTGCAATAGAGCAGACGAGAATAACGCAAATTGAACGGTCCTGAGCTTCTCTCCAGAACTTCAGCGGCACGAAAGTAGCTTAAAACAACAGAATACATCATGGCGTTTTTTAAAAAACAGGTCGATGCAGTGAGGGAATTCCGCAAATCCATGGTGGCGGACGACCGTTTTTACATCAAGCTGCTGGGGTCATCAGCGGTGGGAGCGCTGGTGTTGCTGGTGCTTGCCGGTGCATTTTTTGGGGCTGCCTGGCTGGAGAAACGGCGGGATTTGGCGCAAAACTCCACGTTGGGTGTGGTGCGGGCGGCGAGCGAACTGGAGATGAGTTTTGCGGAAATGGAAAGTTTGCATCGTGCGGCGGTGCTGACGGAGAACGCGAGCTATCGCGATCCGTTTGAGCGGCGGGTGAGTCTGGCCAAGGTGCGGATAGAAGATTTGAAGCATTTGGTGAGCGACGATGCCGCCGCTTCGGTGCAGGTCCAGAAAGTGGAGTCCAACATGAACACTTGGGTCACGACGCTTGCGCTTCCCCAGTTAACACCGCCGGAAGCTCCGCGGGCCACGGTTTCGGGTGTGACTTCCGGAACCTCACGGGGTCGCGTCAGAGGGACCTCCACCACGCAGACCCCTGCTCAGATGCAGGCGCAAACCGGGGCATCGCAGGCCTTGCCGAAACAGACTCCGGCTGAGGCGACGTTGCTTCACGAGGCGGGCAAGATTTTGCAGACCATCCAGGCCGATGCGCTTGTGCGGCTCGCGAAGAAGATGCAGGACACACATTTTGCGCAGAATTCTTACCTCGCGCTGATGTCGGTGCCGCGGCTCAAGAATGTGGTTTCCGACATGGAACGCGCTCAATGGGGCTGGTTGTTGACGGGTAAAAGCAACTTCGCGGATTTGAATAAAAACGCGGTGTACTATTTCAATACCTACTACGGTCACATTTCCGTACTGGTGGCGGATATCCCGCAGCAGATTACAAAGCTGGGAGAAATCCGGAGTCGCGTGGATTTGTGGCAACGCGAGATCGCGGGGCCGGAGTTTTCGAGCCGGCCGGATGAATCGACGGTGGCCGCACTGCTGACCACGAGCCGCAGCCGGGGCATCATGGAGGATCTGCGCACACTTATCTCGGACTTCGAGCGTGAGCAGGGCATGATTTACGATCGGTCACAGGCGCGCATTGATTTTAATCGCAAGCTGAAAACCGCGATCTTGAGCGGGTTGTGCGGCATTGGGCTGGTGCTGCTTGTGGCCTCGGGTTGGTATAGTTTTTCGTCCTACCGCAGGCACATCCGGAAGACGAAGGCGGTGGAATCGCAGACGCGTTCGATCATCGACAGCTCGATGGACGGCATCATCACCTTCAACGAGCAGGGATCGATCGTCTCGGTGAATCCTGCGGCGGAGACGATGTTTGGATTCCGCGCGCTGGATATTGTGGGAAAGAGTTTGAACCGCGTGTTCCCGCAGTTGCGGATCAGCGACCTTACGGGCAAGGCGCGGACGACGATCAATGCGACTGCCACCCGGCAGGGCATGGTGAGTTTTCCGGTGGAAATGGCTATCAGCCAGATGGACGCGGAGTCGCCGCGGCGTTACGTGGCGCTGGTGCGTGACGTGAGCGAGCGTCGGCGTTCGGAAGAAACGCTGAGGCAGATCGGCATGGGCATCTCGGCGGCGACGGGTGAGGAGTTTTTGCGGTCGCTGCTCAAGCAGGTGTCGAAGGCGTTGCAGACGGATTATTCGTTTGTCGTGGAGATCGTGCGGGGCGGGCAGCAGGTGACGAGTTCGCTGACGTTGTGCGAACACGGGCAGGTGCGCGCGGTGCCGAAATTTGCGATTGCGGGTGGTTTTTGTGAAGAAATCCTGAGGCGCGGCGCCGTGGCACACGTGCAGGACGTGGTAAAGCAGTATCCGAACGATCAGTTGCTGCGCGACCTCTCGGCGCAGAGTCTGGTGGCGACGCCGCTGGTGGATCATCGAGGCAAGGCGGTGGGCGTGATGGGCGTGTTGCACAAGAGCGATTTCCAACGCACGGAACTCGCGGAATCCACGCTGCACATTTTTGCGGCGCGCGCTGCGGCGGAGATCGAACGCAAACGTTTCGCGGAAGACTTGGCGGCCGAAAAAGAACGGCTGGCGATCACCTTGCGCGCGATTGGGGACGGATTCATCGCGACGGATGTGGACGGGCGGATTTTGCTGATGAACGCGGTGGCGGAGAAGCTTACCGGCTGGGCGTTTGATCAGGCCAACGGCAAGCCGCTGATGGAAGTGTTCCGGTTGTACAATGAGCGCACGCGGACGTTTGCGGAGAACGCGGTGCAGCGGATCATCGAGACGGGATCAGCGGTCGGTGTGGCGAGCAGTTCGATGATTGTTGCCAAGGAAGGGCAGCAGCGCACGATTGAAACCACAGCATCGCCGATCCGGGACAAGGCCAACCGCAAGATCGGTGTGGTGTTGGTTTTCAAGGACGTCACCGAGAAACTGCGACTCGAAGACGAGCATCGGAAAGCCGAGAAGCTCGAATCTCTGGGCGTTGCGGCGGGCGGTATTGCGCACGATTTCAACAACCTGCTCACGGCGATCATAGGGAACCTGTCGCTCGCGCTGATGGATATTGACCCGGACGAAGAGGTGGCGGATCGCATTACCACGGCGAAAAAAGCGTCGTTACGCGCGCAGGATCTCGCGCAGCAACTGCTCACGTTTGCGAAGGGTGGTGCGCCGATCAAGAAGACGGCGTCCATTGGGCAGATGATTCAGGACACCGTGAAATTTTCGCTGCGCGGCAGCAACATCCGCAGCGAGTTCCATGTGCCGAAAGATTTGTGGCCATGCGAAATCGATGCGGGTCAGATCAGCCAGGTGATCACCAATCTCACCGTAAACGCCGAGCAGGCGATGCCTGCGGGCGGGACGATCCGGATTACCTGCGCAAACTTCGATGCGGACTCGAACTCACTCGGTGGTCAACCGCTGCGTCCGGGGCGCTACGTGCGCATCGCGGTGCAGGACGAAGGCATCGGCATTCCGGAGGATTATCTGACCAAGATTTTCGATCCGTATTTTACCACGAAACCGAAGGGCAGCGGGCTCGGTCTGGCGACGGCTTATTCCATCATCAAGAACCACGATGGCATCATCACGGTCGAATCGACGCCCGGCGAGGGGACGACTTTTTTCCTTTATCTCGCGGCGTCCGACAAAGCGGCTCCACCCACGATCGAAGAGCGTATCGCGGTGACGCCACGTTCCGCGACGGTGTCCCGCGTGGGCCGCGGGCGGGTGCTGGTGCTCGATGACGAAGAGGTCATTTGCGCGCTGGTCTCGGCGGCGTTGCAACCGCTGGGTTACGAGGTCAAGGAAGCGTATGACGCGGCGACGGCGATCCGTATGTATGAGGAGGCGTTGCGGGCCGGGAAAAAATTTGATGCCGTGATTACGGACCTCACGATTCCCGGGGGAATGGGCGGTTTGGAAGCGGTGAAAATTTTGCGGGAGATGGATCCCGAGGTGAAAGCGATTGTGTCCAGCGGATACGCGACGGATCCGGTGATGAGCCGGCATCGCGAATACGGATTCACCGGTTGCATTGCCAAGCCTTATGAAGTGGCGGCGCTGGGCAAGGTGGTGGATGAAGTCATCGCCGCACAGGGGCAACCGGAAGTTTACCACGACTTCGTTCAGGCGCAGTTGGCTTAGGTTTCTTACTGCGCACAATAAAAGACCTGTCACTTGGCGCTTCGTGTCCCTTGGTGCTTCGTGTCCCTTGGCACTTCGAGGTGGGCGCTTTTCGTCTTCGTACCCACGAATCGACACTTCGCTTTTGGACGGAGCCTCTCCCCATCCGCGCCTCTGCGCGAGAACTACACGTCGAGGCGGGCGTTCAGGGCGTTGTCTTCGATGAACTGTTTGCGCGGTTCGACGACGTCGCCCATCAGAATGGTGAACATGCGATCGGCTTCGACCGCGTTGTCCTCGTTCAGATCGACCTTCATCATCTTGCGCTTGTCCGGGTTCATCGTCGTCTCGAACAACTGCTTGGGATTCATTTCGCCCAGCCCTTTGAATCGCTGGATGCTCAGACCCTTTTTTCCGATCTCGAGCACCTTTTGCAGAATCTCGGGAATTGTGAACAACGGATGCGTTGTCGCTTTGTCGCCGTCGCCTTCCATCATTTCGAAAATCGGCGTGTCGCTGTCGGCGTAATGCTCGATCTTGAGTCCCTTACGCGCGAGTTCGTCGATGAGCTTCTGCACCGTGGCTGATTCGTGCAGCTCCACCAACCGTGCGCGACGACGGAACATGGGATCCAGTTTTTCCTTTTTTGTTTTGGGCGGTGCTGATGCTGCGGGTGCAAGGGGTGCAACCGGTGCAACAGGTGCAACAGGTGCCGGGTTTTCGGGTGAAACCTCGCCTTCCGGCATCACGGGTTCCGGCACAGGTTCGTCGAACAGATTGAGATCGCGATTTTCCTCGTGGAACGTGCGCACCTGTTCGTCGCTCGGGAAATACGTGGCCCGCTCGGTGTTGCCTTCGCGCACTTTCACCATAAAACGAGGGAGTTGTCCGGTCTTCGGGTCGCGATCGTGCAGGTACGTCTCGAAATCGCCGCCGTGGCGGCGGATCGAATCGCTGAATTTCGCGAGCCGTTCGAGAAGTTCGAGCATGTCCTTGAGCTGCGTGGCCGTGAACACCTTGCCGTCGGCGAGGTTTTTCAGCTTCACTTCCTCGGCGCCGAGCGTGATCAAAATCCGGTTCAACTGCGCGTCGTCATCCACGTATTCCTCGCGCTTTTTGCGTTTGATGAGA
>Ga0105046_10016577_pt1 | contig 11309 bp, 10 predicted proteins | sample MAT03_FD_78385 | JGI IMG/M metagenome (GOLD analysis project Ga0105046, IMG submission 78385) | Freshwater microbial communities from Lake Fryxell liftoff mats and glacier meltwater in Antarctica - MAT-03 (megahit assembly) | ecosystem: Environmental > Aquatic > Freshwater > Ice > Liftoff...
AAATAAAAAGAGGTCGCCGCCGCATAGCTTTCAGCGAACGTCTGTACATGGATTTAGTAGATAAATATTGATGTTACCATAAAAGCTTTTTGCTTCGCAACTTCCCAACGCCTGCCGCGGGCTTCTTTTCTTTTTTGCTTCTCCAAAAAAGAAACAAAAAAGGAGCCCGCCAAACGATAACACCCCGTTTGTCGGCGGTACCCTGATGGAGCTTTGGTACTACTGTAAACTGAAAATCTGTTCCTTGATGCTGAACGAAAACAGCGAATGCTTAAATATTCCGAAGGCACGATCAATATTTTTTCAACTCTTTTCTTAAAGTTACTTTACCAGGTTGGGGGTTACAACTGCAAAATACTTAACACGCAAAATGCCTTCTTTGCAAAACCGTTTTACGACGACGTTGAATGTTCCAGAGTTCAGCAGCAGTAAAAGCTTTTTTGTCTGCTTGCTCAAATGCGAGCGTTTCCTTTACAACGATGGTTAATTTGCAGGTAGTTTCTTTACTTAATAAAGTAAATAGCTGGGTTTGATTTGTGTTCATGACTGTGTTTTTTTAAAGTTTTAATTTGATTGGCTACTTTGATAAAACAAAGATAGGGTATTCTATTGTACTATGCAATGCAAAGTAGCTTGTTAAATAATTTATTCTCCTTTTTTTTTAATCTTTTAATGTTGTAATTCAGTGCTGTATTGGTTTCTGGATACTTTTATTCAATCTTTAATTGAAACAATGAATTGTATGAGTGGTAATATTTGGGGGTAAATGGACATTAATGGCATAAAAAAACGCTTCCCTTTCGAAAGCGCTTTTTTTAGTAATATTTATTATAAAGTATTATGCTTCCTGTTCTGCATATGAACTCACCGGCTCACAGGTACATATAAGGTTGCGATCTCCATAAGTATTATTGACCCTGCTCACGCTGGGCCAGAACTTGTTTGCTTTTACATACTCCAGCGGATAGGCTGCTTGTTGTCTGCTGTAAGAACGGTTCCATTCATTTGCAGTTATAACCGCCTGAGTATGGGGAGCATTTTTCAGCGGATTGTCTGTCTTATCCGAGTGGCCATCTTCAATAGCCTTTATTTCTGCCCGGATACTCAACATGGCATCACAAAAACGATCTAGTTCAGCCTTGTCTTCACTTTCCGTTGGCTCAATCATAATGGTGCCGGCTACCGGAAAACTCATCGTAGGTGCATGGAAATTGTAATCCATCAATCTTTTGGCCACGTCTTCCGCTTCAATACCAGCAGTTTGTTTGAAAGGTCTGAGGTCTACAATAAATTCATGCGCGCAAGTTCCGTTTTTGCCAGCGTATAATATTTTGAAATCATTTTCTAAAAGCGTCTTCATATAATTTGCATTCAGAATTGCATATTCCGTACTTTTTTTCAAGCCGACGGCTCCCAACATTTTAATGTAGGCATAACTGATCAATAAAATACTCGCGCTACCATATGGAGCGGCACTTACCGCTGTGATGGCCTTATCGCTGTTGATCAATGTGGTATGACCTGGTAAATACGGGGCTAGTTTTTCATTCACACAAATGGGCCCCATACCGGGTCCACCACCACCATGAGGAATGGCAAATGTTTTATGCAAGTTTAGGTGACAAACATCCGCGCCAATATTTCCTGGGCTGGTTAAACCAACTTGTGCATTCATGTTGGCACCATCCATATACACCAATCCTCCATTTTCATGGATCATGGCGCAGATTTCCTTGATGCTTTCTTCAAACACACCGTGGGTACTTGGGTAAGTTACCATCAGGCCCGCCAAATTATCTTTGTGTTTGATCACATTAGCGCTCAAATCATCCATATCAATATTTCCTGCTTCGTCGCATTTGGTTACCACTACTTTAAAACCTGCCATTACTGCACTAGCCGGATTGGTTCCATGCGCACTGATTGGGATCAGGATGATATTTCTATGTTGGTCGTTTCTATCTTCGTGGTAAGCCCGAATGGTGAGCAGTCCCGTATATTCTCCCTGCGCACCACTATTGGGTTGTAAAGAGGTGGCCGTAAAACCAGTGATGTTATTCAACCATGCTTCGAGTTCACGAACTATTTGTTGATAACCTTTCCATTGATCAGCAGGTGCAAAAGGATGTATTTGGTTGAACTCGGGCCAGCTCACGGGAATCAATTGAGTAGCCGCGTTTAATTTCATGGTGCAACTGCCCAAAGAGATCATGGAGGTATTCAGACTAAGGTCTTTGTTTTCCAAACTTTTAATGTAACGCATCATTTGACTTTCGCTGTGGTGCGAGCTAAATACCGGATGGGTTAAAAAGTCTGAAGTTCTGGTTAGTGATGATGGTATGTTGTGTAGCATCCCTTCTGCATCAAAATTTGCAAGGGCTGTATCACTGTTACGGCTAGCCGCAAATACGTGCAAGATGTTCAGTACATCCCGTTGTGTGGTGGTTTCATCTAATGAGATACCAACGGTGTTGCCCTCATAGTAAAAGTTGATGCCGTTATTTTCTGCCGCCGTTTTTAAAGCAGCAATATCAGGTACCTCGATTAATAAAGTATCGAAGTAATATTTATTCTGATTCACAAAACTCATTTCGGCCAACTCATGCTGCAGGGTTTGTGTCAACACACTGATTCTTTTGGCAATATTTTTTAATCCTTCTGCTCCATGGTACACAGCGTACATGGCACTCATATTGGCCAATAATGCTTGTGCCGTACAAATGTTGCTGGTGGCTTTCTCTCTTCTGATGTGTTGCTCCCTCGTTTGCAGCGCCATTCTCAAACAACGATTGCCCTGTGCATCCTGGCTTACACCAATAATACGACCAGGCAGGTTGCGTTTAAAATCATCTTTGGTGGCAAAAAAAGCGGCGTGTGGTCCGCCGAAGCCCAAGGGGACGCCCAATCGTTGCGAATTTCCAATCGCTACATCAGCTCCCAACTCACCAGGAGGAGTGAGTAGGGTAAGACTCAGCAAATCGGTTGCCATCACTACCAAAGCATTCGCCTCGTGAACTTTGTTGATAAATTCGCGGTAGTCATTTACTGCACCATGGCTGTTTGGATATTGAATGATCGCCCCGAAATAAGTTTCATCCAAATGAGCTGTTTCAAAATCTCCGAATACTAATTCAACATGAATTGGTTTCGCACGGGTGATTAGTATTTGTTTGGTTTGCTCAAAAACGAATTGGTCAACAAAAAATTTGGGTGCAGTAATATGATCTGTATCCTTGTTTTTATGGTTAAACAACATCGCCATGGCTTCAGCTGCTGCTGTTCCTTCATCCAGTAAACTAGCATTGGCAATGGGTAACCCGGTAAGGTCGCTCACCATGGTTTGGAAGTTGAGTAAACTTTCTAACCTCCCCTGTGCAATTTCTGCCTGATAAGGGGTGTACTGGGTGTACCAGCCTGGGTTTTCGAAAACTGTTCTTAAAATCACACTTGGTACAATGGTGTTGTAATACCCTTTACCAATATAATTTTTATAAACCTTGTTCAAAGCAGCCGTTTGTTTCAACGAACTGAGGTACTCAAACTCACTCATAGGGCTACCTGTTTGCAACGGGGCTTGAAGACGGATAGAAGCAGGAACTGTTAGATTAATGAGTTCTTCCATACTACCCATGCCAATCGCCCGGAGCATGGAAGCCGTTTCAATCTCATCCGGACCAATATGCCTGTGTAGAAACTCCGTTTGTTGCTGTTCGAAAAGATTCATATTTGGAGAATTTTTATTGTGATCTTATGTTTTTTAATACCCTCTGTTGCGAAAAACAAATTGTATTGTTATATGTTCGATTGGATAACATTTAAAAGTGCCGCAAATTTACGATTTCTCCTTTACATTATTGGTACCCTTTGCACAAAGCACTAGGGTTGTGGAAATATGCAGATGAAACAGTGACAATCGTTTAAACAACAGTTGCCATATATTTTTTAAAAGGACGAATTTATATTTACACGGTAGGTTAAATTAAGATTTTGAAAAAGCATTGGTATAGATATCTTTGGCTAAACCAACAAAAAGTATAACAAACGTTCATTCAAAAACTATCTTTGCAACATGAGCGATCCGATTTTACACAACTGGAAAAAAAAATCCGAAGAGCATACTAAACTCTATCAGCAATACCTTCAACGGGCCAATAAAAACAGCGTGCTCAAACAGCTGCCTGCATTACATGAAGCAGCTTTTGATAACATCAATTGCCTGGATTGTGCCGCCTGCTGTAAAAACTACTCACCGCGTTTTAAATCACCCGATATCAAACGCATCAGCAAACATCTCCGATTAAAAGAGGGTGTTTTTATCGAAACCTATTTGACATTAGACACCGACGGAGATTATGTGGTTCGATCGAAACCCTGCCCCTTTTTACAAACAGATAACGCTTGCGGCATTTATGAGGTGCGCCCATCTGACTGTAGTAGATTTCCCTATACCAATGAAGATGTTTTGTTGAAGCGCCCACAAATCACCATGAAAAATGCCAGTTTTTGTCCTGCCGTTTATTTTGTATTAGAAAAGTTGATTGTAACAAAATAATGGTTCGTTTTGGGACCGCCTCTCTTTTGTTTTGTGCAGTGAAAGGGTTTCATAGTATTTATATCAAACTCAATCTTGTGCCGGCTTAATATTCCATTTTTCTTAAAGAGGGGGCTTTGAACCAGGTGAACACGGTAACAGCAATCGTCATACAACCTCCAAAAATAACTGATGGAACTGTGCCCATCAATTTAGCAGCCACACCAGATTCAAACTGTCCGAGTTCGTTAGAGGAGTTGATAAACATACTGCTTACACTCATCACCCTTCCCCTCAGTGCCGGTGGGGTTTTTAGTTGTAGAATCGTACCTCTGATGATCACACTGATACCATCCATACAACCGCTGAGCATCAATGCAAAAAACGATAGCCAATATAACTTGGATACGGCAAACAGAATAATGCAGGCACCAAACCCACCCACTACGAAAAACAAAATTTTACCCTGTTTTCTCTTTAATGGATAAATGGTGAGCACGGTGACCATGATGATGGAACCCAAGTCCGCTGCAGCGTTGAGCCAACCGAAACCTTCTGGTCCTACTTTCAGAATGTCTTTTGCAAAAATGGGCACCAAGGCTACCGCACCACCAAACAATACCGCAAACAAATCCAACGTCATTGCGCCCAGCAGTTCTTTTGTTTTAAATACATAATCAATGCCTTCTTTTACACTCTGCCAGGTTTTACCGGCAGCTTTGTTTAAGATGGGCTTTATGGATAAGTTGCGCAATAAAAAAAATCCAGTCACCACAAAACTGAGGATAATAATAAATGTATAGTGTATGCCCAGGTAGCCAATTAAAATGCCACCCACTGCATGTCCTGCAATAGAACCAGTTAGCCAGGTGGCAGAACTGATGGAAGCTGCCGTTGGAAGCTGTTGTTCTGGTACTATCTGCGCAATCATACTACTGAAAGTGGGTCCACTAAATGCCCGGATAGCCCCGGTGCCAGCAATCACTCCACAAATACAAGCAGCAATCGTCCATTTATTTAAATGCTGGAACGTGTAGGCGGAAGAAATAAAAACGAGCATACAGATGCAAATAATGTACAGCAGCACACAGGTCAGCAACAATTTTCTTTTTTCGCTTTTATCGATATGGTGACCAGCATACAAAGCAAGTGATAATGCCGGGATCACTTCAGAAAGGCCAACCAAACCCAGTGCCAGCGGACTCCCGGTTAAAATATACATCCACCAGCCTATCACGGTGCCCGTCATCCGCAGTCCCATGATGAATAAAAACCTCCCGGCAATAAAATACTGAAACTCGCGAATCTTGAGCGGTGCGTATGGATTTTTTGAACCTTCAGTAATGGCCAATGGGTGGTGTTTTTGTTGTGCTGTAATTATGGTAAAACAAGATAATGCTGGCCATATTCGTATTCTTTATCTAAAGCATCCATAATTATTTTTACGTGAGCCTCATTATTGATAAAATCCGCATTGCTGGCATCTACAAATAATGTTTTGATGTGATGTTGTTTAATGTATTGGGTATAGGTTTCTTGTAAATTAAACAGGTAGTCGTTGGGGATGCTTTGCTCGTACTGCCGGTTTCTTTTGCGGATATTTTCCTGCAGTTTGTTTACAGGAGTATGCAAATAAATCAGAATATCTGGCTGAATAATTTGTGGGTTGATGATATCAAACAGTTTTTGGTAGAGTCTGAATTCTTCATCCGGTAAGTTCACTTTCGCAAATAACAAGCATTTTGTAAAGAGGTAATCAGAAATGGTGATCTGCTGAAACATATCTTTGGTTTGCAGCAGGTCTTTTAATTGTTTGTAACGCTCGGCCATAAAAAATAGCTCAAGTGGGAAAGCGTATTGCTCCGGACTTTCATAAAATTTGGGCAGAAACGGGTTTTCCGCAAATTCTTCCAAAACAAGCCTGGCATTATACTGCTTGCTTAAGATACTTGCTAAGGTAGTTTTGCCCGCTCCAATATTTCCCTCTATGGTAACAAAATTGTATTTCATTCGTGCTGCAAAATAGCGGTTAAGAAGATACCCGTTGTTAAATTTTTTTCACATTCAGTGGGTCCTGGCATTCGAGCAATAACTGGTGGTTGTTTTTTTTTGACACCGGGTGTTTAAATGTCGGCGCAATTTCATTCAAGGGAATTAATACGAACTTTCTATCGGCTAGTGCCGGATGCGGAACCACCAGGTTTACCTGTTGTATCACTTGTTTGTTGTAATAAAGTATATCGATGTCGATCACCCTGGGGGCATTTTTTATCGTTCTAATGCGCCCCATTTTTTCCTCAATGCCAAGAATAGTTTGCAAACATTCTTCCGCCGATTGTTGGGTTTCTACTATAAGTACCTGATTCAAAAAATCTGGTTGGTCTGTTTTACCCCAGGCCGCCGTTTGGTAAATACTACTTTCCCTGCAAATATTGCCCACCTCTTTACGGATGGATGCTCGTGCTCTAGAAAGTTGCTTAACAGGCTTCTCTATATTGCTGCCCAAAAGCAAATAAGTTTTATTCATTTTTTCCATCTTCCTTTTATGCCTTGTTATTGTATTAATGAGTTGTTCACCTAAAAAATGAAAATACAGCATCCCATTGTAGATGCGAATTTTTTAATCCTTTTTTTACAATAGCTTTGCCTTTTAAAATTTTTACTGTATGCAATACAGCCAGTTAAGAGCTATGTGGGCTATCTCAAAGGCAAGTTTACGATCTATTGTTCGGAGTCCATCTACGGTTGTATTCAGCATCATTTTTCCGTTTGTTTTTATTTTGGTATTCGGTTTTATCGGCAACAGTGGTGGAAAACAACGATTTAATATAATTGTTGCATCGGGTTCAGATACCAATAACTTGCTGTATGAGTCATTGAAAAAAACAGAGGGCATCAAAATGATTCCCGAATCGGCCGCAACAGACCTTGTTATGGACCAGCAAAAAGGGAAAGTGGCCGGTATCATCCATATCAATAAAAATTCGGGTGGCATTTTTCCTTATGATATTCGACTCACAAGTACTACTTCTAGCAACGACAAATGGCCCCAGCTAAAAACCCTGATCGAAAGTAAGATCAACGAAATAAGCAACGGAATGTTTAGCAACCGACCTGCATATGCATCTTTTAATTTTGGTTACGAAAAAGACATCAAAGAAATCAGGCAGTATAAAACCATCGATTTTATTTTGCCAGGGCAGCTTGGTTTTTCCTTGCTCAGTGCAGGTGTTTTTGGAGTGGCATTTATGTTTTATAATCTAAGATCCACTTTAGTTTTAAAACGCTTTTTTGCAACGCCAATCAGTCGAACATATATCATACTTGGAGAAAGTTTGAGCAGGGTCATTTTTCAAATGATCACTGCTGTGGTCATCGTTGGAGCCGGATATTTCTTTTTTGGATTTACCCTGATCAACGGGTGGATTACTTTTTTTCAATTAATGGCACTCAGCTTTTTAGGCCTGTTACTCTTTATGGGTTTCGGTTTTATCATCAGCGGTGTAGCCAACAGTGTAGGAACGATACCACCTTTTGCTAACTTGATCACGTTGCCACAATTTTTATTAGGGGGCACTTTTTTTTCCATAGATGCTTTTCCTAAATGGTTGCAACCCATTTCCCGTGCAATGCCACTTACGCATCTCAACGAAGCAATGCGATCCGTTGCTTTTGAAGGAGCCAGTTTGTGGGAAGTTAAAAACGAGATTGGGATATTGATGTTGTGGACGGTAGTAGTGTACATCGCCGCCACCAAATTGTTTAAATGGGAATAAATTATTGTATATGAAATTTGTAAGAGGAATTGCTTTTGGTGCCGTAGGACTGTTTCTCGTGGTTACTTTATTGTCGCTCCTTATTCCCTCTAAGATAATGACCAGTAAATCTGTTCTCATCAACGCGCCTGAAGACAGTATCCTTCGACTGATCAGCGATTTGAAAGAATGGGAAAAATGGCATCCCGTGTTTAACCAGGAGGGGTTGGCTTTTGAAGTATCTAGTCCATCTAAAGGAAAAAACGCCCGCATTTCGTGGAAGAGCGATAAGAAAGTAAACCGTATCATGATCACATCTGAAACGGCAGATGATGTACGGTTTAATGTTGACCGCAAAGGAGAACGAACCGTAGAAAATTCGATTGTCATCGTTCCAATGGAAGGAACAACTGAATTTTTGGTAGAGTGGCGTGCACTCAATACTTCTAAGTGGTATCCCTGGGAAAAATTTGCAGGCATCTTTGTTAGTCAGATTACCGGTCCGGGCTATGAAGCTGCATTACAAGGACTAAAAAATTACACAGAACAACACAGCCCTTAAGTAGGAAAACTAATTTTCCCCATGGTAATACTTGGAAATCCTTTGGTATTTTTTGGATAATCTTGCACATTCCCGGAAACGGCCTCATTGGCCAGCAAAGCAAATAAAATGGCTTCCTTCGCATCAGGGTCAATATTTTTTTTGTTGGTACTCTCTATGCTCAAACTGTTTATGTGTTCACCTATATAATCCATCAACATTGGATTGTGGGCACCACCACCGCTTACATATAGGATAGTGTTGTTTTTTGCTGTTATTTTTTTTAGTGCGTCTACAATGGATACTGCGCTAAACCTGTTGAGCGTTGCCAGCACATCTTCTGGAGCAATGTGATTTAATTCAGTAGCAGCTATTGCGGTTTCTAGGTAAGATAGGTTAAACAGCTCTGGTCCGGTTGTTCTTGGAAAAGGCAATGTAAAAAAAGGATGTTGCAACAGTGCTTCCAACAAAACCTCGTTTACCCGTCCCCGTAATGCTATGGCTGCATCTTGATCGAAATATTTTTCCGGATAGCGTTTTCTGATCCAAGCATCCATCATCGTATTACCAGGGCCCACATCGGTACTGAACATTTCAGATAAGTCGTTGCCAGCAGGGAGAAAGGTGAAGTTTGCAATGCCACCTATATTGAGCAAGATCACATCCTTTTCTTTTTCTTTAAACAAAATATAATCGCCATACACCGCCAATGGCGCACCTTCTCCTCCTGCTGCAATGTGTTTTTGCCGAAAATCGCTCATGGTAATAATACCAGTCTGTACCGCTAAATGGTCCCCGTCGCCAATTTGCAACGTGCCATTTCCGTACTTCGGCATTCCGTGTAGTGAAACAGGCGCATGATAAATGGTTTGGCCATGACTGGCAATGAGATCTATTTCTTCTTTTTGAATTCCCCATTTTTGCAGGCATTCATTGATCATGCTGGCATGTTGTGTTGCGATCCATCCGTTGAGTAAACAGAGCTGCTGTAACCGGATATTTTCTTTGGAAAAAATGGTTCTTACTTCATTTTTAAAATCATCCTCATAGGGGATGGTTTCAAAGTGAAGCAGGTTGACCTGAGTTTGCAAGCCAGCACCACTGATGTTGCAAAAGGCAATATCGAGTCCATCCAAAGATGTACCACTCATCAAACCAATGATATTTCTGCCGGGCTTTGCAGCAATTGTGCTGAGCTGTTGAATGTTTCTATTCATGGAGATGAAATGAATTGAAGGTTTCTTTTAATGCCGCTAAATTTTGTTCTCTTGATAGGAGAGTCTTTAAAAATGATTTTAAACGACTCTTCTGTGAGTTCTTCCCAATCTTTTTGGATGAAATCCAGAATAGCAGGTATTGGCTCAAAGGCAGGCTCTTGGTGGGGTTCAGCAAAACGGTTCCACGGGCAAACATCTTGACATACGTCGCAACCAAACAACCAATTGTCGAATTTATTTTTCAAGCTATCCGGTATCAAAGCATCTTTTAATTCAATGGTGAAATAAGAAATACATTGGCTGCCATTGATCACTTTGTTGGGAAGAATAGCATCAGTTGGACAACTGTCGATGCACTTAGTACAGCTACCGCAGTAACCTTTTGCGTAAGGATCGTCGGGTATCAACTCGATATCCGTGATGAGGGTAGCAATGAAAAAATACGAACCCTTTTTTTTGTTGATGAGGTTACCGTTTTTGCCGATCCAGCCCAAACCACTTTTCTGCGCCCATGCTCTTTCCAACACCGGTGCACTATCAACAAAACCTCTTCCGTTAAAATCACCTATGTCCTGTTTCAAGTGCCACAAAAATTCATGTAACTTTTTACGAATCACGTCATGATAATCTTCGCCATAAGCATAAGTAGAAATTTTGGGTACGCCAGATTGTTGTGTTGTTTTTGGGAAATAATTAAACAGCAAAGTGATCACGGATTTTGCTCCCGGCACCAACCGTTGAGGGTTCACCCGCAAATCAAAATGGTTTTCCATATAGGCCATAGAACCGTGCATTCCTTTTTGAAGCCACTGCTCTAATCTTCTGGCATCATCATCTAGTGGAACAGCCTTAGCTATTCCGCAAAAATCGAAGCCAAGTTGTGCAGCTGTTGATTGAACAAGGACAGTATTTTTTTCTTTTCCGATCATGATTCCGCATAAAAATACAAAGCAGTATTGGTAAATAACGAACTACAGAAAAGAAAGCGCTTATTAGCAGTGAAAATAGGTACCATATTCAGCTACTCAAAAACTGATAAAATAGCATGAAAGCTTTGCTAAACCTGCAATGCAGACAGTTTTGATGAACGAATTATGCCATAATTACCTGAAATCCCGTTTGGAGTTTGATTTGCGGTATATTGTTTGTGATTCATAAATAAATCAAACAACATGAACCTGAACAATTTTACAATCAAGGCGGCAGAAACCATCCAGCAAGCCCAGCAGGTTGCATTCAATAATAAGAACCCAAATATTGAAACG
>Ga0105046_10016579_pt1 | contig 11308 bp, 5 predicted proteins | sample MAT03_FD_78385 | JGI IMG/M metagenome (GOLD analysis project Ga0105046, IMG submission 78385) | Freshwater microbial communities from Lake Fryxell liftoff mats and glacier meltwater in Antarctica - MAT-03 (megahit assembly) | ecosystem: Environmental > Aquatic > Freshwater > Ice > Liftoff...
AGAGACAGAGGTTGAATGATGGGAGTGTATCGATAGAAGATTTCACGAACTTGGCGTCCGACGTCGGCATAGTGGTCAATTCGCCCGCGCACGAATTTGGCTTGTGGGCAGAGTTGCGCAGCCCTTCGACCTGGCATCGCGCTATGAACGCCAAAGGCTCTTGCCTCGTAACTGGCTGCCGTCACAACACCGCGTCCCCAGTTGCCACCAACGATCACCGGCAAGCCGCGCAACTCCGGTTGATCGCGTTGTTCGATGGATGCATAAAACGCATCCATGTCGACATGCATAATAACCTTTGCAGAAGCACTAAGCCTAGCGTCGTCCATTTGGCCTCCTACACCTTTCTGAGCGATTCAATAAGCGGCATGCGGACGACGCGACCGACCGTGACTAGTCCCGCAACTAAACCTACCATCGCAATACAAGTCACGGCGATCAGCGGTTGGCTGACAGGCGGTAGCAGTTGTCCGGTGAACGCATGGGGTGCGATCGCAATCGCCGAACAAACAAGCCCACAGCCGATACCGGCACCCAACAATGCGACCGTCTCAATCATAACAGCACCAGCCAATCGGTACCGACCGAATCCGATCGCGCGCAACACGGCGAGTTCGCCCTGACGCTCCAAGACGCTACGAAGCTGCGCAATGGCCAGACCAAAAGTGCCAAGCAACAGCCCCAGAGCACCCAGGCTTTGAAACGTCTTCAAGTAGGTGTTCTGCACCGCCATCATGCGCGACAAAACTTGAGCACTATCCGTCAAATCCATGCCGACATCACCCAGCCGGTTTTCAAGGACTCCGGCAACACGTACCGGTTCAGTCGTGGCGACAAGAAAGACCTGATATCCATTGATCTCGGGAAAGATTTGTTTGAAGTTATCTTCGCCAATGATCAAGCTGCCTTGTAAGACTGAATTGGAAAGTAGCCCGACGACGCGAAAGTAAATCGGCTTGCCATCAACCCACGCAAAGTTGCAAGTCGAACCAGCACCACCCATCAACTGCAAGCTCCACATCGCCGTGTTCTGATCGAGTACGAGCGGTATCGGGTCGTCCTCTGACCCCGTCGCTGGTTTTTCCAACAATCGCCACGGTGATTCGCCAATTGGGGAAACAGGCTCGCTTTTCAGGACCTCTGCCCAATCAAAGGAAACTCGCTTTGATTCCTTCGCCAGCGCAGCCGGGACCGCCAAAACCTGGGGACGTTTGGCTTGATACAGATTGTTGCAACTAGCATCTTGGCCAGACTTCAACCTTAACGAAACAATTTCGGCGTCGTTTATTGAGTCGCGATCTTGCCCCAACAGTTCCGATTGCACCAGCGGATCGTTGAGATCACGATAGAGCGGCGTGGCTGTTTTCCCGATCAAGGAAAAGCCACCTACGCCCGCTGCCGTCGGTCGCAGTTGAAAGGCCCCAATCGACACGATCAAGAAGGTCGCGACCGCCATCAACCCGATCGCCAACGTGCTGCGAAGCGGATTGCGTTTCAAATTTCCTGATGACAAGTTCCACAACGTGTAACCATCGTTTGCTTCGGAGCCTCGAGAATGCGGTAGCGACAAGCGATGGAAAGTTGCCATCAACGTTGCGATTAACAGCAACATCCCAGAACCAACGAATGCACCGGCTTGAACAAGGCCACTGCCTCTCGTGCCCGGACTCATAGCACCAAAGACAAGCGCACCGATCGCAGCGACAACCAAAACACCAGCGATAATCAGCTCGCCGTGTCGAGATCGTTGACGCTGGCCGATAGATAAATGACTATCTTCGACACGCCCGGCGAGCAGCGATTGTGCTGTCGCGCGCCGAAGTCGACGCGCGGTTGTCCAGATCGTTAGCATCGCAACGCTGAGCGTGGCCAATCCACCGATCAACAGACTTCGTGGAGTGGCGTGGAATTCGAGAAAGGGAACCGTCACCGCTCCCACCCACCACGAACGAAGCGCTGCAAGCACTAACCACGCATAACCCAGACCGCCGATCGTTCCCAGCAAGATCCCCGGAATCGAGCTGATCAATCCTTCTCGGATCGCAAGTCGTGAAACGTCGCGTCCGCTCCAACCCGTCGCGAGCAGCAATCCATACTCGCGACCTCGTTGCAGCATCCCCAGTCGATACAACAGCGAAATCAACATCACCGCAGCCAAAATCACAAACATGCTGAGCGATAGGAATAACGCATCAAATGGCGTGGTGCCGCGTGAAGCAGCGATCTGAGCGTCGCGAATTTTGATCGGAGACCAACCTAGCCGACCGCGAATTGGCAGCAGTGATGCTCTAATTTGATCTTCCAGCGCGGTGATATTTGGCGCTGAATCGACTGAAAACCGCAGCGATGTTGTGTCACCAAATCGGCTGCCGAACAACCGCTGTCCGCTCTTGAGTGGAATGAAGACTTTGGGTGTCAGGCGATGTTCAGCCCAATACTTATCATCCTCCGAGCTGATCTTGCGATCGAGCTTAAAAGGTAGATCCCAGTCAGAGATCGAATCTTGATCTGTGACTCCAGGCACGGACGGCGTAAGGTCCGTATCGTTGTAAACGGTCGGCGGAATATCGAACTCATGAGGGCGACTGCGCCGGTACGGCTTTACGGGCTTCGTGATCGGTACGATCGCTGTTAACACGCCATCGAATGATTTCTCAATTTCGCGACCGGATTCGACCTCAGGTTCGTAGAACAAAATTCGCAATCGGTCGCCAATCGATGCGGAAAGTGCCGTTGCAGTCCAATCATTAAGGACCATCGGAACGACGGCTATGGCAGCATTCGCGGTATCGTCGCCAACGTTCCCTACTGACGTGCTTCCATAGTCCAGCGTCAGTGAATGGGACGAATCGATTGCCGTGACGATGCTGTAAGGAACTGACGCGGTTGCGTTGCCGTCCTTGTCGATCCGCTCGATTGCATTGGCGAGATAGGTCATCGCCGGTTGCGGTGAAACGGCTGCGTTCGAGACATCCGTCAGTTTTTCTACCGCAGCTTTCGGCAGCAGCAGTCGATCACTAGTCAATTGGTAATAGTCGAAGACTGTGGTTGCAGGGCCGTTGGCAGTCGCAAATGTTTTTGTCACGCGACTGAGTTTCAAACCGAGGTCGGCCAGTCGCAGTGGCAAACCGCTTACCCAAGCGTCATCAACGCTCGCACCCGCGTTTGTTTTCGTGCCTTGAGGTTGCTGCGAAATAAACAAGACATTGGCTTGCCCGGATCGATCCAAAGTCGCGGCAATCGTTTCACGTGACAGGAACGCCGTCAGCGGCTCAATTTGACTAGGATTCAAGGCAAATCGTCCCAAGCCACGGTTGTCGATGACGGAAACCACTTTCAAACGTGGAATCCCCTCGGTCTGTGAGTCCCGTTTTCCGAGCGGACTATCTGCTGGGACTGCTTGTTCGCTGGGAAGCCGCAAAGTGACCATGTCACCGATGCTTACGCTGAGCTCATCGGCTGCGGCACGATTGAGGATGATCTGATCGATACCGATTTCTGCGTTAGGCAAACTGTTGAGCGCATCGAGACTCTTGAACGTATTGTCAATGCCGAGAATCTGGATGGAACTGGCGCGACGCATCGGTGTCGTGGAACTTGCCGTGGTTTCAACAACTCCCTGGTCAAAATAGATCGCCGGTACAATCGTGCGTGAATCGATCGTCGCTGGAATCCCGCTGGCTTCAAAAAAACCACCCGGAATGACAAGCTGGTCAATTCGCCCTAGCCGATCGATGGTTAACGATCGCAGACTTCCGCGCATCGAATCACCGACAATCAGTGCGCCCGTGATGACGGTTGCTGCCGTCGCAACGCCGAGCGAGACTGAGATTGCGAGCTTGCGGTGAAACCAAAGGCTGCGAAACGCATAGCGATTTTTAGTAATGGAGGCCGACATTAGTCACTTTCCAGGCAATGCAGAAGTGCTAGTAAAAAATTCGTTATCGGTCAGTGTATCGAATGAAACGAATGTTGCACGTACACCGTCTGCATAGAGTGTAACGCGTCCAGCGTGACTCGCTTGTTCTCGGACGCACGATTGTATGACGAGGACGACGGCAAATCATCGCGATCGGATCATTGTGCCGAGAAGGAACGATGGTCCGATGATACGCAGAGCGGAGTCTCTGTACCGCGACGAGGCGGGTAAACGGACCAATATTCACGGATGAAGTTGCATGTCCCACTCTCGCACCGCAAGCTTGCTGGCGGTCCTTTACGCTATGGCGATCTTGCTCGGCCCGACTGGCTGTGCGGATCGAGCTGCGTGGCGAGCGGGCCCAGATCGAAGCACTCTTGTCCGAACGGTCGCCTACAACGAACCGTTAAGATCGAACGACGCGATGATTGAGTCGGAACCAACCCGTGGAACTGAGCGAAATGCATCGCCGAAGGAAGTCGCGCAAGATATCTTTACCGCCGGAGGACAGGTTTCTTCACGGCCGCGTGACGCGAGTCAAGAGCCAACTCAATATCAAGATATTTCGCTGGCGTCCGTATTGCAGGTTGCGTTTTCTTGCAGTCCAGTGATTCGTTCGCTCGGAGGTCGGCTGCTAGAGAATCCGGCAAACGCGGCGACCATTTATGACGTTGAGATCAAAGCAAGCGATCCCTTTTTCGGCCCCGCAGCGGCGTTAGCGCAGTTCGACAGGGTGCTGGCCGCAGGACTCAACTCGGCCAACAACGATCGTGTTTTTAACAACACCGTTCTTGGTGGTAATGCGCAGCAGCTTGTTCAGGACACAGCGACGGCCAATGCGTCGATGCAGCGCCGAACGATGAGCGGTGGGACCTTGGATCTGCGTGGGTTGAACGCCTACGACGCCAACAATCGCACGGGAAACCTATTTCCCAGCTATTGGGAAACACAACTTGAAGCAGGTGTTCGTCAGCCGCTGCTTCGTGGCGCTGGCCAAGAATACAATCGGATCGCCGGCCCCAATGCTCAGCCAGGTTTCAACTTTTCCAACGGCATTGTGATTGCGCAGATGAACACGCAGATCGCGAGTGCTGATTTTGAAATTTCCGTACAACAGTTTGCACGTGAGATTCACGAAGCCTACTGGTCGCTTCATCAGGCGTATCTTAGCTACGAGAATAAGCGACAAACGCGTGATCTGGCCTATAGCACTTGGCAATCAGTTTCGGCCAAGGCGTCTCAGGGGCTGGAGGGTGGACAAGTCGACAAAGCATCTCAAGCAAAACAGAAGTACTATCGATACAACCGTGCCATCGCGTCGTCCCTTGGCGGTGGTCAAGGTGAAGTCGGCGTGTACGAAGCCGAACGCCGACTCAGGTATCTCATGGGATTGCCGCTGTCCGACGAAAAGCTTTTGCGTCCCAGCGATCTGATCCCGCTGGCACCCATCACTTACGATTGGGAGTCTTTGGTCGCGTCCAGCATGGTTGACCGTGTCGAGCTGCGGCGACAGGCCATCGTCGTCCGACAACAACAGGCCAAGTTGGTCGCGTCCAAGAATTTCTTATTGCCACAACTAGACGTCATCGGGCGATATAGAGTGCGAGGATTTGGCGACGACTTAGCCGGCAGCGGTCCTCGCTTCGCCAGCAGTTACACTGATTTTTTCTCGCTGGATCATCAGGAGTTTGAATTTGGTGTTGAGTGGGGCATGACAGCCGGACGGCGTCAGGGAAAAGCTGCCGTCAGAAACGCTTCCATTCAACTGGCGCGAGAGACCTCAATCCTGGCGGAACAACAGCGTGAACTAACGATCAAACTGAGCGAAGCGATATCTCGCGCCAGCTCGATCTATGTAGCCATGCAAGCCGGGCAGGAAGAGCTGGCCGCAGCCGAGGCAAGAATGCAGTCGACTTGGGTACTTTTCGAAGTCGATAAAACTGATCTCTTCATGTTGTTAGATGCAAGAGAGAGCTTGCTGGAAGTCAGCGATCGAAATCATGCCGATCAAGTTCAGTACACATTGGCCCTAATTGACGTTGCCCACCAATCGGGACGACTGTTGCAAGACTCCGGTGTGTCGCTTACCGGCGGCTCGTTGTCCCAAGGCTCTCCGCTGGAGATTGATTCAGAACTGATTGCACCTCAAGATACAAGTTCGTCACCAAGCCAATCCGGCACCATTGAGCGTCTGCCAGCGCCCGTTCCAGTCGAGGAAGAGTCATCAAGTGGCCTCAAAATCTAATCCTGCGGTAAACACCATCAACGAACTTCTGAACGATGCATACTCTGCCAGTTTAGGAACGAACCATCCATCGGGCACTCCGTTCGTTTCGCTGGTCAACGTTTCGCGGTTCGGCTCAACCGACGTCGTGATGCTACTCTCTGCTCTCGCCCAAAACACGCGAAATCTTCGTGCTGATGGACGATGTTCGCTGCTGGTCGCCAGCGGAACCAAGCCAGGCATTGATCCGTTAACAGCACCGCGAGTCACACTCAGCGGTCGCGCTGTGATGCTCACCCGGGATAGCGATGAGGCAGAACGCCAGTGCATGCTGTCGCGACATCCGAGTTCAGCGATGTATGCGGAATTCGGTGACTTTGCGATTTTCCGGTTTGAACTATTGGAGGCTCATTTGGTCGCCGGATTCGGTCGAATCCAAACGATCTCCGCACGAGAGCTTGCGGTCAATTAGGCGTTGCCTGGGCTGTGCGACAAATAGCAGTATGGAAAATTAACGTTGATTCAACTTTTGTTCCGCTGCCGATTCCTCAGTCGCAACGCGACGGCAGCCGCTAGCTTCGGACGCAAGTCCCAGGACATGTTGCGGACCAGTTCCGTAGTCGCGAAGCGACGGCAGGTCTCGTTCACGCAACGATCTCCGTTTCAAAACGTACTGTGGATCATAGTCGATGCCAAATTCGTCGTGAAAACGGAGTTATTCCATCTCGAAGATCGGCAAGATGGCTGCGCCGGGGTCAGACTTGATCTTCGGTTGTTAATCCAAGTTTCCGTTCGATTTGCTCGCATTACTTTCTTAACTCCACAGAGTCCGGCAGGAACGAAAAAAGGGTCAGGGGTGACGGGCTCCGCTGGGGTCGGACTTGCTCTTCGGTTTTCGAACTTGAATTGAGAGCGACGTATACAGTTGAAAACCGAAATTCAAGTCTGACCCCGGCGCAGCCGTCGACCGAGGATAAATTTCATGCCGATGGCGTTGGTGTAATCGACAGGAACCTTGAGGTACTTCTCCCATGCGTCCTGATATTGCTTAGCGTGATCCGCAGTGAAGGGAGCAATCGCCGGAGCCGGAGCATCGGCTGGCCAGCCGTACCAACCAAGCGATTTGGCTTTCCCTAGAACCCATGTCGCTCCGACTATCTTGCCATCGTGACCGTTACCGCTAGCGTCCTTTAAAACATCGCCGGTGCCTTCGTCGAAGTTGTACAACGCCAAAGTAGAATCATCGCTGGTCACGCTTGTGATCGGAGCAAAGTTGTCGTTGTAACGGGCGACTCGGGAGATGCGGACTTGATCGATGCGGCCCTGGAAGAGTTGTCGCTCCGTGCCGTCGCAAGCGATCCGCAGGTTCTTCATGTTCCACATCAGGCCTTCATGAGCTTCTGCGAAACGTTTCGCCTGCCAGATTCCATTCACGTGGTAATGCATGTACCGACCATCGAAGACCAAAGCCCGATGCTGCCGAACGTTGGCGGTTAGCGGTGCTGATGTGTTGGCGAAGGGCGTTTTTCCCTGAATCGCAGCACCGCTCAGTCGTTTGCCCGGATCGGCTTGATGGTCATCGTAAAGAGACATCCATTCCGGTTTGTCTCCGCCGCTCCCCAATTGCACGATCGTTCCGTTATCACCACCAGGTGCCGATGTGACGAAGGCTTCAACGGTAAATTGAGGATAAGACCAGTCCACTGGCTCAATCCTGACGAAGTCATCTTTGCCGTCAAATTCGAGACCGCCAGAGACGCCCAAATTTGCCAGAGCCGGAATGGCGGGCCAGATCCACGCATTCATATACGAGCTTATCTGCTTCCCAAACACGATCGGAAACATGACTAGACTGCCAAGGAACATGCCGTAGATCGTTCTCGCAAGAGCCGACCTCTGCGATGCGACGGTTTCCTCGGCATGTGAACCTTCGGGCTTTGCGATCGCAATCGGCTTTGCAATTGCCTTCGGCGCTGTTGCTTCGATGCCAGTGACTGTGCTGGACTGTTGCCATTCGGCGGGGCATCGCCCCAGCAACTCCGCCACTTCTTTCGCCGACTGATAACGGTCTGCTGGCTTTTTTTCCAGTAGCTTATTAATAATCACCACCAACCAGTCCGGCGTCTCCGGCACGATTTCCTGGAGAGATCTTGGCGTGTCCTCAGCGACTCGGCGGAGCACGGCAATGGTCGTTTGAGCACGAAACGGCGGCCGCCCTGAAGCCATTTGGTACAGCACGCTGCCTAGGCTGAAGAGATCCGTGCGATGGTCAATCGCTTGCCCTGATGCTTGTTCCGGAGCCATGTACATCGGCGTCCCGGCGATCATGCCTGAGCGAGTCAGACTGGCATCATCGGCGGCTCGCGCCAGTCCGAAATCCGTGATCTTTAACTTCTGTTCGATTTCGCCTTCGATCAGGATGTTGCCTGGCTTGATGTCGCGATGAACAAGATTTAGCGCATGAGCCGCAGCGAGTCCGTTCGCGATCTGTTGTCCAAAATAGAGTACCTCAGTCACTTCCAACGGGCCGTTACCATTGAGTTTCTCTTGGAGCGTGGGACCGTTGATATACTCCATTACAAGGTACGGGAGTGGCTGTTCTTCAACACTGTAAACCTGCACGATGTTTTCATTCTTGATCGATGCCGCCGCGCGAGCTTCACGCAAAAATCGCTTTCGCGGTGGTGACGTAGAGACCAATTGGACGCTCATCACTTTGATCGCGACCACGCGATGTAGCTTTTCATCAAAGGCCTTAAAGACCGTCCCGAAGCCGCCTTGGCCGAGCACGCTGCGGACCTCGTAGTGTCCCAACTTTCCGATGGACCCAGGCTGCGTCGAGGGAGTAAGGAAGCTCAAGTCTGGCGACGATTCATCCTCGTCGTCGCTCAATTCTTTCTGGCCGGCAAAGATTCCACGTTCGTTCATGTGCTTGTCCGGCAGCGATTTGGCAATTTGCGATCAGGAATGAAGAATAGTTGAAGACTTCAAGAGCAATGCGACGTCGAATGCGGATTTACGCCACCGAACTTCGAAGATTTATGAAACAATGTTGCCGCCCAGGGCTTTAGCGCTCCGCCGGCGTGCCGTTCACTCCTGCCCCCGGATCTCTTGATGAAGCCACGCCCGAGCGTAGGACCAGCGTCGATCAGCCGTTCGAGCAGAGATCCGTAGTGTGGTAGCCGCTTCCGCGTTGGTGAGCCCAGAGAAATATCGCAGGTGAACTAACTCGGCAGCGCCCTCGTCAACTTCCGCAAGTTTCGTGAGCGCTTCGTCGAGCGCAATCAGATCTTCATTCCAATCGGCTAAATCAATCTCGATGGCCTCGATGGCAACTCTTTGAAACTCTCCGCCATGCTTCAGCCTCCGCTTGCGACGCGCCGATTCTACCAGGATGCGACGCATCGCCCGCGCGGCAGCCGCAAAGAAGTGCCCTTGACCATCCCAGTTGTTCGGAAGTCCCTCTTGATCAACCAATCGCAAATAGGCTTCGTGAACAAGCCCCGTCGCTTGAAGCGTATGGCCAGCAGGTTCTGCAGCCAATTTCGCTGCCGCTAGTTTTCGCAATTCGTCGTAAACCAATGGTAATAATTCGTCTGCGGCCCCACTGTTGCCGGACTGAGTCGCTTGCAGGATGCGAATGAGGTCATTTATATTGAAAAGCGAAGCGGCTCATATGCAAACGAAGTCCATTTTCAAGCAGCGGTCGAGTATACGGCTATTCTACTCTCCAGGAAATCAGATCGTCTGCACGTTTGGGCGGTGCCCAGGCTGTGCCTGGGCTGCGAAAGGCCCTTTCGCACGACAACGCAACCGAAAACTTGCTCTCGTTGGTGAAGGTACCTATGCTAAGCTGATGACTCACGCTTCTTCTTTCAAAACCGATTTCGCGAACCGACAGATATTTCGTTTCTGCCTTGCGTTCGCAATCGTGTTGGCTGGCGACGGATACTCCCAAGCACCGCTCGATGTGTATGAAACCCAGATCAAGCCGCTGTTGCGTCAGCGTTGTTATTCCTGCCATGGAGCGCTCAAGCACGAAGCGGGACTGCGTTTAGATACCGTTGCATCGATGCTCAAGGGAGCAGCGATCAATCGCGGCGATGCGGTCCACAGCCACTTGATTAATCGCGTTTCGGCAAAGGATATCGACGAACGGATGCCGCCGGAACATGAGGGCGAACCGCTGACGTCCAGTCAGATCGCGATGCTGACAGACTGGATCGCGCAGGGTGCCCCAGCACCGCCGGATGAGCAACCCGAAGCAGATCCGCTCGATCACTGGGCGTTTAAGCCTGTTATTCGGCCTTCGGTGCCTAGTAGTTGCGACTCTATGTGGACGCGTAATCCGATCGATGCATTCATTGCTGATGGGCACCGGCAGCATGGACTCAGGCCTCAACCAGAGGCTCCGCGAACGATATTGCTGCGTCGGTTGTACTTGGACTTGATCGGAGTTCCGCCGTCTGCCGAAGAGCTTGCTGTGCATGAACGCGACCAGTCATCTCGGTGGTATGAACGAGTCGTGGCGCAACTGCTGGATGATCCACGACACGGTGAACGATGGGCGCGGCACTGGATGGACATCTGGCGGTACAGTGACTGGTGGGGACTAGGCGATCAACTTCGTAACAGCCAAATGCACATGTGGCATTGGCGCGACTGGATTGTCGAATCATTAAACGACGACGTATCCTACGATGAAATGGTGCGATTGATGCTCGCGGCCGACGAGTTGCGGCCTAACGATCAAGACGCTTTACGAGCGACTGGTTTTCTGGCAAGGAATTTTTTCTTGTTCAATCGCAATCAGTGGATGGAGGAAACCGTCGAGCATGTCGGCAAAGGCTTTCTCGGTCTGACGTTCAATTGCGCGAAATGTCATGACCACAAATATGACCCGATTGAGCACGCAGACTTTTACAAGATGCGAGCGTTCTTTGAACCCTACCTTGTGCGAATGGATATGCTGCCCGGGGAAACAAATCTCGCGATCGATGGCCTGCCGCGTTCTTTTGACGCCATGCTCGACGCGCCCACCTATCGATTTATTCGCGGCGAGGAAAGCAACGCCGACAAGTCGGTCGCGATCGCTCCGGGACTACCGACGTTTCTGGCCAGAAACTTAGACGCGTCTCAAACACAAACACAAACACAAACACAAA
>Ga0105046_10016583_pt1 | contig 11307 bp, 7 predicted proteins | sample MAT03_FD_78385 | JGI IMG/M metagenome (GOLD analysis project Ga0105046, IMG submission 78385) | Freshwater microbial communities from Lake Fryxell liftoff mats and glacier meltwater in Antarctica - MAT-03 (megahit assembly) | ecosystem: Environmental > Aquatic > Freshwater > Ice > Liftoff...
ACCGGGCGCCCCAGGGAAGCGCCGATTGCTCGGGGCGTAGAGGCCGAACACGGGCTGCTTCTGCTCGAGCAACGCGATCACCCGGTTGTGCCGCGCCTTGGGCGCCTGGGCGCCAACGAGTCCGGCAAGGACAATGACCGACAACACCATGAACGTAGACAGAGTTCGCACGAAGCCTCCTCGGACGCCTCAGACGATAGCTGATGCCCGCCCCAATTGTAACGGGGACTGGCACCGAGACATCTCGTGGCGCTAAAGACTCTGCACCCCGCCGCGTACGGTAGATTGGCGGCGAGGTGATGATGCGTGTGCTGATGCTGTGCCTGATGGTGTGCGGAATAGGCGTGCTTCCCGCCGCCGCGCAGGCCCCCGCGCCTGCCGCGGATGCGGCCCCGGCGGCCCCTGACGTGACCGTGCGACTCTGGATCGAGCGCTGGAACGCCCTGAGCGCCGCGCCAGAGACACTCGACGCCTTCGTGGCGCTCTACGCCGACGACGCCCTGCACATCGCCGGACCCACGCCCGACCAGCGCGGCACCGCGACCTACCGCGGCCATGCCGGCATCCGTACCATGGCCGCGCGCGTGGCGGCCGACCAGGACCGCCGCACCTATCGCATCGAGAGTGAGACCGCCCGCGAGACGACCGCCCTGCTCTTCCACCTGTCGAGCGGCCCCTGGGGAGGGGCGGCCGTGGCGGTGCAGATCATCGCCGTCTACACCGACCACGCCAGCCAGAAGCGCTATGCGACCCCCGGCGCCGTCTTCTTCCAGCTCGCCGACGGGAAGGTGCGCCGCGCCCGCGTCTACCTCGGCGAGGGCGAGCGCGCGGAAGTGGAAGCCGAGCCGACGCGCAAACGCCCCTGAGCGGGAAGCGTCCACTGACGCGTCCGCGTCTGCTACCGTGGACGCATGCGCATCGCCCTTGCCGTCCTGCTCGCGCTCGTCGCCGCCCCGGCCACCGCGCAGCGCTTGCCCTCCGGCGTAACGCCCGAGCACTACACGCTGTGGTTTTCGCCCGACCTGCACGCCGCCACCTTCCGCGGACGCGCCGAGATCCGCGTGCGCCTCGATCAGCCGGCCTCGGCCATCACGCTGCACGCGGCCGAGATCGCCTTCAGCGAGGTCACCATCGACGCTGGCGGACGCGCGCACACGGCCACGGTCACGACCAACCCCGGCACCGAAACCGCGACGCTCACCGTGCCGGTCAGCCTGGCGGCGGGCCCGGCCACCATTCGCATCACCTACACCGGCATCCTCAACGACAAGCTGCGCGGCTTCTACCTGAGCAAGGCGAACGGACGGAACTACGCGGTGAGCCAGATGGAGGCCACTGACGCGCGCCGCGCGTTTCCCTGCTTCGACGAGCCGGCCAAGAAGGCCACCTTCGACATCGCGCTGATGATCGACGCGGCCGACACGGCCATCTCGAACGGGGCGCCCGTGTCGGATACGCCCGGCCCGGAGCCTGGCACGCACACGGTCACCTTCGCCACTACGCAGAAGATGTCCACCTATCTGGTGGCGTTGCTGGTCGGCGACTTCGTGTGCCGCACGGGCGCCAGCGACGGCATCCCCATCCGCGTGTGCTCCACCCCCGACAAGCAGGCGCTCACCGCCTTTGCCATGGCCGCCGCCGAACATCAGGTGAAGTTCTTCAACGACTACTTCGGCATCAAGTACCCGTTCGGCAAGCTCGACATCATCGGGGTGCCCGACTTCGCCGCTGGAGCGATGGAGAACGCGGGCGCCATCACGTTCCGCGAACGCATGCTGCTCGTGGACGAAGCCACGGCGTCGATTGGCGTGCGCAAGGCGGTGGCGTCGGTAATCGCGCACGAACTCGCGCACCAGTGGTTCGGCAACCTGGTCACCATGAAGTGGTGGGACGACATCTGGCTGAACGAGGGCTTCGCCACGTGGGCGGCCAACAAGCCGCTCGCCGCCTGGAAGCCCGAATGGCGCATGGAGCTGAACGCCGCCGAAGAGACGCAGACCGCACTCGGTCTCGACGCGCTGCGCTCGACCCGCGCCATCCGCACGGCTGTCTCGACGCCGGCCGAGATCAACGAGGTATTCGACCCGATCGCCTACGAGAAGACCTCGGGCGTGCTCAACATGATCGAGGCCTACGTCGGCCCGGCGAAGTTCAAAGAGGCCGTGTCGTCGTACCTCAGACGCTATTCGTCGAGCAACGCCGCCGGCGAAGACTTCTGGCAGGAGGTCACCCGCGTCACCGAGAAGCCGGTGAACCGCATCATGAAGAGCTACGTGGATCAGCCTGGCTCGCCGGTACTGTCGGTGCGCACGGCGTGCGTGGCGGGCAAGACGCGCGTCACGGTGCGTCAGCAGCGCTTCGTGGGCACGCCTGGCGAAGCCGCGGCGGCCCCGGCGGCAGCCCAGACCTGGACGCTGCCGGTGTGCGTGAAGACCGGCGGCGGGGCCACCACGTGTCAGGTCGTGACCAAGGCCACCGAGACCTTCGATGCGCCGGGCTGCGGCGCGGCCTTCGTGAACGCGGATGCGCGCGGCTACTACTTCACCGAGTACGAGCCGTCGGCCGTGGCCGCACTCGCCACGCGCACGCCGCCACTCACCTCGGCCGAGCGCATCAGCCTGCTCGGCGACGAGTGGCGCATGGTGCGCGCCGGCCGGCACGACATCGGCGTCTACCTGGATCTGGCGGCCGCGTTTGCCACCGACGACACGCCGGCGGTGCTCAACGATCTGGTGGCGCGCGTCGGCTACGTGCGCGGGGCGATTGCGGATGCGCCGGAACGCGCGGCCTTCGACGCGTGGATCCGCGCCAGGTTCACGCCGGCCCTCACGGCCGTGGGGCTGGAATCGCGCGCCGGCGAGAGCGACGACGTGCTGAGCCGCCGCGGCGCCCTGTTGCGGTTGCTCGGCGGCGTGGCCGGCGACCCGGCGCTGCGAGCGCGGGCCCGGGCTTTGGCCGCGGCCTACCTCGCCGACCCCTCGTCGCTGCCGCCGACCATCGTGGCGCCTGTGCTGCAGGTGGCGGCCGCGGGCGGCGACGCCGCGCTCTACGATCAGTACGTGGCGAAGGTGCGCGCGTCGGCCGGCACGCCCAACGAGTACTACCGATTCTTCGGCGCCCTCGCCGCCTTCCAGTCACCCGTCCTCGTGCAGCGCACGCTCGCCTTCACGCTCACCGACGAGGTGCGCTCGCAGGACGTGCCCACGCTCGTCGCCCCGCTCCTCGGCGGCGGCAACGGCGCGGCCACGTGGGCGTTCGTGCAGGCCAACTGGGACGCGCTGGCCGGCAAGCTCGGCACCTTCCAGGGCATTCCCGCCATCGTGAGCGGACTCGGCGCCTTCTGCTCGGCCGATCGCTCGGCCGAGATTGCCGCGTTCTTCACGGCGCACCCCGTGCCGGCGGCCGCCCGCGCGCTACGGCAGGCGCTCGAGCGCATCGACGCCTGCACGGCCGTCGATGTGCGGCAGTCGCCGCCGTTCGCGGATTGGCTCTCCAAGAACAGGGACTAGGGGGTCGGAGCTGCAAACATCAACACTTGCCGCGCGTGTTTCGCTACACTCTGCGGAACCTTCCGGAGGCCCCCGATGACCGTCGTCTCGTGGACGCGCCGCCCGCCGGCGCTTATCGCCGTCGTTGCCTGCCTCTACTCGGTCACGGTCTGGACCCAGGCCCGCCCGGCCGCGCCAGCGCCGACGCCACACGACCGCGTGGAAGCCGCTCACGAAGACATGGCGCGGGACGCCGTCGACCGGGGACGCGACGCCGCGCGCCTCACCAGCGCCGTGGTGCCGCCCGCAGGTTCCGCAGTGCCCCTTCGGGCCGTGCCACGCCGCAACGTCATCGACGAGATTGTCTTTGCGCGCATCGCCAAGGACCGCGTGCCGCACGCCGGCCTGTCGAGCGACGACGAGTTCGTGCGGCGCCTCTACTTCGATGTCATCGGCCTGCCGCCCTCGTCGGTCGAGGTGCGGGCCTTCATTGCCGACCCGGCCGCCGACAAGCGCGACCGCCTGATCGACCTGCTGCTCGCGCGCGACGAGTTCGCCGAGCAGTGGGCCTGGTACTGGGGCGACCTGCTGCGCATGTCGAACGAGGCCGGACCGGGCGCCAACGCCTTCCACTACTGGTTCAAGGAGCAGCTCGCCGTCGATCGGCCCTACGACCGGCTGGTGCACGACGTGCTCACGCCCTCGGCCAAGGTGCATGCCACGATCCCCTCGCTCGCTATCATCGGCCGCAGCAACCAGTTGAAGAGCCGCTTCGTCGAGAGCGTGGACGACTACCGCATCTCGAACCGGCTCGATCACGTGGACGCGCTCACGATCGACGTGAGCCGCGTGTTCCTCGGCATCAACACCTCGTGCATCTCGTGCCATGACGGCGCCCTGCACCTCGAGGCCGTGAACGGCTACCTCGCCGACCGCACGCGCGACGAGTTCTTCGCCATGTCGGCATTCTTCGGCAAGACGCGCCTCATCGGCAACTGGAACGACAAGTCGCGCAACGTCGACCGCGACCTGCACGTCGACGATCTGGCGGGCGGCTACGACGGCGGCAACGACGCGCCGTTCCTCACGCTGGCCGAAAGTCAGTTCCCGCGGCCGAAGGGATCGCACGAGCCGGCCTTCATCCTCACTGGCGAGAAGCCGCGCGCGGGCGCCGAGCCGCGCGCCGAACTGGCCCGCATGATCACCGCGCATCCGCAGTTTGCGCGGGCGACGGCCAACCTGCTGTGGGGCCGCCTGATGGCGGTGGCGTTCGTGGAGCCGCACGACGCGTTCGACATGAACCGCCTGAGCGGCAAGAACGCGCAGCCGACGAGCGTCGAGTTGCTCGAGGCGCTGGCGGCGGAGTTCACGGCGAACGGCTTCCGTCTGAAGCGCACGATCCGCACCATTCTGCAGTCGAGCACCTATCAGCTGTCGGCGCGCTTTCCCGGCCAGTGGAAGGACGACTACATCCCCTACTACTCGCGCCACTTCGCGCGGGTGCTGACCGGCCCGGAGGTGATCGATGCGGTCTCCACCGTGACCGGCGTGCCCATGGCCTTCCAGATGGGCGGCCAGACCATGACGCGGGTGAAGCAGCTCGCCACGCCGCAGGACATCGGGCGCGGCGCCGAGGGTGTGACGGTGGACGCGCTGATGCAGAGCTTCTTCCAGAGCAACCGCCGCACGCCGCCGCAGACCGGCAACCGCCCGTCCACGCTGCAGGCGCTGCTCATGATGAAGAGCACGGTCGTGAACGACCGCGTCACCGTGGCGGCCCGGGGCCGCGTGGCGGAGCTGGTGGCGTCAGCGCGCACGGGCGACGAGATCATCGACGAGCTCTACCTGAGCACGATGGCCCGCACCCCTGCGCCGGCCGAACGCGACGTGGCGCGGCGCACGCTCGCCGTGGACCGCGCACGCGGCACCGAAGATCTGCTGTGGGCGCTGCTCAACAGCCCCGAGTTCCTGGTCAACCGTTGAACGAGGACTGCATGCACCGCCGACTCATCGACATCATCCCATCGCGCCGCGACGCCCTCCGCTGGGGCGGCCTGGCTCTGGCCAGCACCTGGGTCGATGGTCTGGTGTGGCCGCTGCAGATCTCCGCACAGGGCAAATCGACGCCGCGCGGCACCGCGCGCAACTGCATCTTCATCGAACTCGGCGGCGCCATCAGTCCCATGGACACGTGGGACTTCAAGGAGACGCGCTGGACGCCGCAGGACCTCGACGTCACCGAGGTATCGAAGGGGCTCTACCTGTCGCGTACGCTCTTCCCGCAGCTCGTCAAGAACATGCAGCGCGTGGCGCTGGTGCGCTCGTTGCAGGCGCCCGAGCTCATCCACTTCAACGGCCAGTACCACACGCAAGTGGGCCGCTCGCTCAATCCGGCCATCGCGCGCGAGATTCCGGCCTTCGGCTCGGTCGTGGCCTTCGAACTGGCCACGCAGCGGCGCGAGCGGGATACCTTCCCCACCTACATCAGCACCAACCTCACCAAGGCACGCGCCGGGTCGATCGGCGCCGGCTTCCTGCCCACCTGGACGACTGGCCTCGATCTCGATCCCAGCACGGTGTTTGCCGCCTTCGGCGGCGACATGAGCGGCGCCAATCAGGTGTTGAGCGAGCGCTGGCGGCTGCTCACCGAGCTGGCCAGGATCAACGAGGGCCAGCGCGCCGCGATGGGGCAGAAGGCCGCCGACTACCAGACCTTCTACGACGACGCCTACAAGCTGCTCACCGACGCCCGCTGGCCGCAGGTGTTCACCGCGAGCGCTGATGACAAGCAGCGCTACGGCGACGACGAGTTCGGCCTCGGCTGCATCCTGGCGCGCAATCTGCTCGGGCAGAACGCCGGCACGCGCATGATCTACGTCTACGACGGCGACCGGTGGGACCACCACTCCGGCATCTTCGACAAGCAGGCCGAGTGGAACCACTACCGCACCTGCCAGCGTCTCGACAAAGGCCTCGTGAGCCTGCTCGACGACCTGGCGGCGATGCCTGGACAGGCGCCCGGCAAGACCATGCTCGACGAGACGCTGATCGTGGCGCAGAGCGAGTTCGGTCGCACCCCAGGCATGAACCCGGTGGCCGGGCGGGATCACTACAAGGGCGCCTACACCGGCCTCTACGCCGGCGGCGGCGTGGCCGGCGGGCGCGTCCTCGGCAAGACCGACGCCGATGGCAGCACGTGCCTCGACCCCGGCTGGCGGCACAAGTCGCAGCCGTTCATGGACAACACCGTCGCCACCATCTACTCCGCGCTCGGCATCGACTGGAAGAAGTCGGTCGACAACACGCCGTCGGGACGCGCCTACCACTACGTGGATACCGTGAACCTTGGCGGCTCGGCCATGATGGAGAGCGACGAGATCGGCGACCTCTTCGCGTGACCCGCGCCTGCGTCATCAGGCCCCGGCGCGGCCTCGCCGCACTGCTGATCCTCGGGTGCGTTCTGACGGGTGCCGGGCGCGCGCAGGAGGGCACAGCCGCGCACACCGGTGCCGTCACGATCCCGGCTGGCGAGTTCTGGATGGGACGCACGCGTCTGTGGCTGATGGATGAGATCGGCTGGCAGATCCGCGAGCGCTTCGACGACCGTCCGGTGCACCGCGTGCGCCTGAAGGCCTTCACGATCGATGCCTGGGAAGTGACCAACGCCGAGTACGCGGCCTTCGCGGCGGCACCCAACGCGGGCGTGGCCGTGCCGTATCACTGGGGCGGGCCCCGTCCACCGGCGGGGAAGGAACGCCTGCCCGTTTACAACGTGACGTGGTTCGAGGCCGCGAACTATTGCGCGGCGCAAGGCCGGCGCCTGCCCACGGAGGCCGAATGGGAACGCGCGGCGCGCGGCGACGCGCCCGACCTCGACTACCCGTGGGGCAACGACTACCTCGACGACGCGGTGCCTCAGGCCCCGTCAACGGCCACGCTCCCGGCCGGCGTCGCGCCGCGGCCGTCGCTCCGTCCCGGCCGTCGCGCGCACAGCGGCTCGAGCACCGGGCCGGTGCCCGTGGGCTCGTACGCGCCCAACGCGTTCGGTCTCTACGACGTGTCGGGCAACCTGTGGGAATGGACGGCCGACTGGTACGATCTGCACTACTACAGCGAAAGCCCGGTCGACAGTCCGGCCGGACCGGCGCGGGGCCTCTACAAGGTGATCCGCGGCGGCAGTTGGGCCGACAGTGAAACGCGGCTCGGCACGGTCTACTACCGCAACTTCACTGCCCCTGATACAGCGCAGCCCACCGTTGGCTTTCGCTGCGCCGGGAAGTAGCTCAGCTAGGCGCCCGGCATCGGCTCGTCGGCGCTACCGCCGTAGATCGCCGGCACCTTCGAGCCTATTCCGCGCAGGTAGGCCGCAAGCTGCTCGCGGTGATGCACGCTGTGGTTGTTGGCCATACCGAGGAACTCGGCCGCCGGCTTCTCCATCATGGCGAAGAACGAGATCGACTTGGCCAGGTCGCCGGCCGCCATCGCCTGCACCGCCTTCAGCTTCTCGGGGAACGTGCGCTCATACAAGGCGACGACCTCGGCCACCGAGCTGAACTGCCCTTCGACCTGCTTGACGCGTTCCGGGTCCCACGCGAACTGCCCGGTGATCACGCTGTCGAGGAACCACATGTCGGCGGTGGCGAGATGCGTGGCGAGTTCCCAGGCGGTGCGCGACTTGGCATCCGGCTTGAAATCGCGATTGTCGTCTTTCACGGCCGCGAGCACTTTGCAGGTGGCAGAAAATTCACCCTGCATGAGCTGAACGTACTGCTGGGCAAGAAACGTGGCTTGGTCGGCGTCATCGGAGCGTCCGGGGCATGGGAACCAGGGTGTCGTTGTCATGTGGCGCGCGCCCAAGGCGATAAGAGAACAAAAGGCAAAAGTTCAAGCTCTCAGTACGTGCGAGGGATCCACGGCGGCGGCGCGGCGCGCCGGCACCCAAGCGGCAGCCGCGCAGGCAGCCACGAGCAGCAGCGGCGCGACGGTGAAGAGCACCCAGTCGAACGACGCGATGTCGACGAAGAGCGCATCGAGCAGCCGCCCCACGCCCAGGCTCAGCAGCAGGCCCGCCCCGGCGCCCACGAGGCCCACGCGCACTCCCTCAGCCACGATCATCCGCTCCACGGTGCCGGGCGTGGCGCCCACGGCCAGCCGCACGCCAATCTCGCGCGAACGTCGCGCCACGGCATACGCCACGGCGCCGTAGACGCCGACGAGCGCAATCAGCGCCGCGAAGAGACCCACGCTGGTCATCGCCGCCGCCAGCGCCTTCAAGCCCCAGAACTCGATCGACGTCGCGAGATGCGCCCCGAAGGTGGTGGCGCCGAAGATCGGCAGGGCCGGCGCGGCCGCCTGCAGCTCCTGGCGCACGCGCTCGGTCAACCCGGCTTCCGAGCCGGGCCGAGGCCGCACGTGAAAGTAGATGCTGCTGCGGAAGCCCTGGGCAAATGGCACATAGACCGCGCCGCGTGGCGTCTTCGAGAACATCTGGTCGTTCAGACGCGACACCACACCCACGATCTCCACCGACGGCTGGGGGGTCTCATCGACCGACTCGCTCACATCGCCGATGTGGATGGACTGCCCCACCGCGTCGCCGTCGGGCCAGAGCTGGCGCGCCAGCACGTCGTCCACGATCGCCACGCGCGGCGCCCCCGCACGCTGGGCTTCGGCGTCGGTAAACGCGCGTCCTCGCAAGATGGTGAGGCCCATGACCCTCGGATACGACGCGCCCACGGCGTTGGACGTGGCGTTGAAGGTGCGACCGGCCTCCGGCGTGGACGGCCGCTCGCCCGCGGCCGGACGCGTGCCCGCACGCCGCACGCCTTCGCCGAACGACGTCGTGCCGAAGGGAATCGTGACGCCGACGCTGGCCGCCTCCACGCCGGGCAGCGCCGCCAGACGCGTCTCGAGTGCGGCGTATTGCGGCAAGGCCCGCGCCTCGTCGTCGCCGGCCAGGCTCGCGTCCACATCGACGACCACGGTGTCGCCGGCCCTGGCCCCCACGTCCACGGCCGTGCCCTCGCGCGCCAGGCGCACGAAGAGGCCAGCCGCGACGAGCAGGGCCAGCGACAGCGCCACTTGCACGGCCACCAGCCGATGCCGCGGCAGGTACCAGCGGGGCCGGGTGGTGGGCGCGTCGTCGCCCACCTGATGCTTCAGATCGCGCGACCCGTGGCCGCGCGTGTGCGCCAGGGCCGGGCCGAGCGCGAACATCACGGCCGACAGCGCGCCGAAGAGCAGCGCCCCGATCATCGTGGCCTGGGTGATGTCGGCGTCCACCGCAAACGCCACCGGCAGCCGGGCGAACAGCGCCGTGCGCAACGCGTCTATAGCCGGCAGCCCCAGCAGCACCCCGCCGACGGCACCGGCCAGCCCGAGCACGAGCGCTTCGATCAAGAGCTGCCGCACGAGGCGCAGGCGTCCGGCGCCGAGCGCAAGACGGATCGCGAACTCGCGCCGCCGCGCCTGCCCCCGCGCAATCAGCACGGTGGCCAGGTTGAGGCACACGACGAGCAGCACGGCGCCGGTGAGCCCCAGAAACACCAGGGCGAGCCTGGTGAGCGACGACTCGTTCATCGGACTCGTGCTGGTGCCGAAACGCGGCAGCGCGGCCACAAAAATCTCGCGGTCACGATATTCCCCGGGCAGGGCCTCGGCCACGGCCGCCGCAGTGGCGCCGAGCCGCTGCGGCGCGGCGTCGAGCGGCACCCCGGGGGCCCGTCGGCCCACGAGAAAGAGGGCGAAGGCCGCCGGGTCGGCCAGGCGCGTGGTCTCGCGACCCAGATCACTGCCAAGCGCGTCGTGCAGGCCGAGCGGCAGGAACAGCTCCGGCCCGAAAACCACCATCGTGCCGGAGAAGCCCGGCGGCGTGATCCCGACAATGGTCACGGGCCGCTCGTTCACGAACACCGTGCGCCCCACGAGATCGGCAGCGCCCCCGCTGCGCTGCCAGTAGGCATGGGAGGCAATCGCCACGGGAATCGCGCTGCCCGGCCGCCCCTCGTCGGCGGTGAAGGCCCGGCCACGCGCGATCGGCACGCCGAGCACGTCGAAGTAGTTGGCGCTCACGAACGCGGCAAAGGTGCGGCGCGGGTCGCCGGCGCGTTCGCGCACGCCGACCATGTCGAGGGTGTGGGCGGCCACCCCGCTGAACACGTCGGAGCGGTCGCCGATGACCCGGTAGGCCCCGTAGGAGAAGGGCCGGTAGGACTCCGGCTCCGTCCGATGCCGCGAGTAGAGCTGCACCATCTCGTCGGGCGCGCGGAAGGGCCGGCCGGCGAAGGCCAGCGTGTGGGCCAGGCCGAAGACCGCGGCGTTCAGCCCGATGCCGAGGGCCAGCACCAGCACGGCCGCGGCGGTGAAGCCGGGCGCGCGGGACAACTGCCGGAACGAGAGACGCAGGTCGCTGATGAGGTCGTGCATGGAAGGCCCTCGGCCCCGGCTCGTCGGCCGATGGCACTAGGCTCTGACGGCAGGCTGCGGCCGAATGTTTCACCGGCTGCGCAGAGGCCGCACCGAAGTCACACTGTCTAGTACATCGTCCAGTTAGTTCTTTACAGTATCTACTTTGGCCTTCCGTTGTCGTGGTGGCTTGGGATGGGTTGCCTGGTATTCCTTGGTGGCTTCGATGATGCGCCGGAAGTGTTCCGGCCCTTGGGTCCAGGTGAACGGCGTAGGTGAGATAGAGCCCGACAATGTCCAGTAACTTGGAGGGCGAAGGAGCGCCGCCACTTCCCGACGGTGATCGCCGGTATCTTCAACGCGGTGGCGCTCTGCTGGTTGTTCGATCCCGCGGCGGCGGCCAAGACAATACGGC
>Ga0105046_10016584_pt1 | contig 11307 bp, 2 predicted proteins | sample MAT03_FD_78385 | JGI IMG/M metagenome (GOLD analysis project Ga0105046, IMG submission 78385) | Freshwater microbial communities from Lake Fryxell liftoff mats and glacier meltwater in Antarctica - MAT-03 (megahit assembly) | ecosystem: Environmental > Aquatic > Freshwater > Ice > Liftoff...
AGGCAGGAGGAGGAAGGAGCGGTCTGATCTGAAGATTTCGTTGAGGCGGACTTGGCCTTTGCCTACTATGAAACCGGATTCGTTGATGTCCAGGGCTTTGCTGAGGTGCCACCCGACCTCGTTGGCTACGGGCGGGGAGATTCTATCGTTGAGATTGATCGCTTCGTAGGTCTCCGCTGTGGCTTGGGGCCCGGGAGCTCCCACGCGGGGATTGCGCACCCACAGCGTGGCTGCATCTTCTACGACTATTTGCCCGTTTATTGCGGTGCGCCGGGCCAGCGACAATCCTGCCACCTGTTTTTGCTCATTGATCGCGTAGGTGTATCCGAATCCTTGAAGATAGCCTGGGATGATGATTCCTCCGAGGTTGGGCAATAAGAGGGCCTCCTGACTATCCCCGCGCCACAGCGCGGCCTGGGTTTTCCAGATCGGGTCGGCGGCGTCCTGGGTGCTGTAGCCCACCGTGGTTCCGTCGTCAGTGACATCGTAAGCTGCGGAAAACAGTCCGGTGCCCAGCGGACGGAGTCGCTCCATCTTTGATTCCGGCGAGATTTCCCAATGCGGTGGTGGTCTGAGCCATTCTTTGTTGTTGGTGCGGAATGCGTGAGTGACGTTGCCCCAGGGGGTAAGGGCGTCGTCCACCACTCCAAAGCCCACGACAGTTCCTTGATTGTTTAGCGCTGTCGCAAAGGAGGTGAAATTCGATGGTCGTGTGTTGGATAGCGTGGTCACCGGCCCCAGCCCCGTCCAAGCATTGTCGCTCCATACAACCGCCTGGCTCACGGCAAACTTCGGCTCTTCCAGTGAATTCTGAGGCAGGCCGTTGAAGTCCAGGTAATAAAACGTCCACGCAGTGCCGGCAATATCGCCGGAGGTATTTTTTCCATAGGCCACGTTCATCGCGGGGTAATCGTTGCGTTCAGGGAGAGGATGGGTGCGCGGAAAACGATAGGTCGCCACGTGAGAATCGAGGTCGCGAGGGGACGCGGCACCCGCTTCGAGCATGGCTGCGCGGAGTTGGCGCTGGCCGTTGACCTCGTACACCAGAGAGCCAAGCACCGAGCCATCGCCGGCGATCTTCGCAGGCGCAAAGTCCTCGAAGTTGAGAGCGCGTCCCTCGCCGCCCAATTGCTGAAGGTAAAACCGGCCATTGTTTTCCAGGAGCATGGTGTTGTTGTCGCTGATGCCGCGCACCAAGGAAGACTGGAGGTCGATGGGCGTGAACATCGTGCCGCCGCCGCCCGCCTGTGCGACCAGAGATTTGAGAGGGACATCGCGCAGTGCCACCCCGCTACTGTTGAGCATTTCACCCAAATCGACCACCGCAAATTGCGGCACTTTCACGCGCGTGGTGGCCTCCACTTCATTGGACCACATGGAGCGCCGTCCCTGCGCATCGAGGGCGGCCACGCGATATTCGTAGTAATGTCCCGACACCACGTTGCTGTCCACCAAGGATGGGGGACCGCTCGTGGTGTGTTCTATTTCCATCCATGGACCATCCCAAGCGTCGCGTCGTTGCAGGACAAAACCGTCTGGCGATTCGGCGACGAGGCTCCATGCGAGACTCACGCTGCCATCGGTCGCATCTATTACGGAGAGCGTTTGGGGAATCGGGGCTTGGGGGCTGATCGCCCTTTCCACATAGATTCGCACCACGTCGGATTGTGCCTGCTGGTCGGTGTCGTCTTCCGCGAAAGCAAGAATCTGATGCCATCCTCCGGACGGATTTTCCCAGATGGCCTGGAGATTTTGCGAGGACGTTTGCGCGATCTCCTCGCCATCCAACAGAATGGCGAGTCGGCTGAGATTTCCGTCCACATCGGTGGCTGTGGCGTGAAGCGTTAGTGGTAATCCCGCAGCGAATTGAGAGCCGTTTCCTGGCTGTAACAGCGTAGGGACGGGTGGGTGAAGATCGCCTGCATGAATGGTGACTTGTTCGGATGCCACCATGTTTCCAAAGGAATCGAACACCCTGGCTTCGAGAATCCATGTGCCGATAGACGGAGGAATCCAAGGAACAACTGAAGCGGTGCCACTTGAGATCAGGACGCCATTTGCAAAAAAGTCGATACGCTGAACGATCCCGGAGATGGAAACTGAGAGTGATGCAGTTTTTTTAATGTCGATCCACGCATTCTGGCGCACCGACAGAATTCCGACCGCCATGTCCGAAATGGCGGTCTTCACCACTGGAATACTTTCGGCGATACGACCAAACTCATCCGTCATCCGCGCCATGAGGGTGAACTCCGCTCCGGCGACCGTGGGAGTCCAAGTGGTTTGAAATGGCGGACGTAACAGTGTCGCCTGTAGGGTGCCGTTGACGAGGAATTCGAGTTTAGAAATGCCCACGCCCGGAGAGGTTGTCGCCTGGGCGGAGAGGATTACCTGTCGCCCCACCGTCACCGGCCCGACTTCCGGAACTTGCAACGAAACGGCAGGCGGCGCGTAATCGACAGGCAGCACCCGGACCAAAAGATCGTCCGCAGTAGAATACTCACCGTCGAATACAGTGCATCGAAGCTGGTAATTTCCAAAAGCAGGAAACCCTACGGAAGTGATGGATTGGGCGGGCGCGACGAAGATCGCTTCCGTCGGGCCATCAAGTGTCGTCCAGTTCAATTTGCGTGAAATCCCTGCGGGGAGGTTGTCGTCGTTCACCGTGGCGTTGAGTTCCAGAGCCGAACCCAACATAAGTTCCCGGTCAGCTCCCGCGTCAACAAGCGGTGGCCGATTGGCACCGGCCCCCGAGGAAACCGGCAATTTCCAAGAGGTTGTCATAAAGGCCGTGGCCGACTCTGAGCGGGCATCAATGAAATCATCACCCGCGAGTGTCCCAGTCCAGAGCAGTTCCGCCCTGCCAAGCTGGTTGGTGGTTGCAAAGGTCTGAAAGGTGTTTTTTCCCTGCACAGCGAATCGGACTTGAGCGTCTGGAACCGCGTTACCTTCGCCATCCGCGACCATGGCGATCAGCGAATGAGGACGACCAACCATCTCTACCCCGGCCCCCTGAGACATTGTCAGTCGAATCCCAGACCTGTCTGGGTCAAAAGCCCAACCGCCGTTCGTCGCATGCGCAGCAATCGCACCATCGCCAATCTGCACGGTTGCGGATGGCACATTCCCTTCAAGTTTATGGAATCCGCGACTTATACCGAAACGGGCGGATTTGAATCCCGAGTTGCCGATGGGAATAAACGCACGATTCAAAATCGACGTGCCATCCAAAAGGACCTGAGCGTTTGGAGTATCAGGTATGACGACGGAAAGGGCATGAGTTAAGACTGACTCAATGCTGGGGATCTCGGGTTCCGGCGCGTAATCGATGCGTCGAAACGAAGGATCATCAAAGGTAAGAAGAGCGGATTTTTTTGGAAACTGCGATACTCCCGGTAAAACCACCAAACCCACGCCCTTCGAGCGAAAGCCAGTTCCCGAGGCGACGACTGCTTGTCCAGTGAACTGCCCCACCTCAATGGGTGCCGAGGCGAGGATATGCGTGGGAGAAGTCATGCGAAATTCTCGCCATGACTGCGGAGGAACAAAGACTTCGGGCACTCCGTCGAATGCGATCTGCGCTCCGGAGTTTCCAGTAATCAGCCTGACGGTATCTCCACCTACACGGGCCGAGCGGGGCACCACCAGATATTCGCGGCACCAGCGTTCCACCGGCGGCATTTGTTCATAAAAATGCGAAGCAACAGCCCCCGGAACGACGGACCTGGCATTTCCAGAAAAAACGGCCACGGGCTTATCCGAGACGATGCGGGTGCCGGTCAGATCGGCACCAAAAGTGCGACTGCCAAACAGGAACACTTCGCCTTGCTGGAGGGACACGTTTCCGGTCTGTCCTGCGATCCAGGTGCCGGAGGTGATCGAAGGAGTCATTTGCAATTCCGTGTTATCTTCCGTAGCAACCACGGCCAGTTGCGTGGCAGACCAGGAGATCTGGTTGACGGGGTAATCAATGATCACATGGTTTTTCCCAAGGTGCCTTGCTGGAATGATGCGCGCTGATTCGCCAGCTTCGATGCCGTGATGTCTTGATGCAACCACATGGATGTTCCGGTCGCTACGAACACGCGTGGCCCAGGCTCGATGATTCCCCGTCGCAAAGATGGGAACGTAGGTGCTTAAGGAGTAGGCATTCAGATTCGATGCTAGAAAGTGGGTGTAGGCGATATGTCTGGAGAGAGAACTTGTGCTTTGAGTGAACGCGTTGCGCCACTGAGGAACATCTGCCGGGAACACATCGAACCCACGGTAAGGAATCACTTTCATCATCCCGGCCTGAAGCTGGACCTTGGTGTAGATCACTCCTTTTTGGGCGATAGAAGCGCCGACGCCTGGGATATCATAATAACGTTCCACTACCGCCGTGGTGTCCGTCGTGGCTGACAAAGTGATGGTGTATTCCGCGCCACCCTCGGCGAGATTGTAAGCGCCAAGGTGAGTGAGCCAGAAATCTGTTCCCTCTGCCAGTTCGCCAGTGGTCTTAATATCACCGGCGACCGCAGTAACCGTGACTTCATCTGAATACCCCGGCGAACCAGGAATCGTTGCGCTCAAGCGCAAGGTATAAGTGCCCGGGGTTGTAACCAACACATGGGTTTCAACATTATTCGCGTTCACAAATTCCACCCCGCCCGGACCATCAACCTTGCTCCAATTGCTCGTGACCCCGAGCGGATTTGTCTCTCCTGTGAGTGTGACAACGCCTTTCAATGGCCATGCGCGGCCGCTCACCACCACCTGATCCGGTCCTGCATTCACCTGCAATGTGCCCGACCAGACCGGCGTGGTTTCGATACGAACAAGCGCGGGCAGAGATTCACTTTGTCCATCGCTGGCGACGTAAAAAAAGTCTTCAACCCCGGCCCATCCCGGAGACGGTGTATAAAACTTGCCCTCCGGCGTGCTGAGAATACTTCCGCGCGATGGATTCGAAACCAGGGTGAACACGAGCGCATCCTGGTCGATGTCTTCTCCGGAAAAGGGAAGCAGCACCGGTCGGCCTGACTCGGTTTGCAAGTGGAGATCATGAGCCACGGCCGTGTCGTTCACCGCTAGAACATCGAACGAGACAGAACCAACGTTGCTCCGATCCTGGCCGTCAAACGCGCGGAACGTCCAGCCGTCCGGCCCGTTGTAGTTGGGAAATGGCTCGTAGTGCCAGTAAAAGCCGTGCCATTCCAAGATTCCATGCTGCGGCCCTTGTAATAATTCAAACACCAACCCATCGAAATCCGCATCAAACGCCCAGGGCACATAAAAGGTCGAACCATCTTCGATGCAACCGATCGTGTCATCGCGCACCACGGGCGCGTCATTGACGGGCCGCACAAAAACCTCGAGGCGCTCTGGAGCGGAACTTGATTGGCCATCCGAGGCAACGACATCTAACACCGCGTGCCCATTCCAGTCGGCATTGGGTCGGAATAACAAATCCGGCAGTGTGCCGGTCAGGATGGCGTTTTCCGGGCCGCTGACCAAGCTTAGATTCAATGCATCACCATCTACGTCTCCCGCCTCGACTCGGACGGCAAGTTCCCCGTCCTCATCCATAAAATAAACGGCTCCGCGAACATACGGCGCATCGTTTACCGGGCTGACTACTATGGTCGCCGTTCCCACATTCGACCACAGGCGCCCATCGAACGCCCTGAACCTGATCGTTTCCACGCCATAGAAATCTGCTGACGGTGTGTAAATCGAAAGCGGCCCGAACCGCTCCAAAACACCGTGAGCAGGAGTCCCGATAATCTCATAAGAAAATTCGTCACCATCTGGATCCATTGCCTCAAGGAAGAACACCGCCGCAGTATCTTCCTCGATCTGATGCGTGCGATCATAGGCCGTCGGGGCGTGATTGACCGGTTCGATCACAATGGAAACGGTGGCCGGCTGGGAGACCAAAGTTCCATCGGAAACTTGGAAAGTAAAACTATCAGCGCCGTCCACGTTCGGGTTTGGGGTATAGGTGAGATTTGGTGCCGTGCCGCTCAGCGCGCCGCGGGTGGGTTGCGTGAGCACCGTGTAGCTCAGTGTCGCCTTTTCAGGGTCGTTAGCCGTGAGCGTGAACGACTTTGCCGCATCCTCCTGAGTTGTGATTTGCAGCGGATTCGCCGTTGGCGTCTGATTGGCTTGGCTCGCTTGGTTCCAGAGCCGCAGCAGTCCCCCGCCGTTGACGATGAGTTGGTGGCAGACCAGACCGCCAACGAGCTGGGAGTTGCCGTTGATGATGACGATCCCGGAGGCGTTGTGGGGCGCATTGATGTAGCCGTGGAGACGGGACCCGCCGTTGAGGGTCACGCCGCCGTTGGCGATTTTGATTTCCAACCATTCGGGATTGGAAACTGCGCCCGCTTGCCCGTTGAGTGTCAGTCCATTGGCGAGATGAACAATGACGGGGCCATTTACTACAAAGTTGCTCTGGCCGTTGAGGGTGAGATTTTGGAAGTAGTAAGCACTCGGCTGCGTGGCACCGGCGATGCCGAGGGTTAATCCACTGCCGCCATTGGCGATGAAGTTGCCGTAGGTGCCCGAGGCAATGGCGTATTGGCCACAGTTGCCGTTGAGCGTGACGTTGCGGAGGGTGGCCACAGAGCCGAGGCTTTGGCTAGGGCCGTTGATGGTGACACTGCGCGTCGCCGCTGCGGAGGGCTGTGGTGGTGCGGCTACGGCGGGGATGGTGACGGGATTTACCCGAGTGTAAAGTTTGCCCAGGCGGGCGTTGCCATTGAGCGTAATCTGGTAGCCATTGGGTGTTGTCGCTGCGGTGCCGACCACCGTGCCGCCAAAGGCCGGGTTGCCGTTCACCCGCACCGTGGGCGACCCGGGCACGAGGAGATCGCTGGTGATCGTGGCTCCGCCATTGAGGGTTACCGCACCGCCAGTCATTTGCCAGATCGAGCCTTCCACCGTCCCCCCACCATTTATTGAGGGAACTCCGCGCACCATCGCCGTGCCGTTCTGCAAAGTTGTCGCAAAACTATGCGGCGTGGATGCTAGAAAAGACGTCAGCAGCAGGAATAGCTGAGGAGCAGATCGCAGAAGCAATCGGGTGAAATTTCTTGAGGAGAATGAGGAGGATTTCATGGTTGAGGTAGATTCGCTTTTTAGGACTCCGGCGCGTTGCCCTTTTTCACAAACGCAAAACGGGCTGCGCAACATACCCGCTCAGCGTGGAGAAACGATACCGGGGAAGAAAGAGGAAGAAGAAGACCGAGGGTGAGCACCCAAAGTCCTGCATGGCCATGGGTGATGCGGAAAATGCCCGGGGGGTTGTTGTCCTCTCGGCTTTATGGGTTGAGTTTGCCGACGCAATTACTCGTGCAGTTGAGTTTTTCATGAACAGGAAGCGGAAGTGAGGTTTTGTTGATGTGGCGTTTGATGGATTAAATCGTGCGGGCGCGCAAGATTTTTTTAATTTTTTTTAAAATTTGTGCCTAGGCCTCCGCATAAAATGTCTCGTCATCTTTTTGCTTGCGGATAACACGTTGCCAATGAGGGTCTTTCTACCGCGATTTCAGCGCGTCGAGCGGCTTTCGGTAGCCTGTGAGTTCCATGTATCCGCGTCCGCCCATCTGCTTTTTTTCAATCGTTCCCTTCACCTCGATCATCCCTTCCCAATAGGCCAGCGGACCAAACTCCAGCTCCTGCTGCTCGACCGGCGTCGTCACGCGGGCCTCGATTCCGAGCGCGGGGACCGAGATCGTCCATTCCACGGGGTAAGGTCCAACAAGCCGGATCGGGGTGAGCGTATAATCACTTTTTTCGAGATGCCTGCTTCGTCCCTGCGCATCGATAAACGTCCCGCTTGATGTGTCGTCGATACCGCCATTTTCCAGTCGCATTTGGTACAGCATCAGCTCCGTGCCGTTTTCAAACTGAACGCTGAACCAGTCCCATCCACGCTGGTCCGCAGCTAACTGGTTCGTTGCCCATTCGCGGTCGAACCAGCTCTCCCCCTGCACCGCAAACTCCTTGTTTTCAAAACGCACCGTCCCCGAGGTTTTCAGACGCGTCAGCGAATAGTAATGCGACGCATGGCCTTCACCCGCCGCTTTTTGACTTACCCCGTCGCGTCCGTGGATGACCGGGGGTTTCGTCGATTCCAGCCTGAGGTCGATGCGTTTCCCTTCGTTCTCCGCAACGAGGTGGAATGTGCCATCGCTATTGTGTCGCAGTCCCCACGAATCAATCCAGGCAAGTCGTTCGTTCGTGCCGAAACCCGCTTCGCCAAAAGCTCCCCGGCTGGTGCGTTCGGCGAACCGGAACTTTTTTCCCGAGGCATCAGTCATCGCAAAATGCGCAAAATGCAGGTCCCGCATAATAAATCGCGAAGTCTGCGAAAGTTCCTTTCTCATGCCCTGACGAAAAAATGTGAGCTGATAGCCGAAGCGCCGTCCGTCCTCGGTCCGCAGGTTGCCGGTGAAATACCACCACTCGGTTTTGAACTCCGGATGCACTGCGTGATCACGAGGAAACTCGTAGTCCCATCCGGGCAACGCCACGCGCCAGTCCGCAGCGGGCGCGGTGATCGAACCGACAAAGAACAAAATTAGCAGCAGCGTTTTCATATTCACTCCATGCGAACGGCTTGGGCGGGGGGCACGCACGACGCCTTCCACGCAGGCCACAGCGCAGCAAGCACGGACACGGGAACCAGCCATAGCGGCGTCCAGAGCAGGCGCTGCCACGGAATCGCGAGCCCGATGGTCCATCCAAAAAATGCGGGGTTGATGACAAAAGTCAGCACCAGGGCCAGCGCCCCACCGGCGACGAGTCCCGCCACACTCGCAAGGATCCCGATGCAACCCCCCTCGGCGAGAAACAGCGTGGCGATTTGTCCGCGTGAAGCGCCAGCGCTTCGCAACACGCCGATTTCCCGCTGACGCTCCAGCACCAGCGAGGTGAGCGAAAGCAGTACGCCAAGCACGGCCACGGCGATGGCGATCACGCGCAGCACCCCGGTCACGGCAAACGTCTGATCGAAGATAGCAAGAATCCGCTGCCGCAGCGTCTTCTGCGAATAGACGAGAAATTCGCCCTGCTCTCCAAACGCCGCGCGGAAACCGGCCTCAAGCTCCGCAGCAGCCGAACCTTCCTTGAGGTAAATCCCGAGTGAATTGATCGTCCGATCCGGCCACGAGCGCTCGAAGGTTTCGCGGTCCATCATTACCACGCCCTGATCGCGCGTGTAGTCGGAGAATGTTCCGGCAACACGAAAATCCAAATCACCCGCAGGCGATGCAATGCGGAGTTTGTCGCCGCGGCGCGTTTTGTTTTTCCGCGCGTAACTTTCCGAAACCAGCACGTCGCCTTTTTCAAAAAAATCGCGCATGGCCACGTCGGCGTTCACGTCGAGGAATTTCAAATTGCGCCGGTTGGATCCCGCAACGACGCCGAGCGACGCAGGCGCGCCGTTGATCGTTGCGATGACCTCTCGGAACGTGTCCATGGCGTCCACACCGGGTTGCGAGCGCCACCAGGCGATGCTTTTTTCGGGGAGCACCGCGTTCGTGCCGATCACTTCGTTGCCGACCGGGGCGATGTAAAGATCGGCCACCACGCTGCGGCCGATCCATGTATCCACGGTGATGCGGAAGGAGTGAATCATGACCGTCACGCTCGTAAGCATCGCCACGGCGGAAATTAGCGCGGCCAGCGTTACGGCATTGCGCCACACCGCACGAACAAGATTCTGCGCGGCCAGACGAAGGACGATCCACGATTGTGGAAGCACTCGGGTCGCGAGCATTGAGAAAAGTGAAAGCAGGGTGGGGGAGAACAGCGCGAATCCGAACAGCACAAAAAACGCTGAGCCAAACCCCGCAAGCGGCAATCCTCCGCGCAACGCCAACCCTCCGCATGCCGCGCTGATTCCAAAGCAAAGGATTCCCAACGCCGGCCATTTTCGGGAGGGGCGTGCGAGATGATCCTGCATGTTGCCCGGATGCAGCACCTGCACCGGATCCACGCGGGTGGCTGCGGCGGACGGCACCCACGCGGCGACCAGCGCGGCACCCATGCTGAGCGAGACCGCGATCAAAGCCTGGAGCGGATCGAAGTGCGAACGATCAATGCTCACGAGCACGTAGAGTGAGGAAATGGTTTGCGCGACCGAGCCCGTGAGCGTCTGGGCCAGCAACACGCCGCCCGCCACGCCGAGCAATGCGCCGAACGCACCAAACACCAGCGCTTCGCAGAGAAACAATCCCTGCACCTCGCCGCGGGTCACGCCCATGGCGCGGAGAATGCCGATGTCGCGCCGTCTGCGCACCACCGAGGCGGCCACGGTGTTGTACACGAGGAACATGCCGACCAGCATCGCAACCATGCTGAGCGCCGTCAGATTCAAGCGGAAGGCCCCGAGCATTTTCTGGATTTGAAAACTGCGCTGCATCGGTGGTGCCATAGTGACTCCGCCGGAAACCACGAGGCTGAGCGCCTCCGCAGCCTGCTCACCCATCTGCGGATTTTTTAAAATCATTTGGACCGAGGAAAGCACGCCCGCTTTTCCAAACAGCTCCTGCGACCAGCCGATGTCCATTGCGGCAAAGCGCGAGTTCGTTTCCGCCGGACTATCGGTGAGATCCATGATGAATCCGACACGCACCGTCTGGCGCGTGCCGTTGGCCATGACCGAAAGCTCCGAACCAGGCGCAAGCCCAAGGCGTTCGGCAAATGCCTTGGTGATTGCGATGTTGCCGGGTTGAGCCAGCCACGGTTCCGGATTGAAGTTCGCTCCCTCCATGTCTCGGAGTTCGAACGTCCGGAACGCCGCATTCGTCAGCACATCCACGCCGACGATCTGCAAAAACTCACCCGGCCTGTCCGCGAGCGTTACCACCCCTTCGACCGTGGGCGTTGCCGACGCGACCAGCGGATGTTTTGCGAGCAACGGGAACATTTCATCCGTCACAGCACCACGCGCTTCGAGGTGGGATTTTCCGGCAACCAAATCGATCCCCGCGGAAAACGAGCGTTCCGCGCTGTGATTCGCGGTTTGGATGGCCAGATAAACCGCAGTTCCCAGTGCGAGGCTCAGGATGTTCAGCACAGCCAGCACCGGATGTCGCAACGCATCCCGCAGCAGATGCCGGGAAAACAAAACGGGAATGGCGCGTGGAAAACTCAACGCCCTTCATACGACTCCCGCTGCGGAAATGTTACAAGCTATGTGAACAGAAGACTGGAGCGTGCGTGGTTAAAAATAAAAAGGGGTCGGTAGTCAATTCTTGACAGAATTGGCCTTTCGTTGGTTCCATCGTCGGATTTGTTGACTCACGTTTGCATCCC
>Ga0105046_10016587_pt1 | contig 11306 bp, 14 predicted proteins | sample MAT03_FD_78385 | JGI IMG/M metagenome (GOLD analysis project Ga0105046, IMG submission 78385) | Freshwater microbial communities from Lake Fryxell liftoff mats and glacier meltwater in Antarctica - MAT-03 (megahit assembly) | ecosystem: Environmental > Aquatic > Freshwater > Ice > Liftoff...
CCTGTGTGCATTCGATTTTGCCTCGGATTCACACGAATGGGCCACGCGATTCTTCGGTGTTTCTTCAAGCTGGCTGACATTGCCCTTGAAAGAAGCACTCCAAAATCACCATTTTCCTCGCCGCAAACTCCTTTCCAGTAACGACTTCCAACGTTGTGATAATACCTATGCTGCGGGGGAGGTCGGCGAGTCTTCGAGCCGGGTGGGGGGTGAGTTCAACAGAGTGGCGTGTCGCAAAACACTCCAAAACGCCCAAAATCACAGGTGCCGTGGGACCCTGCTACTTCACCCAACGAACTGCTCCAGGAATTTTTTACTTTGCCGCAGAGCGCGGCGGCGGTTGGCGAGGGAGCCTTCGTAGGCGCGGTCTTCCACTTCCACGCACACGGGGCCATTATACCCACAGTCCGTGAGCGCCGCGAAGAACTCGCCCCACTTCACCTCGCCGAGGCCCGGAAGTTTTGGGATGTGCCAACCCATCCCCATCGCACCAACCTGGTAGAGTCGCTCGGTGTCGATGCGTTCGTCTTTCGCGTGAACGTGAACGATCTGCGGCCCGAACTCCCGCACGGCGCGGGCGCAGTCGATGAACTGCCACACCAGGTGCGACGGATCGAAATTCAGCCCGAACCGGCCATCGGGGAATAGGTCGAAGAGCCGATGCCATGCGGACGGGGTCGCCGCCACGTTCTTGCCACCGGGCCATTCGTCGTCCGAGAACAGCATGGGGCAATGCTCCACCCCGAGGCGAATATTTGCCGTCTTCGCTTCGGCAACGATCTCGGGCCACACGTCACGAACCAGCCCGAAGTTCGCCTCGACGGTCTTCACGGGGTCGCGGCCGATGAACGTGTTCACCACCTCGACGCCCACAAGCGGCGCGGCGCGGATCACCCGCTTCAGGTGATCGACTACCATGCGCCGGTGCCCCAAATCTGGGTCCAACGGATTCGGATAGTAGCCCAGCCCGGAGATCGCAACGCCGTGAATGCGGACCAAGTCGCGGACATGCGCCGCGTGATCCTCGTGGAAGTTCGTTACATCCAGATGCGTGACGCCCGCGTACTTGCGGTCGGCTTTGCCGGGCGGCCAGCACATCAGTTCGACGCAGGCGAACCCCTCGTCCGCCGCGAACGCCAGGACTTCTTCCAGTGTCAGGTCGCCCAGAATCGCGGACACGAAGCCGAGTTGCATGGTGGTTCCCCTTGGTTCGCCAAAGCAAGTTGTTTGAAACAGCCGGTTCACGCGACAACAGCGCCCAGAAGTCTCATCAATTTCTCCCTGATAGTCCTATGGACTGAGACGGTCGCACGGTCGATACTGTTGGAAGACCCGTAGTCCGCCAGCATGACATGGGCGACGGGTGAGTGCAAGAATCCCATCCCGTTTCGCGGTGATTCAACGCGATTCGGCATCTATTCAGCCCTGAACACGAGGCGATCCGATGCGATTCCTGAAACGGCTCTTGTGGGCGACGATGGTCGCGGGCATTGGCCTTCACGCAACGCCGGCCGCGGCCCAGACTGGAAGCGTCACCACCGGGGGCGGCGCATCCCCTGGCAGTTTGGGCGGAACAGGCGGCCTTGGCGGCGGGGCTGGCGGGATGGGTGGCGGTGGCTCGAGCGGTAATTCGCTGGGCGGCACACCTCTCGCGACGATGCAACCCGCACCGACCATCGCCGCACCGGCTGGCGCGGCCTCCGGCGTGATGAGTTCGTCCAACTTCCTCTCGGGATACTACGGTAACCCCTACTTCCAGGGCACGCTCGCCAACGCCAGAGCGGGCAACGCCGCCGGCGGGTTTGGCACGCCCCTCTACGGGACCGGCAGCGGGAGCGGCGCGGGCGGCAGCATCGGCTCAGCCAGTTCCCGAACCACCGGCACTACCGGCCTCGGCACCACCGGCGGGCAGACGGGTGGCCAGGGCGGCCAAGGCCAGAACAGTTCGACGGGGAACTCCGCTTACGGCACCATCATCGCACCGACAGCCCAGATCGCATACCCGGCCATTATCCGATTCCCGACCGCACCTGTCGCCTCGACCCAATTGCAAACGGACGTGACGGGCATGCTCTCGCGGTCCACGAGTACGATTCCCACCGCGGCGGGCATTCAGGTTCTCGCCCAGGGCGGCACCGTCACCTTGCGTGGCACCGTAGCCGACGCCGAGGAAGCCCGGTTGGTCGAGGGCATGGTACGCCTCACTCCCGGCGTCTTCTCGATCACCAACGAGTTGACCTTCCCCGTTTCAAAGTAAGCATACAGTCCTGGCTTGCCGGGTTTTTTCGTTGGCCCCCGCGAAGACGACGGGCAGAAAGCGTAGAATGCCAGGAGACATTCCGCGCACCGAGGATTCCCGCATGGGCGGCGTCAACCCCTACGTCAAGAACCCGGACGCCCCACGGCCCACGAAGCCGTTCAGGGTCACGTTCATCGACGAGGAAACCAGCACCTCGAAGACTTGCCTGATGGACCCGGCGCTCTTCCCCTACGGACACATTGGGCGAGACGGCAGTCTGCTCGCCATCGCCGAGGAAGCTGGCGTCCAGATTAACCACTCGTGCGGCGGGGTCTGTGCTTGTTCCACTTGCCACGTCTATGTCACACTCGGCTTGAAGAACTGCACGCCCGCGACTGAAGATGAAGAGGATATGCTCGACGAAGCCCCGGCGCTCACCTCCGAATCCCGGCTCAGTTGCCAGTGCATTCCCAACGGGACTGAAGACGTGGTTGTCGTCATCCCGAAGTGGAATCGCAACCAGGTTCAAGAAGCGGCTCACTGATTGTGGGTGGGAAGTTAGGGTCTTGCGCGAAATAAGACTCCCCGCAAGCCGGGGGCTAAATGGAAAGCGCTCTCGAATAGTCCCCAGCTTGCCGGGGGGCTATTTACTCGCAACACCCTTACAGATCGAGCACCTGTAACCAAACGGCTCATTTCTCGCCGCGCGAACAATAGCCGTTGTGGGCGGGAAGTTGTGGTGTGGGTTTTTCCTTCCCTCAACAACCCACAAGTCTCAACGATGAAACACTGGCGTCGTGATCGCCAACGGGGTATGATCCAAGAACGTTCCCCATTTCGTGTACCCACTCTCCCCATTGCGAGGACCCATCATGCGACGCTGGATGGCCACACCGTTTGTGTTCGTCACGGCAGTTGCCTTGACCCTGACTGGCAAGGCTCCGCAGGCGTTCGCCGAAGATCCACCGCCGCCGGTTGAGGAGACGTTCAAAACCGCCGACGGAGTGCAACTCCACGGTCTGTTCCTGAAGTCCGATAAGAACCCGGGGACCGATCCGGTCGTCATCATGATCTACCCGCCGGGCAAGGACAGGGACATGAAGATGGGCGACTGGAAAGGATTGGCCCCACTCCTCGCCAAGGAGGGATACAACGTGTTCCGGTTCGACTGGCGCGGGCACGGGAAGAGTACGGACATCAAGGACACCAAGAAGTTTTGGGATAACAGCTTCACCGGCGCGTTCAATAACAAGCTCATTAAGGGTTCTCCCGCGATGGCGAAGGTGAAGGCCGTCATCAAAAACGACCTCAAATTCAAAGATCTCACGAAACCCGACCTGTACCTCCCGGCGTATGTGCTCGACCTTGCCGCGGCTCGCCACCATCTCGATACCAAGAACGACACGGGCGACGTGAATATGAGTTCGGTCTACTTGATCGGCTCAGAGTCAGCCGCGACCATCGGAATGGCCTGGCTGGCCTCCGAATGGAACCGGCCCGCCACCGCACCCACGCCCAACCAACTCGCGGCAATGGGCGGCTTCCCCACCTACACGGTTGTACCACAACCCCTCAACGGGGGCTTGAACAGCGAGGCCGGCGCGGACATTACTGGAGCCATCTGGCTGAGTGCCTCGCGACCAAAGGAAATTGATGATAAGTTGGTCAAGGCGTGGGTGACGGGATTGATGGACAGACGGGAAATTCTCCCGTTCACACCCCAAATCCGCGACAACAACAAGATGCTATTCCTCTCTGGCCAGATGGACGCCAACGGCAAGAAGCAGTCCGACTTCTTCTATAACGAAGTGCTCGTCGCCGAGCCAAAGGCAGGTTCCTTACTGAAAAAACTCGACCAGACGTTCCAGAGAGAAGTGAAAGCAACAAACCTCGTCGGTGTGAACCTGTTGGGAGATAATGCGAAGCTCGGTACCGAAGAAGACATCATCAAATTCATGGCGAAACTACAAGCAGAGAAGGCCAAGATCGTCCGCAAGCAGCGGGGCTTCACCTCGCCGTGGTTCGTCAACCTGACCGGCCCGAACAGTTTGGGGTTCGCGCAGCCATAAGAGCCTTGCGCAGTAAAAGCCCCCCTGGCCGGGGGTCTTTTACTGCGAGATTCACGCTTTGCCGTAGACCTTCTTCGGGTCGAAAATGCGTTCGCCGACGATAACCAACTCGTTGTCGTCGAGGCGACGGAAGAAGCAACTCTTATAGCCCTCGTGACACGCCGCCCCGCCGATTTGCTTCACCTTCAATAGCACCGTGTCGGCGTCGCAATCGATGTAGATGCCGACCACTTCTTGAACATTGCCGCTCTCCTCGCCCTTGCGCCACAGCTTGTTTCGGCTTCGGCTGAAGTACACACCTCGCCGGGTGCGCACCGTCTCGTCGAAGGCTTCGCGGTTCATCCACGCCAGCATCAGAACTTCACCCGTGTCCGCATCCTGAGCGATAGCGGGAACCAATCCGCCGGCTTTGTCGAAGTCGAGCATGGTATGAGTGTTTGCTGGTTGTGGGTTGTGGGCTGTGGGTTGTGGGTTGGGAAGAGTGGGTTGGGGGTTGGGGGTTGGGGGTTGGGGGTTGGGGGTTGGGGGTTGGGAAGAGTGGGTTGTGGGTTGCGGGTTGGTTTTCTAACTTTCGACATCCAACATCCAACACCCAACTCCCAACACCCAACTCCCAACTCCCAACAAACGATCATCATCGCATGTACTGATCGTCGGGGTTACTCGGGGTGAGGCGGCGGGCGGCGAACGCGGCTTTTACCTCAGGTCGATTCAAGACCACGAGTGCCCAGAGGCCGAACGGAATGCCCGTCAAGCAACAACCGGTGGTACACGGGATCAATGCGATCAGTGCCCCAACCATGCTCATGCTGTACCCCGAGAGGGAGCGCATGTATACACCGCCGGCGAGGACCACCAAGTTCACGACTGCCGCGACTAGAAGGCCGAAGGCGTTCTGCCGGATGTATTCCTCGCGGTTGGCATCCACCTGTTTCTCGAAGTCCGCGATCTTTTGCTCCAGGTCTTGTTTCTCGGGGCCGGCTGGCTGATTGGCGATGGCGTCCTTCATCCATTTCGTGAAGGAATCCGGGTTGAACACGAACGGCACGGAGAGCAACCCCGCAACTACCAGCCCGAGAAGCCCGTTCAGGATCAGGAAGATCGCCGGAGCGGCAACAGCCGTGCGTGCCATCGCGATTGCGCGGGCGTCCGTTGGGCGGGGATCACCGGGCATCGCATCAGGGTAACCAGACATCTCGGCCTCGCGTTCTAATAGGTCAACAGGCTGAAGCACTCGCGGCCGGGGAGCGGCACGCGACCGTTCAGGAACGACAATTCGATGAGGAAAGCGCACCCGACGACGATGCCGCCGGCACGTTCGATGAGGTTGCACGCGGCGGCCATCGTTCCGCCCGTGGCCAGCACATCGTCCACAAGCAGGACACGCGAGCCGGGGGTCACGGCGTCGGTGTGGACGTGCAGTTCGGCCGAACCGTATTCGAGGTCGTACTTGAAGCTGTGCGTGGAGTACGGGAGCTTGCCCGGCTTGCGCAGTGGGATGAGCGACTTGCGAAGCTCCAAGGCCATCGGCGCGGCAAACAGAAACCCGCGAGCCTCGGCGGCAGCGATGGCGTCGATGTTCGCGGTCGAGTAGTGGCCCGACAACTTTGCCACTGCGTAGGCGAACGCCTCAGGGCTATTCAACAGCGGCGTGATGTCCTTAAACAAGACGCCCGGTTTGGGAAAATCGGGCACGTCGCGGATGTAGTCTTTGAGATTCATGATGGCTCCCCGTGCGGGTTAGTCTTAGCGTACAAAGAGGAAATGGGAAGTGAGACCGCGCCGCCACATTCACCGTGAGCGAGCAAGGAGTCGGGGAACCAATGAGTATCACGATTCGCCGGGCAACCCCAGACGACGCCGGGATCATGGTCGCATTTAACGCCGCTCTGGCCTGGGAGACGGAGGAAAAGCGGTTGAAACCGGAGGTTGTCGCGGCCGGCGTCGCTGCCGTGTTCGCCGACCCAACGCGGGGATTCTACACAGTCGCCGTGGATGAAGTGGGCGAAGTTATCGGCCAGACAATGGTGACATTCGAGTGGAGCGACTGGCGCAATGGCTGGTTCTGGTGGATTCAGAGTGTGTATGTCCGGGACGACGCCCGCCGCAAGGGCGTGTTCCGAGCGCTGTACAAAGACATCGAGCGCCAAGCTGCCACCGACGCCACCGTGATCGGGCTTCGGCTGTATCTGGAACGCACTAACGACCGCGCACAAAGCGTCTACGCCAATCTCGGCATGACCGACTCAGGCTACAGCCTCATGGAAGAATATCCACTCCCCGGACGCGGCAATGACATTGAGTGACCGCGTGTTCTCCGCCTCACGCCGCGACGGGTTCGGGAATCGGGCCGGCGATGTGCGTCAGGATGCCGAGGAGTTTCTCGACTTGGCCGATGCCGTATTCGGTGATGTCCGTGGTCAACTCAGTCCCGGATAGGCGCAGGAACTTCCACAAACTGCCAGTCGTCACGCACCCATAGATCGGGTCAATCGGTGCCTTGTGCCTGCGGTTGTAGCGCTGTGCCCCGACTATACCGGCGACACATTGGCCGAGGCCGCCCGGAATACTATCGCGTTTCGCCTCAAAAATGAGCAATACCGGCGGGCCAACCACCGACCGCTGCGGGCCACGGCTCAGGATGAAGTCGCAATAGCCCGTGAGCTTCGCGGCCGGGTCGGCGTCGAAGTCCACGCCTGCGTTGAGGCACAGTTGCCCGGCGTAGCGTTCCCAGATGTCGCCCAACACGGGACCAACCATCCAGATTGAACGGGCCGCCTCACTGTGAACGGCGGGGCCGAGTCGCATTCCCAACGGCAAGGAAGCACGCAGCGCCGAACCGGGCGGAATGGGAAGCACTGAGGCGAAGAGGTCCAGGACCGTGCGCTCGGTGAGGCCGAGTTCCTCGACGACGCTTGGATAGTTGAAGTCGCTGAACGCCATCGTGGCTCCTCGTGGATGCGGCTATTCTATCGCCGTGCTTCACCCTGCTCGATGGCGGAACCACCAATAAGCCGCAGATAGGCCAAGCAACCCGCCCACACCGATGGCAAGGTTCGTGACTTGGTCAGGCCGCCAGCCCATGAATTCCCCACCGCCACCGCCCGCAACCTCGAACTCGACGGCATCGCGGTGCCCGTGCGAGTCTACGGTGGCCTTGTACTTTCCCGGTCCCGGTCGTGTCAGTTGGCACACGCCCTTCTCGTCGGTCGTGCCTTCCGCAACCACGGTGCCATCCGCGACGGTAATCGTGATCTTCGCACCTTCGGCGGGCGTCTCGTCGTCAAAGCTCGCTTCCACCAGGAGCAAGTCCGGCGCGTCGGGAGGCAGTTTCACGCCGAGTACCAAGGCGTGCGCATCGGCCCGGTTTGGGTTGAGCACGACGATGGCGGCGGCGATGCCTAAAACAAGGCGCAGGGTTCGCATTTTTTGCATCATGCGATCTTACCGAACGCAACGCACGGAGGCGCTATGTCAATTGCGGAAGCAATTCTACTGGGGATTATCCAGGGGCTAACGGAATTCCTGCCGATCAGCAGCACGGCGCACTTGCTGGTTGCCCGCAAACTAATGGGTCATCCGCACCCCGAGGACGCCTTCACGGTCGTCATCCAACTCGGGACGCTGTTTGCAGTGTTCGTCTACTTCCGCGCCGAGATCGGCCGGATGCTCGCCGGGTTGTGGTCCGACATCCGTTTCCGCACGTTCGCCAGCACGCCGGATTCACGTCTCGGCTGGCTCATCGTACTGGGAACGCTCCCCGCCATCGTGACGGGGTTCATGCTCAAGAAATGGCTGAAAGAGAACTTCTACAACCTCGAATCGATTGCGGTGGTGTCGATTGTGTTCGCGCTGCTGATGCTCTCGGCTGAGTGGTGGGCACATCGCCGGGCGAAGCGTGGGTTGCCGGCGCGCGAGGAAGCCGACATCGGTTGGCGCGAAGCGTTGTGGGTCGGCGTATGGCAAGCGTGTGCGCTGATGCCGGGTGGGTCGCGGTCAGGCACGACGATTACGGGCGGACTGTTCGCCGGGCTGAGTCGCGGAACCGCTGCGCGGTTCTCGTTCCTGCTCTCGCTTCCCGTGATGCTGGGTGCGGGGCTGAAAGAGCTTTACGACGAGTACAAGAAGCTGAAAGACCCGAAGCCCGACGAAGCGCCGAGTCTGTTCGTATCGGGTGATGATGTGGCGGCGCTGGTCGTGGGAACGCTGGTGTCCGCCATCGTGGGCTACGCGGCCATCGCATTCCTATTGCGCTTCTTGCAGCGATATTCGATGGCGGTGTTCGTGGGGTATCGGTTGCTGCTGGGCGCAGCCATCCTCACGCTGATCTGGGCGAAGATGGTCTGAAACCGGCGGAGTGTCGCGATGCGGCAAGCGGCGGAGAATTTTGCCGCTGCGGCATGGCGATAAGTGACCCGGCGAATGATCGGGATGTGCCATGTGCGCCTGTCGAAGCGGAAGCGCGTTCTCGATTGTGCCGGGAAGGCAGATTTCAGCAACCTGCGCGATTGCTCAAATGCGGCCATCGGTAACAATTCCCTCAAGTTCGGCTGCGGTGATCCGCCGCGCCGCGTCGAGAGGGATAGGCCGATGTTCCACCGCACGTCCGCGTTACTCCTCGGTGTCGGCTTGCTCCTGTCGGCATCGGGGTGCCGGCTGTGCAACCGAACGGGTTCGAGTTCGGGTTCCGGGTCGTGCGCGTCGCAGACATCGAATAACCGATCCGATGCCCCTTGCCAACTTGTCGGAAGCGGCCGACTTCTTGAAGGATGTTACGACCCGATCACCGGCCGGCCCATTCCGTGCCCGCCGAGTTCGACCATGATTCCCGGCGGTGCTTACCCTGGAACGCCAAGTACAAACCCGAACCCGCGGCCGGACGAACTTCCCTTCCCCGGCCCAGCCGACATGATCCCACGACCCAACACGCCATTCGCGCCGCCAATGGTCGCGCCCGCTGGCAGCGAAGGTGCCAGCGCGAACCCCAAGGGCACACCCGTGAAAGTTGGCGGTACCAAGTGATCGGGAATCGGGCGCGAAGCCGCAAGCGGCTACGGGCGGGCTGCGGGTTTCGCGCCTTGCCCGACAATCTGCTTGTAAGTCGTGTAGCCGATGGGTTGCGTCAGCGGCGGCGTGTTTGAGGGCTGACCTTGCGTTTGCGACAGCGGGTTTGCGAAGCGATAACCTGGGAAGGCGTCGTCGGACGGTGGTACGCATTGGCCCTGGCACCCGCGACCAGGCATCAACGGCCCGACTCGGCCACGACCCGAATCGGCAACAGCACAACCGCCACTCGCAGCGGCATATCCGGGACCGTCGCCACAACCGCCACCCACGCCCGAGGGGCCGCAGGGGAACGTTCCGGCGATCGGCCCGACGTAGGGGTGCGGGTTCAACTTCGGCAGCGCATCGCCCGTGGTCGGCCTGTAGCAGAGCCACGCCTTGAAGCGGTCGTAACGCCCCGCGTGCGAAGCAGTTGCGGCGGCACATCCGGTGTTCGACCCGTTACAGCCGTAGCTAGTGAGGTTGAACCCCGTCGGCATCGGCATTCCCGCATACGATGCGCCGCACTCAGGCGAAGCACCAGAACGATTACGGATCGCGGGAATCACGCGAGACAGGGCCGAAGCGGGCACCACATCTCCTTTGGAATCAATGCTCGGGACAGCGACCTGTGGGGATGTCGGGATGGCCGGCGAATGCAAGTCTGCCGCTGTGGAAGGTTGCGTAAAGGCCGCCAAGAGTAAGAGTGCCGTGAGCCGCTTCATTGTCCGTGCCTCCGTGCGTGTCCAAACCCCTTCCTGGGGTGATGAACACCTTATCGACACGCGAAGATTGGCACGGTGCGAAGGTAAAATCAGTTCGAGCTGAAGCACGAGATGTGAAGGCGGCATAGCCGGCAAAACTGGCGCGAGCGGTCTATTAACCCTCGACGCCAGGCAGAGAGGGTTGCACCGCCGGGCGAGAAACAGGCACCATCGCGTTCGCCCGCGCGGCCAGCCGTTCACCGGAGTTCGCACGGCGGCAAAGGGGAATGCTCTTCGCGGCCACATCCTGCCGGGCGGTAATGACCTCGGTTTTCGGGTTCAATAGCGCGAGAGCGGCGCGGCCGGTCGCCGAGGCCAGTTCCGGGCGGTTGCAGTCGCGGCTCAGGTGCAGTTGAACGAGATGCCCAGGGAAGTCGATGCCGGACTTGGCCGCGATGGCCGCCGTGAGTTCCGCCGCTTGATCGTTCGAGAGGTGGCCAAAGTCGCCCAACACGCGGTCCACGAGGAACTTCGGCCGTGGGCTGGCTCGCTCTAGTTTCAGGTCGTGGTTGTATTCCAGAGCCAGCACATCGACGCCGGCGAACAGGTCGATGAGTTCGGGCGAACCGCAACCGAGGTCCGAGGCGTACCCGACGGACCATGCCAAGCCCTGCGCATCGTGTCCGTCGATGCGGAAACCGAATGTGGGGTCGGAGTCGTGCGAAACCCGGATCGGGCGAACCGTGAAGCCCGGCGCGAGTGTGTGCGGGTGATCGGCCTGGTAAGCACGAGTCAGCCCGGCCCGGTGCAGCGAGTCGAACGCCGGGGCCGATAATGCGAGGTGATCGTGATGTGCCGGATGCGCCCAGAGCGGAATCTTGCGGCTTCGTAAATCGGCGAGTGTGAGGTTCTTCCAGTGGTCCCCGTGCGTGTGCGTGAGAATCACCGCGCCGATCTTCGCCCACGAAGAGCCGACTTCGGCAAGCCTTGATGTGAGCATGCTTGGATGCAAGCCACAATCGATGAGGAGGCCGAACCCCTCGGTTTCGATGAGCGCCGCGTTTCCGCTGCTGCCGCTCGCCAGAATTGTGAACCGAGCCGTCATCGCGTGGCGTTCCCCATCGTGTGTGATTTGTGAAGGTCGAGAATAAGTTGTACCCGTCCGTCGCCGAGAGTGGAAGGGACGTAGCGAACTGAGTCACAGAGGACAGAGGACAGAGGACAGAGGACAGAGGACAGAGGACAGAGGAC
>Ga0105046_10016588_pt1 | contig 11305 bp, 9 predicted proteins | sample MAT03_FD_78385 | JGI IMG/M metagenome (GOLD analysis project Ga0105046, IMG submission 78385) | Freshwater microbial communities from Lake Fryxell liftoff mats and glacier meltwater in Antarctica - MAT-03 (megahit assembly) | ecosystem: Environmental > Aquatic > Freshwater > Ice > Liftoff...
AGCGCCGGATAATGCTCGGCACTTACGCCCTTTCGTCCGGCTACTACGACGCCTACTACGGGCGCGCGCAGCGGGTCAGAACGATGATCGTGCGTGACTTCGAGGCGGCTTTCGTGGACGTCGATTTCGTCATCACACCGACTTCACCTTCGGTCGCTTTCGGCCTGGGAGAGAAAACCACAGACCCTCTGACCATGTACCTGAACGACCTGTTCACGGTGCCGATGTCGCTCGCCGGCATTCCGGCTATCTCAATCCCGGCCGGGATGGCAGCGCCGGAAGGCGGGGGCAGCGAGATGCCGGTCGGTTTCCAGATCGCCGCGCCCGCCTTCGGTGAACAGAAACTGCTCGAGGCGTCGTTCGCGCTGGAGAAAGCGATCGACTTTGACTCTTCGGGCGGGAGAGTCCGATGAGCCAGGAACTGGAAGCGGTGATCGGGCTTGAGATCCATGTCCAGCTGGCAACCGAAACCAAGATGTTCTGCGGGTGCCGTCTCTCCTTCGGCGACGAACCGAACACCCACACCTGTCCGGTCTGTCTGGCCCATCCGGGCACCTTGCCGGTCCCGAACCGCAAGGCGATCGAGTACGCCCTGCTGATCGCCGCCGCGCTCGAATGCGAAGTCGCACCGCGATCGATCTTCCATCGCAAGAACTATTTCTACCCGGACAGTCCCAAGGCGTACCAGATCAGCCAGTACGACATTCCGATAGCCGGAGCCGGCAAACTCGGTGACGTACGCATCCACCGTGCCCACCTCGAAGAGGACGCCGCGAAGATGATCCATGTCGGCGAAAGCGGCCGGATCCAGGGTTCGAATGCTTCGCTTGTCGACTTCAACCGTGGCGGCACCCCGCTGGTCGAGATCGTGACCGAGCCGGACCTCACGAGCGGCGCTCAGGTTCGCGAGTGGGGACAGTTGCTCAGGGCGACGATCAAACAGCTAGGGGTCTCCGACGTGAACATGGAAGAAGGCAGCCTTCGCTGCGACGCCAATGTTTCCGTGCGGCCAGTCGGCTCGAAAGAACTCGGCACCAAGACCGAGATGAAGAACATGAACTCATTCCGTTTCATAGAGCGCGGCATCGAAGCCGAGGTCACCCGCCAGAAAGAGCTGATCGCTTCGGGGGGCAAGGTCGTCCAGGAAACCCTCCACTTCGACCCGTCGACCGGTGAGCTGCATTCGCTGCGTTCCAAAGAGGAAGCCCACGACTACCGGTACCTGCCGGAACCCGACCTCGTGGCGATAGCTCCGTCAGCGGAAATGCTGGTTGCGGCCCGCGACGCCCTGCCGGAACTGCCGGCAGCACGAGCCGCGCGTTACCGCGATGAACTGGGGGTCCAGGAAAGCGCCGCACTGCTGCTGTCCTTTGAGACGGACTGGGCCGCGTTTTTCGAAGGCGTGATCTCCGAAGACGATTCGATCGAACCCCGTGTTGCCGCCAACTGGGTGACCGGCGAATTCAGTGCCGAGCTTCGCAAGCAGGATCAGGCACTCGAGAGCAGCAAGGTCACGCCGGCATCACTAGCCAACCTGGTCGGGCTCGTTTCTTCGAAGCGGGTCTCGCATTCCTCGGCAAAGACGGTGCTGGAGAGCATGGTTGCCGACGGCGCCGATCCGCTGGTGATCGTGGAAGAGCAGGGGCTGGAGCAGATCTCTGACTCCGGTGAACTCGAAACGATCGTCAAGGCGGCGATCGAGAACAACCCGAAGCCTGCCGAACAGGTCCGTTCCGGCAACGAAAAGGCGATTGGCGCCCTTGTCGGCGCTGTCATGAAGGAGACCAAGGGTCGCGCCGACGGTGGCGAAGTCACCCGCCTGCTGCGCGAGCACCTCGGTCTTTAGGACCTCGCCGGTATTCAGGGCCTTGCCGGAACCTGATCCGGGGTCAGCGGGAAGCGGAAACCCTGAAGGCCGCGCTTATGGTCTTCGCGACCCGCCGGCCGGTCTGGTCGGCAGCCTGTACCCGCAGCACGTGCCTGCCGGGCGTGAGGCGGGAGATCGACGTCCGGGCAGAGCAATCCTCCCAGCGGCGACGGTCGAAACTGCATCGGTATTCGATCGGCGTGCTGCCTTCGCCTTTGAACCGGAAGACCACTTTGCGTTTTGTGACCTTGCGGGGTGGGCGGTAGGTCATGCGGAAGCCGGGGTTTACCGAGCCGCCGACCGAAGTGCTCGTATAGAGCCGAAGAGCCGCCTTGGAGAAGTACGGTCCGTAGACGTAACCACAGAGCTCGGGTGAGTTTTTGCAGTAGATGTAGCTGGTCACCGAGTTCAGGTAGCCGCCGGTTATCCATCCGCCGCCACTGGCGCCAAAGCCCATGTCGCAGGGGGCTGCCTTGAGCGGGCGTGGCAAGCCGACATCCCGGCCGACGATCCTGGTGCGGCAGCCGATCTGGCGCTCGCCGTCGTAACGCGGTACCGGATCGGCCGGATACCCGTAAAGGGTGTAATCGCGTGCGGCGGGGTTCAGGTCGAAGGCAATCGGCCTGCCTTCTCCTAGATCGGTTTCAGGTGTACCGGCCAGAGTCACCACGGCGACGTCGTAGGAGAAGTCACGCCCCTCTATCCATCCGCTGGTAGTGGTGAGGCTCTTCGCCGGGTACAGGCCGTACGGAGCGACTCCGTTGCTGTATCCCGGGGCAAACACCAGATCGGTCACGAAACTCCTGGTGGTCGTGTCGTAGACGCAGTGGCCCGCGGTATAGACCGAACTTCCGCTTCGCGAGTTCACCAGCGTGCCGGAGCATTCATAGAGGTTCGTGCCGCTGATGAAAAAGACCTTGCCGGTCAGCCTGGCCGGATAGGCGGTCGGATTGCTCACAGGGAAGTCACCGGTGGCGGCGGAGGTCGTTGCCTCGCCTGGACGGGGCAGGTCGAATGAAGCTTCAGGTGGAACCGGCATTTCGACCGGCTCTGCCCGCGAGAGATCGGCCGCGCTCCAGCTCGCCTCGACGTCGTTCGGAGCTTCGGTCACCTGGTGGGTCACCACCTGTCCAGAAGCCACGGCCGGGGACGGCAACAGGATCATCAGAAGCGCGACGGTTGACCCGGCAATCAGGGTCGCGAGCGCACGCGCAATCGAAACCGAATCGTGCCCTGCCGGCCTGTGGTCCATTGCGGAATTGTATTTGAACACTCTCTCCGGTTTGTAAAGAGGTTCGTAACGGCAGATAGTGACACTCTGTTACAAGGCATATACTCGGCTCAATGGCCTGGAACATCGTCATCGCGGGTGGTGGATTTGCCGGGGCAACCGTTGCCCGGGATCTCGAGAAGCTGCTGCCGCGTCAGTCGGCCCGCCTCAGCCTGGTCAACGATGTCAATTTTGCCCTCTACACGCCTTTCCTTCCGGAGGCGGCGGCGGGCACCCTCGAGCCACGCCATGTGGTGACCCCGCTCAGGGACATCCTTCACCGGGCCAACCTGCGGCTCGGAGTGGTCGATTCGCACGACCCGGAGGCCCGCACCGTGAACATCCGCGATCACGGTGGCGAGAGCGAAACGATGCCTTACGACCACCTGGTGCTTGCTCCGGGATCGATCTCGCGTTTCCTGCCGATCCCCGGCCTCAGTGAACACGCGGTTGGTTTCAAGGGGCTCTCCGACGCGATCTACCTGAGGAATCACGTCATCGAAACCCTGGAGATGGCGAATTCGACCGAAGACCCCGCCTTGCGTGACCAGCTGCTCACCTACGTATTCGTCGGCGGTGGATACTCGGGGCTGGAAGCACTGGCGGAGCTCCAGGATTTTGCGGCCGACGCGATGCAGCACTATCCGCGGGCCCGCCTCCACGGCATGCGCTGGGTCCTGGTCGAAGCCCGGGACCGGGTGCTGACCGAGGTCGATGCCGGTCTGGCCGATTACGCCGTGCGTGAGCTTCGTGGACGCGGCATCAACATCCTGATGAGCACGACCCTCGACGAAGTAACGGCGACCACGGCGACCATTTCCACCGGGGAAGTGATTGCCACCAGGACTGTCGTCTGGACTGCCGGTGTTGTGCCCCACCCGAGCCTCAAGAGCCTTGCCGTGCCCCTCGACGAACATGGCAAAGTGATCGTCGATTCGAGCTGTGCGGTCGAAGGTATGCCCGGGGTATGGGCGCTCGGTGACGCGGCGGCAGTGCCCGACCCCACCGGCGGCCTCTGTCCGCCCACCGCTCAGCACGCGGTCAGGCAGGCTCCGATCGTGGCCGCCAACATCGCCGCCGCCGTCGGGATCGGGACGCCGCGCAAGTTCGAATACCGGGGCGGTGCCGCATTCGTGAACCTGGGCCGTTACAAGGCTGTAGGCAAGATTGGCAACTTCAAGTTCCGCGGTTTCCTCGCCTGGTGGATGGCGCGTTCGTACCACATGAGCCAGATACCCGGCCTTTCCCGAAAGATCCGTGCGGTGATCGACTGGACTGCCAGCCTGCCCTTCTCACGCGACCTCGCTGAAGTCGGTTCGATCGGACGTCCCGGAAAGCTGAGCCCGGAGCAGTACGAGCGCGGCGGCTCCCACCGCCCGGTCGATTAGCGCATCGGCCGGGGTAACAGGGAGCCTCGGCTATTTGACCGTGACGGTCGCGTCCATGCCGCGCTCGGCATGAAAGGGCAGGGAACACCAGAGACGATAGTTCCCGGGGACCGTCTCGAAACGTTGCCGACTGTAGCTTGACGGCAGGGTTTCCGGGAAGACGACCTCGGGGCCACCACCGACTTTCTGGATATGCAGGTCGTGGGGGTCCTCTCCCCGGTTGTTGAGTTCGGCGATCGTGTCACCGGCCTCAAGGGTCGCGGTTGAGAGGATGAAGCCGAATTCAAATGCCTTGACCCCGATGCGCTCCGGGTCGGCACCGGGCACCGTTACAGGTACGCAGACCCGTCGCCACCGGTAGCGGACGACCCGCTTGACCTTGCCATGGCGCTTGACCCGCTTCACGACCTTCATGCGCCGCCACTTGTACTCGCACTTCGCCCGGGTCCCGGTTGAGGCCGGCGTCCGGGCAGGTTCCGAGCGATCAGCGGACGGGGTGATCGGCGAAGCGGCCGTGGCTGCGCCGATCGAGGCCATGGCATTCGAGGGGATGAACATGACCACGGCAGCAGCGACCGCGCCGGCACACATGACCCGTCTCATGCACGGACCAGCTTCGGTCTGACCAGTTTCGAGGCGCCGGGGATGATCGGACCCGCGTCCTGCCCGAGCCATTGCTCGAGCAACGAGCAGTACATCGAACGGAAGTCACTGGTGTGGCGCAGGTTGTCGTCCTCGTCGAGTGAGGTCAGGCCAGGGAACTCCCCGACCATGCGGCCACTGGCGCGGCTGCCGATGATGAATGCGGTTCCGGCCGCACCATGGTCGGTCCCGGCAGAACCGTTCTCTTCCGGCCGCCTCCCGAATTCGCTCCACATCTCGACCAGGACCCGGTCCTGAAGTCCTCGCGATTCGAGATCCCGCTGGAAGGCGAGGACAGCATCGCAGGTCAGCCTGAGGCCGGTTTCGAGTTCGGTCTGCTGGTCGGAATGGGTGTCATAGGCGCCGTCGGCGTTCACCGACACGCAGTGGAGCGGCATGCCCGCTCCGAGCAGGGCGGCGAGTCCGGAAAGCTGCCTGCCGAGGTTGCCGTCCGGGTAGGCCACCGGGGCCTCGAACTCACCGAAGCCGGCGAGGCTTTCCCGGACCCGGTTGGTGCTGCTGATCGCCCGGCGGCTGTGTTCCATCGCCGGAGAGTCAGACCGGAACCCGCCCATGCGCTTGAAGCTGCGGAACAGTTCGTCGCTGATCGGTTCATCAACCCATGACCAGAGGTCGTAGTCGGTGACCCCGTCGACCGCCGCCACGGGCTTGTTTGCCGTCGCCAGGGCGGGCGACAGGGTCCCGCTGAGGGAAAGCCCCTGGAGCGGGTTCGTATCGCTGCCGACCAGGTCGAGGTAGCGGCCCATCCACCCGGTGGTGCCGTTGGTGTCCAGTTCACCTACTTCCCAGAAATGGCGGGAAGTGAAGTGCGACTGGTTCGGGCTGTCGTAACCGACTGCCGGCAAAACGGTGACCTTGCCCTCTGAATGAAGCTGGCTCAGCCCGGCCGCGGCCGGATGCCAGCGAAGGCTCGGATCCTCGGAGAACGCGGTGCCGGTCTCGGGGCTGAGGGCCAGGTTCGGCCTCAGCTGGAAGTACTTCGGGTGGCCGGTCGGAGCGAGGATGCTGAGGGCGTCGGCCCCGCCGTCAAGGAAAATCGAGACGATCACCCGGTCGGACTGGGCTGCCGAGGCGATGCCTTCGTCGAAGATCGAGACTGGGAGCTTCGATGCGCCGTAAACGGCCAGTGCCAGCCCGGAGGCCCGGGCCAGGAAATGCCGCCTGGTCAGTCCGGTGCCGGCCGGGTCGGGCATGCCCGTCTCGATGCTCGGCAGCCCCTGGCCCGCCTGCGCGGCGGCGTTCCGGATCAGCTGGGAGCGGGTGTAGTCGTCGCAGCAGTGTCGGGGGGAGACGGTCATGAGAGCTGCATGTCAGGGGAGACGGCGATCAGCTGGAGCAACGCGTTCTGGCGGAGCGCCCGGTAGGGGGCGTCCTGCCATTCTTCGGTGATGCGGCCGCGTATGCGGTTCGACATCGAGATCAATTCCTTCTGATGTTCAGCCCTCATTGCCGGCCAGCCGAAGGTCTCGAGCGCCCGGTTGAGGGCCTGGCGGGTGTTTTCAGTACTGCGGTAGGGATCGTCTTCGTTCCAGGGGTCGTAGCGTTTCGAATCGAGGGCGATCGTGACCATCAGCCAGCGGGCCCTTACCGTCGATGTGTCGAGCCAGCGCTCGTCGTCCCAGCCAGAGACGTTGGGCGGATAAAAGAGCTGCTGGCCGGCGGACGAACTGAGCCAGGTCCAGTCCTCGGTCTCGATCGTCAGTTCGAGGGCACGCATCAGCGAGGCCGCGAACACCACCGGGGGTTTGACCATCGGACCGCAACGGTAGAAGTCGGGATGCGTCAGGATCGCCTCGACCACTGGCCGGATACGCCGGCCGCTTTTCAGATAGATCGAGGTCAGGGCCTTCTTCGTACTCCTGTCCGGTCCGGTCGGCACGAAGTAGCTCCAGAGCTTCTCGACGAAGAAATCGGGGTGGAGCGGATGCTCGACGCAGAACCGACAGACATCGTCCCACTGCCAATTCCCGCGTTTGCCGAAGATTGACTTGGTGCCGGGGTCGTGGTCGTCGGATTCATAGCGGAAGTTGATCGTGCCGACGTCGTCGACCCAGTCGTAGGTCCAGCCGGTGAGAGCCCGGGCTGCTTCGCGGATGTCGTCCTCTGAATAGGCGTCGCGGTCGGCTCCCAGGGTGAAGAGTTCCATCATTTCCCGGGCGTAGTTCTCGTTCGGGGACCAGCGGTTGTTGCTTCCGCCGTCGAGCCACTGCAGCATCGCCGGGTCCTTGGTGAGGTCAAGCAGCATCGATTCGAAGCTGCCGTTCACGTGGGATTTGATCGTCCAGTACTGGTCGATCATCTGCTGCTGCTGCGAAACGCTCGCGTTGGAGGTCGCGAACCAGTCGTGGAAGATCAGGGTCATGCGTTCGGCGAAGGGCTGGTTGGTCCGGACCATGCGGTCGAGCCACCAGAGGTGGTCGTGCCCCCAGGCGTCGGCCGGGGCCAGGGGCAGGCCGTCACCATCCTTTGGGGCGGCACCGATCAGCCTGGCTTTGCCTTTGGGCCGGGTCAGGGAGAGGACCGCTTTCTCCATTCCCATGCGGGCGAGCTTCTCGGCCTGGCCCGGCGCCGGACCGAACCCGGCACGGTTGAGCAGACGGGTCGCCTCGAGACGGCCGAACTCCCCCCGGTACGTCCCGAAAGGTTGAGGTGGCGTCGGCTTCCGTGGTCGCTGGGGACGGGGGAGGGGACGCGGCCCGGGATCCTTGCGCGGCGGCTTGCGGCTGCCCCTGACCCGGATGATTTTGGTCTTCTTGTGGACGACGCCTTCGCCCGAGTCGACCCACCTCTTGCGTCTGTAGGTCGTTACCCCGCGGCGTCGCCGTTTGTTAGCTGTCTTCAAAGAATGTTCCTTGCCACGACCACCGCGCCATTCCTTTATACCCGGTGCTCTTCACTGCTTTGTTTCCCCTACATCCATATTGTCCACCGTCCGTCAAGTCCCTGCCTCGGGGACGGTGAAACGCCGCTTGGGGGAGAATGGCCGCATGGGCTTCGAATGGGTTTTCCTCTCGATTCTCTTCGGTGTCGCCACCGGGGTCATCGGCCGTGCCAAAGGCGGCTCTTTTTTCATCTGGTTCCTGGTCGGCAGTGTCCTGCCGGGCCTCGGCCTGATCGCGGTCGTGCTCTACCGCAACGAAGACACCGAACCGGAACGCCAGTGTCCCAACTGCAACAAGATTCTCAAGCTGTACGTCCAGGTCTGTCCACGGTGTGGCTTGGACCTGTACCTGCCTGACCCTTCCGAAACCCGCATGCCCCCGCCAAAATAGGCGGCACCGTCGACCGCGTTCCACTACCTGCCGTGCTACCGGAGCCAGGTCCGCATGATCGCGTTGGCGAAACCGACCCCGTAGCGGAACACGGCCGGCTTCTTCGAGTGGCCATGTAGCCGTGCTTCGACAGTGACCGGCACCTCTTTCGCCGGGATGCCTCGTTTGATCGCTTCGATCATGAACTCGGAGGTGTGGAACTGTTCCTGCTTCAGCACGAGCTGCGGCAGGACGCTGGTGCGAACGGCGCGGTAACCGTTCGAGCAGTCGGAGACCTTGGTCCGGGTGATGAACGAGACCAGACGGTTGAAGAAGACGATGCCGAGCTCACGGGCGAAATGGTTCTTGTCGGCGTGGCCGAGCACCCGGGAGCCATGGGCGACGTCGACTTCGCCGTCGAGCACGGGCTGGACCAGGGCGGGCATCTCCGAAGGCAGGTGCTGGCCGTCGGCGTCGAGGGTGACCACGATCGTCGACTCGGAGTCGACCATCAGCCGGTATCCGGTCCTCAGGGCAGCGCCACCGCCGCGGTTGACCACGTGTCGGGCGACGACCGCACCATGGGCTGCGGCGACTTCTTCGGTACCGTCCCGCGAGCCGTCATCAACGACCAGGACCGCGGTCGGCAGACCGCAGACCTCGTTCGGGATCTGGTCGAGAACGTAGCCGAGGTTGTCGGCTTCGTTGTATGCCGGAATTACAATCGCGATCCGGTTGCGGAACAGTTTGCGATGTCCTTCCGTCCGGAACTGCTCGGAAGCGATCCCTTCCAGCACCGCCGAGATCTGCCGGGTGTTCCGGGCACTGACCGAAAGCGCCCGCATCGAAATCAGGAAGAGGATGATGATCGCGAAAACGGTCAGTCCGAGGATACGGCCGCCGTTGCCACGCTCGAATGAGAGTGCGGAAAGCAGCCGGTCGGTCAGTTCGGTCCCCGAGACGATCGCCAGGCCGAAACCGGCTGCCAGCAGCAACAGCACATCAGCGTTTCGCATCTCGCGCCGGCGGATCACAGCAAAAGCGATCATCAGGATGGCGATGACCAGGCCGGTCGTGCGTAACGCGGTCATCTGGGCTGGGAATATCGAGGCGTAGGTCATGCGGCTTCTTCGATTTCTGGTCGGGGTCCGTCGATCCGTCCGCGAATCCAGACGGCGGCGTCGGCTAAGGCTAAGGCCGCGAGCGGCAGCACGAGCGTCATCAGGATCTCATTGCGGCGGGGCGGGGCGAGGGTCAGCGCCCCGACGGCGGTGACGACCACCACCGGAATACCCATCGCGATTGCCTCCCAGCGACGGCGCCAGGCGAGCAGGCCGAGGCCCGCCAGGCCGGCCAGCACGAGTGCTTTCTGGACCAGCGATCCGAGCGAACCTGACATCACTTCACCGATGCCGGTGCCCCACATGCGTCCGACTTTGCGCACGGTCATACCGGCGTAACCCAGCGGATCCTCCTTCAGATACTTCCCGAAGTTGTCCTTGCCGATACGGCCCAGGGCGGCGTCGCGGGACAGGCCGGGATAGGCGGACTCGGCCTCGCGATCGAAGAGCGGGACCGGATCCACTGCTTCGAGCTCATCCGAATCGGGGTCGAGCGACTCGCCCGTGTACTTCTCGTGGAGCTCGGCCTTGACTTGCTGGTACTCACCGTCGGCCGGCAGGTAGGTGCCGACGAAGGTTGCTTTGCCGCTGCCTGTGGTCAGCGGAACGAAACGGTCGAGCGTTACGTAGTTGTGCACGGTCCACGGCACGATCGGCACGAATACCGCCACTCCGAAGGCAAGTCCGCCAAGAAGCGCACTGCGAAGCTGTATCCGCCGGTCGGGCCGCGCCGCCGACCACCGGCGAACCAGGAGCAGAATGCCGAAAGCGAAAGCGACCGCGAGGTACTCGGGCCGGATCAGGGTGGTCAGGCCAAAAAGAAAACCCGGCAGCAGCCAGGCCCATGGTGAACCCCTCGAGTCAGCCCAGAGAAACGCGAGCACAGCGGCGGGCAGGGTGAAAATCGCCGGTGGCTCGCTCATCAGAGCGCCGGTCGAATGGATGAAAGGTGGGTAAAACGCGACGAATGCGGCCGCCAGCAGGGCCGCCGATCGCCTCCGGCTCAACCTGAGGGCCAGCAGGAAAGCGATCACGATGGCTGCCGTGCCGAGCAGCGCCTGCACACCACGGCCGACCCCGTCCCGCACCCCGCCGGTCATGTAGTAGGCGCCCGCGTAAAGCAGGGGCGCACCCGGGGACCAGTCGCTCGGCGTATTGAAGTCCGGCCCACCGAAGCTCTGTTCTTCGTAGAGCGATTCGGCCAGGGCGCGGTAAGCGAATGCGTCATCTCCGGGTTCGGCCAGCGGGTTGACGACTTTGTCCATGCGCAGGCCGAAACCGGCGATCAGGATCACCGCGAGGGCGATCAGGGTCAACCTGCCATGCCGTGCGATCAGGCGGGAAAAGGTAGAGCTGTCTGGGTTCGTGGTCTGCGACATCCGGGCCGGTCAGGCTATGGCACCGGGGTTGCTCCGGCGCTGAAGCCACCCGCGTGCAAGGGCGAGCGCACCGGCCATCCCGATCCCGGCCAGGGCCGAGATCAGCGGCCAGAGCACGAGCGCCCGCCTGGGCGTGGCGACAAGGATGGTTCCGATCAGGGTCACGGACACCAGCACGGTGGCCAGAATCCAGAACTCAGGCCTCTTTCTGAACGCCAGCAGGGCCAGACCGGCAAGCGCGGCCACGATGATCAGCCGGTGGGCCAGAGGACCGGCAAAGTGCTGCATCAGGTCCGACCGCCCACGCCACCAGATCCTCAGCACCTTGTGGCCCAGGAAAGCCGCGAGTCCGGCCGGATTCTCCCG
>Ga0105046_10016590_pt1 | contig 11304 bp, 11 predicted proteins | sample MAT03_FD_78385 | JGI IMG/M metagenome (GOLD analysis project Ga0105046, IMG submission 78385) | Freshwater microbial communities from Lake Fryxell liftoff mats and glacier meltwater in Antarctica - MAT-03 (megahit assembly) | ecosystem: Environmental > Aquatic > Freshwater > Ice > Liftoff...
ATAAAAATATTATAATAATTTTAGAAATAAACATACTATAATAATTTTAAAAATAAACCTGCCATAATTATTTTTAAAATTATTATAGTATGTTTATTTCATATTAATTAAAAAAAAATTTTTTATACTTATTTTTTTTTTAATTTATTTAATCATCATAATTCAAAATTTAGTCCATTATATTGCATTTTAATTTTTTTTATTTAAAAATGTCGAAATAGTATTAATGACGATATTACTGACATAAATGTTATTACGATAAACATCAATAGTTTCATAAATAATTGTTTATTGAGTATCGATTGGAAAAGAAGGCGGTTAAATTGCATCATCCTTACCTGGATCAGTAACTGGTATAATAACATTTATAATTGAAAATGGGTTTATCTTAACATTGACATACAAATTAATTCAATGTTATTATAATTAGATATACACTGAATAAATAAGTGTATTATATCGAATAATACATCATTTTGTCAATCTGGTAATATACCAATCAGTTGATTAACCATAACAACATAATTACTGATTTATTAATTCCATTATTATTATGAAGATGATTACTTCAGTTATGTTTAGTTGAATATATAAGTGTTATTTAACATCAAAATATTATTGTTAAGTTCGTGACTCAATATATAATTATATTGTAAATTTCCAAATATACTTAAAATCATTAATTAATATGATCACCCATTCATTTGGATAGAATAGGGGGTATCATGTATCATAATATTTGGTCACTATAACATACACTTTATCAAAATTCTGTACTTTGCATCTTACAAAAATAATATGTAACTTTTGTTTTTCTATCATTAATACATCAATTTTACCTTAATTAAATATTAGTAGATTACAAATTTCAATTAAATTACACTAATTTTAAGTAAATATTTTTGTTTAAATAATGGTTCCCACAATCGTTTATGATAACCATAAATTTCATAATCACCTATAGCCAAAGATTTAATTATCACAATTCTTTTTTGATAATTATGTAATGGTATAGATTGATAATAATTATGAATTATTTTGAATTCGGGTGGTATTTCAAAATACCATAAATATCCTAGATGATTATCTTCTATTTCGTCAATACAATAGACTTGTCCTAATTCAATCGTTTTTTGTGTCATTTTTTTAATAAAAAAATTCCAAAAATTTTATTCATTTTTATGAAATTGTTCTTAAAAGAATATAATATATAAAAAATGAAAAAGTGTTTATTAGGTGGAGCTATTATGGTAAAAAATGAAATCAATATTATAGAAAAAACTTTAAAATCGTGTCATGAAAATGTTGATATTATTATTGTTTTAGATACTGGAAGTACTGATGGAACTCAAAATTTCATTACACAAACTTGTAAAAAATTAAAAATTAAATTAAAATTATATGAAGAACCATTTATCGATTTTTCAACATCTAGAAACAAATTACTTCAATTAAGTCGACCTTATGCTAAATATTTATTGTTATTAGATTCAAATGATGAAATAAAAAATGGACATGTACTTAAACCATTTCTTCGAAAAGTTGTAAATTCTGACGTGTTTACGTGTAAATCTTTATTTGAGAATGATGTGGGTATCGAAGGATCTAAAAAAATTTTTTATAAATATTTAATTATTAAATCTTCATCGACTCATATGTATTATACTGAATCAATACATGAATATATCACATCGAAAAAAGATTATACGTATAATGAAGAATTATCAAAAACTGATTTTTATTTATATCAAAATAGATCATTAGATAAATCAAGTGTTCCTAGACTTGAGAATGATGTAGAATTATTATTGAAACAACCCGATGTTAACCGAAATATGTTCTATTTAGGAATAACATATTATAATCTAAAAAATTATCCCAAATCATACGAATGGTCATATCGACGAGTATTAGTCCACAAATCTGGTGATAAATATGATGAATATTGTTTTGTATCTTATCAAATGTTATTGTATTTATCATATCATTTAAATTCATCAAATTTTAATAAAATATATGATGATATACTTATATATTGTAATAATACTCGACCTGAACCTTATATTATTAAAGCTAGTAAATTAATGAATGAAAATAAACATGATGAAGCATATCCATTGCTCCAATTGGCATGTCAGTGTCCAATTCCATCCGATATTAATGCCATTTATGATCTCAATCTATATGAAAATGTTAGATTTAAATTATTAAATATATGTAAATATGTGGTATTCCCTTCTCTGCATATAGAATCGTAATATCATGGACTAAATAATCAAGTTCATCTTTAAAAATATATTTACTTATAAGTTGACTAAAAATTAAACAAGATAGTATAATTATGTAATAAATTAGTGAATAAGTCACCGTATTATATTACTTCTTTACAAAATATTCTATATATCTTCCAAATATTGTTAAAAAGTTTAAAAAATATAATATTTTTTAAAATTTAACAAATTTTTCTTAAAAAATACAAAAATATATTAAAATGAAACAGTGTTTATTAGGTGGATCTATTATGGTAAAAAATGAAATCAATATTATAGAAAAAACTTTAAAATCGTGTTATGGAAATGTTGATATTATTATTGTTTTAGATACTGGGAGTACTGATGGAACTCAAGATTTTATTACACAAACTTGTAAAAAACTAAAAATTCAATTAAAATTATATGAAGAACCATTTACCGATTTTTCAACATCTAGAAACAAATTACTTCAATTGAGTCGACCTTATGCTAAATATTTATTGTTATTAGATGCAAATGATGAACTTAAAAATGGAAATCTAATTAAACCATTTCTTCGAAAAGCTGTAAATTCTGAAGTGTTTACCTGTAAATATTTATTAGAGAATGATGCTGGAATAAAAGGATCTAAAAGAATTTTTTATAAATATTTAATTATTAAATCATCAGCGAATGATATCTATTATACTGGAACAATACATGAATATATCACAACAAATACAAAATATACTGATAATCAAGGGTTATCAAAAAGTGAATTTTATTTATATCAAGATAAATTTTTAGATAAATCAAGTGTTCCTAGATTTGAAAGAGATGTCGAATTATTATTGAAAGAATCACACATTAAACGAAATATGTTCTATTTAGGAATAACATATTATAATCTTAAAAATTATTCCAAATCATACGAATGGTCATATCGACGAATATTATCCCAAAGTTCTGGTGATAAATATGAAGAAGATTGTTTTGTATCTTATCAAATTCTATTGCAGTCATCTTTTTATTTAAATACATCAAATTTTAATAAAATATATGATGATATGGTTAAATATTGTAATTATACTCGAGCTGAAGCTTATATTATTAAAGGTACTAAATTAATGACTCAAAATAATTATGCCGAAGCATATCCATTGATCCAATTAGCATGTCTGTGCCCAATCCCATCCGAGATTAATGCCAGTTATGATCTCAAGTTATATGAAAATCTTCGATTTAATTTATTATATACATGCAAAAATATGATATCCCCTTCTCAGAATATAACATCGTAATTCAAGTACTTCATTTCACTATCGTCCAAATATTTATTCTTTATCATTACAATGTTGATACTCAAATTGTATAGTTATACTTTTAATTTTGTATTTTTCAAGAATTAAATTTATACTATTTTTCAATTGGTCAATATCATTATTTGGATCAATAATCACATGAAGTGTACCAACATTTTTACAAAAATCTAAAGACCACACATGAAACTCATGAATATCTAAAATTCTAATATCAGATAATATTTCTTTATTTATTTGATCTAAATCTAATCCTACTGGTACCCGATTAGATAATATATTAATACTTTTCCAAAATATTGGTATCACATTTCCTAATAATAGAGATACAATCAAAAAAGAAGCAATTGGATCTGCTAAATATTTATATGGTGATTCTAAATATTTTATTAATAATCCTGACCCAATCACCGCAATAGATCCCACAAAATCTCCAACCACATGTAATAATAATGCTCGAGTATTTAAATTGTTATGTGAATGTGAATGTTCCAATGAAAATATTATTAATCCTAATAAATTTATTCCTAATCCCACTCCTGCTACTATCAACACTAAATTAATATCCTCACCCAATGATTCTACTGTGTCTGGATTAAATGTAATTAACGAATATCCTGCTTCTAATGAAATTAATAGTAATGATGCTACCAAAAACGTTGAATTTATTAATGCCCCAACTATCTCCATCCTACCCCATCCATATGTCATTAGTATATTTTTAGTTCGATTTGACATTACCTTCACTATCAACCCTACTGTTAATGCTATCCCATCTGATAACATGTGAAATGCATCCGATTGTAATGATATATACGAATATATATACCCTATTATATATTCCACAAAAAAATATGATACTATTAAAGTCATCATCAATATATATTTCCAATATTGTTTAAATATATATACCCCATAATTCCCATGATCATCACAATGATCGTTATGGTTATAATGTAATCTTCCTCCCATTAAATAATCTTCGTGATCATAATGCCTTATTTTTTTGTCATTCATCTCATGATCATTGTGTTCTGAAAATTTTTTACATGTAATTTTACTAGCCATATTTATATATCTTATGTAAATGATTTTTAAAAAATCATTTATTTTATAAAAATGTATCAACTTCCTTGTGATTTTCTAGTAACCATTCCATCATCTGATAATTATATATCTTATATAAATGATTTTTAAAAATCATTTATATTATAAAAATGTATGTATTACCTGATGATTTACTCAGATTAATTTTCACTCAATTATCACCTATCGACAAAATTAAATTTTGTCACTGTAATCATCATTTTAATTCTATCATCTCTCCTCAATTATGGAAATATCAACTCCTCTGTGATTTTCTTGTAACCATTCCATCATCTGATAATTATAGACACTTATATTTAATATTAACTCATAAATCTTGTCAACCTTATATTGATTGCACTAATTATTTATTAAATTATACTTCTACTAATTTCTGTACAGTTAATATAATTTTAGATATGTTTAATCTTAAAATTATACCACCAGAACTTAATTTAATCGATGATGATATCAATTTAACTATTCAACATATGCCTCCTGATTGTATTATTCCTGATTTAAATAATATAACATTATCCAACTTAGAATTAATTTGTCCCCAATTCACCACATTTCCTAATAATCTTAAATTACCATTATTTGAAGAATCTATCAAAATTACTGGTCCTCATAATAAGTTAATGTATATTCATGATCATATATTTCTTAATTTTTTTAATAATAATAGTTTATATATTAATGATTCTCACATTTGTTTCGATTCACCATTTCCACATTTTGGAGAATTTTTAAAAAATTCCCCAATTACATCTATAGATTTTTCTAACAACAATCTTCAAACTATTCCAATTTACTTATTTAATTTACCTAAATTGACTAATTTAATCCTCGATGATAATAAAATTACTCATATTCCTCTCGATATTCAATCCTCGACAAATTTACAATATTTAAGCTTATCTGATAATCTAATTACTGACATCCCCTCACATATCACTAAATTAACCTCCCTTCAAACTATCAATCTATCTACTAATCCTATCTCTGTCATTCCCTCATACTTCGAATCATTCATTCTGTCTCATAATATTATCTTATTAAGCTAATCTATTAGTACAAAATCATTAGGATGGTGATATGTAAAAATTTTCGATAATGTATAATTGTGATGTCGGCAACACTATTTCACCTATTCCAGCATATTTATTAGTACAAAAACTAATCATTGAAGTTTTTTTTAGATATCCAAATATCATATACAAAATCATTATGATGGTGATATGAATTTGGATATGTAAAAATTTTAGATAATGTATAATTGTGACGTCGACAACACTATCTCACCCATTCCATGTCATAATATTATCTTATTAAGCTAGTCTATTAATTTATAATATTTATTAGTAGAAAAACTAATCATTGGGGTTTTTTTAGATATCCAAATATCATGAACAAAATTATTAGGATGGTGATATGAATTTGTATATGTAAAACTATTGTAAGAATTTTCGGTAATGTATATTACACATGGTAATGTGTAATTGTGACGTCGACAACACCAATTAATATAATTATTTTTAGTAAATGTAATTTCATATATCGTGGGATAAACAATATATCCATCAATGATAATATCTGAACTCTTCAGGGTTGCATATACACAGGTGTATTCATTTATTACATAATTACTTAATCTTTCTTGACATATAAAAAACATGTTTTTAGTAGAAGTAAAATTAAAAATATGGACATCATTAAACAACATTTAAATTTTTAATTTTTTAAATAATATTTCAAATTTTTTATATAAAAAAATAGATGAATCAAGAGTGGGATTGGAATTTACTTAAAGATATACCATTACATTTATTAGCTAAAATAACTAAAACTTTATCTAGTCACGAGTTAAATTATTATTTAAATGAAAAAAAAGTATTAGGAAAGTCATTTATAGACAATGACGAATTTTGGAAATATCGGTGTAATATTAAATATAATATTACATTCAAGACATATGTAGAAATACAAAATTTAGGATTTAATCAATTACTAACATCAGAATTTAAAATATACATATGGGTAATCACATATTTGGGATATGTTGAAACATTTTCTGATTATTATTTAACATATGAAGAAATGTTAAATAGAGGAATTACTTATGATAATGATGAGATAATTGAATACGCTTTAACATTCAATCCAGAAATTACTGATAAAATATTACACACAAGTTCCAAGAAGGGACAATATCATCAAATGTTATTATCAAGAATATCGGTGGATGATAATTTATTAATTTTGGGAATATTAGGTTATGATATATCTAATACTTCAAAACAATATTTGTTCGGAAAATCAATATATAATTTATTAAATAATATTCCATCACACATACTGACATATAAAAATGTGACATCATTAGATCTGATAAATGTATTAAAACATAAATTTGATCAGAATTCAGATAATTCATTATTAATTCTAAAATATTATAATATTTTAATTGATTCTGAAATTAGTAATGAAATGATATATCGTCAAATTAATGATTCAAATTTATTTACTTATGCATTAATTAGTGAAAAGCTTAATTTTTTAGATATGTTATTAGAAGACCAAATACCCGAATTTATTCATCCAGAAAAACATATCTCAAATAATATTATTGATGTTATTTTATCTAAAATAGATTACGCAAATGAATCTAGTTTAATATTTTTTTGTCAATTATTAGTCGAAACAAGCAGACATGATTTGACTAACTTTCAATATATAATTAATAAGTCAGATATACATGTAGATTTAACAGAAATATATTATAATAAAACATATAATGTTTTAACTAATTATGGTGAAGATATTTTAAAAATGTTAAAATTTTTAATATAAATTTATCTTCTAGTCCAAAAGTTAATAATAACCTTTTTTTTTAATTAATAATATTTCCAAACTTTAATGATGGGTAGTGATAATATTCGTTTTTTATTTAATTTATAATTTGAAAAAGTAGATCCTTATTTATAATTAATAATATTTCCAAAAATATTAGGAGAATTTTGAAGATTTGGATACATATATATACAAACACATTCATATATTTTTTCCAAAGCTAGTTGTTTATATTTATCAGTAATGTTTTCAAGAAGAATTTGAAAAAAATTAAAATATATATCTATTTGTAATAAAAAAAAATGATCGATAGTCGACATATTTCCAAAACACGTAAGCCATTTTTTTTGGTGATGATATAATGATAATAATTTATCACTATTATTTAATTTATTAATCAATGAAATTATAACTGGATTGTTATTATGGTGATTGCTACCTGACCATAAAAATTTAATATGATGATCAAATAACGGTGTGTTGGAATTCAAAAAAACAGTGTCATGAATGATACATGCTCTATCAACAAAATGAGTTTTGTAAAAATAATAATATCCTAAAAATTGTCCTCTTCCTGGATATTCACTTTTAATTACTGTACAATTTTGAGTAATTATATTTTCAGATAAAAATTCAGGGACGCTATTATCATCAACTATTAAAATAGGATAATCGTAATATTTTCTAATACATTTATATGATTCTATCCAATATTCATTAGTGATTTGATTATTTACATGTCTAACAATTACAAATCCCAATGTCATTTTTTTTTAATTATAATTTTTTTTATAATTAAAAATGAAAATAGTACTATCTAAATATTCTCAAAAATATCCAAACATTTCAAAACATGTGATATTAAAAAGTTTATATAAATTACATAAAAATAAGTTAAATAATATTTCCACTGATTCTTTCTTTGATATTTTAAAATATTTACATATTAGTGACATTGATAATTTATCATTAACTAATAAACGTATTAGAAAATTAACAAAAAAATACAATAACTCATTGAGGAAATACTTTAGTGATAACATTGATTTGTTTATTAAAAATTATCCCAAATTGCCACTAAATAAACATAATTTTTTCTCATTAAAATTATACAATAATGTAACGGATTATTATGGACTATATAATACTGTATGGTCTAACATTAAAAAAGGTTTATCTGATGTAGAACATGTAATTATAACATATGGATTATTAGTCATTCCAAAAATATATCCTGATTATTTTGATAAACTGACTAATTTAGAATTACATTATTCTAATAAATATTTAATTTTAGATGCATTATTAGATATATATAGTTTAAAATATTTAAAATTAAATAATTATCTTGGTGATGCTTTTCCATCAGATGTATTTAAATTAACTAATTTAAGTGGTATCAATGTTGTTGGTGTCGAAAGAAAAAAACAATTACATAATTTTAAAGTTAGTCCTAAAATTATTAATTTGTATAATTTAGATATAATTGATATTAGTTATTTTGATACACTCACACTTGTTCCAGAAATGTTTACGTATCCTAAACATGTTAATATTTCAATGTGTAAACAGTTAATATTTCCATCAAATATCTATCAAATGAATAATGTAACTATACTACAACTGAGAAACTGTAACATAGTTGACCTACCAAATTGGTTAAATCAACTAACTAAATTAACAGACTTAGATTTATCTGAAAATAATTTTACTCAGATTCCTCCAGTAGTGTATCAGTGTGTTAACCTGCAAAGACTAATATTAAATCTAAATAGTATTACCGATATTTCTAATAATATTTTTAATTTATCTAAATTACGGGAATTAGAGGTAATACACACCAATATTAAAAAAATTCCTGATATTATTAAAGAATTTTCTAAACGACAAAAAACAAAACTTATATTCAAATTAAAATAATATTATATTGTTGAATTTTTAAGATCATGAGAAATTATTATCAATGTTAATCAATTTAAATATATTTTCAAAAAAAAAATAAAAATAAAAAAAAATAATATTTATAAATGTCAAATCCACTGGAAGATAATCGAAACAATGAAAACAAGTTTAGAATGTGTAGTAATATGATTGATTACGAAAGTAAATATAATATTGTCACTAATTCAGATAATCGAATAATAAGTAATTACAAGTGGTGTTTTAGTAAAGGGTTTACACACAAGAATAATATACCAAAAAAACAAGAAATCATTAAATTGATAAAGGGAATAAAACTAAATTATAAGTATTTAGATAATATTAAATTGGGTGGAAATTTAAAGTTAGTTGATCCATCGTGTGTTTGGTCATTTGACATATGTGGATCATATAAATCAACGATGGATGTATCACCACCACCAGGATACAGTAGTGCTGAAATGGCTGGAGAAATGGTTGAATTATATAATATGGCTTTATTGAGGGATGTATCATTTACGGAATATCAAAATGATTATGATGTGGAATTAGCAATACAAGATTTAAATAAACTAAAAAAATTCACAGGAAGTAAACCAGTGACAGTACAAAATTTATTTCGAGGAACAACGGAAGGAGATTTAATTGGACCATATGTATCACAATTTTTATTTTTGCCATACAAATATGGGGTTGTATCAGTAAACCAGAAAACTAGTTATTATGAACCGAATAAAGATTTTTGTACTAATGTAGATAATTTGATACAACTTCAAAATGGAAGTGTGGTTGAATCAGGGTTAACAAGAGTAGGAAATAGATATATGCAAACACTGAGAGATGGAATAACGTGGGTTCATTTGGATGATCCAGTTCAGGTTGGTATCCAGACGGTATGGTTACTCCAAACGATGAAATGTCCGCGGAGTGTAACAATTAAAGGTTCAGGAAGAGAAGAATCATTTGTAGACTGTCAAACATTAGATATTATTGATTTATTGACTAAAGCATCTAGAGTAGGGATGTTAGCAGCATGGTATAATAAATGGAATTATTTAAGAATCAGACCTGAGGCATATGGACTGGATATACACCAAACTAAGTTTAACAATGCTAAATTACCAATACATAGTGATATTTTAAATTCGGATGTATTGAATAGAATATATGATAAGTATCAATCATATTTGCTGCCTCAAGGGTATTCAGAAGGATGTCCGATACATCCAGCGTATCCAGCTGGGCATGCGACATTTGCTGGAGCAATGATAACTATTATTAAAGCATTTTTTGATGAATCATTCGAAATATATGCATTTGTCCCTAATGTTGATGGAACTGAATTGGTATCAACTAATCAGAAAGTGACAGTTGGGCATGAATTAGATAAACTGGCTTCAAATATAGCGTTATTCCGAGATGCAGCTGGAGTTCATTATAGATCTGATGGAATTGGTATAAAATTGGGTGAACAAATTGCGATTAGCTTATTACAAAAACATGTCAAGAGGTATGCACGACCAACAAAATTAACACTTCACGATAGGAGTGGAAAAAAAATAGTTATTAAAAATTAATTATATTATCTTAGTGATAATATTACAAAATTAAATTTTGTAACAAGTTATCCAATTTAGTCAGCAATTATATTTAAGTAGTATTGTGTAATAAGTAACTTGGTGGATAAACGTCTATCAGTAAAAAATATAATTTGAAAATCAATTATATTTAAGTAGTATTGTGTAATAAGTAACTCGGTGGATAAACTTCCAGAGCGCGTCTATCGGAAACAATATAATTTGAAAATAAATTATATTTAAGTAGTATTGTGTAATAAGTAACTCGGTGGATAAACTTCCAGAGCGCGTCTATCGGAAACAATATAATTTGAAAAT
>Ga0105046_10016593_pt1 | contig 11303 bp, 13 predicted proteins | sample MAT03_FD_78385 | JGI IMG/M metagenome (GOLD analysis project Ga0105046, IMG submission 78385) | Freshwater microbial communities from Lake Fryxell liftoff mats and glacier meltwater in Antarctica - MAT-03 (megahit assembly) | ecosystem: Environmental > Aquatic > Freshwater > Ice > Liftoff...
AGAAAATGTAAAGAAACCTTTTCCGAGAATTACTTATGATGAAGCAATTGAAATTCTCAGAAAGAAAGACATTCCTTTAATAAGAAAAACTGAAAATGGTGAGGAACAAATCAGACCTTTTCCATGGGGCGAAGATTTTGGTGCACCACATGAGGAAGCTATTGTAGAGGAGTTTGACAGACCTGTGATGGTTCACAGATGGCCTGCAGAAGCAAAGTCATTTTATATGAAACGAGATCCGAATGATCCGAAAATTGCACTCGGTGTTGATGTACTTGCACCGGAAGGTTTTGGAGAAATAATAGGCGGATCGCAGAGAGAAGATAATTTTGAAGAATTAGAAAAGAGAGTTATTGAACATAAACTTCCACTCGAAGAATTTCAGTGGTATCTTGATTTAAGAAGATACGGAAGTGTACCACATTCCGGCTTTGGTCTGGGAATAGAAAGACTTGTTAACTGGGTTTGTAACCTTGAAAATATCCGGGAAGCAATTCCTTTTGCAAGAAGACCAAATCGAATCAGACCGTAATTAAATAAATATTAATATGAAAACTATATTAATAGATGGAAATAATCTTATTCATAAGATTGATAAACTTAAAACACAGTCATCTAAAGGCAGTGCTGATATGAGACAGAGCCTGATTGAAATTGTAAATTCAAGAGTTTCAGGAACTGATAAAGTAATATTTTATTTCGACGGATTCGGAAACTTTAAAAAACCGAATGTTCATTTTTCTGAGAAAGACACTGCAGATAATCATATAAGAAAGAAGATTGAAACTTTTGGTGATTATAAAAAACTTAAGGTTGTAAGTTCAGATAATGAAATACTTAACCTGGCAAAAGTCTGCGGTTGTGAGATACAGAAGTCGGAAGATTTCTGGAGAGAAATTAATAAACCGGAATCACCTACTGACGGAAAGAATATTAATCAGAATTTCGATCCTTATAAAACTGAAAAGCCGGATAGAAGCAGTAAGAAAGAAATAGATGAATATAAAAAACTATTTTCATAATGAATGAAACCCTTGGATATGCTGCGGCAATATTTGTAGGTTTGACACTGGGATTAATCGGGGCAGGAGGAGCAATACTCACGGTTCCGACAATGGTTTATCTGATGGGAATAAATCCGGTTCTTGCAACTGTATATTCATTATTTATAGTAGGAAGCACTACACTTGTAGGTTCTGTTTCATACATTAAAAACGGATTAGTAAATTTCAGAACTTCCGTGGCATTTGCGATACCTTCGGTGATTTCTATTTTCATTACCCGAAAGTTTATTCTGCCGTCTTTACCGGATGTATTAATAAAAACCGAAAGTTTTACATTTACAAAAGATCATGCAGTTCTCTTATTATTTGCTGTTGTAATGCTTGCATCTTCTTTCACGATGATTTTTAAAAAAGTAAAAGGACAGGAAATAGTTAATATTCCTACCAAAGCAGATTATATAAAACTTTCTGTTTACGGAATTTTTGTCGGCTTACTTTCCGGTATGGTAGGAGCAGGAGGCGGATTTCTGATAGTTCCGGCTTTGGTTTTTCTTGCCAAGATTCCGGTAAAATCAGCAATTGGTACTTCCCTTCTGATAATAGCTGCTAACTCATTATCAGGATTTGCAGGAGATCTCGCGGGAAGTTATATCATTGACTGGAAATTACTTTTAACTTTTCTTGGATTTGCATTGATGGGAATATTAGCAGGAAGTTATCTCACAAGATTTATTTCAGGAGACAACATAAAAAAAGCATTTGGATGGTTCGTTTTTATTATGGGGATTTATATTATCATAAGAGAAATATATTCATTTAAATAAAAACATTTAAAATTAATTTAATTTATCATATAGTAATCAAAACTTATTTAAAATTTTCCAATAAATAATTTACAAAATGAATCATTTAGATATTGATACACCTTCATTCAGAAAAATGAAAGACGAAGAATCAATTGTATTGATTGATGTTCGAAGTCTTGAAGAATTTAATTCAGGCTTTCTTAAAGGAGCAATTAATATTGATTTTAATAATCCTGAATTTGAAGAATCTATAGATGAACTTGATAAGAGAGTTAAATATTTGGTTTATTGCAAATCCGGTAACAGAAGCAGACAGGCAATGTTCCTGATGAGAGACCTTGGATTTGAAGAAGTTTATAATTTATCCGAAGGAATTATTTCATGGAATGAATTTAATTTTCCTTTAGAAAGAAGTTAGTCAGTTAATTAATAATTTTTTAAAAATGGAAATAAAACAATTTTACGATAAAAATCTTTCACATGCATCATATGCAATACTAAGCGGAAATGAAATTGCATTAATAGATCCTGCAAGAGATCCAAAGCAGTATTACGATTTTGCAAATGTTAATAATGCAAAAATTATAGTTATAATTGAAACACATCCGCATGCAGATTTTGTGAGTTCACATCTTGAAATTTCTAAAAAAACCGGTGCAGATATTTATGTAAGCAAATTATTGAAACCTGATTATAAATTTATTCCTTTTGATGAAGGAGATGAATTAAAATTAGGAAACATTTTTCTTATCCCTATGAATACACCGGGACATTCTCCAGACAGTATCAGTATACTTGTAAGAGACGAAAACGGAAAAGACTATGCACTTGCAACAGGTGATACATTATTTGTTGGTGATGTCGGAAGACCGGATCTGCGGGAATCTGCAGGTGCTATAGTAAATACAAAAGATGAACTTGCCAGAATGATGTATCATACAATAAATGAAAAACTTCTGAAATTATCTGATGATGTGCTTGTTTATCCTGCACACGGAGCAGGTTCATTATGCGGTAAGGCAACAAGCACAGATACATTTACTACTATTGGCAGAGAAAGAAAAGAAAATTATGCTTTGCAGAAAATGAATGAAGATACATTTGTAAAAGAATTATTAAACGAACAATCTTTCATTCCAAAATATTTTGGATACGATGTCGAGCTTAACAGAAAAGGAGCTCCGGATTTTGAAGAGAGTATAAGTAAAGTAACAAGATTAAATTCTTATGATGAAATCAAGCCCGGTGCAATAATAATTGATACCAGAAGCAAAGAAGATTTTTCAAAAGGTCATATTAAAGGTGCTGTTAATTTAATTGCCGAATTAAAATTTGAAACCTGGCTTGGCACAATAGTTTCACCGGATGAAAAATTTTATTTAATCTCTGATACAAAAGAAAATCTGGAAAGTTTAATAAGAAGAACAGCAAAGATTGGTTATGAATTAATAATAGAAGGAGCATTAGTTCATCATAATACAGATAATCCTGAAACTTCAGAGTCATTAGATTTAAATTTATTCAAAACAAATCCGGAAGAATTTACAATTGTCGATGTCAGAGATTATTCGGAAGTAAGAAAGCAAAAAATATTTAAAGAATCTATTTCTATTCCACTTAATGAACTAAGAGCAAGATTTAATGAAATACCTGTTGATAAACCAATTGCAGTTCATTGTGCCGGAGGATTCAGGTCTGCAGCTGCATCGGGTATATTAATCAATCTATTGAATACAAAAGTTTTTGATTTAGGCAATGAAATAAAATCTTTTTCGGAAAATTAATAAAACAAAATAATGGTAAACCGGTTTACAACATTTTACAGACATATCATAGAAGAAGAGAGAAGATATCCAGAAGCAACTGGACAGTTATCAGATTTACTTGCTGACATTGCTCTGGCTTGCAAAGTAATTTCTCTTGAAGTTAACAGAGCAGGATTAATTGACATACTTGGATTTACAGGAGAGGAAAATGTGCAGGGAGAAGAAGTTAAAAAATTAGATGTTTATGCAAATGATGTATTGACTAATGTGATGAAACAGGGAGGACATATTTGCGCAGTTTGCTCTGAGGAAGAAGAAAACTTTATTCCGATTGAAGATAAATTTGCAGAAAATAAATTTGTAACAAATAAATACATTTGTCACTTTGATCCATTGGACGGATCATCAAATATAGATGTTAATGTTTCTATAGGAACAATATTTTCAGTTTATAAACGTATTACAAGTTCGGGTCCGGGAGCTTTAGAGGATTGTTTACAGGTAGGTACTGAGCAGGTAGCTGCGGGCTATGTTATTTATGGTTCGAGTACAGTTCTTGTTTATACAGCCGGAAAAGGTGTGCATGTATTTACATTAGATCCGTCTGTTGGCGAATTTTTATTATCAAATGAAAATGTCAGGATTCCTAAAAAAGCCAGAACATATTCAGTGAATGAAGGAAATTTTTGTAAATGGAGTAATGGAATGAAGAAATATATTTCGTATCTGAAGGAAATAGATGCAGTTACATTAAGACCATATTCTTCAAGATACATCGGTTCATTAGTTGCTGATTTTCACAGAAATTTAATTTACGGCGGAATTTTTCTTTATCCATCGGATTTAAAAAATGTAAAAGGCAAACTAAGACTAATGTATGAAGCTAATCCATTAAGTTTTATAGTCGAGCAGGCAGGAGGCAGAAGCAGTGACGGGAAGAACAGGATATTGGAGATTGTACCGGGCAGTTTACATCAGCGAACGCCATTATTTATTGGAAGCGAAGAAGATGTTCTTATGCTTGAAAAACATTTAGCGGAAGATTTGTAAATAAGAATTTTTACTGATTCGGAACGTTCAGAAGTTTAGCATCTCTCAATGCTTTTATATTATTTTCATCTACGGTTAATTCAATAAATACATCATTATCATATCTGTCTAATTTTACTTTTTCAAGAATTTTTCTAGTACCTTCATTTTTGTTTCCGGCTGATCTGAATTTTGCCACAGAAATTACCCCACTTAAAATTTTCTGTAGATATTTTGAGGATTCATCATTAATACATTCCGATTGAATCAGAAATTTCAGTTCATCTGACATTTTTGCAGAAAAAGAAATCGAATTAAATCTTTTATACAAATTAATAATAGAAATTTTTTCGTTTTCCGGAATAGAATCATTAAGAGTTGAAGGTTGATTTTCATTTTGGGAAGATGAATCAATTTCAATATCAGATTCATCAGAAGATTCAGCAGAAGATTCCACAGAAGATTCCGCAGAAGACTCCGGTGATGATTCAATGAAATTCTGAAAAATACCTCTTATAAATATCTTTTCAGTTGAAACCATCCACATATCTTCTTTATAAATAACATTTTGTATAGAATTCAATATTTTTTCATTAAGAAGAATTCCGGATTTAACAGAGTCTTTTACGGCAATCATAAGATCAATCTGCTTAAGATAATTACTTGCACAGATTGTATTGTCATCCCTGAAATAGAAATATAAACCATTATCATTTTTCTGATAAATAATATTACCATTGGCATTTTTAGCGACTGAAAATAAAGTATCTGCAGAGATAAACTGAGTAAGTTTGTTTCTGTCCAATACACCTCTCAGTACTATTGCATTTTCACCGAACCATGAATTGGAATAATAAACTTCATCAATTCCATCAGAGATTGATGCACCGGTTGCAAGTTTAAATGTATAAAGAAGACTACCGAAAGTTTTTTCTGCGTTTAATAAAGAATCCGAAACATTCTTCTTCCAGAAATCTGTATGACTCATATTTTTAAAATTCAGATACATTACAAACTGCGGATTTTCCTGAAGTAAATTTAAAGTTGAAGCCACTGAAAGTGAAAGACTCTGAGGTTCCGGTTTATAATTACAACTGACAGAAAGAATAAAACAGGAAATAATAAGAGAATATTGAAAAGTATAAAATATTTTTCTTAACATAATTAAATAAGAATAACAGTTTAATAATCTTTCTTTTTAAAGTAAAGAATTGAAAGCGATAACATTGCCAGCATAAAAAGGACAGAAGTATAAACAGGCATGTAGGAATTAACTGCTTCACCTGTAATTATATTTGTTGTAATTTTATTAATATCAGACGGCTTGGGAAGTATATAATAGAAAAAATTTAAAATAAACTGGGCTGTACTGTTACTGACTATACTGAAAATAACTTCTTCTCTGACTGCCAGTATCGGACAGACTATAAAGACAATAAATAAACTTACAATTATAGACAGGACAGTACTTTGAGAGATTAAACCTACTAATATTATAATTGAATAAATTATGGCAAATGATAACGTAAGCCAGAATATCGAATATAAGAATGTAATATTCCAGTATCCGGATTTTAAAGATAGTATAAGCCATACAAACCCGATTAAATAAATCAGACTAAGGAATATTAATAAAACTCCGCCTGAGAATTTTGCGAGTATTATTTTTGTTCTTGATACGGGTTTTGATAACAACAGATCTATATTTCCTTTTTCAAGCATCGAAGGAATAAATGAGGCTACTGATACGAAGCAAAATGTAATAATCAGTAAATAAGAAATATTTATCATTGCAACTTCAAAGCCGATGACTAACTGTTTTATGCCTTCAGTTCCTGATGATCCCATCATATCAACCATTCCTTCTACTGAATCTACATTTATCAGGAATAAAAATATCAGAATTATAAGAGTCGATATTGCAAAGAATCCCAAAAATATTTTTTTTGCGATTGCCTCTCTGAATGTACTGAACATTAAAGTTAAAAATATCATTTTAATTCTGGCTTTCAATTAAATTTATAAACATATTTTCCAAAGAATCTTTTTCTCTGACTATACTTAATATCAAAATTTTGTTTTCTCTCAAATAATCTATCATCTTATTCATCTCTTCAGGATTTAATGAATTATAAACAAATTCATTATTACTGATTATTGTTGTTTTATAATTTGTAAGTAATGTATTTAAAACTTTTTCATCTGTTTCTGTAGTGACAAATCTGAAATTATCAGAAACAGCCGTGATATCTTCGACTCTGCCTGATTTAACTAAAGTTCCTTTATTCAAAATTGCTATTCTGTCACAAATCAATTCGACTTCACTTAATAAATGTGAATTAAGAAAAATAGTTTTTCCCATGGATTTCAGATTATTTAAAACATCACGTATTTCCTTTCTTCCAATCGGGTCGACACCGTCAGTTGGTTCATCCAAAAAAATAAGTTCCGGATTATTCAGCATAGACTGAGCAAGCCCTAATCTCTGCATCATACCTTTAGAATACTTTTTTATTTTTGTTTTACGCCACTTCTCCATTTCAACAAGATTCAGATACTCTGTTGTCTTTTTCTTTACATCAGCATCATTCATTCCGCTCAGTTTACCGAAATAAAACAACACCTGTTCACCGGTAAGATAGTTTGGGAACTTATGGTTTTCCGGAAGATATCCTATTTTAAATTTATATGAATCATCAGATATTTCTTTATCAAATATTTTTATTTCACCGTTCGTTCTGTGTGTTATTCCCAGAAGAATCTTTATGAGAGTTGTCTTCCCTGCACCGTTTGGTCCGAGTATTCCAAATATCTCTCCACTTTCAACTTCAAAAGTAAAATTATTCAAAGCAAGAATTTTATCTTTGGAGTAACTTCCCGATGAATATTCTTTTGATAAATTTTTTGTACTTATTACATTCATAATTTAATTTCTTTGAAAATTAAGAGTTAATCCGTTCATCATTCTTCATTGCATCAATTATATTTTGTATATGAATTTCCAATTCTATTCCAATTTCTTCAACGCCATTTTTTATATCATCTCTGTTAACATTTCTAGCAAAAGCTTTATCTTTCATTTTTTTAATAATACTTTTTGGCTCAATACTTTTTAATCCGTCTTCTTTCATAAATGAGTAAGCCATAATAAATCCTGTAATCTCATCACAGGCAAATAAATATTTAGCCAATACAGAATTTCTTGGAATGTCAGTTCTGTCCGGATATGCGTGACCTAATATTGCTTCTATTATTTCATCATCGTAACCGGCTTCTTTTAAAACCGGAACTGCCGTATTCGGATGTGTTTCCGGATACATTTCCCAGTCAAGGTCATGCAGCAATCCTGTATCACCCCATCTTTGCTCATCTTCACCAATTTTAACTGCATAAAACTTCATTGCAGATTCTACTGCATAGCAATGTTTTTTCAGTCCATCATTTTTAATGAAATGATTTAACAGATCGTATGATTTTTTATTCTCTTCCAACTATATTTCTATTTTAAAAATTAATTCTGTATTTTAAATACTTTAATAATAATAATCCTATGGTTGAACAATTACTTCATTTGATAATTCATTTTTATCTCCGGCTTTAACAGGAAATTCTTTTATCAGAATATTTCCCATGTTTATTAATAATTCTAAAATGCCTTCCAGATATTTTTTTTCAGTGAATTTATTTTTAATATTTTCGGAATATTCATCCCAGTTATTCTCCGGAATTTTATTATTAATTCCTTCGTCTGCAATAATTTCAAATTTCTTTTCATCTGTAATAATTAAAAATAAAATCCCCGTCTTATCAGTTGTTTCATTCATCTTTAAATTAAAAAATTCATTCAAAGCAATTTCCCTTGGTGTAAATTCTTTTTCCCGGTAACCTCTTTTTCTTTTTATACAGATACGTAATTCACCGGAAGTTTTCTTTTCAATCTCTTTTATTTTATCAGAGATTTTTTCAAGATCATTATCAGAGAGAAACTCTTTTATAAAATTATTTTTGAACATAATTTGAATATTTTATTGCTATAAAAAATTCTTTTACTTATGATTACTAAATATTTAACTGCTAGCTGCTAACTGTTAACTACTAACTGAATAAACTACCAGCTTCCGCTTGAACCGCCTCCACCAAAAGATCCACCGCCTCCTGAAAATCCACCTCCTCCAAAGCCACTGCCTGATCTGCCGCTTCCTCCAAAACCACCGCCTCCCCAGCCGCTTCCCCAGCCATTTTTATCGGAGTGAATACTTCTGCCTGCACCAAACATATTCCTAACAAATGAAGTAAATATAAAAACAAAAATAATTCCGAATATCAAAATCACGAATATCGGAAGACCAAAGCATAATTCATTATTAATATCTTTATTATTTTTATCTGCCGAATATTCTCCCTTGGTCACTGAAATTATTGATTCGACACCTCTGTCTATTCCTTCATAAAAGTTTCCTGATTTAAATCTTGGAGTGATATCATTTCTGATAATTTTAGAACTTAATGCATCTGTCAATGCTCCTTCCAAACCATATCCAACTTCAATTCTGATTTTTCTGTCATCTTTTACTATCAATAACAATACACCGTTATTCTTATCTTTTTTTCCGATTTTATTTTTTTCAGCTAATCTGATAGAAAGATCTTCCAATGATTCTTCATTTAAACTTGGGATTAAATATACAATTATCTGATTACTTGTGCTTTTTTCAAATGCTGCCAACTTACCATTCAAAAGTGAAATCTGAGAAGGTGTAAGTGTTCCGGTTTCATCAGTAACATAATTACTGAGCTTAGCAGGATTTTCGGATAATGATTTATTTTGCTGTACCTGTGAGTAAACTAACTGGCAACAAAATAAAATTAATATTATGAATAAATATTTTGTATTTTTTAAATTCAAGAAATTAAACAGCTTTAATATTTTTAAACATTTTTATTTTAAAAAAAAAGCGATCAGAATATATTCAGATCGCTTTGGTTAATATAAAATTCTTAAATGTTAACCACCTGCAATTTTAACAATTTCTTTATCAGGATCTTCCATCTTCATAAAGCTGTATCTTTTTTCAATCGCTGCTTTATTTATCTCATCGAGAATATCAACCATTAAACTGTATTTCATCTTTCTGTCAAATTTTAATAAAATTAAAAGTTTCGGATTCTGATTATAAAATCCTTCTATTTTAGATTTCATATCATTAAAAGTAACCGCTTCAGGAGGTGTTTCGGAACCATCAGAAAGCCCTTTTGAAAAATATACTTTACCCGTTTCAGATACTCTCATGTAAAGAACATCACCCATATCAACTTTTATTTTATCAGATTCATCTCCCTTTGGAAGATTTATCTGCATAATCTGAGGAGTGTTTAAAGTTGTCGTTAAAATAAAAAAAGTCAGAAGTAACATTATAACATCCACCATTGGAGTCATGTCAATTCTTACACCAATCTTTTTACCTTTCTTGTATTTCTTTGTCTTACGGCGCCCACCACCACTATCCGGGGCATCAAATCCGCCACCTGCCATAATTTAATTCCTTATAAATTAAATTTAAATTAATAAAACTTATTCCTTTTTATCGGATTTTACATCTGTTACAAGTGCAAATCTTGTGTTTTTTGTAGCTTTAAAGATTGCCATTAAGTCCTCTACTGTACCATAATCAGCCTCTGTGTCACCTTTTATTACAATTCTAAAATCTGATTTTCCGTTTGTTTCATTTTTTAATGCAACTCTTAAATCAGTCAAAGTTTTTTCAAACTGAGACCTGTTCAAAATAGTAACTTTTCTTTTGAAGGGTTTTCCATTTATATTTCCTCCGGTTGTTTCATACTCACTCTTTGAAGTACTGTCAGGATGAAACAAACCTACTCCTGTAGCATCTCCAAAGACTTTTTCTTTTACTTTGTAGTTATCAACATCAAGAAATACATCTCCTGCTTTAGTTAAAGTTAAAGTCATTATATCTTTTTCGGGAAGTTTTGTAGTATCTGTTACTACAGATTCGGGAAGTTTAATTTCTATAGCTTCAGTAGATTCAGCTTTGAAAGTTGCAACAAGCATAAAAAATGTCAATAAAAGCATAATAACATCCACCAATGGTGTCATATCAATGTTCACACCCGGTTTTTTTATAGATCTTGCTTTCTTCATAAATTATCTTTTTATAAAAATTTTTGTTAAAATTTTGTCTTTGAAACTTTTATGCTGATTTCTTAGATCCTTTTATTGTAAGAATCTGCAGCATATTATAAGTTGCTTCATCTATCATATATGTTATATTTCCTACTTTAGTAACAAAATAATTATATGAAATTGTACCTACTATAGCTCCAAACAAACCACCTGCCGTATTAATAAGAGCTTCCGATATACCGGAAGAAAGTTCTGCTGCATTAGGTGTTCCTGCAGCTGAAAGTGCCTGGAAAGCTCTGATCATACCAACTACAGTTCCAAACAGTCCAATCAAAACAGATACTGATGCAATAGTAGACAGAACAACTAAATTTCTTTCAAGCAGAGGTACTTCAAGCATCATTGCTTCTTCAATTGCAGTTTGAACTTCCCGGAGTTTATCACCTGCTTCAATTTTATTATCCGCAGAAAGTGACTGGAATTTATCAAGACCCTGCCGCAGAATATTCGCTATTGATCCCCGTTGCTTGTCGCATTCGGCAATCGCATCGTCTAT
>Ga0105046_10016594_pt1 | contig 11303 bp, 11 predicted proteins | sample MAT03_FD_78385 | JGI IMG/M metagenome (GOLD analysis project Ga0105046, IMG submission 78385) | Freshwater microbial communities from Lake Fryxell liftoff mats and glacier meltwater in Antarctica - MAT-03 (megahit assembly) | ecosystem: Environmental > Aquatic > Freshwater > Ice > Liftoff...
GAGGACAGTTCTTGCCGGATTTGCAGCCCCATAGCCCAGCTATGGGGCAAAAAGACGGTGAGAAATGGACCGCTGCGGTCGAGTCGCAGCCGACGCTCCCCAAGTCCGACAGGCTCCTAGGCGCAAACCACAGCCATAGCCGTAGCTATGGCGCGGATTCGGATTTGCCACGACGCACGGCGGATGAAGGCGCGATTTCATGTAGCCGGTTTGGCGGAACGGACTACTGGTTCTTCAGCGCACAGGTCTTGATTCCCAAGAGGGTATACACGGGGCACCAACCCAGGGCTCCCGTCAGAAGCGGGACAACGCCGATCCAACCCCACATGCCGATCATCCCGTACAGGGTCAGTCCGATCAGTGCGAGCCCAGCGACGATGCGCAGTACGCGGTCAAAACTTCCTTCATTGCGAGTCATGCTCAGCCTCCTTGCAATCGACACCTTGTCGAATTGATGACAGTCTGAGACCGCTGGCCCGATTGGGTCTTGACCTGTGTCACCCTCTATCCCTCCGTTGCATCAGATCAGCTCTGCGGCCTACATCCATCGGCGTCGTGGCGCCAGGCGTTCGGGCAACACAGGCCAATGCGCTCGCGTACCCGGCACTTGCGACCAGATCGTTGCTGGCGATTCTGCCGGCGGCAATTTCACGCTCGCGCTGATGCTGCGCCTGCGCGACGAAGGCTTGCCGCTGCCGGCAGGCGCGGTGGCGCTCTCAGCCGTGGCGGATCTGACCTTCGGCAGTGAGTCGGTGCGGCGCAACGATGGCGTCTACGACATCTACCCGACGCGTCGGTCGCTTCATCCACGATCGCTTGTCGGCACAGGCCATGTCAGCTGGCGCCGTGTAGGCAGAGGCCGGGGCTGTACCCGCTGCCAACGCGGCACCAACCCTGGCCTGCAGGCCAGCCCGAGCCGTCGCCTGAACGTCATGGGCCCGGCTGTACCTGGTGATCACGCCTCAGCCAGCGTGGCACGCGGTCGGTGGTGGGTGGGTAGAGGTAGCGAAGTTGATGGCTGGGCATGGCGATCTCCTGAAGGATGAAGACTGTATAAAACATCAGAATCCCACACCAGCACAACGTGTCGCCAACGGCCTTCAGGGCAATGGGCTGGCACCGTCGTTCGACGACATGGCGTCAAAGCCGGCGATCACGTCGAACAGTTCTTCGTCGATGCCAGCTTGGCGCAAGCGGTGAAAGCTGGCATGCAGGTCTTGCAGCAGTTCGCCGATGTTGCGGTCTGCGCGCTGCATCGCTGCGAGGCGGCTGGCGTTTTCACTCGCCAGCGACTCGGCGCTGGCACGAAACAGCGAGACGAACAGGTGCTCACGGATAAAGGCCCGCAGCGCCTGCTCAGCAGAACCCAACACTTCCGGCCGTTGGGCCGTGGGCCAGGGCTGGCGGGCCAGCCCGCGCTGCCAGCGTTCGTCCAGAGGCAGCAGTCGCTGGCTCACGGATGCGTAGCCGGATCCGGTCGGCCGGTTGTGAAAAAGGATCAGCGATCCGCTCTGCTCTCGATCCACCAATCCACCCAGCGGTTGATTGCCCGGCATCTGCACCGCCAGCAAGATCTGTCCGACCAGTCGCGTGATCAGCTCCACCGATCCCGGCACCGCAAACGCGCCTTCGGGCGCTATGCCCGCATCGAGAAGTCGCTCATGCACGCGCTGGCCGACCGCCCAGACCTTCACCACCGGACTCGTCTTCAGCTTCGCCGACGATGATGCCAACGCCGCCAACGCATGGTCGACGGCCTCCTCGTTGAACCGACCCACCAAGCCCTGATCGGAGCCGAACACGACGGCGTGCACCACGCTGTCATCGGCACGATTTTGGGAGGCGTAGGCGTGTGAGTCATTCAGAGCGACTGCGCGCAGACACACGCCGAGTCCGCGTTCAACCGTGCTCGCGTAATCCGCCAGCGCGGCCACTGCGCTTTCATACTGGCCGATGGCCGACGCCGCCGAGGCCTTCATGGTGCGCACCACGGACTTGAGATCCCCTGCGCTGCCAATCTGGCGGCGCAGCGCGGTCATGGAGGTGGCCATCAGCGCGGCGCGGCTTCGACTGCGGTGCCGTTGATGCGCGTGTCGGCGCCGTTGGGGATCTTCATGGGGATCTTCATGGGGTTTCCTTGATCTCAGATCCTGGATCTCCATCCTGAAGCTCAGTCCTGGCGTGTGCCTGGGGCGCGGCCGGGGTCGGGTCCTTCGTGGCCAGGACGCTGGCAATGGCCTGGCGGGCGGCTTCGGTGAGTTGCTCGCGATCGGCGTCGGTCAGCTGCTGGGCATCGGTCAGTCGCTGGCCCACGCCATCGGACAGTCCATTGGCTGCCTCTGCCACGGCCTGCTTGGCAGCGGCCATGCGCTCGAGTGGCACCGGGTCGAACAGCGCCGCGTTCAATGCCAGCAAGATGGCGATCTGTGCGGGCACCGACAACGGCGAGAACTCCGCTTGGCCCAGGCAGGCGCGAATGCGCTTGCCGTGCTCGATGGACAAGCGTGTGTCTTCGTCCAGCCGGGCGCCGAAGCGTGCGAAAGTCTCCAACTCCTCGAACTGCGCGTAGGCCAGCTTGAGGTCGCCCGCCACCGCACGGTAGGCCGCGCGCTGCGCCTTGCCGCCCACGCGCGAGACCGACTGGCCAACATCAATGGCCGGCAGCACGCCCAGTTCAAACAGCGACGGCGACAGCACGATCTGACCGTCGGTGATAGAGATCAGATTGGTCGGGATGTAGGCCGAGATGTTCTGCGCCTCGGTCTCGATGATCGGCAGCGCTGTCAGAGAGCCGCCACCGCGCTCGTCATTCAAATGGGTGGCGCGCTCCAACATGCGCGAATGAATGTAGAAAATGTCGCCCGGAAAGGCCTCGCGCCCAGGCGGGCGGCGCAGCAACAGCGACAACTCGCGGTAGGCGCGCGCGTGGTGGGTCAGGTCGTCGTAGACGATCAGCACGTCGCGGCCCGTCTCCATGAAGTGCTCGGCGATGCTGGTAGCCGCGTACGGCGCGATGTAGGCCAGTCCGGGGGCCTCGTTGCCTTCGGCCACCACCACCACGGTGTAGTCCAGCGCCCCCTTTTCACGCAGATTGGCCACCGCTTTAGCCACCGCCGCGGCGCGCTGGCCGATGGCGCAGTAGACGCAGAGCACATTCTTGCCGCGCTGGTTCAAGATGGTGTCCAGGGCGATCGCCGTCTTGCCGGTCTGGCGGTCGCCCATGATCAGCTCGCGCTGGCCGCGGCCGATGGGAATCAGCGCGTCGATGGCCATCAGGCCGGTCTGCAGCGGCACCGTCACGGGGGCGCGGTCCATGATCTGCGCAGCAGGCCGTTCGATCGGCAGGCGTTGGCTGGTGGCAACACGCCCCAGGCCGTCCAGCGGCCGCCCCAGGGGGTTGATCGTGCGGCCCAGCAAGGCATCACCCACCGCCACGTCCATCACCCGGCCGCTGCGCCGCACTTCCTGGCCAGCGTGCAGATGCGCGTAGTCGCCCAGTAACACCACGTCGACGCTGTCTTCGTTGAGGTTGAACGCGATGCCAGACAAGCCACCGGGAAACACCAGCAGCTCCTCAAAGCTGACGTTCGGCAGCCCGTGGATGCGTGCGATGCCTGTGGCGACGCTGGCGATCATGCCCACCTCGCGTGGCTGCAGTTGAGGTTGGAAGGCTTGCAGTCGCTGGTGGATGCTGGCAAACGCGCCCTCAAAGACGCTGCGCAGCTTGCTGCTGTTGGCAGTCGCAGTGCTCACGCGGCCTCGATCACATCGTGCGAGGCTTCCAGGCCCGCTGACAAGTCACGCAGGTAGTCCGCAATACTCCAGGCCAGCTTCTGACCTTGCGCGCTGAGTTCAATGCCGCCCACCAATTCAGGCGCGGTCTCGACCTTCAGCGCAATGGCTTGCCCAAAGGTTTCAGCCAACGCGGCTTGGATCGCGTCCCGCTGCGGCGCCGGCAGGTCAAAGGCGCTGCGCAGCAAGGCCGGAGCGGCCTCGGAGGTGGCCTTGAGCGCCTTGCTCAATGCGGCCAGCGCAGTGCCGTCAACGGCCTTCAGGCGTTGAATGAAGACCTCGCACGCCCGTTGCTCCAGGCTGAGGTCGGCCAGATCGCCCAACACCCGGCGTGAGATGTCAAACACCTGTTGCTGCATCCGCAGAGCGATCTCGGCGTGCAAATGCTCGGTATCGGTCAGCAGCGCTTTGGCGCGCGCTGCGCTTGCAGCGTCGGCGGCCTGGCGCGCCTCGGTTCGCAGGCGCTCGCCTTCGGACTTTGCGGCGGCTGTGGCTTGGCGCAGCAGCTCGGCACGCTGCTCGTCAAAGGACTGGCACTTTTTTTCGAACTCGTCTTGTTGGCGGTGTGCCTGCGCCTTGGTCGCAGCGGCGTCTGCCAGTTGCGCTGCAATCTTGCGCTCGCGCGCCGCGATGGCGTCCAGCACGGGTTGGTACAAGAAACGCTTCATCAGCCACACCAGGATGATGAAGTTCAGCACCTGTGCGCCAACCGTGAACCAGTCGATGAGCATGGCCTACTTGCCCGCCGCCTGGGCGGCTGCAGCCAGCGCAGCGTTCCAGAACGGGTTGGCGAAGATGAGGATCATCGACACCACGAAGCAGTAGATGGCGGTGGATTCGATCATCGCCAGGCCGACGAACAGCGTGCGGGTGATGGTGGCCGACGCATCGGGCTGCTGAGCCAACGAGGTGAGCGCCACGGCCACCGCCCTGCCTTCGGCCAGCGCCGGCCCCATGGTGCCGAAGCCCGTGGTCAGACCAGCCATGACGATGGAGGCGATTGCGATCCAGGTGAGAGCGTCCATAAGTTGCCTTTGTGTGGGTTGATGAGGGGTTGCGCAGCGGCTCAGGCCACCGGCGCTGGCTTGGTGCCCGCTTTGCTGCTGCGTGTGGCCGCGGCGATGTACACCGCCGCCAGGATGGTGAAGATGTAGGCCTGCACCATGCCCGTGAGCAAACCCAGCGCCGTCATCATGATCGGAAAGACGAAGGGCGTGATCGACAGCAGGATGGCGATGATCATGGCGCCGCTCATCATGTTGCCAAACAGGCGCACGGCCAGCGCCAACGTGCGCGAGACTTCACTGATGAGGTTGAAGGGCAGCATGATCGGCGTCGGCTGCACATAGGACTTCAGATAAGCCGTCAGGCCCTGGCCCGAGATACCGAACAGCGGCACCGCCACCAGCACGCACAGGGCCAGCGCTACCGTGGTGGACAGCGACGCGGTTGGCGGCTCGTAGCCGGGGATCACGGTGGCCAGCGCAGCAGCGGCAACAAACAAGAAGAGCGTGCCAAGAAAGCCAAGGTAGCGGCGCGGCGCTTTCAAACCGACGTCCTCGATCTGGCCCATGATCGAGGTCACCACGATCTCCAGCAGGTTCTGCCAGCGCGAGCGTTCGTGGCCAGTGGCGAGACGGCGCGTAATGAGCGCAGCCCCCAGCACCAGCACCGCCATCAGCGCCCAGGTGAATACGATGGTGGCGTTCAGCTTGAAGAAGCCATGCTGCCAGAAGATCCAGGCATCGGGGGTCAGGCGCATGGTGGCTTTGCCGGCGTTCGAATGGCTGCGGGCTCAAGCGCCAAAGGGCCGGTGCGTGTAGCGCGCCAGGCTGTCGCGCGCAAGACCAGGGTGCGCGCCAGCAGAAAGCCCAGCAGGCACAGCCCCAGCCGCAGCGGTTGCCCCGCGCCCACGGCGTAGAAGCCAGCCAGCACCAGGGTGGTGCGCAGCACGAGGCTGCCGATAAACCAGCGTGCCGGTGTCGGTGACGAGGCGCCACGGCGCACTGTCAACCACAGGCCTCCGAAAAAGAGAATCCCCAGCGTACCGCCGGCCAGCAGCGCACCCAGCCCAACCAGAATCCAACTGCCGTTGTCAGGCATCGTCATTTTCCCGTTCGTCACGTATGGCCTGGTCTTCTCGCGACACCCAATGCCAGGCGTTGAGGCAGCCGATGCTCAGCCCCGCCACCAGCAAGGCAAGTGTCCACGAACGGCCACCGGGATAGCGTTGATCGAGCCACAGGCCAAGCGCAGCGCCCAGCAGCGTGGGCACGGCCACCGACCAGCCGATCAAGCCCATCATGCCCAGGCCGAACCAGACGCCTGGCGCGCCGCCACGGCGTGCCTTGAGCTTGCGCGCCGCCTTGGCGCCGACCTGTTCGGCCAGGGACGGGCCGCCGGATGTCGAAGTTGGCGGCGGGCGCTTCGGCTCTTGAGTCATGAATGACGACCCCGCATCGACGCGAACCGGCGCATGAAGCCGGTTTCCAACTTGGTCAACGCTGCGTGCATCTCTGCTTCTTGCGCGTCCAGCGTCAAGAATTCCTGCTCGACCGCGTCACGCAATCGGGACAAGTCGTCGCCGCGCAGCGCACGCCGCACTGAAATCACGACATCGCGTCCGGTCTTGACCAGCACGCCCTCGTCCAATGCCACGAAGACCTCGCCCTGCGATTCGGCCTCGAAACTCAGGATGCCGGGCACCAGGGCTGCCACGCAGTCCAGACGGCGCGGCAGCAGGCCGAACGATCCCTGCGCCGTCTCGACGACGATGCGCGACACGCGTGTTTCGTTGGCGAATACCTCGAACGGCAACAACACCTTAAGCGTCATCAACGGCATGAGCCTCCTTTTTGGCGGGTTGCGGCTCGAGCTTTGGCTCAGGCTCGGCTTTCACCTTCGCCTTGGCCGTAGCCTCATCCACCGCGCCGATCATGTACAGCGCGCTCTCGGGCAGATCCTTGAACTCGTCAGCCAGGATGCGCTCGCAGCCCGCCAGCGCGTCTTTCAGGCTAACGAGCTTGCCGCTGAGGTTGGTGAACTGCTCGGTCGTAAAGAAAGGCTGCGTGAGGAAGCGCTCCAAGCGGCGCGCACGGGCCACCACCTTGCGGTCATCGGGCGAGAGTTGCTCGAGCCCGAGCATGGCGATGATGTCTTTCAGTTCGGCGTACTGGGCCAGCGTGCGGCGGATGGCTTGCGCTATCGCATAGTGGTACTCGCCGACGATGCCCGGCGTGACCATCTTGGAGCTGGACTGCAGCGGGTCGATGGCCGGGAACAGGCCTTCGCTCGCGCGTTTGCGCGACAGCACGATGGATGCCGACAGGTGCGAAAACGTGTGCACTGCGGCCGGGTCTGTGAAGTCGTCTGCCGGCACGTACACCGCCTGGAGCGAGGTGATGGCTGCGCTGTCAGTGTTGGCGATGCGCTCTTCCAGCGCCGCCAGTTCGGTGCCCATCGTCGGCTGGTAACCCAGGCGCGACGGCATCTGCCCCATCAGGCCCGAGACCTCCGAGCCGGCCTGGATGAAGCGGAAGATGTTGTCGATGAGCAGCAAGACATCGCGGTGCTCGTCGTCGCGAAAGTACTCGGCCATCGTCAACGCCGCATGGCCCACCCGGAAGCGCGCCCCCGGCGGCTCGTTCATCTGCGCAAAGATCATCACCATGTTGGACAGCACACCGGCGGCCTTCATCTCGCGGTACAGCTCTTCGCCTTCGCGTGAGCGTTCGCCGATGCCGCAAAAGATGCTCACGCCCTGCTGGTGGCCGACCATGTTGTGGATCATCTCGGTCAGCAGCACCGTCTTGCCAACGCCGGCGCCGCCGAAGAGCCCTGCCTTGCCACCGCGCTCCAGCGGCGTCAGCACGTCGATCGCCTTGATGCCCGTCTCGAACACCTCGGACTGGGTTGCGCGGCGAACCAGCGGCGGCGGTGCGTTGTGCACTGAGCGCCATTGCACGCCTGCCAACGCGGGCTCGCGGTCGACAGTGTTGCCAAAGACATCGAACATGCGCGACAGGATCGGCTTGCCCACCGGCGCCTGCAGCGGCCCGCCGGTGTCCTGCACGGGCATGCCGCGCGCCAGACCCTGGGTGGCGGTCAGGGCGATACAGCGGACGTGGCGTTGGTCGCGCTGAGCCAGCACCTCGATGGCCACCCGGCCGCCCTCGCCGACGCGCAGCAAGCTGTGAATGGGTGGCAACGCACCGTCGAAACGCACGTCAATGACACTGCCGCGGACTGCAACGACGACGCCGACGTTGGCCGCATCCACTGGGATCCGCACTCGGCGTTCCGTCATCCAGGGTCTCTCCCAAGAAGATGTTGCTTGGCCACTTTTCTCAACCCCGCAGCGGGTGGGCTGGGCGCAGTCCGGCCCTGGGGGTGCTCATCGGGTTCGCGTGATCTGCTCATTGACAGGTGCAACTCAGGCAGACATCTGACAGTGACGACCCTCAATGTGCCTGCAAAACCTCTGGGTCACTGTGCGCTAGCGAACACAGGCTTTCGCCAAATTGATCAAAGCACGCGCAGCCCATGCGGCAGGGCCGGCAGTATCAATGCGCCCGGCCAGCCCGGTCAGCCCGGTCTGCCCACGCGTCTAGGAGCCTGTCGGGCTTGGGGAGCGTCGGCTGCGAATCGACCGCAGCGGTCCATTTCTCACCGTCTTTTTGTCCCATAGCTGGGCTATGGGGCTGCAAATCCGGCAAGAACTGTCCTCGCTGGGGCCGATTCTCGCTATCGACGCCCCAAGCCCGACAGGCTCCTAGCAATCAGCCCCGACCCGCCGCGTTGCCCCGCGCCTGGCCACTGCGGCATGGGCGACCCGTGGCAGAGCCTCGCTGCCTTGCCCCTGGGTCGCTGCGGCCGCGTAGGCATCGCGCCAGACGGCCTGCTTCACCTCGCGCAGCGGTGCCACCACGTCCCAGGCGCGCTGCCGCAAAGCGTCCAGCGTCAGGCCCTGGGGATCGACCATCAGGCCGCCGGCCATCAAGAACGGGCTGTGGCTGACCTCGCGAAACAGCTGATGGAGTTCGGGCACGGCCGCCAGCATCAAAAGCAGACCCGACGGGCGCGAGTGGTGTGTCAGCACGGCACGGTCCAGCGCGCGGAAGAAGCGCTCGGCGTCGCTGCCGATCTCGTCCTGCTTGCCACGTTGGTCAGGGTGCATGGCGACGCGGCCACCACCCACGCTTCCGACGCTTCCGACGCCACTGGCGCCACTGGCGCCACTGACGCCTCCCGACGAAGACACCGTGGCGTGCGGCTCGGTGCGCTCGTCGTCCAGCGCAGCAGCCATCGACTGCGGCACGCCAGCCGCCAGCGTCACCCCCTCCAACGCGTTGCGATCACCTTCATAGAGCTGTACCCTGCTCAGACTCAGCGCCAGCACCTGGAAGCGCCCGTTCGACAGCAGCCACTGGCGCAGCGGCTTGGTGTGAAAGCTGTCAGCCACGACGGCCAACTCGGCCACTGGTTGCTGCAGCAGGAACACGCGGAACAGGCCCGGCGCGCCCAGCACCGCCAGGCCGTCCTGCGTGTGGTTCCAGAAGTCCTGGTCTTGCGCGAGGGCCTCGAAGGGCTCAAGCAGGGATCTGACAGCATCGGCCGCATACGGGTGTCGCAGCGAGGTTGCCAGGGTCTTCACCAGATGGCGGAACCTGATCGGGTTCTGTTGCTTGTCCGAGTGGCGGCCAGCGGTCGGTTGGTAAAGCGACAGGCAGGGCCGCCCCTTGAACGACGCCATTTCGGCGAGGCTCGCCTGGGTGAGTGAGTCGGGACTGTGAGTGGTCTGCATGTCAATTCTTTCGGTGGTGTCTGTGGCCCGGCCGCATGCAGCAACATCGCCACGCCAGACGCTCCCTGGCCAGGACGGCAACCCGCGCGCAGTGCTGAGCGATCCTGCAGTCTGCCCGGCTCGCGTGGCCTCGTCTGTTCGACAGCGCACACGCGTTCGAGCGTTCGGCAACGCACGGTGCGGCGCGCACGGATCGAGTCAACCGTCGCGGATGACACGTGCCGCGGCGGTCCAGCTGTTCGCACAACCGTTCGCACAACCATGCGCACGACCATTCGCATAACCATGCGCACAACCATGCGCACAACAAGCCCGGCAGGCGCTGCCGGCATCGCCAGGCCGCCGAAATCGAAAGCGACGCAGGCGCCCGGCACGATCTGAGTTGAGATCCGCGAGAGCCGCCGCCGCGTCAGCCTTGAAACGCGCTCAGCGCCTGTGTCGCCGCCATGAAGGCCGCCTCAACGGCGCGCACATCGGCCGCTTCCGGCACGGCTTCTCGCGCCCCTCTGACAATCATGTCGGCGTGGCGCTGAAGGCAGGCCGCGTCCGGTGCGCTTTGCAGGTGGCAGGCGATCTGGGCGATCGCATCGAGCATGCGGATCGCCACGGCCGGGTTCGAACGCGCGCATTGCCTGATCTGGTTGAAGGCCGCGTCCACGATTCCGGCAAACGAGGAGCCCGGCGCCACCAGCCTCAATCGCCCGTGACGGTCAAATCGCAAGGTCGATGGTCTGTCGCGTCGAGCCAGGCGGCACAGTGCCGATCCCAGTCGATCCACACAGGCGATGGCCGTGAACGGGTCGTTGATGCCTGGAGACAGCGCCCGCACGGCGATCTCAACCAGCTGGTTGAATGAGAACTCGACATCCTGGGCGGCGGAGCGCTGGTTGCCCAACACGAAGGCGGCGTTCACCTTGTGCACCAGGGCTTCAGTGACTCGATGTCCGGGCCAGACCATCACCAATGCCCGGCCTTTGACAACGTAGTGCCCGGGCCGGCGCTCCAGCCGAAGCAGCAGGTCTTCCTCGAAGGCCAAGGCCATCAGGGCGTCGACGTCGATCAGTTGGAGATAGCCGTCTTCGGGGGCCGCCACAGACCGGGCCTCGTGGGCGAACGCCGCTGGCAGGCCAGCTTCGCTTGGCACAATCGAGGCTGCTGACTCAGGCTCGCCAAGGCGGCCGGGAAACAGCCGGTCGATGCCGCTCGCCAGTTCCCTGCCGACCCGTGCGACAACCTCGTCCGCCTGGATCGAGACCGCGACATGATGGATGAAGTAGATCAGCACCCCGATGCTGACCATGGCCAGCAGCACGCCGATGCTGACGGACAGATGAGGCACGAAGGCCACCTCGTCGGTGCGCCGGATGGTGCGCAGCACGAGCAGGCAGTACACGAACGTGGCCAAGAAAGTGCCCAGCACCACCTGGTTGGCGGTGTCGCGCATGAAGTTGCGCAACAGGCGGGGCCCCAACTGTGACGAGGCGAGCGACAGCGCGACGAGTGTCATTGAGAACACGGTCCCGGCGATGGCGATCATCGATCCGGCCACGGTGCCCAGCAGCAGGCTTGCTCCTTCGGCACCCCCTGAATAGCTCCAGCCAAGGCGACGAAGCCAATCTTCGGCGACGGCCTTGTCAAGCTCGACGGCAATAAAGGCCAGTGCCACGGCCAGGCACGCCATGACCGCTGGCACGAACCAGAGACTGGA
>Ga0105046_10016596_pt1 | contig 11303 bp, 4 predicted proteins | sample MAT03_FD_78385 | JGI IMG/M metagenome (GOLD analysis project Ga0105046, IMG submission 78385) | Freshwater microbial communities from Lake Fryxell liftoff mats and glacier meltwater in Antarctica - MAT-03 (megahit assembly) | ecosystem: Environmental > Aquatic > Freshwater > Ice > Liftoff...
ACATCATGCTGGACGACGGTGTGAAGGCCGCCGGTAAGGAAGAGAGCGAAGTGAAGGTGGCCGACATTTCCATCCACCTGCTCGACGCCATCGAAGCCGGCGAGCGTGCGCTGGCCAACCTCGGCCGCACACTCGTGGTCGCAGGAACGCAACCATGAGTGTGCGGCCGACACGCAGTCGTCGTTGGCGCTAGGCCACGGGGGGGCGACGACGACTGGTGTGCAGGGCCATCACACCAACACCCACGAAACCCAACGCGAGCAGCACCAGCGACAGCGGGGCGCTACCGGTGGATGGCAGCGGTGCGCTACCGGCACCGTCGGGCAGCGGTTCGGTGACGGGCAGCGGTTCGGTGACGGGCGTCGGCGTCGGCGTCGGCGTCGGAGGAACAACCGGCGGATTGGCCGAGCGAACATCGTCGGGGTTGAGCAGCGCACGGTCGTGATCGTCCTCATCGCCAGGGATGCTGTCGAGATCGACGTTGTCCGTGTCGACCAGCGGGTCGTTGGTGATGTCGGCGTCCGGTGTCGAGTCCTTGTCGTGCTCGCCGTTGCCGTAACCCGCAGAGCCGTCACTGACGATCTCGGCGTAGTTGACGTACGACGACTTCGTGACATCGTCGAGCTTGACGACGATCGTGATCGACTTGGTTTCGCCCGGGGTCAAGTTGGCCAGCGTCCAACTGACGCTCTGGCCGACGTTCACCGGATTGTCCGATCCCGACACGAACGTCAGCCCAGCAGGAATGACGTCTTGCACCTTGACCACACCGGACGAGACGTTGCCCTGGTTCTTGACCTTGATGATGAACGTGATGTTGGAGTCCTTGACCAGCGACTGGCCTGCTGGAAGGACCTTCACCAGCGCGAGGTCGTAGATGATGTTGAAGGTGTTCACAACAGCAACTTGTCGATCACCCTGAACCAGCGGCCCGATGACTGCTGCGACGCCCTGCTGGGCGGTAAGGCCGTCGATGGTGATGGAGTTGGCGCCGTCGGAGTCGGTCTCCGTCACACTGCACGAGGTACCGGCCAGCAGTTCGCCACCGTCCCACGTGTAGCTCCCGCCCTTGACGAGCGAGACGCTCTTCGTCTCCTGAGTGCCGTTGGCGATGGTGCACACGATGTCGATCGCGAACGGCCCGTACGCATTGTCCGGCAACTGCGACGTGTTCACCAGCGTCTTCGTCACCTGCAAGGTGGCGTGATAGCTGTTGGTGATGGTGACGGTTGAGACAGCTGTGTCGGCGATGCCGTTGACGACGATGCTGGTGCCAGTGGCGCTGGTCGTTCCGGCGCCGACCACACCACCGGCGACGACGCTGGTGGACGTGTCAGCGTTACCGTTATCGGTTTCGGTGACGGTGCAGTTCGCCCCGACCGGGAGGCCGTCGATGAGGCGGGGTTGATCGGCTGCGGCCAATTGGAAGGCCGCATCGCCTGCGCTCAGTGTGAGCGGCTGACCGTTGAACGTGCAGGCCACTGTGACGCTGTAGTTGGTGTCGGTGGTCGCACCGCGCACCACCTTGTCAACCAACAGCTGGGCCTCGTTGTACGTGTTGGTGAGCACCACGTCGACACTTCCGAATGAAGTGGCCGGGTCGACCGTGATCTGTCCGCCAGCGGTTGCTGGGTCCTCATCGGGCACCCACGAGATGTTCGCCGGGGCGTTCGCTTCGGTGAGGGTGCACACCGTGCCGATGGGCAACCCAAGAATCGAATCACTGGTGTTGTGCGACAACACGAAGGTATCGGTCACGGTGTCGTCATCAGGGGTGAGGCACGAGACGTTGATGGTGAACGGGCCGAAGTCGGCAGGGGCGAGCGAAGTGCCTTCAACGACCAACTTGGTCACCTTGAGGGACGCAGTGTCGAAGATCGCGCCAGCCTTGTTGCTCTCGTTGCGCAGCACGCTGACGCCGCCGATGACGCGGAAACCGAAGCTGTTCCACTCGATCAGCTTGCCGTCAGGTGTGGCTGCACCCGTCGGGTTGTAGGCGTCGGTGACGCCAGTGAGCTCGGTGGGAACGTCTTCATCCCATGAGACGCCGATGGTGTCGCCGGGCAGGAAGTTGGGGTTGCCACTCAGGCCGTAGGGCACTGCCAGACGGACTGCGAGGGCACCCACGGGAATCGGTGTGGCGGCGGGCAACGTGACCCACTGGCCGCAGACAGCGCCGGTGTTGAGCTCGGCGATGCAGGTGGTCGCCTGGGCGCCACTTGTTCCTGAGGGCAGGTATTGCAAACTGGGTGCAGCAACGCCGGGAGTCGTGACGACCGGTGCGGATGTTGGGATGCCACGCCATTCCGTGCCGCGAGCGAACGGTGCGAATGCACCGGTATCGCCCACCGCCGGCAGCCGGTCGATCAGCACCACGTTGGTGAGGTTGGTGTTGCCGCTGTTCTGCAGCGAGAGCTGCCAGGTGTAGCTGCCCTCGGATTCGACAACCGCAACACACGGCGACTTCGTCGCGCCGGTTGCCTGCGGGCATGGGGCACCACTCTGTGCGACCACGTTGTCGCCGCCCCCATCAATGGTCTTGGTGGCGCGAATTGCACCGCCACTTGCCGTCGTGACCGTGGCAGTTGAACGGCACTCGCCAGCGACGTACGTGTCAGGGGCCGTGCACCCGACATTGGTGGGCATCGGCACACCGACCGTATTGATGATCTGTGTGCCGGCGGCGATAGCGGGAGCGACATCGAGCGTGATCCTGATGACGATGGTCTCGCCGGCGCCGAGGTACTGGCCTGCCGGGAACACCCAGCTGAGGGTGCTGCCGGACTGCACGAGCGCCGGCAGCGGGCCGCTCAGGTTCGAGGTGCCGCCACCGGCGGGGAACGTTGCCTGCACGTCGGCTGTCGCAAAGTTGTACAGCAACTGCGCGGGCAGGGTGTCGACGATGGTGAACGGCGCGGTATCGCGCAAGCCCAACGCCTGCTGGCCGTTGTTGGTGATGGTGAGGGTGAAACGCTCAGACGTTCCAGGGGTCACGATCGGGTTGGCCGAGACCTTGCCGACATCCACCCGCTGGGTGCCGAGGATGGGCGTGAACGAGGCGCATGCCGGGTTCTGGAACTCGGCGTAGCCTTCGAAACCGAGCCCGGCTTCGGAGCAGTTCGTGAGTGCAACGTTGGGCGTTGCGGTGTTCTTCACACGAACTTGGAAGGTGACCGACCCAGCAGCAGCCGGCTGCATGTCGGGGGCGCTGGTGGATTCGAACCTGACGCGCAGACCATGCACATCGGCGGGCACGAGCACAGCATTGACGTTTGCGACGGTGAAGGTGCCACCAACGGTGAAGATGCCACCGACATTGACCCAGGCAGCGCCCGTCCAGTAGTCGACGAATGCACGTTCTGCGTTCGCCGGTGCGGTCAGTGAGGTGACGGCGCTGAAGTCGACGTTGGGCCAGAAGTCGGCGCTGTTGGTGGGCAACACCGTCGGGACTGACGGCGAGGCGTAGTCGCCGGCGGTGAGCTCATCGTCGTCCTCGATGACCATGCCGTCCAAGTCGATTTCGTTGATGTTGGTGGCACCAACGGTGACGTTCAGCAGCGGATGAAGGTCGAGGGCGTTGTCGCCGACGAGCACAATGCTCTTGTTGGCCGCCACACCCACCTTGCGGTCGCGGACGGTGATGTCCGCATCAGCCGTATCGGTCTTCGCGATGCTCTGAGTGACGTCGGTCAGGACGACCGAAGCGGTGTTGGTATAGGTGGCCACGTTGTTCGAGCCAGCCCGCAACCGAACGAGGTACGCAACGCTGACCTCGGTGGCGGTGGTGCCCGCGTACGTCGGCACGTTGCTGAAGCGGGCTGTGATGCCGTCGATGAAGCCCTTGTCGGCGACCGACAAGCCATTGAGTTGAGCGAGCGTCTGGGCTGTCAGATCGGGGGGGCCGCCGAGCCCGAACGAGATGTCGTACTCGACTGCGGTTGCCTGGCCCTGCGCGTCGGTGGCCGACACGAACTCGAAGTTCTGCCAGAAGTCGACGTCGTTGTCGGCAATCTCGAGCGTGTCGACGTTGACGCCCGGGCCGGCTTCAACGACCGGGTTCAGGTTCCGACCAGTCAGGTTGAGCGTGCGCTGCTGGCCGACGCCTGGAAGGTCGCCCGGGTTCGGCAACGGCACGGAGGCGTCGGGCGTGAACGACTTCAAGACGTCGCCGTTGAGCACGCCATTCAGAATGCGGAACTCGCTTTCGGTGGCGGTCTCGGTATCGATGCCGCTGAACACCACCGCGTTGGCCAGGAACGCTGTGCCCTGCGCGTTGTTGTGCAGCCAGCCACCGTCAGTGGGGTTGCCGGGATTGGCGGCGAGGGGATCGTTGAAGCCGGCACCCGAGAAGGGCGAGATCGCCAGGTCGCACGTTCCGGTGGGAACTCCCGAAGTGGGGTCCTCGGTCATTGGAGCACTGCTGACGCCGTAGCAAATGTTGTTGAGCACCAGGGCACCGGCGGCGTGCGGGCCAACCGCCGTGCGGAACGTGTCGCGCAAGCGGTACTGCGCGTTCACCGTGCCCGACAAGCTCTCCTGCTCGATGAGACCAGGGTCGATGCCAGGGCTGGCAGGGTCCTCCGTCAGCACCAGGCGCCAAGCCCGGGCACTGGAGTTACCCGCCGCCGTCAGCGATGCGCCACCGTTGCCAGAGGCGACGACGGTCCAGACGAGACCGTCGTAGAACTGGATCTCACCGCGCTCGTGAGCCGGCACCACGTACGGGCCCACCCGCACGATGTCGAAGACCGCGGCGAAGATGTGCGAGTAGTACTCGAAGCTGCCGACCAGCGGTGTGGTGTTCTCGGGATCGATGGGATCCTGGATCACGATCCGGTCGACCAACAGGCCAGGCGAAGCGCCGTACCCGATGGAGACGTCGGCCAGTCGCTGCGAACCCTCACGGCCGTTGGCGCTCTGGTCGACGCCGCTGCCCGTCAAGGACTTGCTGACGCCAAAGCCGCCACCGGTGGGCTTGGGGTTTTGTGTGATCGTGGGGCACTCGGCACCGGTGAGCACGTCGGAGGCCACCGGTGTTGCGCTGGCGAGGTACACGTCGGCCCGCGAGCAGTTGCCCGCACTCACTCGCGCCGGCTCTGGCGCCACCGGCAGTGGCTGTAGCAGGCCGGTATCACGGTTGCTGGCTCGAGAACTGGTGGCCAGCTCGGGCTGGAAGGTGGTGTTGCGGGGAATGACGCCCGATGGGTTGGTGTAAGTGAAGCGCACCGACTGGGCCGCGTCCTGCTGCGCAGGAGTGAGCCCGTTGGGCAGTGTCCAGAGGCACGCGTTGGCCTGGCCGGCCTGATCGAGACCGACCCAGGCGGTACCGTTCCAGATCTCGACGAGAAGGTTGTACCCCAGCGGGCAGTCGGTCGCACGGATTGACGTGATGTTGTAGCTGTCCCAGAAGTCCAGCCCGCCGTTGACGGTTGGCAGTGGATCGCCGTCTTGGATCACCAGCTTGTTGACAGCCGAGTCACCGGGGTTGGGGCCGACCGTGGTACGCAACGCAACAGCGTTGAACGGCGAGAAGGTGGACTGACGGGCGAACGTCTTGTTGGTGAGCACGCTGTACGTGGGGTTCGACACTGCCAGCACGATGTCGGTGGCGTCGGCGGTCCTCACGACACCGCCGAAGTATGAAGTGACCGTGGTGCGGGCGTCGTTCGAGGCGGAGCCGACGCTGGCGCCCGCCTCGAGCAGCGTGCCGATCGTGACTTCGGGCGAGGCGGACGACGGGTACGGGCTGGTCGTGCGAACGAACGAGACCCCCACAGACGTAATGACTGCGGGAGTGCACGCTACGGGAAGCACGAACACGGTGGCCGGGTAGAGGATGGTGGCCGTGCCGCAGTTCATCGTCAGCGTGGCCTCCTGATCGGCGTCGGTGGTGGGCCACACGACGGAGACGTCGGTGACGTCGAGCGTGCCGATGAAGGGGTTGTCGCCGCCGGGCGTCGGGTCAACAATCGCGATCGAACCAAGGCCGCCCTGACCACTGTTGACCGACTTCAACGACACTGTGATCGGGGTAGCGGACCCAATGATCGCTGTGGTGGGGTTGAAGGTCTTTGTCAGTACTGGCGGGTTGACGACGACGCCGTCGACGGTGAGGTTCGCGCTGGTGGTGGTGCCGCTGTCGAGTGCGGAATCCGAGTACGTCACAGCCGAGGCTGCGGAGTTGACCAACACGATCGAGTTGCCAGGCACAACTTCCGCAACCGGGGAGAAGTTGGCATCGCGCAATTGCACGGTGAAGGGGAACGATGCGGTCGCGCCGGAGTTGATGCCCGTGTACGAGACGCGGATTCCGTCGTAGTGCGCCGGCCCAGCAAATGGGACCGTGAGCGCAGTCCACGTGACGCCCGTCTTCACTTCAACGAGCGCAGCCGTCGCGCCTGCTGGAAGCAGCGGCACAGGCACGGACAGTATGTCGAGCGAGTTGAAGAACGTTGGCTCATCGTCGGTGAGCGTGAAGGTGGTGCCGGCGACAGTGCCGGTGTTCGTACCGGCCAAGGTGACCGCAACACTGGCGTCACTGAATTCGGAGACTGTGGTGGGGTTGAGCGTCTTGCTGGCTGTTGCGCCGCCAATGGGGCGAACAACGCCGGTGACCGGGACGGTGAGAGAGTCGGCTGTGGCCGGTTCACCGTTGATCACGGCGGCGATGGTGGCCGTGTTGTCGACCGTGACGGTGGCACCGGTGAGCAGCGCCGTGTTGTTGCGGAACCGAACCGAGACATCGAAGGCGCTGCTCTGACCGTTGTTGACGGTGCCGAGCGCAACCGACATGGTGGTGGCGCCACTGGGGTTTGGCAGCGCTGGAGCGAACGAGAAGCTGGGCGGGTACGCGCCGATGACTTCCAGCTCGGCGGGGATGACATCGGTGATGACCACGTTGTCGCAGGTGGCGGCAGGCGGGTTGTTGGTGGTGCAACCCCATGTGAAGCGATAGGTGAACGTGTCGCCCGCCGCAGGTGGCGGAGTGTTCGCAATGCCCGGCTGCGAGATACCGCTGGGCAGCACGACGTCCTTGTCGAGTGTGACGATGCCATCGGTGGCGGCCAGCACCACCGGGGCACTGGTGAGCACAATCGGCACTCCCAACACCACAGCCGCGAGTGCGCGCAGCACCCGCCCTGCCGTGAGTCGATTGCGACCGGGCAGACCGATGAATGCGACATTCCCGCGCTGAGACACTATGACAACCTCCAAATTAGGCTTCCCGTCGACCTGCCGTGGAGACGCCACAAACGACAGACCATTACGCCACTTCTGAGTCTAATATCACCCCACGTCATTGGTCAACTGCAGAGCGCGGTCGACAGCGTTCGCCACGTCGCCGTCGTGAGTCGTAACGAGCTATTTCGATTGAGCGGCGCTGATTGCTGTGGTGAGATCATCGCGGCCGGAGATGCCCAGCTTCAGGTACGCGTTCTGGAGGTGATTCGACACGGTTCGCACCGACAGTCCCAGTTGTTGGGCGATCGCCTTGCTCGCAACGCCACGTGCCGCGAGCAGAGCGATCTCGTGTTCGCGCGGCGAAAGATCAGCGGTGTTCGAGCTGTGCTGCAGCATTGGCGTCACGACCATCGCCACGTCGTTGATGTACTGCGCCGACCGATTGGCGGCGCCCTGCGAATCGCGAGGCCGACCATTGCGGTGCAGTACGCGAGCAAGTTCTGCTGCCGATTCGGCGGCGCCGACCCATGCTCCAAGGCCGGCAAAGCGCTTCTCGGCTGCCGCCAGTTCGGCAGCGTCGCCGCCCGCGACCCCGCGAACGAAGTGACCGCGGGCGGCGAACAGCGGCCCGTCGCACTTGGCGGCCACCGCGTTGAACGCCGCCAACACAACCCGTGCATGCCCGATGCGCGCAGCTTCGTACAACATCTCCAGTTGCAGCATGAACTCGCTGCGCTCCGCTGCTTCCGCCGCACCCAACAGCAGCTCCTCCAGCGCATCCGAGGACCGGCCATCGACCACTGCGAACCACGCGTGCCCGAGGTGGCGCTGCGGCCACATCAGCCCATGGTCGTCGGGCATCTCGCGCAGCGCACGTTCTATGAGGCGGGCGCCTTCGAGGTCGTCTACCTGGCCAGCACACGCCAAGAGACCGGTCAGGGCGATGCGCAGACCCATTGGGAAGCGCGCCTGGTCGGCGACAGAGCGAGCCTCCATGAACCAGCGGCGGGCCTCGCCCAGGCGACCCTGCGTGAGCAAACTGCGGCCCCGCGCCAGGGTGAGCCAGACGTGTAGCTGCGGAACGTGCTGCTCGACTGCGCGCGTGTACCCCTCGGCCAACAACGGTTCGGCTTCGTCGAACGAACCGTGATCCACCAGTGCCATCGCAAGCGCAAGGCCGAAGATCGCAGGGTGACCCATCGGTGCCGATTCAGGGAACCGCGCCCGACGTTCCACACCCTCGCGGCCGACTGCCACCGCGTCGACCAGGCGCCCCTGCAGCAGGCCTGCGACCGCGCGCGGAAAGCAGAGCGCACACCGTTCCAACTCACCGTCTGCTTCGATGGTGGTCGCCAGCCTGGCCACGGCTGACGGGTCGCCGCTGAAGACCACCGTGTTTGCAATCGCGATGCGGGCGAAGTCGCGCATCGCAGGCACCTGCAATACCCCGATCACTTCCTCCAGCGCCCGCACCGAGGCGGCTCCATCATGGCGGCCCCACAGCAACGTGCGGTGACGCACGATGGCCAGACGCAGGCGACCGTCATCATCGTCGACCAATGCATCCGCCTGACGCATCACCTCATCGGCCTGGTCGAAACGGCACAGGTCGAACAGTGCTTCAGCCTGCAGCAAGAGTGTGTTCAACGACGGTTCGAGGTGGACCGCCGCGGCGGTCAGTTCCTCGATGGTCTCGAAGTCGTTACGCGAGCGTGCGATGAGAGCAGCTCGTTCCAACTCCGCTACCGACACCAGGTGGCCGCACTCCAATCGCCACAGCGCCAGCCGCACCGCGTCCGCCGTGTCATCGCCCGAGCCGGTGCCAGTGCCGTTCTCGTTGCCATCAGGCGCAACCAAACTGATGGCGAGCGGTAACAGACGGCGGCGGCGCAATGGCGAGATTCGCGCCCGCACCTGCGATGCAACCAACGGCTGGACAAGGCGCACTTTCGTCGGATCGGTGGGGTCAGCCGCGAGCAAGCCAGCCGCCTCGAGCGCCAGCGCTACGGGAAGGAGCCCAGCAGACTCGAGCGCAGCCACGGCCACCGGCTCGGCGAACGCGACGAGCTCGATGAGGTCTCGGCCTCGATCATCGACGAGCGACAGCTGTGCATCGAGCAGCTGTGAGAGCCGAGCCGTGACGACGAGAGGGCCACGCAGTGTCCACGTTCCGAGCACGGTAGTGAGGACACCGGTCGCGACGCTCCCATCGACCAACTCGGCAAGGTAGAGCGGATTGCCCTGGCAGGCTTCGGCCAGCTCTCGGGCAGTGGTGCCATCAACAGGACCGGCGAGCGCCACGTCAAGTAGCTCCAGTGTCTCCAGCCTGGTCAGCGGTGGAACGGTGACGCGCCGGATGGCGCAACTGCGCTCGAGGGTGAGTATCGCGTCCGGCAGTACATCGTTCTCATGAGCGGTCGCAACAACAGTGACCAGTTTGCCGACGACCATCTGTGTGAGCAGCCCGAGCGAGGCTTCATCGAGCCAGCGAATGTCGTCAACGCAGGTGAGAAACCGGTGCACTGGGCTTCGCGGCTGGCCAACCATTTCGCGGAGACGCTCGAACAGTTCCATCGAGTCGAGCGGCGCATCGCCGGTGCGCAGCGACCCGGGGATCGCGGGCGCGATGGCGCCAAAGCGGGTGCTCTGCATGGCCTGCGAGGCAACGACTCGATTGGCGAGACGCCCCTGCGCAGAAGAGTGAGTGTGCACTTCGTCGAGCACCCGGGTCGTACCGACGCCCGACTGGCCGATCAGCAACACACCACTACAGGTGGTGTCGGCGAGATGGCCGAGCACTACCGCCACCAGAGGGTCGCGCCCGATCAGCGGCCAGACATTGCGTTGCACTCGGCCATTGTTGCGCATCTTGGCGCGCTGAGTATTGCTCACACAATGCCGGGTACTCACTACTCATGCACGATGCCGGCGACTGCTCGACGATGGAACCATGAACCACATCGATCCTCGCCTCGCCAGCGCGTTCGCATACGACGCCGTCGACATCGCTGCAAACCGCGCTGGTCAGCTCTCGCCTGAACAGGAGCAGAACTTCCGCGACGCAGCCGGTCGCGCACGACGTGCCTCGCCACGCATCCTGCTGGTGCTGGTGGTCGTGATCAGCGTGGTGTTCGCTGCGCTCGCGACCGCGACCTCCGTACCGACGGATCAACTACTGATCGCTGGTGGCGCGACCGGCCTGTTCATTGCACTCGTCGGGTTGATCAGCCTGCTCAATTTCCGCCAGGCGAACAAAATGGAGAACATGCAGGTGTTGGTCGCCGAGGGCCGGCCGATCATCACACCGATCGGCTTGGAGAGTCACTCGCGCCTGGACGTTGACGGCGTGGGTTTTCACATCCTTTGGGGAGACATCGACTACTTCGACGAGAAGACGACGTACCGGATCTATTACTCGTGGGTCGGGGCTGGAGTGCCCGTGATCCTGTCCATCGAAGTTGTGGCGAGTACTCCGCTCGACGGCGCTGCCTAAAGCGAGTTCAGGTTGTACTTGGAGGCGACCGCACCCTGCTGGTTCTGGTACTTGCTCTTCAGGTCGGGGTGGCCGTAGGGCCGTTCCGCCGGGCGGTCGAGCCGCTGGAAGACGAGCTGGGCAATCTTCATGCCCGGGCGCAGCAAAATCGGCAGGTTGCTGACGTTGGACAGCTCCAACACCACGGTGCCTTTGAAGCCCGGGTCGATGAAACCGGCGGTGGCGTGCACTTGGATGCCGAGTCGACCCAGCGATGACTTGCCGTTGACTATACCGACGATGTCGTCGGGGCAGCCGACAACCTCGGCGGTGTGGCCGAGCGCGAATTCGCCCGGGTGCAGTACGAACGGTTCACCGTCGGGCACGATCACCGTGTCCATCAGCTTGTCCTGCGGCTCGAACGGGTCGATGTGCGTGAGTCGACTGTTGCGCATGACGCGAAACTCGGTACCCAGGCGAACGTCGACGGATGCCGGCTGCACCAGTTCGGAATCGTACGGGTCGAGCACGATGCGCCCGGCCTCGATCAGCTCACGCAAGGTGGCATCGGAAAGAATCACCGCCCGAGACTAGTGGCCGCTCCCCATGCGCTGGCACTCCGCATCCCGGTGGCGGGCGTCGACGCACG
>Ga0105046_10016597_pt1 | contig 11301 bp, 7 predicted proteins | sample MAT03_FD_78385 | JGI IMG/M metagenome (GOLD analysis project Ga0105046, IMG submission 78385) | Freshwater microbial communities from Lake Fryxell liftoff mats and glacier meltwater in Antarctica - MAT-03 (megahit assembly) | ecosystem: Environmental > Aquatic > Freshwater > Ice > Liftoff...
TCTTCGACACAGGTTTCCATGTAGGCCGCCTGCTCCGATTCGATGAACTCGCGCTCGAAGGCGGCGATCTCTTCGGGGTAGTAGAACTCCACCATGTTGATGGTCTTCTGCGGGCCCTTGGGGTACAGCGTGCTCACCACCAGCACATGCGGGTACCACTCGACCATGATGTTGGGGTAGTACGTCAGCCAGATCGCGCCCTGCTTGGGTGGCTGGCCGTTGCCCAGCGCCAGCACCGCCTCGTGCCAGCGCTTGTAGGCCGGTGAGCCCGCCTGGCGCAGTGAATCGTTGATGCCCACGGTCTGCACTGAATGGTGCGGGCTGAACTCCCACTTCAAATCGTCGCAGGTGACGAAGCGGCCCAGCCCGGGGTGGAACGGGCCGACGTGGTAGTCCTCCAGGTAGACCTCGAGGAAGGACTTCCAGTTGTAGTTGCACTCATGCACATGCACCTTGTCGAGTACGTAGCCGGTGAAGTCGAGATCGGCCTTCGGCCCCACCAAGCCGAGCTCGGTGGCGATGTCGCGGCCGTTGTCCTCAAACACCATGCCGTTCCAGGTGCGGGTGGGGTAGCGGTTGAGGTTCAGGCAAGGGTCTTGCTGAAACAGCGGCGCGCCCAGCAGTTCACCCTGCAGGCTGTAGGTCCAGCGGTGCAGCGGGCAGACGATGTTGCCGCCACCATGGCCGGGCGCCGTGTGCCGGGTGTTGCCGCGGCCGCGCAGCATCAGCGCCTGGCGGTGGCGGCACACGTTGGACAGCAGTTCAACGCCGGCGGCCGTGCGCACCAAGGCGCGGCCCTCGCCCTCCTGCGGCAGGGCGTGGTAGTCGCCCACTTCGGGCACCGCCAGTTCGTGCCCCAGGTAGCGGGGCCCATGCTGGAAGATCAGCTCCATTTCGCGGCGAAAAAGCTCGTCCGAAAAATAGGTGGTGACTGACAGTTGCGAGCGCGCGGACCGGTCGTCCAATGGTTTGCGCGCAAGAGCTTCGAGACGTGTGCTCAGGTCCGACATGATCCCCGGGATCTCCAACGTGGATGTCAAAAACCCCCCACCCGGTGGCCCCGCGGATGGGCATGATCAATGATGATGAAAACGGCCGCCCACCAGGGCAGCCGAACCCCGGAGTGTAGCCGCCAACTGTGGCTTGGCCGCGACAGTGCCCGGCTAAAATCGGCGACCCGCCAATGCCACGCCCGCCGCGTGAAACTGCCTTCCATGACCCCTGCCGAACCCATCGCCGCCGAACCCGCCCGCTATGAGGACGCCCTGTCCGAGTTGGAGCGTCTGGTGGCGGCGATGGAAGGCAGCCAGATGCCGCTGGATGCCCTGCTCGACAGTTACCGCCGCGGCGCCCAGCTGTTGGCGCTGTGCCGTGACCGACTGCAGGCGGTGGAGCAGCAGGTCAAGGTGCTGGAAGACGGCCAGCTCAAGGATTGGGCTGAATGATTGACACCCCGTTCGATGACTGGGTGCGCGACCAGCTCGATGTCGTCGAACAGGCGCTGTCGGTCTGGGTGCCGGCCGACGCCCCCGCCGGCCTGGGCGAGGCCATGCGTTATGGCGTGCTCGATGGCGGCAAGCGGCTGCGCCCGCTGCTGGTGCGCGCCGCCTGCGAGGCGGTGGCCGGCCATGCCGGCGCTGCGCTGCGCGCCGCGGTGGCGGTGGAGCTGATTCACGCCTACTCGCTGGTGCACGACGACATGCCCTGCATGGACAACGACGTGCTGCGCCGCGGCAAGCCCACGGTGCATGTGCAGTACGGTGAGGCCGGCGCGATGCTGTCGGGCGACGCGATGCAGGCGCTGGCCTTCGAGGTGCTGACGCCCGACGCCGATGACCCGACCGGCATGCCCAGCGCGCTGCAGGCCCGGCTGTGCGGGCTGCTGGCGCGCGCCGCCGGCCACGCCGGCATGGCCGGTGGCCAGGCGATCGACCTGGCAGCCACCGGCAAGCCGCTGGATGAAGCCGCGCTGCGCGACATGCACCGCCGCAAGACCGGCGCGCTGCTGCAGGCCAGCGTGTTGATGGGCGCCGCCACCGGCCCTTGCAACCCGCTTGCCTGGTCCGCGCTGAGCGAGTATGGCGCCGCACTGGGGCTGGCCTTCCAGGTGGTCGACGACATCCTCGACGTCACCCAGGCCTCGGCCACGCTGGGCAAGACCGCCGGCAAGGACCTGGACGCCAACAAGCCCACCTACGTCACCGTGCTCGGCCTGGCCGAAGCCCGCCGCCAGGCCCGCACGCTGCACCGGCAGGCGCTGGATGCGCTGGCGCGCAGCGGCCTGGGCACCGCTGACCACCTGCGGTTGCTGGCCGACATGGTGGTTGACCGTGAGAGTTGACCCCCCCCGATGCGCCTGCGGCGCCTCCCCCCAGGGGTGGCGCCGCCAGCGGCCCGGCAAAGCCGGTTCCGCGGCATCTGCTTGGCCTGGCACGGCCGCGCACCAGATCTGAGAGGCGAACTGATGCCCCAATCCCTGCTCAATACCCTCAACAACCCGGCCGACCTGCGCCGCCTGTCGCGCGGTGAGCTCGTGCGGCTGACCAAGGAGCTGCGCGAGTTCGTCATCAACAGCGTCAGCAAAACCGGCGGGCACCTGTCGTCCAACCTGGGCACGGTGGAGCTGACCATCGCGCTGCACTATGTCTTCAACACACCCTACGACCGCATCGTCTGGGATGTGGGCCACCAGACCTACCCGCACAAGATCCTCACCGGCCGGCGCGACCAGATGGGTTCGCTCAAGCAGCTAGGCGGCATCAGCGGCTTTCCGCGGCGCGCCGAGAGCGAGTACGACACCTTCGGCACGGGCCACTCCAGCACCTCGATCTCGGCCGCGCTGGGCATGGCGCACGCCGCGCGGGTCAAGGGCGAGCACCGGCGCGCGGTGGCGGTGATCGGTGACGGCGCCCTCACCGGCGGCATGGCCTTCGAGGCGCTCAACCACGCCGGGGCGCCCAACGGCGCGGGCCCGGCCGACCTGCTGGTGATCCTCAACGACAACGACATGTCGATCAGCCCGCCGGTGGGCGCGCTCAACAAGCACCTGGCGCGGCTGCTGAGCGGCAACTTCTATTCGGCCGCGCGCGAAGGTGCCAAGAGCGTATTGAAGAACACGCCGCTGTATGAATTTGCCCGCCGCTTCGAGGAGCACACCAAGGGCATGGTGGTGCCCGGCACGATCTTCGAGGAGCTGGGTTTCACCTACGTCGGCCCGATCGACGGCCACGACCTGGACGCGCTGATCCCCACACTGGAGAACCTGCGCGACCGCCAGGGCCCGATGTTTCTGCATGTGGTCACCAAGAAGGGCTACGGCTACAAACTGGCCGAAAACGACCCCATCAACTACCACGGCCCCGGCAAGTTCGACCCCAGCGTGGGCCTGATCAAGCCCAGCGCGGCGCCCAAGACCACCTTCACCCAGGTCTTCGGCCAATGGCTGTGCGACATGGCCGCGGCCGACGAGCGGCTGGTAGGCATCACCCCGGCCATGCGTGAGGGCTCGGGCATGGTCGAGTTCGAGCAGCGCTTTCCCAAGCGCTACCACGACGTGGGCATCGCCGAGCAGCATGCGGTCACCTTCGCCGCGGGCCTGGCCTGCGAGGGCCTCAAACCGGTGGTGGCGATTTACTCCACCTTCTTGCAGCGCGGTTATGACCAGCTGATCCATGACGTGGCGCTGCAAAACTTGCCGGTGGTGTTTGCGCTTGACCGCGCCGGCATCGTCGGCGCCGATGGCGCCACCCACGCCGGCGCCTACGACATCGCTTACCTGCGCTGCATCCCCAACCTGGCGGTGCTCACGCCGTCCGACGAAGACGAGTGCCGCAAGGCACTGACGACGGCCTTCAGGCGCGACCACCCGGTGGCCGTGCGCTACCCCCGCGGCGCCGGCATCGGCAAGGCGGTAGAGCCCGCATTGAGCGAGTTGCCCTGGGGCCAGGCTGAATTGCGCCGCCGCACCACCCTCACCGCCGGCCAGGGCAAACGCATCGCGATCCTGGCCTTCGGCACCGTGCTGCACCCGGCGCTGGCCGCGGCCGACAAGCTCGATGCCACGGTGGCCAACATGCGCTTTGCCAAGCCGCTGGATACGGCGATGGTGGCTGAGCTGGCCCGCACGCACGACGCGCTGGTCACTGTAGAAGAGGGCTGCATCATGGGCGGCGCCGGCAGTGCGGTGGGTGAATGCCTGGCCGCTGCCGGCATCGCCGTGCCACTGCTGCAATTGGGCCTGCCCGATGAGTTCATCGAGCACGGTGACCCGGCCAAGCTGATGGCCATGCTGGGGCTGGACGCCGCCGGCATCGAGGCGTCGGTGCGCAGGCGCTTTGGCGTGCACCTGTCGCTGGTCAAGCCGGCGGTCAACGATTGACGCTGCGCCGGCCCGCCGCGCTGCCTGGCCAGCGCGCTGACCCCGCCCTCAACGTGAGCCGGCACCGGCGATGAGCATCGGCACCGGCCTGATCGATGCCCGCGTGCACGATGCCCTGGCGATGCGGGGCGCCGGGCCCGGCCTGCTGCAACTGGCGCTGATGGACGCCCGCAACCGCACACTGGGCTGGCTGGCCGCGTTTGACGGCCTGCAGTTCGACGCCGGATTTGACGGCTTCGACCCGCCGGGCTGGCTGGCCGGCCAGGCCGCCTGGCAGCAGGAATTCTGGATCGCGCGCCATGTGCAGCGTGGGCGGGGCGAGGCGGCTGATCCCGCCGGGCCGCGCTTGCCCTCGGTGAGCCCGCTCGCAGACGCCTGGTTCGACCCCCAGGCCCGCACCCGGGCCCAGCGCTGGTTGATGGCGCAGCAAGGCGGCCCCACGCCGGCTGAAGTGCACCACTACCTGGCCGATACGCTCGACACCACGCTGGCCTTGCTGGACAAGGCCGGGGCGGACGACGACGCGCTGCATGTCTACCGTGCGGCGCTGTGGCATGAAGACCGCATCGGCGAGGCGCTGGCGGTGCTGGTGCAGGCGCTCGGCCTGGCACCCGAGCGCTGCCAGACGCTGGCCGAGCGCGGCCTGTTGCCCACGCTGCCCAGCCGGGGCCGGCGGGAGCCGCTGGGCCTGCCGGGCCAGCGCAGCACGCTGGGCGCGCCGCCCGGCGGCTGGGTGCCCGGCGCAGAGCGCTGGGCCCACACCGTCACTGTCGAAGCGTTCGAGATCGATGCGCAGCCAGTGGCCTGGCAACAATTTGCCGAATTCGTCGGCGATGGCGGCTATGACGACCGCCGCTGGTGGAGCACGGCGGGCTGGGACCTGCTCGACGCCAGCAGCCGCCGTGCGCCGCGTTATGTGGAGCAGGCGTCCGGGGGCGTGCTGGCACGCCGTCACGGCCGCTTGCAGCGTGTGCCGGGGGCGCAGGCGGTGGTGCATGTCAACGCCCACGAAGCCGAGGCCTGGTGCCGCTGGGCCGGGCGCCGCCTGCCCAGCGAGGCCGAATGGGAACTGGCCGCACTGGCGGCCGGCGCACGCGGTTTTGCCTGGGGCGACGTGGCCGAATGGGTGGCCGGCAGCGCGCGGCCCTACCCCGGTGGCCCGGCGCTGCGCGAGCGGCCGCCCGACAGCCCGCCATTGCGGGTGCTGCGGGGTGGTTCGGCCTGGGGCAGCAGCCGGCTGCGGCACCCGCGCGCCCGGCGTTTTGTCGACGCCACACGCGATGAACTGTTCGTGGGTTTTCGCAGTTGCGCCGCTTGACGGCCGCCTGAAAGCGCTGCGGATCGCCTGCCGGTGGCCGCCGTGCGTTACGGGGCCGCTGCCAGCAGTGCGCAGACCGCTGCGGTCACCTGCACCGTGGTGGCCTGGCCGCCCAGGTCACGGGTGTGCAGCGCCGGGTTGGCGGTGACCTGCTCGATCGCCTGCATCACCTGCGCCGCGGCGTCGGGCTCACCCAGGTGCTCCAGCAGCATCACCACTGACCAGAAGGTGCCCACCGGGTTGGCCAGGCCCTGGCCCATGATGTCGAAAGCCGAGCCGTGGATGGGCTCGAACATCGACGGGTAGCGGCGCTCGGGGTCGATGTTGCCGGTGGGTGCCAGCCCCAAGCTGCCGGCCAGCGCCGCAGCCAGGTCGCTCAAGATGTCGGCATGCAGATTGGTGGCGACGATGGTGTCGAGCGTGGCCGGGCGGTTGACCATGCGCGCGGTGGCGGCGTCCACCAGTTCCTTGTCCCAAGCGACGGTGGGAAACTCCTGGGCGATCTGCAGCGCGATCTCATCCCACATCACCATCGCGTGGCGCTGGGCGTTGCTCTTGGTGACCACGGTCAGCAGCTTGCGGGGCCGCGATGCGGCCAGCGTGAAGGCGAAACGCATGATGCGTTCAACGCCGGCCCGCGTCATGATCGACACGTCGGTGGCGGCCTCGATCGGGTGGCCCTGGTGCACACGGCCACCCACGCCCGAGTACTCACCCTCGGAGTTTTCGCGCACGATCACCCAGTTCAGGTCATTGGGGCCGCAGCGTTTCAGCGGGCCGTCGATGCCGGGCAGGATGCGCGTGGGCCGCACGTTGGCGTACTGGTCGAAGCCCTGGCAGATCTTCAGGCGCAGGCCCCACAGCGTGACGTGGTCAGGGATGTGGGGGTCGCCCGCCGAGCCGAACAAGATCGCGTCCTTGTGGCGCAGCGCGTCCAGGCCGTCGGCCGGCATCATCACGCCATGCGCGCGGTAGTAGTCGCCACCCCAATCGAAGTTCTCGAACTCGAAGCAAAAGCTGCTGCTCGACCTGGCCAGCGTTTCCAACACTTGCTGGCCGGCGGGAACAACTTCCTTGCCGATGCCGTCACCGGGGATGGTGGCGATTGCGTAGGTCTTCATGGCGTGTCTGCATCCTGGTGCGCACCGAGTGGGACATCGAACACCACCTGGCCAACGGCCGCATGGTGCAGGTGCTGCCGCTACTTCTCGACCAAGCCTTCGCGCACGGCCAGCCGCACCAGCGAGGTGACGCCGGTGACGTTGAGCTTGGCCATGGTGCGGCTGCGGTAGGTGTCCACCGTCTTGGGCGACAGGTGCAGTTGGGTGCCGATGGCCGCGCTGCTCAGGCCGTTGACCACCATCGTGACGATCTGCCGCTCGCGCGGCGAGAGGATGGCGAACGGATCGGCCGGCCCGTCGTTGGTCAGCGCCTGCAGCGCCAGGTCGGCCACCTGCGGGCCGAAATAACGGCGGCCGGCGGCCACGGTCTCGATCGCCTGCAGCATTTCGGCCGCGCCGGAATCCTTCAGCACATAACCCGCGGCGCCCAGCCGCACGGCCTCGGCCACGTGCCGCGGCAGTGCCGATATTGTCAGCACCACGGCCTTGACCGAGGATTCGCGCTTTTTAAGCTCTTGCAAAACTTCGAAGCCCGAGCGCTCGCCCAGGTCCAGGTCGAGCAGCATCACTTGGGCATTTTGTTGTTGCGCCTGCGCAACGGCTTCAGTCGGGTCGCAGCTTTGGCCGACCACGGTATGGCCGGCGGTTTCAAGCAAGGCATGCAGGCCTTCCCGCAAGATGAGCTGGTCATCGACGAGATACACGCGCGTCATGCTGTTTTGCCTCTCTCACGGCGCATCAACGTGACGAAAAATTGATCCATGGTGTTGATCATCCCTGCACCTTTATCGACTTCTGGCGTCGCTTTGCCCGACCATACCAAATGCGTCATCGCAATGATCCGATTTGAAGCAATTCGCGGGAAAACGCGGGCTTGGTGCCGGGCGCGGCAAACGGTCTGATCGCGCATCGCCACGTTCGGCCGCGCGCCCGCATGCGGGCGCGGCCTTCGCCGGCTCTCTCCCGTCAACTTGCTCCCCATCCATGCAACCCACTTCCTTTCTGCAAACGGCCTTGGCCGGTGCCTGTTTGCTGGCCTGCTCGACGGTGCCCGCCTGGGCACAAACCAGCGAAGTGGTGGTGACCGGCTCGGTGCGTGCGCAGCGTGCGCTCGATGCGCCGTTTGCAATCTCGTCGATCGATGCCAGCGCGCTGCGCGACGCCGGGCCGATGGTCAACCTGTCGGAGGCGATGGCGCAGGTGCCGGGCCTGGTGGTCAGCAACCGCAACAACTACGCGCAGGACTTGCAGATCAGCTCGCGCGGTTTCGGCGCCCGGGCGGCGTTTGGCGTGCGCGGCCTGCGCTTGTATGCCGACGGCATCCCCGCCACCATGCCCGACGGCCAGGGCCAGGTGGCGCATTTCGACCTGGCCAGCGCGCAGCGCGTCGAGGTGCTGCGCGGGCCGTTTTCGGTGCTGTACGGCAACAGCTCGGGCGGCGTGATCGCGCTGTTCACCGCGCCAGCCAAGGAGGCGTTTGTCGAGGTCGGGGTCGATGCTGGCAGCTTCGGCCTGCGCCAGGGCCGGGTCAGTGTGGCCGCGCCATTGGGCGGCGGTTTCGACTTGCGCGCAAGCTACTCGGACCTGGATGTCGACGGCTTCCGCCCGCAGAGCGCGGCGCATCGCACGCTGGGCAACCTGCGCTTGGGCTGGGCCGGTGCAGCCGACACCGTCACGGTGCTGGTGTCTGACCACAACCAACGCGCGCAGGACCCGCTCGGGCTGGCCGCTGCACAGTACGCCGCCGCCCCGCGCCAGACCACGCCGCAGGCGCTGCCCTTCGACCCGGCCACACCGAAAGCGCTGCAGTACGACACGCGCAAGACCATTCGACAGTCGCAGGCGGGCGCCAACTGGCGCCACCAGTTCGATGGCGGCGGCGTGCTGCGCGAAAGCCAGCTGACAGCCTACGGCGGCTCGCGCGGTGTGTCGCAGTGGCAGGCCATTCCCCCGCTCACCCAGGTCAACCCGGCCAACCCGAACGCCAGGAAGCAGGGCGGCGGCGTGGTCGACTTCGACCGCCAGTACGGCGGTGTCGAAGGCAAGCTTGCGCTGCAGTTGGGCGCCACCGACCTGGTGGCCGGCTTCAACGTCGAATCGCAGCAGGACGAGCGCCGCGGTTATGAAAACTTCACCGGTACGACCCTGGCGCTCACCGCGCTGGGCATCACCGGCAAGCTGCGCCGCGACGAAACCAATCGCGCCACCACCACCGAGGGCTTCGCCCAGGCCCGCACGCCGTTGGCGCCTGGTTGGGATCTGACCGGCGGCCTGCGCGGTGGCCAGGTGAAGATGAGCACCCATGACCGCTACATCGACGGTGTCAACGGCGACGATTCGGGCGAGCTGTCGTTCTCGTACCTGAACCCGGCGCTGGGCCTGCGCTGGGCGCCGGCGCCCGGCTTGGCGCTGCATGCCAGCGCGGCGCGTGGTTTCGAGTCGCCCACGCTGGGCGAGTTGGCCTATCGCGCGGGCACGGCCGGTGGTTTCAACACCAGCCTGTTGGGCCAGACCAGCCGCCAGATCGAGCTGGGCGGCAAATGGCGCAGCACCACGGTCGAGCTCGATGCAGCGCTGTTCAACGCCGACACCGAGAACGAGATCAGCGTGTTGTCCAACAGCGGCGGTCGTTCGGTGTTCCAGAACGCCGGCCGCACCCGGCGTTATGGCGCCGAGTTGTCGGGCCTGTGGCGGCCCGCCACCGGCCTGCGCCTGCGCGCCGCCGCCAGCTGGCTGCATGCCACCTACCGCGACGCCTTCCTGACCTGCACCGCCACGCCCTGCACCGCCGCCAATGTGCCGGTGGCCGCCGGCAACCGCATCGCCGGCGCACCGTCGGCCAGTGGCTGGGCCGAGGCCGCCTGGCGTCCGGGTGTTGTGCCTGGCGAATGGGCGGTTGAATGGCGCGCCGTGGCCAGCACCATGGCCAACGACATCAACAGCGCCACGGCTGCCGGCTATGCGCTGGCGCACCTGCGCTGGAGCGGCCGCTTGCCGCTGGGGGCCAGCGATTCGGTCGAGCTGCTGGCCCGCATCGACAACCTGTTTGACCGCCACTATGTCGGCAGCGTCATCGTCAATGACGGCAACGGCCGTTACTACGAGCCCGGCGCACCGCGTAGCGCGCTGCTGTCGGCGCGCTGGCAGCACCGCTGGTAAGCCCGCCGGCGCGGCGGCCACGTCGGCCGGCGACGCCCCGCACCGGGTGCTGTCAACGCGCGAGTTCATCGTGCTGCGGGCGCACCGGTTGTTCATGAACTGAGGTGGTGAATAAAGTTTTCCGCCTCATTGGGATCCCTTTTACGGCTGAATCTGCAGCTTGAATTGATCAAAATGTCGAGAAGACCCCGCGTTGAGTATTGCTGCGCGATTCGCCCGGTGCCCGCCGCTGCGCCCGCCTGGCTGCTGGCCGCCGGCGCAGCCCTGGCGCAAACCACGCTGCAACCGGTGGAGGTGGTCGGCACCACCCCGCTGCCCGGCCTCGATGTGCCGAAAGACCGCGTGCCGGCCAACGTGCAGACGGCCACCGGCGCTGAGATCGAGCGCAGCCACGCCACTGATTTGAGCGCCTTCCTGAACCGCCGCATGGGCAGCGTGCATGTCAACGAGGTGCAGAACAACCCGTTTCAGCCAGACGTCAACTTTCGTGGCTTCACCGCGTCACCGCTGCTGGGCACCGCGCAGGGGCTGTCGGTCTACTTCGACGGTGTGCGGCTGAACCAGCCGTTTGGCGACGTGGTCAGCTGGGACCTGGTGCCGAAATCGGCCATCGCCTCGATCACGTTGCTGCCGGGCTCGAACCCGCTGTTTGGCCTGAACACGCTGGGCGGTGCGCTGTCTGTGGTGACCAAGGACGGCCTGAAGAACCCAGGCAGCTCGGTGCAGGTGCAGGCCGGCGCCAACGGCCGGTTGACGGTCGAGTTCGAGAGCGGCGGCGGCCGGGCCGACGGGCTGAACTGGTTCGTCACCGGCAACCGTTTCCATGAAAAAGGCTGGCGCGTGGCATCACCCAGCGACGTGTTGCAGCTGTTTGGCAAGCTGGGCTGGCGGGCAGGCGATACCCGGTTGAGCTTGACAGCCGCGCTGGCCGATACCGATCTCAACGGCAACGGCCTGCAGGAAGCCCGCTTGCTGCAGAAGGACTGGGCCAGCGTCTACAGCAAGCCCGACACCACCCAGAACCGCTCTGCGCTGCTGAACCTGGCGGCCAGCCACACGCTGGGCAGCGGGCTGTCGCTGTCGGGCAACGTCTACTGGCGGCGCATCCGCACCAACACACTCAATGGCGACGTCAACGACAACGCGCTCGACCAATCGGTGTACCAGCCCAACGCGGCCGAGCAGGCAGCGCTCACCGCCGCCGGCTACAACGGCTTCCCCACAGCGGGCGAAAACGCGGCGAACACGCCCTTCCCGATTTGGCGCTGCATCGCCAACGGCTTGCGCAACGATGAACCGGCTGAAAAGTGCAACGGGCTGATCAA
>Ga0105046_10016598_pt1 | contig 11301 bp, 8 predicted proteins | sample MAT03_FD_78385 | JGI IMG/M metagenome (GOLD analysis project Ga0105046, IMG submission 78385) | Freshwater microbial communities from Lake Fryxell liftoff mats and glacier meltwater in Antarctica - MAT-03 (megahit assembly) | ecosystem: Environmental > Aquatic > Freshwater > Ice > Liftoff...
GCTGAACCTGATGCCGTGCGTGTTTCCGGTGCTCTCACTGAAGGTGCTGGGTTTTGCGCGCCACGCCAACGACCGGCGCGGCTTGTTGATGGGCGGCCTGGCCTACACGGCGGGCGTGGTGCTGTCTTTCGTGGCATTGGCCGGGCTGTTGCTGGCACTGCGGGCGGGCGGCGAACAACTGGGCTGGGGCTTCCAGTTGCAATCCCCCGTTGTCGTGGCCGCACTGGCTGCACTGTTCACCTTGATCGGCTTGAACCTGGCCGGCATGTTCGATCTCGGTTCGGTGCTGCCCAGCAGCTGGGCCTCGGCGCAAGCCAAGCACCCGGTTTGGGATTCAGCGTTGACAGGCGTGCTGGCAGTGGCTGTGGCGTCACCCTGCACGGCCCCCTTCATGGGCGCTTCGCTGGGCGCGGCCGTGACACTGCCCACAGCGCAGGCTCTGCTGGTGTTCGGCACCCTGGGTCTGGGTATGGCGCTGCCGTACTTGGCGGCCAGCGCCTGGCCGCAGTTGGCCCGCCTGCTGCCGCGCCCCGGTGTGTGGATGGCGCACTTCAAGACGGTGATGGCCTTCCCCATGTTCGCAACCGTGGTGTGGCTGGTCTGGGTGCTGGGGCAGCAATCGGGCATCGACGGCGCGGCTGCGTTGCTGCTGCTGTTGCTGGCGCTGGCCTTCCTGGCCTGGGCACTGGGATCGCCTGCCTTGGGCACCGTGGCGCGGCGTCGCTTCGGCGCAGCCGCGGTGGTCTTGTTGGCGGCGGCCTTGTTCTGGGCCGCGCCAGCGGTGCGTCAAGAAACGGTGGCTGCCAGCAGCGGCAGCGCAACCCCTGGTGAAGGCCAGCCGGAATGGCAGGTTTGGTCGGCTGAGAAAGTGACCCAGGCGCAGGCAGAAGGCAGACCGGTGTTTGTCGACTTCACCGCAGCCTGGTGCGTGACCTGTCAGTTCAACAAACGCACCACGCTCAGCCGTGACGAAGTGAAGGCCGCTTTCGATGAGCGCAAGGTGCTGTTGCTACGCGCGGATTGGACACGACGGGATGCCGCGATCACGAGCGAGTTGAGCAAACTCGGCCGCAGCGGTGTCCCCGTCTATGCGCTGTATGCGCCGGGCACGGCGACTCCGAAGCTCTTGAGCGAGGTGCTCAGCACCGAAGAGATCCGCAACGCGCTGGCTTCGCTGCCCAAACCGTGAAACCCTGAAACCGTTGAGGGCTCAGGGCAGATGCTGGTACTGAACAGCCAGAGCCTTGAAGCCGGCGCTGTCTAGAACCCGCTGCGATTTGTCAGCCCACTCAGACCCCAACTCCTCGAGCAGGATGGCAGCCACGGCGTCGGCCTGGCGGGCGGCTTCGGCCGCGTCCAGGAACAGCAGGCGCGAGCGTCGCGCCAGCACATCGGCCACGCTGCGCGCCATCTCGTAGCGCGCGGCAAAACGAACCATCGCCACGCTCAGGCCTCCCGACCGAGATTCTTCGTCACGCCAAACCCAGTCGTCGGCACCTGGCAGTGCGCGCAGGGCCGCGGCTTCGCTGCCGTAGAGATGTTCGCCGGGCGGCTCGGACAAGGGCCGCCCGGGCGCGGCACCCACCAAAGGCAGCCGCGCCGTGACACCGGCCGTGCGACGCGGCAGCAGGCCGGCAGTCATGGCGCGATCCAGCACGTCTTCGGCCATCGAGCGGTAAGTAGTCCACTTGCCGCCGGTCACGGTAACGAGGCCCGACGCGGCGACCAACACCGTGTGCTCGCGCGACAAGGCCTTGGTGTCACTGCCCTGCAGATCATGCAGCGGGCGCACCAAGGGCCGCAGCCCCACCCACACCGAGCGCACGTCGCTGCGCTGCGGCGCGCGCGCCAGGTAACGGCCCGCTTCGCCAAGGATGAAGGCCACCTCATCGGCGAAGGCAGTTGGCTCGCGGGGCAGGTCCTGGCGCGGCGTGTCGGTGGTGCCCAGGATGGTCTTGCCCAGCCAAGGCACGGCAAACAACACGCGTCCATCGGCCGTCTTGGGTACCAACAAGGCGTGGGTGCCGGGCAGAAAGGATCGGTCGACGACCAGGTGCACGCCTTGGCTCGGCGCGACCAGCGGCGCAGGCGTCAGGCGCGTCGCATTCGGCGGCGAACTGGCATCAAGCCCGATCACGCCATCGACCCACACCCCAGTGGCATTCACCACGCAGCCCGCGCGAACTTCGACCAACGCGCCGCTTTCAGCGTCCTGCACGGTGGCGCCACAGACCCGCCCTGCTTCGTGCAGAAGGCCGGTAACGGCAGCGTGGTTGAGCATCAGCGCACCTCGCGCCGCCGCGGTGCGGGCCAGCAACAGGGCCAGGCGGGCATCGTCGAACTGACCGTCCCAGTAGCGCACGCCGCCCCACAGGCCCCTGGGTTGCGCGCCGGGCAGCAACTCCAGCGTGCGCCGGCTTCCCAGCCACTCGGTACCGCCCAAGCCCTGACGGCCGGCCAGCGCGTCATAGGCTTTCAGCCCCGCGCCATAGAACCCGCGCTCCCACCACTGATAGCTGGGCATCACAAAGGGCAGCCGCTGTGCGACATGCGGCGCATTCGCGAGCAGGGCACCGCGTTCATGCAAAGCTTCGCGCACCAGCCCGATGTCACCCTGGGCCAGGTAGCGCACACCGCCATGCGCCAGCTTGGTCGAGCGCGACGAGGTGCCTTCGGCGAAATCGTGTGACTCGACCAACGCCACTTTCAGGCCGCGCGCCACCGCATCCAGCGCCACGCCCAGCCCCACCGAACCGCCGCCGATGACAAGCAGGTCCCAGACCTGCGGGTCTTGCAAGCGGTCCAGCAGGTCGGGCCGACGCAAGGGCTGCGTCATGCGCGGGCGAAATTCACAGGCAGCCCCGGCACTTCTACGCGGGTGCTCAGCACACAGCCGGCCAGGGGTTGTGCAGCCAGTTCGGCGGCCGACCGGTTGCTGCGCGCCGTCGTCAGGTACAGCGTGCGCAAATCAAGTCCGCCGAAGCAAGGCATGGTCGGACAACGAACCGGCAACGGGATGTCTTGCAGAACCCGGCCGTCAGGCGCCAGCCGCAGCAGCCGCTGCCCTTCGAACATGGCCACCCAGCAGGCACCCTCGGCATCCATAGCCGCACCATCTGGGCGGCCCCCGTAATCAGCCAGGTCCTGATCGGGCTGCTTCAGCGGGAACTCCGCGAACACCCGCTGGCGCGACAAAGTACCCAGCAGGCCGTCGAAATCCAGCGCAAAGATGCGGTGCGAAAAGGTGTCGCTCCACAGCAGGGTTCGGCCGTCGGGGCTGAAGGCCAGGCCATTGCTGACGGTGATGTCGCCCGCCATGCGCTGAAGGCGACCCTCGGCCCAGCGATTCAGGGTGGCCTTGGCGGCGTTGCGCGGTTCGTAGATGGTGCCCACCCACAGCCGCCCTTGCGGGTCGGCCTTGCCGTCGTTGAAGCGCTCGTGCTGCGGGTTGTAGGGCGGGTCTGCCAGGTGGGTGCGTTTTCCCGTGGCGGGGCTGAAACGAAACAGGCCGTCGCGTTGCGCCAACAGGAGGTCACCAGCGGGCATGGGGGCGCAGCAGCCGGGTTCTTCCGACAGCGCCCACTGCGTGTGGTGCGCGCTTTCGGGGTGCCAGCGGTGCAGCGCCTTGCCTGGGATGTCGCACCAGTACAGCGCCGATTCATCGGGATGCCAGAACGGCGATTCGCCCAACTGCGAGGGCGGCACCGGAAGAGCAGTCCAGTCGAGCACCATCAAGCAACCGCCGCGATGTCGAGCTTCATCCAAGCCTCGAAGCGGGCACCGGGAGCCAGGGCGCGCACGCCGTGCGCAGCAGGGTCGGCCATCTGCACGGCATTGCTGATGTGGCTGACCGGCTCGACACAGAAGTAGGGCTTGTTCTGCGGGGTGAAGATCACGAGGTAAGGCAGCGAGGAACTCAAGCTCACGATCACCGCCTCGTCGCGGATCTGGGCGTGGCCAGGCCAGCCTTCGAACACGTTGTCCACATCCAAGGCGCAAACGTCTGCATCGAAGGGCGCTTGGGGCAAAAGATGCGCTGGCAGGCCCGCTGCGTCACTGTCCCAGCGGCCGCTGAGCCCGACCTGCAAATGGCTGCCCGCACGCTTGTGAAAGTACGGGTGCCAGCCCAGGCCCGCCGGCTGCACCCGCGTATCGATGTTGGAGATGTCCATGTGCAGCGTCAAGGAACGCGCCGTCAGGTCGATGCGCTGCCGGGATTCAAAGGCGAAGGGCCAGTGGGCGTCGGCCTCGTGGCGGTAGAGCAGTTCGACCGATGTGTCACTCGACGCGACCACGGCCCAGGGCCGCTGCCAGGCCACGCCGTGCAGGGAATGCGGGTTGCCGTCGAAGTTCCGCGTGGTGGTGTGGGACTGGCCCATCCACTCGAAACGCTGAAAGCCGATGCGGTTTGAATAGGGAACCATAGGGAAACTGCCAGACAGCCGAGAGGTTTCCAGCGCGGCCGCCGCGGTGCTGCGCAGCACCGGCAAATCGCCCAGCCACAACCCTGCGATGCTGCCGCCCAGGTCGGGCCGCAAGGCCAAGCGCAGCGCGCCAACACGCAATTGAAGAAGATTTGTAGTCATGCCGTCGATGATGCCGCAAGGCATTTGCTTGCCGCCCAGACAGGCGGCAAGCAGCGGGGCAACTACCAGCGCGTGCCCAATGAATCGAGCTCCGCCTTCAGGTAATGCGCACCCGGGATCGGGTTGAAGTAGTACGGCGGAATTTCCTCAAAACCCAGCGATGCGTACATCTCGCGCGCGGCTTCCATGGCGTCGAGGGTGTCGAGCAGCATCGTGCTGTAGCCGGCCTGGAGGGCACGGTCCATGAGTTCCTGCGCCAATTGGCGACCCAAGCCGAAGCGGCGAAACGCGCGCCGAACGAACAGGCGCTTCATCTCGCAGGCGTTGGGATAGTCAGCGTCGGGCAGCGGACGCAAGGCCACGCAACCCGCTGGCTCGCCATCCACCAGGGCCAGCAGCAGCACACCGGCCGTCCCGCCGTACTCGCCCGGCAGTTCAGCCAATTCGCGATCGAAATCCTGGAAGCACAGATCCACGCTCAGGGCCGCTGCATATTCAGAAAACAGGGTGCGCACCTGAGCCAAGCCGCCCTCATCGGCAAGGCCTACCGACATGAGCTGGAAACCGGGCTCGTCGCTCATCGACGTCGAACGGGCAATGAACGATTCACGGGCCCAGCCGCGACACCCACACCGCCAGCCCGGCGCAAGCACCACCGACCAGCAGCGCCAGGAAGCGGGTGGCCAGCGAATCGGCACTGGGCGGCGCACCGGCCAGCGCCGACGTTGCGGGCTTGTCCCCGGTGATCATCGGTCGCACCAGGTTCGTGTGCTTGCGCAGCAGGTAGAAGGCAATGGCCGAAACGTGCAGCACGATCAGACCGATCAGGATCCACTTGCCGTAATCACGGTGCCAACTGGTGGCCTGAGCAGAACGCTCGCCCGTGACGAAGGCGTAAAGCGGGCCCTGGAGGGCGATGTCGTCATTGGCAACCAGCCCCGTGCCCACCTGCACCGCCAGGAAGCCCAATACGGCAAACACCGAGAAGCTGCCCAGAGGGTTGTGACCGACCTCGAAGTGGTCGCCGGGCCGGATGTCGCCGCGCAGGTACCGCAGGATCGTTCGCGGCGCGTAGATGAAGCTGGTGAAACGCGACCAGCGTCCGCCCACCAAACCCCAGACGATGCGAAAAGCCAACAAAGCCAGCACCGCCAGACCGCAGCGCATGTGCCAGATCATGGCGTTCCCCCCAATCAACGCAGTGGCCAGCGCGCCGAACACCGCGGCAGCCAGCAACCAATGGAAAACGCGGGTGGGAAGGTCCCATACGCGGAGGGAAGGCACGGCAGGTGGAGGGGTCATCCGCCCAATCTTTGCAGCCAAATTGCCGCAGCGCAACCCTGATGCTTCACGAAATCGTCGAATGTGCAGCCTGCGGGAGCGCGAGACATAAGAAAGACGGTGGTGAGAAGCGGTACGGCGAGGCAACGCCAAAGGGCCTGGATGCGTAAACTGCGCCCGGCACCAGAGGCCTCGGCTTGCGGTGCCGCCACCGATTCAACCCAGGAGATTGTCCCGATGAACAGCTTGATCGCCGCCGCCACCGCCGCAGCCGCGCTGTTGGCTTCAATGCCCGCAGCAGCGCAGTTCCAAAAGCCTGAAGACGCCGTGAAGTACCGCAAGGCAGCCTTCACCGTGATGGGCACCCACTTCGGCCGTATCGGTGCGATGGTCCAGGGTAGGGTGCCGTTCGATGGTGCCGTCGCATCCACCAACGCCGAAATCGTGCGCGAACTGTCCGTGTTGCCCTACGCCGGATTCGTCGACGGCACCTCGGGCACCGAGAAGGGCATGCCCAAAGCCAACGTCTGGACCGAACGCGCCAAGTTCGACGCAGCCGGCAAGAAGATGCAAGACGAAGTGGTCAAGCTGGCCGCTGCCGCCAAAACCAACAACCTGGACAACCTGAAGACAGCCTTCGGTGCGGCCGCCGCCACCTGCAAGAGCTGCCACGACGACTTCCGCAATCCCTGAAGCTGGAGGGGTCGGTCGCCAAGAGGTGATCAAGACTCTGCATCTGAAGCGCCTGCACGCATGCCGACCCCTGACGCGCACCTCTCGGTGCTGGTTGTTGACGACCACGAAATCGTTCGTCTGGGTGTTCGCCACCTGCTGGCCGAGCGCGCCGTGGTGGTCGATGTCAGCTCGTTGTCGCAAGCCCGCGAACAGCTCGCTTCACTTCCATTTGATCTGCTCATGCTGGATCTGGGTTTGGGCGATGCATTCAGCCTGACCGCCCTGCCGCAACTGCGGCTGGCGCATCCCGCACTGAAGATCATTGTGATGAGCTCGATGGATGAGGCCCTTTACGCTGAGCGTGCGCTGCGGGCGGGTGCCGATGGCTATGTCATGAAGTCGGCACTGGGCAGCCAGCTGCTGCAGGCCGTCGACACGGTGATGGCAGGTCAAGTGCACTTGAGCGCGCAGATGGCCAGCCAGCTGCTGCGCCGTGCCACCGGCCAGGCGCAAGCGACTTCGAGCGACCGTCCCGCGCTGTCCAGCCGCGAGATCGAGGTGCTGCGCCTGGTGGGTGCAGGGAAAAGCACGCGAGAGATCGCCGACTCACTCAACCGCAGCGTGAAGACCATCGAAACCCATAAACAAGCCCTGAAGACCAAGCTGGGGGCCGACGGCCCGGCGCAATTGGTGCGTCTGGCCGTGGCCTGGTGCGGACATGACACGTGACAAGAGCCGCGGCGTGAAATGGCGCGCCGCGCTGGCTGTCGTCGGCCTGTCGTTGGTGGCAGGCTCGGCGACTGCGGCCAGTTCGTTGGAGCAAGCCAGCGAACCAGCGTTTTCCTACACCACCGTGCGCGGCGACACTGTGATCGGGCTGAGCCGCCGGCTGCTGGCGGACGGCAGTCGCTGGCGGGAAGTGGCCCTGGCCAACGGCTTGCGCAACCCCAACCGCATCGCAACCGGTACGGCGCTGCTGATTCCGTTGCGGCTGATGCGCAGCACGCCGGCCTCGGCCACGGTGCTGAGCGTGATCGGCAAGGCTGAGAGCCGGTCGGCGGACAGCTCGGCGGGCACCGCGCTGCAAGCCGGGCAGGCCTTGCCCGAAGGCGCACCGCTGACCACCGGCGAAGATGGCCACGTCACCATCCGGTTGGTGGACGGCACGCTTTTGCGCCTGCGGCCCGACAGCCGCCTGCAGCTGCGTGAAGCGCGCGAACTGCGCGATGCGGGTGCCGTGCGTTCCGGCGTGCGTTTGAACCAGGGCCGCGTCGAGATCGAAGCCGCACCGGCCAAGCCGGGACGCGCCGGATTCAACATCGACACCCCCCATGGCGTGCTGGGTGTACGCGGCACCGAGTTCCGCGTGGCGGTGGACGAACAACGCAACTCCACCCGCGGCGAAGTGCTGGGCGGCGTGGTGGGGTTCAGCAGCACAAACGGCATGCAAGCCGGCACACAGACCGCACAGGCACCGGCTGTCGCAGCGGTAGCCGTGTCTGGCGGTTTCGGCAGCCTGATCGCGCCAACCGGCGTCAGCGCACCGGTGCGCCTGCTGCCGGCACCGAGCACGGCTTCTCTGCCCAGCCTGCAAGAACGCTTGCTGATGCGCTTTGCGCTGCCCGCCATCGACGGTGCGGCCACCTATCGGGGGCAAGTTTCACGCAACGAGCGGTTCGACCTGGTGGTGGCCGACCTGACCTCACCCACGCCCGAGTTGCGTTTTGCCGATCTGCCCGACGGCGAGTACGTGCTGAGGGTGCGGGCCGTCGACGCGCAAGGCCTGGAAGGGCGCGACGCCGACCACCGGTTCCGACTGAAGGCGCGGCCCGAGGCACCTCTGCCTTCGACCCCGCAGCCGCGTGCCGTCAGCTTCGGCAGCCGCGCCGACTTCGCCTGGACGGCCAACGCACAAGCCCAGCGCTACCGGCTGCAGGTGGCGGCGGTGCCCGACTTCCAGGCCGTGTTGCGCGATCTGGCCGAGTTGCGTGAACTGACCGCTCAGTTGGAAGGCCTGCAACCGGGTGTGTATCACTGGCGTCTGGCCAGCATCCTCGCGGACGGCGATCAGGGGCCTTGGGGTGATCAACGCTCGTTCGAGTTGCGCCCTCTGCCGCCCGCTCCGAAGGCCCCCAGCGTGGGTGACCAGGGGGTCACCTTTGCCTGGGACGCGCTGCCAGGCCAGACTTTCGAGTTCCAGCTTGCGCGCGACCTGGCGTTCCAGAAGATCGTGTTGCAGCGACAGTTGCAGCAGCCCGGCATCGAACTGCAGGCGCCCGGCACGGGCCGGTTCTACGTGCGGCTGCGCGCCACCGACCGGGATGGTTTTGTCGGTCCCTTCACCACGCCGCAGTATTTCGACGTGCCCAACTGTCTGCGTGACGGCAGCGGCCGTTGCGTACGGGTCGGCGAGCAGACACTGAACCTCCAGGGCCCGTGAGCAAGGGCCGCTCGCGGCGCGGCGTGCCCTGGCGGCGCTGGAGGCGTTGGCGCGACGACGCCTTGATTGCGCTGGCGCTGGCCGCGCTGGCTGCCGCAATCGCAGCCGGCGGCTGGGCTTTCCGGCTGGATCGGGTGGTCTACGACCTGGGCTTGACCTTGTGGAGCCGGCCGGCACCGGCCGACATCGTGATCGTCGCCATCGACGACGCCAGCGTGCAGGCCATCGGACGCTGGCCCTGGAGTCGGGCCGTGCACGCCACGCTGCTGCACAAGCTGGCCGAGGCCCGACCGCGCGCAGTGGCGCTGGATCTGGTGCTGAGCGAACCCGACCCGCAGCCCGAGTTGGACGCCCTTTTGGCGCGGGCGATGCAGGCCGCCGGCCCGGTGGTGCTGCCCATGGCCTGGCAAGACATGGGGGGCGGCGCACTGGCCGCGCTGGAGCCCACACCGGTGCTGCGCGCCGCTGCGCGCCTGGGCGCGGCCAACCCCGGCGTGGACGGCGACGGCGTGCTGCGCGAGTCTTTCATGCACATCGGCTTGAACACGGCCACCGGCAGGCCGTACCCGGGCTTCGCACTGGCGCTGCTGGAAGCCGGCGGCGAAAGTCCACACCCCCGCACGCAGGCTCTGGCCGAGACACCGAACACGACTCACGACGAACCGCAGGCAGGCGCTTCATTACCCCGCAGCGGCACCCGAGAGGGCCGCTTTTCGATCCGCTATGTCGGCCCGCCAGGCACGGTGCAACGCGTCAGCTACGCCGAGGTCTTGGCCGGCACCGTCGCACCGGAACGACTGGCCGGGCGCTATGTGATCGTGGGCATGACGGCACAAGGCTTGGGCGACACCCTGGCAACCCCTGTGAACGGGCGCTTTCTGGCCATGCCGGGCGCGGAAGTGCACGCCAACACCCTGCACACGTTGCGCAGTGGCGACGCCATCGCCACCGTCGTCGAAACGCAGGTTGCGCTGCTGTCAGCGCTGGCCGTGGCGCTGCTGGTGGCGGCATTCAGCCGCTTCGGCCCCCGGGTGGCCTTGCCATTGGCCGTGGCCTCGGCACCCCTGGCCGTCGCAGCCAGCCTGCTGATATTGCGCGGCGGCATTTGGTTCAGTCCGGTGGCTTTCGCACTGGCCGCGTTGCTGGCCTACCCGCTGTGGAGTTGGCGCCGCCTGGAGCGTGCCGTGGGCCAACTGGACCAGGAGATCGCTCAGCTGCTGCAGACGCAGACGTACACGTCGGCGCCGACACGGACGCAGTGGACCCCGGTGCAGTCGCGGCGCACCGACGGCGACCTGCTCGAATCACGCTTGCACGCCTTGCGCCGCGCGGGCAGCCTGGTGCGCGAGGCGAGCCGCTTTCTCGACGACGCCCTGGCCGCGCTGCCCACGGCCATGCTGGTCGCCGATGCGCAGGCCCGGGTGCTGCTGGCCAACCCACGCGCGGCTGCGCTGTTTGAAGTGGAAGCCCCGGCCGAGCTGCTGGGCCTGGACCTGATCCGCCTGTTGGGCGAGTTCACGCCGGTGGGCGAGCCGCTGGACTGGGCCGCCGTGCTGGCCCGGCTACATGCAGGCGAAGCCGGATGGGCCGCGGAAGTGACGCTGGGCGATGAACAGTCGCCGCGCGGCACCTTCGTCGTGAACGTGGCGCGGGTGGATTGGCAAGACCCGCAGCTGCAAGCGCAGCTGCGCTGGGTGGTGACGGTGGCCGACGTGGAACCCGTGAAACAAGCCCAGCGCGACCGCGAAGAGGTGCTGGCTTTCGTTTCGCATGACTTGCGGTCGCCGGCCAGCAACTTGCTGATGCTGGCCGATCTGCACTTGCAGGGCCGCTTGAACACCCCGCTGCCTGAGCTGTTGCAGGAAGTGAAGCGCCTGGCCGGCCGCTCGCTGGCGATGTCCGAAGGCATGGTGCGTGCAGCCCAGGTGCAGACGCAAAAGTTGCAGCGCGAAGACATGGTGCTGGCCGACCTGGTGGACGGAACGCGCGCCGACGTGCGCAGCCAGGCCCTGGCGGCCGGGGTGGAGTTGCACGTCGAGATGGACACTCCAACTGCCCGCGTGACGGTCGACCGGCTGCTGATGACGCGTGCCATCGGCAACCTGCTGGGCAACGCCTTGCGCCACGCGCCACGTGGCAGCCGCGTCCACTTCAGCGCCCAACTTGCGCAGGGAAGGCTGCGACTGGGCGTGCGCGACCACGGCCCTGGACTCAGCCCGCAGCAGCTGGAACAGCTTGCCCGGGGCGACGAAGGCGCAGCGGTGCGCGACGCGGGTGGCGTCGGTCTGGGCCTGCTGTTCGTGCAGCGGGTGGCCAGAA
>Ga0105046_10016599_pt1 | contig 11301 bp, 11 predicted proteins | sample MAT03_FD_78385 | JGI IMG/M metagenome (GOLD analysis project Ga0105046, IMG submission 78385) | Freshwater microbial communities from Lake Fryxell liftoff mats and glacier meltwater in Antarctica - MAT-03 (megahit assembly) | ecosystem: Environmental > Aquatic > Freshwater > Ice > Liftoff...
ACAGGCGCATGTGTGCGGGGCCTCGATGGGCGGCATGATTGCGCAGCACCTGGCGGTGCGCCACCCGACCCGGGTCAAGAGCCTGACGCTCATCATGACCACCACCGGTGCGCGCCACCTGCCCCAACCCTCCTTGCGCGTGCGCGGCGCGCTGTTGTCCCGGCCTGCCGGCAAAAGCCCCGAGGCCGTGGTGGCGCACCTGAAGCGCCTGTTCTCGATCATCGGCAGCCCTGCCTACCCGCCCGACCCGGCGCGCCTGCAAGAGCGCCTGCAGGCCAGCGTGGCGCGTGCCTGGCGCCCGGCAGGCACGGCACGCCAACTGGCGGCCGTGGTGGCCGATGGCGACCGCTCGGTGCTGGTGCAGAACCTGCGTGTGCCCACACGCGTGATCCACGGCGAAAGCGACCCTTTGGTGCCGGTGATGGCGGGGCGTGAACTGGCGCGCCTGATCCCGGGCGCCCAGGCCGACTTCATACCCGGCATGGGCCACGACCTCCCGGCGCAACTGCTGCCCCGTATCGCGCAGGGCATTGCCGACAACGCCAGGCGCTGAGCCTGGCGACTTGGTGACCCGGTGGCCCGGCGCGGTGGCGCCGGGGAGTTCAGTCAGTTCTTGACGACCTCGGTGATTTCGATGACCAGGTCACGGGCGTTGTTCAGCACCGCTGCCGATTGCCCGCTGATGTCGCCGGCGGCCGACATCGCCTGGCCCGTCTTGCTGATGCGTGCCACCACCACCACGCGCTCGAAGAGCGACAAGCGCGCCGTGGGTGCCATCGCCATGCTGTCGTCCAGGCTGAACTGCAGCGGCAGGTCCTTCACGCGATGCCTCGACACCGCCAGCGGCATGCGCGAGCCCTCGGCCGGCCGCGCCAGCACAAATACCGTGTCTTCAGGCGACACCTGGGAGGCCAGTGCCGGCGCCAGACGCACGGTGCCGGTGATGCGGGCGCTGGAGGAAGTGGCCGCCGGGGCGGCCGTCGAAGCAACAGTCGCATCCACCGGTGCAGCGCTCGAAGCCAAGGGCGCAGGAGCCGCGGCCACGGCCAAGGCAGGTGGCAACCCTCCGAGCTTGCGCGCTTCGTCGATACCGCTTTGCAGCTGCGTCAGGAACTCGCTGCCGGGCGGCGAAAGCCGGGCCAGCAGTTCCCAGTGGCGCACTGCGGCACTGAAATCCTTGCGGTCGAATGCAGCCGATCCGGCCAGCGCCAACGCCTTCGGATGGTTGGGGTCCAGCTTGAGCGCACGATCAATGATCTGCGTGGGTTCGCCCGCCAAGGTGCGGTTGTTCTGAAACGCCATCAGGTCGGCGTAGTCGGCCAGCAACTGCGGGTCATCGCCCTTGAGCGCCACGGCCTTCGCGTAGGCCTGCATTGCGTCGGCCGGGCGCGAAAGGCGGGCGTAGGAGCGCGCCAGCATGGCCCAGCCGTCGGGGTTGTCGGGTTGCTCCTTCAGCTTCTGAGCCAGCCGCTCGACCACGGTCGCAAACTCCTCGGCACTGGCGGGAGCGCTGCCCCCTTCTGACGCCGCCACCACTGCACCGGGCGCGCCCGCGCTGGGCAGGCCGGGGGATCCGGTGATGGCGTAGCCACCGCCTGCCAGCGCCACCACGGCCGCGCCGAGCAGCGCCACCAGGCGGGTCGACGGACGGGGTGTCAGTGTGGGTGTCAGTGCGGGTGTCAGTGCGGGCGCCGTGGTCGCAGCGGGGTCTGCCAGCACCGCGTCGAGCAGCCGACGTTCCAGTTTCGCCTGCAGCGGCGCGTGCGCCGCAGCGCTGATGTCGCCGCGGGTCAGGCGCTCGTTCAAGTGCTGCAGCTGCTGCCGCAATGCGGCCACGGATTCGGTCATGGGTGCGATGTCGGTTGGGCGGCGCGTGGTGTTTCCTGCGCGCTGGATGGGGTGGCCGCTGCGGATGGGTTCGGCTCGGCTTCGTCGGGCTCGAACTGGTCGGCACCCAGCTGGTTGCGCCGGCGCAATATCAGCCAAAGGCTGATGCCGCCCACCAGCAGCAGCGTCGGCGGCCCGAACCACAGCAGCACGGTGTTGCTGTTGACGGGCGGGCGGTACAGGACAAAGTCGCCGTAGCGTTGCGTCATGTAGGCCCTGATCTCTTTTTCGCTCTTGCCTTGGCGCAGCATCTCACGCACCTGGTTGCGCAAGTCCACCGCCAGGCCGGCGTCGGAATCGGCGATGGTCTGGTTCTGGCAGACCAGGCAGCGCAGTTCAGCGGCAATCGCGAGGGTTCGCTTTTCCAGCGCCGGGTCTTCGGCGGCGGCGGGCGCCTCCTTGGCCTGCACGGCCACGGCAGCGCAGAGCAACAGGGCACCCATGGCGCTGCGCAGCAAGCGTTGCAGGCCGGGGTGGGTGGATCCAGAGCGAGAGTGAAATGGGTGATCAGGCATTGAGCTGCTTCAGCAAGGGCTCGATGCGTTCACGCAGCACGTGGGGCGTCAAAGGCCCGATGTGCTTGAAACGGATGACACCCTGTTTGTCGATGACGAAGGTCTCGGGCACACCATAGACGCCATAGTCGATGCCCACCAGGCCCTTGGTGTCTTGCACCGTGGTGGCGTAAGGGTTGCCATGGCGGGCCAGCCAGGACTGGGCTTCCTTGCGGCCGTCCTTGTAGTTCAGGCCCACCAGCGGCGTGGGGTTGCGGCGCGCAAAGTCCACCCACAGCGGGTGCTCTTCCAGGCAGGGCGTGCACCACGAAGCCCACACATTGAGCACCCACACCTTGCCCGCCATGTCCTGCTGCGCCAGCGAGGCTTCGGGGTTGTCCAGGCGGGGCAGCGCAAAGGCCGGCGCCGGCTTGCCGATCAGCGGCGAAGGCACCTCGCGCGGCTTCAGGTTCAGTCCCACACCCAGAAACCCGAGCAGCACCACGAAAAGCGCCAGCGGCGTGATGAACCGCCAGCGCTTCATGCGGCAGCCGTCCCCGCGTCGCCCGAGAGTTGCGACTGACGCACGGTGCGGTACCGGCGGTCACTGGCGGCCAGCGCGCCGCCCAGCGCCATCAGCACACAGCCACCCCAGATCCAGGTCACGAAGGGCTTGTAGTAAATGCGCACGACCCAGGCCGTGCCGCCGGTGGACTGGCCCAGCGACACGTATTGATCGCCGAGCAGTGTGGAGCGGATGGCGGCCTCGGTCATCGGGTTCTGCTGCACGCGGTACATGCGCTTCTCGGGCTTCAGCTGCGCCACCTCGCGGCCGTTGCGACTGACCACCACCAACCCCTGGGCGGCTTCGTAGTTGGGCCCCTCGACCTGTCGCACGCCCTGGAACGTGAACGTGAAGCCGCCGGCCTCGGTGGTTTCGCCGATGTCCATCTTGACGTCGCGCTCGACCTCGAAACTCTTCACCATCGTGACGCCGAAGATGAACACCGCGATGCCCAGGTGGGCCAGCGTCATGCCCAGCATGGCACGCGGCAATTGGCGCACGCGGTGCATCAGCGGCAGCTTCAGGCCGCCGGCCGGGCGCAGGCGCTCCCACAGGTCGGTAACCACGGCCGACACGATCCAGAACGTCATCAGCAGGCCCAGCGTGGCCATCCAGGTGAAGTCGCCCTGCAACCACTCCGTCAGCAGCGTGGCCACGACAGCGGCGGCGGCGGCCCAGCGCAGGCGCCGGGCCAGATCGGGCAGCTCGGCCTTGCGCCAGCGCGCCAGCGGACCCAGGGCCATCAAAAAGATCAGCGGCACCATCAACGGCACGAATACGGCATCGAAGTAGGGCATGCCGACCGAGATCTTGCCCAGGCCCAGCGCGTCCAGGATGAGCGGATACAGCGTGCCCAGCATGACGGCAGCGGTGGCCACCAGCAGCAACACGTTGTTGGCCAAAAGAAAGGTTTCGCGCGAGACCAGTTCAAAGCGGCCGCCGAGCCCGATCTTCGGTGCCCGCCAGGCATACAGCGCCAGCGAAGCGCCGATGACGATGGCCAGAAAAGCGAGGATGAAGAGGCCGCGGCGCGGGTCGGTGGCGAAGGCATGCACCGACGTGAGCACCCCCGAGCGCACGAGGAAGGTGCCCATCAGCGAGAGCGAAAACGCCATGATCGCCAGCAGCACCGTCCATGACTTGAAGGCACCGCGCTTTTCCGTCACCGCCAGCGAATGGATGAGTGCCGTGCCCACGAGCCAGGGCATGAAGGAGGCATTTTCCACCGGGTCCCAGAACCACCAGCCGCCCCAGCCCAGCTCGTAGTAGGCCCACCAGCTGCCCAGTGCGATGCCCAGGGTCAGGAAGATCCACGCCGCGGTGGTCCAGGGGCGGGTCCAGCGCGCCCAGGTGGCGTCCAGGTTGCCACCGATGAGCGCCGCCACCGCAAAGGCGAAAGCCACCGAGAAGCCCACGTAGCCCATGTACAGCATGGGCGGGTGAAAGATCATGCCCGGGTCTTGCAGCAGCGGGTTCAGGTCACGGCCGTCGGCAGGAATGGGTGACAGGCGGTCGAAGGGGTTGGACGTGACGAGCGTGAACAACAGGAAACCCACCGTCAGCCAGCCCATCACGGCCAGGATGCGCGCCAGCACCGGCAGCGGCAGGCGCTGGCTGAAACGCGCCACGGCCAGGGTCCAGCCGCACTGCATCAACAGCCACAGCAGCATGGAGCCTTCGTGACCGCCCCACACGGCGGCGATGCGGAACTGCAGCGGCAATTCGCTGTTGGAATTGGAGGCCACGTACTGCACCGAAAAGTCGTGCTGCACGAAGGCGGCCGCCAGGCACAGGAAGGACACCAACACCAGCACAAACAGCAGCGCACTGGCAGGTCGGCCCACGGCCATCAGGTCGGCGCGGCCGGTTTGCGCGCCCACCATGGGCACCACGCTGAGCACGAGCGAAACGCCCAGCGCCAGCCAGAGCACGAAATGACCAATTTCTGGAATCATTTGCCGCCTTCCTTGGGGGTTGACTGGGGAGCTTGCTGATAAGGCGACTGGGAGGTCGACGGAGAAGTCGACTGTGATGTGGATTGCGCCATCTGGCCGCCGCCGCCAGCCTGCGCTCTCTTCAGCGCTTCAGCGGCCTCGGGCGGCATGTAGTTCTCGTCGTGCTTGGCCAGCACTTCGCGCGCCACGAACACGCCGTCCTGCAGCTGGCCCTGCGCGACCACGCCTTTGCCCTCCATGAACAGGTCGGGCAGGATGCCCTGAAAGCGCACCGGCACCGTCTTGGCGGTGTCGGTGATGACGAACTGGACCAGCGTGCCGTCGACCTTCACGGACCCCGTTTCCACCAGCCCGCCGATGCGAAAGGCACGCGCGCTGGGCGCTTCCTTGGCCGCCACCTGGGTGGGCGAGTAGAAAAACACCATGTTGCTCTGAAAAGCGTTCAGCACCAGAGCCACCCCCACGCCCACGGCGCTGAGCACGCCACCGAGAATGGCCAGTCGTTTGTGACGCGGTTTCATGATTCACCCCCAGATTCGTTATCCGACTGCTGCGCAGCCACCCGCATCGCCTGGCGGTGGCGGGCACGCGCCAACAGCGGCTCGGCCGCCATCAGCAAAGCCGCTGCACCATAGGACATCCAGACGAAGTAGCCATGGCCGCCCATGGCAAAGAAATCGGCGGCGCTGTTCCAGTTCATGCTTTGATTTTCGCCTGCACCAGTTCGGCCACCCAAGTGGTGTGGCTTTCGCGTTCAAGGATGTGCGCCCGCGTGCGCATGAAGACGACCGCAAAGGCGTAGGCCCAGCAGGCCAGCGACATCAGCAGCATGGCCGTCAGCATGGTGCTGGCCATCTTGGGTGCCATGGTCAGGCTCACCGAGGCGCCCTGGTGCAGCGTGTTCCACCACTTCACCGAAAAGTAGATGATGGGCACGTTCACGCTGCCCACCAGCGCCAGCAGCGCGCCGGCCTGGTCGGCGCGCCGCCTGTCGTCGATGGCATTGACCAGCGCGATGTAGCCCAGGTACAGGAAGAGCAGGATCAACTCTGTCGTCAGCCGGGCGTCCCACACCCAATACGTGCCCCAGGTGGGCTTGCCCCAGAAAGCGCCCGTCCACAGCGCAAGAAACGTGAACATCGCCCCGGTGGGTGCAATCGACTGTGCCAGCATCGACGCGGCGCGGGCGTTGAAGGCCCAGCCGATGCCGGCCCAGAAGGCCATCACCAGGTACAGCAGCATCGACATCCAGGCCGCCGGCACATGGATGAAGATGATGCGATAGACCTCGCCTTGCGTCGCATCGGTGGGAGCGACGAAGAACCCCATGTAGAGCCCCACCCCCGCCAGCACCAGCGCAGTCAGCCAGCACAGCGGCACCAGCCAGCCCGCCAGGCGGTACAGCCGGGCTGGCGAGGCGAAGGCAAAGAGGCGCAGGGCAGGGGCTTTCACGGCGGCAGATGCAAAGCTGGCAGAGGTTTCATTCGGTTGAAATGCGGAGCGCCGCTGCGGTGGCGAGCGGCGCGCCCAGCGCGGTAACGATCAACAGGGCGCCCAACAGCGAGAAGTGCCCCGCTGCCGACAGGCCGGCTTCTACCGTACCCACTGCACCTGAGCCGAAGATTAACGCGGGAGTGGCCAACGGCAACACGATCAAGATCAACAACATGCCACCGCTGCGCAAGCCCAGCGTCAGCGCCGCACCCAAACCGCCCAGCAGGCTGAGGATGGGCGTGCCCAGCAGCAGACCGATCAGCAAGGCCCACAAGGCGGGAGCCGAGAGCCCGAACAACAGCCCCACCAGCGGTGTGGCCACGATCAGCGGCAAGCCCGAGAGCAACCAATGCGCGCAGCACTTGGCCACGGCAACCGCCAACGCCGACTGCGGTGCCAGCAGCATCTGCTCCAGCGAGCCGTCGGCATGGTCTTGCGCAAACATCGAATTCACCGACAGCATCGACGCCAACAAGGCGCAGACCCAGACCACGCCAGGCGCAATCTCGCGCAGCGTCTTGGGCTCCGGCCCCACGCCCAGCGGGAACAGGCTCAGCGCGACCAGAAAGAACGCCAGCGGCAGCAGCGCGTCGATGCGCCGCCGCGAAGCCAGGCGCAGGTCGCGCAGCAGCACGCTGGTGAAGACGGCGCTGCCCGCGTCGGCGCTGTCGTCGGTCATCGGGCGGTCATTCCGCAAAGGGAGGTGCGACGGGCGCGGCCACGGGAGCGGCAACAGGCGCAGCAACAGGCGCCGCGGCCGGCTGGGGAGCAAAAGCTTCGAGGTCCAGCGTTTGCGGTGTCGGCGCAGCCAGCGTGAGCGCCTGGTGGCTGGTCAGCAGCACGCAGCCGCCGCGGGCCGCGTGCTCAGCGATCAGCCCGTTCAGTGCCACGATGCCGTCGACGTCCAGCGCGTCGAAAGGCTCGTCCAGCAGCCACAAGGGCGCGCTGCCCGACAACGCCAGCCGCGCCAGCGCAATGCGGCGCCGCTGGCCCTGGCTGAGCGTGCGCACCGGCGCGTGCTGCCGGTTGCCGATGCCCATGCGCCGCAAGGCCTGTTGCAGTGCCTGGGCGCTGGCCTGCAGGCCATGCAGCCGGGCCAGGAAAGCCAGCGACTCGGTGGCGCTGAGGTCGTCTTTCAGCGCGTTGTGATGCGCCACGTAAACCCAGTGGCGGCGCCAGGCCGCGCCGGCCTGCCCGATGGGCCGGCCCTGGATGCGCACCTCGCCCGCGGCCGGGGTCGACAGACCGGCCAGCAGCCGCAGCAGGCTGGTCTTGCCGCGCCCGTTGCGCCCGCGCAACCAGGTCACGCTGCCTTGCTGCAACTGCAGGTTCAGGCCTTCGAACAGACGGCGCTCGCCGCGGTCGCAGGCCAGGCCCACGGCTTGCAACACGGCGCCTGGCATGGGGGCGCCGGGCTCCGGGCTCGCTGCGGAAGGTGCAAGGGACATGTCAGGTGGTCGGCGCGGTGGCGGCGCGGTGGCGGCTTGGTGGCGGTGGTGCGGGCCCACGGGCCCGGAAGTCAGCCGTGCCGGGCCCGGGCCAGCACCGCGGGCGCGAGTTTACGGGCATGGCTGGCGCAGGTTGACCGGCGCAGGTTGACGAGCGCGGGTTGACAGGTACAGGCTGACGAGCGCGGGTTGGCAGGCGCGGGTTGGCAGGGGCGGGCTGAAGCGCGCGGGCTGAACTCGGCGTGCGAGGGCGCCCTGTCGGTCCTTGCGTCATCATCACCAGCATGAACACCACCGACCGCGCCGATCTGCCGACCATCGCCTTCGACAACAGCTACGCGCGTGAGCTGGAGGGTTTGTACATCCGCTGGCAGCCGGCGCCCGCACCGCAGCCCCGCAGGGTGGTGTTCAACACGGCGCTGGCGGCCGAGCTGGGGCTGCAGGGCCTGGACAGCGCCGAAGGGGCCGCGCTGCTGGCCGGCAACCGCCTGCCCGAAGGTGCCGACCCCGTCGCGCAAGCCTATTCGGGCCATCAGTTCGGTGGCTGGTCGCCACGCCTGGGAGACGGCCGCGCGCTGCTGCTGGGCGAGCTGACCGACACCGCAGGGCAGCGTCGCGACATCGCCTTCAAAGGCTCGGGCCGCACGCCTTTTTCGCGCGGCGGCGACGGCAAGGCGGCGCTGGGCCCGATGCTGCGGGAATACCTGATCGGCGAAGCCATGCACGCACTGGGCATTGCCACCACGCGCGCGCTCGCGGTGGTGGCCACCGGCGAGCCGGTGTTGCGCGAGGCCGGGCCACTGCCCGGCGCGGTGCTGACGCGGGTGGCCGCCAGCCACCTGCGCGTGGGCACCTTCCAGTACGCAGCGGCGCAGGACGACCTGCCGCTGCTCAGGCGCCTGCTGGCCTACGCCATCCAGCGCCACGACCCCCATCTGGCAGCGCATGACAACCCGGCACTGGCGCTCTTGATGGCGGTGTCCGAGCGCCAGGCCCGGCTGATCGCGCAGTGGATGGGCGTGGGTTTCATCCACGGCGTGATGAACACTGACAACATGACGATCTCGGGCGAAACCATCGACTACGGCCCCTGCGCTTTCATGGACCGCTACGACCCGGCCACCGTGTTCAGCTCGATCGACCACCACGGGCGCTACGCCTACGCCAACCAGCCGACGATTGCGCGCTGGAACCTGGCGCGGCTGGCCGAGTCGCTGCTGCCGTTGCTGGCCGAAGACCCGCAGCAGGCGGTGGCTGCCGCCACGCAGGTGATCGACAACTTCCCGCTGCGCTACGAAACGCATTGGCTGGCGGTGATGCAGGCCAAGCTGGGGTTGCGGGCCGACGGGCCGGCCGGTGCTGTCACCGATCTGACCACCGATCCGCAACCCGCGGCTGACGCCGCGCTGGCGCGTGATTTCCTGGCCACCATGCAAGGGCAGGGCGTGGATTTCACGCTCGCCTTCCGGCAACTGGCCGATGTGGCCGAAACGGGCGACGCTGCGGGCCTGCGCCAGCTCTACGCCGACAGTGGCGCGCTCGATGCCTGGTTGCCGCGCTGGCAACAGCGTCTGGCGCAGGCCGGCAGCGCGATGGCCTGCGCCGCAGCGATGCGCCGCGTCAACCCCTGGATCATCCCGCGCAACCAGCGCGTGGAAGAGGCATTGTCCGCAGCCTCGCAAGACGGTGATCTGGCGCCTTTCAACCGACTGCTGGCGCTGCTCCAGCAGCCCTTTTCGCAACCCGTCGACGCGGCCCTGCTGCAGGCCTACACGCAGCCTGCGCCGGCGGCGCAAAGCGCCTGCTTCCAGACCTTCTGCGGCACCTGACGCCGCTGCGCCAGCATGCGTGAACTGTTCCTGCTCGAACCCGGCCTGGTCTTTCTGAACCACGGCTCTTACGGTGCCTGCCCGCGCGAGGTGTTCGACACCTTCCAGCGCTGGCAACTGGAGATGGAACGTAACCCGGTGGAGTTTCTCGGCCGCCGCTCGGGCACGCTGCTGGCCCACGCGCGTTCGCAACTGGGGGCCTACCTGGGAGCACGCGCGGAAGACCTGGCGTTCGTCGCCAATGCCACTACGGCCGTCAACACCGTGGCGCAGTCGCTGGCGGCGCTGCTGGCGCCAGGCGACGAGGTGCTCGGCACCGACCATGAATACGGCGCCTGCGACGCCACCTGGCAGCGGGTCTGCGACGCTGCGGGCGCCAGCTACCGTCGCCTGCCGGTGCCCTTGCCGCTGGACGAGGCCGGCTTTGTCGACCTCGTGATGGCCGCCGTGACTCCGCGCACCCGGGTCATCTTCACCAGCCACATCACGTCCACCACGGCGCTGCGGTTTCCGGTCGAACGGTTGTGCGCCGCGGCGCGGCAGCGGGGCCTCATCACCGTGATCGACGGCGCCCACGCGCCGGGCCAGGTGCCGCTGGACCTGGACGCCCTGGGTGCCGACTTCTACACCGGCAACTGCCACAAGTGGATGTGCGCACCCAAGGGCTCGGCTTTCCTGCACGTGCGGCCCGAGTGGCAGAGCCGCCTGCACGCCAGCGTGGTGAGCTGGGGCTACGTGGCTGGTGACGGCGGGCACACGGGCTTCGAGGCCTACACCGGGCGCAGCCTGTTGGAGCGCCGCTTGCAGTGGCAGGGCACGCGTGATCTGGCCGCTTTTCTGACCGTTCCCGCGGCCATCGACTTCCAGCAGCGCCACGCCTGGCCGGCGCTGCGCGAGCGCTGCCATGCCATGGCCTGCGCGACGATGCACCGCGTGCTGGCGCGCAACGGCCTGCAGGCCATCGCCCCGGACAGCGCCTACGGCCAGATGGTGGCCATACCCGTGCGCACCTCGCAGGCAGAAGCGCTGCGCAAGCACCTCTTCGAGCAGCACCGCATCGAAGTGCCGGTCACGCAGCACGGTGAACAGACCTTTGTGCGCGTCAGCGTGCAGGCCTACAACACGCCCGCCGAGCTCGATCTGCTGGTGGACGCGTTGGCGCGGCTGGATATCTGACTTCGAGCTTGCGCGGCGACAGGCCCCGTGTCTCGCGACTCCCGTCAGCGCGGGCCGGCGCCGCGCCAGACCGCCCGCGGCGCTCAGAGGCTGAGAGTTTTTCGAGCGTGCCCGAGCGGCGCGTCAAAAGGCGTCCGATCTAGGCGCAAAGCACAGCCAGAGCTTGGGCTATGGCGCGCATTTGCAACGACGAGCGGGCGTCTTTTGGCGTGATGAGCGGGCATGATTGAAAGACTCTCAAGTAAACAAAATATCGAACGACATCTTCATAACCAGAAGTTGTTTTACTTCGCGAACGCCGGGCGCCGACAGGGGCCTTGGATGCTCATAAGAAACAAAACTTCCAAGTCGTTGATTTGCCGGCATTGCACCCTCACCCCAACCCTCTCCCTGGAAGGGAGAGGGAGCAAAGGCCTGGCCGTGACGCCCTTTTTTCTCCGCGAACGCCGGGCG
>Ga0105046_10016600_pt1 | contig 11300 bp, 11 predicted proteins | sample MAT03_FD_78385 | JGI IMG/M metagenome (GOLD analysis project Ga0105046, IMG submission 78385) | Freshwater microbial communities from Lake Fryxell liftoff mats and glacier meltwater in Antarctica - MAT-03 (megahit assembly) | ecosystem: Environmental > Aquatic > Freshwater > Ice > Liftoff...
CAGCCCGCAAAATTGAGCGGAAGACCCGGGCGTGGCCACCGGATTCGCGCCAGTTTCCCCGAAGCGGAAAGCGTCACGAAAGCGGTCTGCAGGTCGGGATCGCCGAAGGCGATGTTGGTTGTCGCGGGGTCAGGCATCGGCACATGCTCCACCACGGCGCCTTCCGGCGAAAGCACGGTGATGCCGCCCCGACCAAGGGTCGCGACACAGATGTTGCCACCGGCTTCCACGGCCATCGAATCATACAGGTCGAACCCGGGCGCACCATAAAGCAGGGCACTTGGGTTCAGCAGGCCGGGCGGCACGACCACTTCGCCCGGCGCCACCACCTCGAATTGCCAGACCCGCCCAACCATGGTCTCGGCGACGTAAAGCGTTGCGCCATCTGGCGAGAGCGCGATGCCGTTGGCGTGGCTGCGCGGATAGATCCGCTCGGCAATGAAACTGCCGTCCGTTCGCGCATAATAGACCGCGCCGACGTCTTCGGTGCGGGCGTAGCGCTTGCCATTGTCGGTAAACCAGAAGCCGCCATGGGTGTCGAAGACGATGTCGTTGGGGCCTTTCAACGGCTCTCCGTCGCAGTGGGTGTATAGCGTTTCGACCGCGCCCGTCCGGGGATCGACCCGCTGGATGCTGCCGCCGGAATAGCTGGCCGGGGTCAGGCCCGGCAGCAGCATCCCGTCGGCTTCGTGCCACTCGAACCCGCCATTGTTGCACACATAGATTTTGCCGTCCGGCCCCAGGGCGGCGCCATTGGGGCCGCCACCCACTGCAGCAACCACGTCAACCCGGCCGCCCGGGTGGACCCGACTGACCGTGCCGCGCGCGACCTCGACGACGATAACAGTGCCATCGGCCATGGCGATCGGGCCTTCGGGAAACCGCAGGCCGGTTGCAATGATGTCGATGTCTGTCACGTGTCGTGCTCCTGCTCGGATGCCATGGATTGCGAAAGCCTGCGGCGGCGGCACCCTCTGAAAGATAGGTGATGTCCGGATATCGCGCCCATAATGTGCCCAAAAGGGAGCGCATGTGCATGGCGGGATTGCTGGCAGACAAGGTTGTGATGGTGACGGGCGCCGGCAGCGGCATCGGCCGGGCGGCGGCCGAACTGTTCGCGCGCGAAGGCGCCGCCATCATCGCTGTGGCACGGACGCAAGCCACACTCGAGGCCGTGGAGGCAGCAATCACAGGCGCCGGCGGCCAGTGCATGGCCCACCAGGTGGACGTTGCCGAAGGGCGCCAGGTGAAAGCCCTGGTCGAAGCCGCGATCACGCGCTTCGGGCGGTTGGACGGGGCCTTCAACAACGCCGGAATCGATGGCCCGCTGGCCCCGATGGCGGATTACCCCGAAGATGCGTTCGACGAGGTGGTGGCGACTAACCTCAAGGGTGTCTGGAATTGCATGCGGTTCCAGATTCCAGCGATGCTCGCGTCAGGCGGCGGAAGCATCGTGAACAACGCGTCGGCGCTTGCCGAACTGGGGCAGTTCGGCATGTCTGCTTATTGCGCGTCGAAGGCCGGCGTTCTCGGCCTCACGCGGGCGGCCGCGCTGGACTATGGGGCGCGGAATATCCGCATCAACGCATTGTCGCCCGGCGTGGTCGAAACGCCGATGATGCAGACCCAGATGGAAGCTTACCCGCCGCTTCGCGACATGCTGCTGGCGCGGCACCCGATAGGCCGGCTGGGGCTGGTGGACGAAATCGCCGAGGCGGCAGCCTGGATGCTGTCGGACCGGGCAAGATTCTTGCTGGGTGCCAATATCGCCGTCGACGGCGCATACTCAGCCCTCTGAACAATCCCGGGATGAACGCAATGGCCTTGGAATCACTTTTGTCCCCGGTGTCGCTTGGCACGCTGTCGCTCCCCAATCGGGTGGTGATGGCGCCGATGACCCGGCTTCGCGCGCCGGATGGAATAGCAACAGCCACAATGGCGGACTATTATGCGCAGCGTGCCGAGGCCGGGCTGATCATCACCGAGTGCACGATGGTGTCCGACACCAGCGCCGCCTATATCAATGCACCCGGCATCTACGCCGACGGATTCGTGGCGGGCTGGAGCAACGTCACCGATGCCGTGCATGCTGCAGGTGGCCACATCTTCCTCCAGCTTTGGCACGCCGGACGTGTCGCCCACATGTCAATGATGCCAGGCGGACAGCCCCCGCTGGCGCCGAGCGCGATTGCAGGACAAGGCGAACTCCACACCTTCACCGGCAAGCAGCCGATGTCGGTGCCGCGAGCGGTGACGATGGAAGAGATTCGCGGGCTTGCCCGGGCATTCGGCAAGGCGGCCGAGCGGGCGCAACGCGCCGGATTCGACGGTGTCGAGCTGCATGGGGCTTTCGGATACCTGATCGACCAGTTCCTGCGGAATGGCAGCAATCGGCGCGACGACGGCTATGGCGGCAGCCCGGAAAACCGTTGCCGCTTCCTGATGGCGGTGCTGGCAGAAGCGCAGCAGATCTTCGGCAAGAACGTCGGGCTGAAGCTGTCACCCGCAAGCCACGCGCATGGCATGTCGGATTCAGATCCCGAAGGTCTTTATGCCTATCTGCTGACGCAACTGGGGGAAGCCGATCTCGCATATGTTCATGTGATGGAGCCGTTGACGGATGATCGCGCGTTGGGGACAAGCATCACCGATGTCGCCGGTTTTGCCCGCAAGCACTATGCCGGAACGCTGATCGCGAACGGGGGCTTCGCGGCCGATACCGCAGACGCAGCAATCCACGCAGGTATTGCAGACCTTGTTTCCTTTGGCACGCCCTTCATCGCTAACCCTGATCTCGTTCACCGGATGGGCCGCGGGGCGATGCTCGCCGAGCCCGATTTCGGGCTGGTCTATGGCATGCCGGGCAGCGCCCCCGAGCGCGGCTACACGGACTATCCGCCGATGCCCGCATGCCCCTGACCGAGAGCGAGAAGCTGACCTGGCTGTGGGAGCACGCCCGGATAGAGCAGACCATGCTGCGGTTCGGCCGCGCGCTCGATCTGGGCGATTGGCCCAGCTATCGCAGTTGCCTGACCGACCGGATAAGGGTCGATTTCGAGCGCTTGACCGGCTTTCCCGAAATCGAGGTGGATGCCGACGCCTGGGTGCGGTTCGCCGAACTCGCCTTGTCGCCGGTGATGCGCCACCATCAATATACCAATTTCTCCGCCGATATCAGCAGCGACCATGCCGTTGCCACCACCTACATGGTGGCGCGGCATCGCAGGCTGACTGACCGGGGATCCCCGGACAACACGCAATACGGCTGGTACGAGACCGGCTGGCTGAAACTCGGCGGCGAATGGAAGATGTCTCGGTTGTCGCACCAGTTCGTCTGGATAGCCGGAAACGATGCGCTGTTCGATTTCACCGCGCCGGAGCTCGCCGCACAGATGTCGATCGTCTTCTGCGCGGAAAACCTGGTCAGCCGATGATGCCGAGCTGGCGCGCCTTGAACACCGCTTCCGAGCGCCGGTTGACCCCCAGCTTGGCGTAGATCTGCTGCAGGTACCATTTGACGGTGCCGAGCGTCAGCCCTGTCTGGTCCGCAATCTGGCTGTTCATCAGCCCTGTTGCGATCAGCAGGAGCAGCTCTGATTCCCGGTCGTTCAAGGCGTCATAGCGTCCGCCCAGATCTTCGATGCTTGTTGCTGGCCGATTGGCCCGGGCAGTGGCGCTTCCCATTGCGGCGAGGATCCTTGCATGGTGGTCGATGAGCTCGGCGTCGATCCCGCTCAGCGAGAGCTGCATCGATTCGATCTGGGACCTGACGGCCGCATTGGCATCGACGAACGACCTGATGGCGCCGCCCTTCGCGCCGGACTGGAGGGCGATGCGAAGCGTCCGGTGGGCTGCCTTCGCGTCCCCCATCACAATCTGCACATGGGCAAGCAGCAGGGCAAAGCGCACCGCAAGCCGGAGGAAACCATGGTCGGTCAGGTGCCGCAGCCACTTCGACAGCAGGGTGTCTGCGCCATTCAGCCTGTTGTCGACGAGTGCCACATGGGCTGCCGCAAACGCCCGAGCCGCAGCACTGGTGGTCATGCCGCGCGCCGGCAGGAACCGCTCGGTGTTGTTCAAAAGATTGTTGAGAGTGCCGATACGGCGCAATTCCGGGGCCTCGCCCGCGGCCGCCAGGACGCTCATACGGCTGGCCATCAGGCAGGCCTGCAGACGCGGGAAGTCCCGCGAGATGGCGATCTCCTCGCCTTCGTCGAGCACCCTGAGCGCCGCTGGCAACGAAACGATGGCGGCAAGGCGAACCTTGGTCTGGTAGCCAGCCACCAGCTGGTCAACCAGGCCGGTCTGTGCGGCAAGGGGCAGAAATTCCTCGACGAGTGATGACGCCCCGTGGAGATCGTCGGTCTCGTAAAGGATTTCGGACAAGTGAAGGGCGGGCATTGCCGTCGTCGGGTTGGTGCGGCCCACGACGTCGATTGCAGTGGCGAAAGCGCCTTCATAGATTGCGCGCGCGCGCGCCAATTGGCCGAGCTGGGTATAGCTGGCGCCGACTATGCAGTCATGCCAGATCGAGCCCCAGCGGTTGCCTAGGCTGAGGAAGGTTTCACGCGCTTGGCCGGAAGCGGCAATCGACCGGCAATCATACTGCTCTCGCTGGGCGTAAAGGAGCGATGTCTGCGAAACGGCGTCGTCGAAGGCCGTGTAGGCACCCGGCATCGCCAGCCACTGGCGGGCCAGGGCCTCGGCCTCCACCATCTCGTCTCTCAGGATGGCGAACTGCATCTCGCAATAGACCTGCTTGCGCATGATCTGTTCAAGATCCAGCCCCTCGCTCTGCCACCGGGCGGCTCGGGCGCCATTCGTCAGGTTCGCGCGCACATCGCGCAACATGCGCTTCGCGTCGCGGAATTGCCACGACAGCGTCAGCGCATAAACCTGCTCAAGCTGCAGGCCGGGATGGTCGTCTACCAGTTCGTGCGGCAGGGTGCCGCCATATCGCACCACGGTTGCCCCCCGGCCGGATTGCACCAGCACATGGGCCACCCGGTCCAGAAGCCCCACTGCGACCGCCGGGTTGCCGGTGGCAAAGGCATGGCGCACTGCCCGGACCGGGAATCCCTTCCCGGCAAACCATTCAGCCGCGCGCTGGTGCAGCTCGGCTTCACGCCCGGGCTGGCGTCGGCTCATGATTGTTGTCGCTGCATCGGCGAATAGCTGGTGAAACCGGAACCATCCGGGTTGGCCGACCCGGCTGATGAAAAGCTGCTGCGCTTCAAGGTCGTCGATCATGGCCGCGCTGTCGCGCCGGTCTAGCACGCTGTCGCAAAGTTCGGCCGAAAACTCGCGGATTGTGGCGACCTCCAGCACGAACTGCGACACAGCGTCCGGCAGCCGGCCCAGCACTTCATCCTGCAGGAACTGTTCGACGCCGAAGCTGGATGCCGAGGTCATCTGCGGGAGGTCGGAGGTTGTCTCATGCCGAAGCGACATCGCGGCAAGCTTGAGCCCAACCACCCAGCCCTCGGTGTGCTGGAGGATATGGTCCAGAAGCTCGGAAGCCGGCAGTCCGGGCGCAGTCTTTGCCAGCAACTGCTGGGCCTCGTCGCGATCGAACCGGAAGTCGCGCGCGGCGAACTCCGCAAGTTCGCCCAGCGCCCGCAGTTTCGCCAACCGGATCTGCGGCTGGCTTCTGGCGCTGATGACGAGGTGCAGGAACCGACTGCCCGAATTCGCCAGCAGCGAAATTAGGTCGAGCACGCCCCGCTCGGAAATCTCGTGGACGTCGTCCAGAATGAGGATCACGGGCTGCTGCAGCGCTTCGACGGCATTGACGATTGCGGCCGCTGTCGTCCGAAGGTCAACATCGAGGCGGAAATCGACAATTGCGAGGGATCCCCCGCGCAGCTCCGGGATGTTGCGATCGATCGTCGAGATCAGGTGGCTTGAAAACAGGAAAGGATCATTGTCGCTGCCGTCGACGGTCAGCCACGCCGCTCTCACGGCTCGCTCGCGAAGCGACTGGTACCATTCGCCAAGGGCAGTGGATTTGCCATATCCCGCCGGCGCCACGACGACGGAGATGGCCACGTCGAGCATGGTGTCCAGCCTGGCAAGCAAGCCCGCGCGCGAGACGATATCATCGGGTCGCAGCCTTGGCGGCGCAATCCGCGTTGCGAGAAGCGCACTCGTCGAAATGGGCAGACCGGAATTGTCTGCCTGTTTCGGCCGGGCGGGCGCAATCCTAGGCGAATTGCCCAAGATCAAGCCCTCCAACCCCCACCCGGATCACCGGATCGGTCATGCTGCGGTCCAGCATTGCGGCCTCCACCAAGGCATCGCCACGCCGAACCAGCAGCACAAGGCCGAGCTTCACCGCAAGCGCCTCGCACCACGGCGCCGAAGCGACGTCACCTGCATCATCGAGAATGTCGCACCAGGCGATCGCAAGCGCATTGCCATGTGCGGATGCTGCATGGAATGCCAGTTCCTGAAGCTCGGACTCCGGGCCGATCCGGGTTGCAACGATGGACGGCATGATGTGGCCCGGAGACACCAGTTCAACAGCTGTTGTGGAGTGCGCCGCCAGCGTCCGCAGGGTAAGGGCGCGCTCCGATGCAGAAATGCCGGTCTCGGCGCACGCAACCGCCTCGACGCTGACAAGGTAGCGGACCCGGCTGTCGCTCCGCGCCTGTGCCAGTGGCATCAGCCCGAGCGTGAATGCACGCTCCGCCGTCATCGCGGCGGCCACCAGGCCCCGTCCGCTGCGGGCCATTTCGTTCACGTCCTGCGCGCTGACGCCTTCCGCGGGCACGAAGAATATTCCGCGGCCACGTCCGGCCAAGGCGTTGCGATCAACGCAGACAGCCAGACGCACGGACGGAAGGTCCTCGGCGATTTCGCGCATCTTTTCTCCCCAAGCTGGCCTTCCGAAGGCGGCAGCCCTGTTTTCCCCTTGAGCATAAGCCACAAACGGCCAGCTTGCCATACTCAAGCGAAAGTCCGGCAACACCATCCGAACGGAAGGTGGCTTCCCGGTGGGAACTGCGTCCATGCCAACATGCGCTTGGAACATCTTCTTGGGCAGCTGCCTGCGCAGTCGATCCGGAGCTACCCGGACGGCCCCCGGCTGTGACAAGTCCAGCCGTACTCCGCCGGACCCAGACACTGGCTGCCGAGCTTCACGATGCACTCCGGTTTCGCCATACGCTGGCGCCCCTCAGCGCGCGCCACCCTGACCTTTCGATCGATGAGGCTTACGCCATTTCGCTTGAGGTCCTGGCTCGCCGGATTGCCGCGGGCGAGCGGGTGGTCGGCAAGAAGATCGGCGTGACCTCTAAGGCGGTCCAGGACATGCTGGGCGTGCACCAGCCGGATTTCGGCTTCCTGACCGACCGCATGCGGGTGGGTGGCGAGATCGATATTGCCGCGATGGGGCTGATACAGCCACGCGCGGAGGCCGAAATTGCCTTCATCCTGAAACAGCCGTTGCAGGGGCCGGGCATAACCGCGGCGCAGGTGATTGCCGCCACAGAAGCTATCTGCCCCTGTTTCGAGATCGTCGACAGCAGGATCGCAGATTGGAAAATCGGCATCGTCGATACCATTGCCGACAACGCGTCGTGCGGGGTGTTCGTGCTTGGCGAGGCGCGCTCGGATGCGCGCGAACAGGACCTCGCAGAACTTCGCGTGACCGTGGTAAAAAACGGCCTTCCGCTCAGCGAGGGTTTCGGATCGGCCGTGCAGGGCTCGCCCGCCGCGGCCGTGGCGTGGCTCGCGAACACGCTGGGGGCCTACGGCGTTGCGCTGGACGCGGGCGACATCATCCTGTCCGGCAGCCTGGTGCCACTGGAAGACGCCAGGGCCGGCGATCTGTTCGAAATGGTCCTGCACGGTGTGGGCGACTGCACCGTCCGGTTTGTCTAAGGAGGATAGGATGGCTGAACGGGTGAAGGCGGCGATCATCGGATCGGGCAACATAGGCACGGACTTGATGATCAAAATGCTGAAATATCCCCGCAACATGGAACTTGTTGCGGTGGTCGGCATCGATGCCGCTTCGGAAGGTCTGGCAATGGCGCGCCAGCGCGGAATTGCGACCACCCACGAGGGCCTGGACGGTCTACGCGCCCTTCCCCGTTATGCGGACATCGGGATCGTGTTCGACGCGACATCCGCCTATGCCCACAAGCTTCATGATGCTGTGCTTCGCGCGGACGGCAAGCGCGTCGTCGATCTGACCCCTGCAGCCATCGGGCCGTTCATCGTGCCGCCCGTCAACATCGAAGCGCACCTCGGTGCCGGAAATGTCAACATGGTCACCTGCGGCGGACAGGCGACGATTCCCATGGTGGCGGCTATAAGCCAGGTCGCAAAAGTTCATTATGCGGAAATCGTGGCATCGGTCTCGTCAAGGTCGGCGGGGCCAGGCACCCGGGCGAACATCGACGAATTCACCCGCACGACCGCCCGCGCCATCGAGGCCGTTGGAGGCGCCACGCGCGGCAAGGCCATCATCATCCTGAACCCGGCCGAGCCACCGATGATCATGCGCGACACGGTGTTCACCTTGTCGGAAGGGGCAGATGAAGAGACAATCCGCGCATCGGTGAAGGCAATGGTGGAAAAGGTTCAGGGGTATGTGCCGGGTTATCGGCTCAAGCAGGACATCCAGTTCGAGCGCTACGGCGACAATGACAAGCTGCGAATTCCCGGACAGGGTGAATTCACCGGAATCAAGACCTCTATCTTCCTGGAGGTGGAAGGCGCTGGTGACTATCTGCCGAGTTATTCCGGCAATCTCGATATCATGACGGCAGCGGCAAAGGCGACGGGCGAGCTGCTCGCCGATCGCATCCGGATCGCGCGCATGGTGGCAGCATGACCTTCGACGTCGAAACCCAAAAACTATACATCCAGGATGTGACGCTACGGGATGGTATGCACGCCATCCGCCACATGTACGGGACTGAGCATGTGCGGGCGATTGCAGCCGCCCTCGATGCTGCCGGCGTCGATGCAATCGAGGTGGCGCACGGGGACGGACTGTCCGGCGCAAGTTTTAATTACGGCTTTGGCGCTCACACCGATTGGGAATGGCTGGAAGCCGTCGCCGACGTCCTGACGTCGTCTGTTCTGACCACCCTGATCCTGCCGGGCGTAGGCACCGTCGACGAGCTGAAGCGCGCGCATGCGCTTGGCGTCAGGTCGGTGCGCGTGGCAACCCACTGCACCGAGGCGGATGTCTCAAAGCAGCACATCGGCATGGCGCGCGATCTCGGCATGGACGTGGCTGGCTTCCTGATGATGAGCCACATGATTGAACCGCAGAAACTGGCCCAGCAGGCACTGCTGATGGAAAGCTATGGTGCGCAGTGCATCTATGTGACCGACAGTGGTGGCGCGCTCGATATGGACGGCGTGCGCGCGCGCCTCGAAGCCTATGATCAGGTTTTGAAGCCGGAAACCGAGCGCGGAATGCATGCCCATCACAACCTGTCACTCGGGGTCGCAAACTCCATCGTCGCTGCCCAGTGCGGCGCTGTCCGCATCGACGCCAGCCTTGCCGGCATGGGAGCTGGCGCCGGCAATGCGCCACTGGAGGTGTTCATCGCGGCGGCGGACCGAAAGGGCTGGAACCATGGGTGCAATGTGATGGCGTTGATGGATGCCGCCGAAGACCTCGTGCGGCCGTTGCAGGATCGGCCGGTGCGTGTGGACCGGGAAACTCTCGCTCTCGGCTATGCGGGAGTCTACTCTAGCTTCCTTCGCCACGCCGAAAAGGCCGCCCAGACCTACGGTCTCGACACACGCGAAATTCTTCTGGAGCTTGGCCGTCGCAAGATGGTCGGAGGTCAGGAAGATATGATCGTCGACGTGGCACTCGACATGCTGAAAGAGCGGGTAAATGCGCTCTGATGCTCGTACTGGGCGCCTTCGCTCAGAAGCTGGGCTGGTTTTCCCGTACAAGCCTCGAACCGACTGATGGTATCGCAATAATGCGGGTCAAGTTCGACCAGACCCGCCGACCGCCTGGTATTCTCAGCCGGAATCAGGGTTGAGCCCGAGCCCTCCAACCCGTCGAGCACGACCTCCCCATGCCGCGAACAGTCCTTGATCGCATCGGCAACGAATGCGACCGACTTCACGGTCGGGTGCATCGGCAGCTCATCGGCTCTTGTCGCCGTGACGTGCACCCCTGCTTGGTATCGTCCATAAATAGAGTCATTTTGCTTTGGAGACTTGCACCCCGTTCTTGGCCCACCTGGCTGGCCGTCATCCAGTCATTGCCGGCCAGGGCGGACCATGTGCCGCTGACCGGTTTACCAGCGATATCGGCGTCTTATTGCCGATGGCACTATGTGGCCGAACCTCATTGTAGTCTCTGCGCCAACCGGCCTCTAATCTGCCGGAGTCCGCTGAGTCATTGCCCATCGGACAGCCACAACTGTGCGAGTGGTCCTAGTCCAAACCACATCGCTGGCATCGCGCTGCCTGTCTGTGCATTGAGGTTATACCACCTTGCAGCGCCCCACCTGCGCTACTACAATGTAGCACAGCAGAGGAGATGCAGTGATGGCCCAGCGGGATGGACTGGCGAGCGTGAACTTGGGTTCGGCCAAAATTATCGGTCAGCGCCTGGTCAGTGAAGGGCGCTTCGAGAACCTGTCCGATGCCTGCCGCGCCGGGCTGCGCCGGCTCGAAGAGGATGCGCGCGTGGTCGATGGTCTGGTCGCTATGGCCGAAGAAGGCCTGCGCAGCGGCATCGCCGCCGACTTCGATATCGACTCCTTTGTCGCCGAGGTGCCGGCTAGCTCGTGAAGCTGGCCTGGTCGAACCTTGCCAGGCGCGAAGTGGAGGACCTGCGGCGCTACTCTGTCGAGCATTGGGGCGTCGCGGTGGCTCGCCGCTACCTGGAGGACGTCCGCGATGCGGCAAAAGCGGCCGCGGTGAACCCGATGGGAACCCGACTGCTCCGTGGCAGCCTGCGCATCCACCGCGTGCGCTCCCACTACCTGATTCTTGCCGTCGATGCCGAGCGACAAATCGTCACCGTCGCCCGTGTCCTGCACTCTGCCATGGACATCGAACGGCATCTGCCCAAGTTCTGACAGCCGCAAAGGGCGCTGTGGCAAGTAGCCGACCTCGTCGCGATCTCTAGTCGGTTGTAAACACCTCAGCCAAGTAGCCGCTCCACCTTCTTCGCAGTCTTATCTGCAGCTAGCACTACTTTGGCAGATCATTGGACGGGATCGTTTTGTGGCAGTGTGGACACGTTGATGGCGGTGGCCGTGCGAGTGCGCTGAGGATGGCCTGGCGTATCGCCGGCAGGCTCGGTTGCG
>Ga0105046_10016604_pt1 | contig 11299 bp, 11 predicted proteins | sample MAT03_FD_78385 | JGI IMG/M metagenome (GOLD analysis project Ga0105046, IMG submission 78385) | Freshwater microbial communities from Lake Fryxell liftoff mats and glacier meltwater in Antarctica - MAT-03 (megahit assembly) | ecosystem: Environmental > Aquatic > Freshwater > Ice > Liftoff...
ACGGCACTTGAACCCGCATTTATTTCCCCGCAATATGATATTCAAGGAAATGATCTTAAAGGCAAAAAATAGCAATCACCTTAATCCAAAATCTTCAACAATCCCGGAATAAAATAAAGACGGTCGCGCCCAACTTTTTTATCTAAAATCAAACCGCTTTTGAGGAGGAGGTTAAGATATTTAGCGGCCGTTTTGCGCTCCAGATTCATAATTTTTGATAAATCACTTTGCGTATAAAAAGCTTTGCTAAAAAAATATTCGCCCAATTCCGCAAAATAAATTTTTGGTAATTTTGTTTTAAATTCATCCCGAAATTTCATATGCAAATCATTCATTTGCATAATTTTGGAAGAAGTCTCACGCGCTTGTTTCTCGATCCCCTCAAGCAAAAACATCACCCACTCATTCCACTCCCCTTTTTCCGTCACGGCCTGAAGACATTGATAATACTGTTTTTTATTTTCCAAAATATAACCAGATAAAAACAAAACCGGATAGCGCAAACGCTTTTCCAAAACCATTTGCAGCACCATCAAAATTCTTCCGGTTCGACCATTCCCATCATAAAAAGGATGGATAGCCTCAAACTGATAATGCAACATCACAATTTTTATCAGCGCATCAAACGTCAAAGAAAAATCATTACAATACTTTTCCCAATTCGCCATCAATTCCAGGATTTCCTCTTCTTCCTGCGGCGGCATATAAATAATTTCCCCATAACGATTTCCAATAGCCGTTCCAGGAACCGTCCGAATCCCCGGCTTCGCCGGCTCCAAAATGCCCTGAATGTTCACAATATCCTGGGTAGTCAAAACGCCTTTCTCCCTTACAACTTCAAGCCCCGCCAAAAGCGCATTCTTATAACGCAAAGTCTCTTTTTGCGCGAGCGGCAAATTATCAGTTGGAAAAAGTTCCGCCTGTAACAACTCCATGGTAGTAGTATGAATATTCTCAATTTCACTACTCGCCACAGCCTCACGAATGGTTAAAGGCTGAAGCAAAACCTCGAAATTAGGAATCGAAACCACCAAGCCATTCAACTCTGCCAAAGCAATATTCGCCTGCAAAGCTTTTTCCAATAATTCAATTTGCCGAAAATTAAAATTAGGCAAAAGTGGCGATAATTGACCCATAAATGACCCAGATCAAGCAGTATGTATCCAAATTCTACCACTTTTTACCCAAATGAAGCAAGATCTATCCAAATTCCCCTATATTTTACCTACAGAAGCGTTGATCTGTCAAAATTTAAGCCGCCCGAAAATTCAAACACACAGAATTAATACAATATCTCAAGCCAGTCGGCGGCGGCCCATCATTGAAAACATGTCCCAAATGGCTCTCACAAAGCCCACAAACCACTTCCACACGGCGCATTCCATAAGCATTATCCTCCCGCTCCACCACATTTTCCTTCGCCACCGGATTAAAATAACTCGGCCAACCAGTTCCACTCTCAAACTTCGCCCCCGATTGAAACAACGGCAAGTCACAAGCCGCGCAATTATAAGTTCCCTCGCCATGTTTTATCCAACTACAAGAAAACGGCGCTTCCGTGCCTTTTTCTCGCATCACTTTATATTGCTCTGACGTCAAAATTTTCTTCCATTCCGCCTCCGTTTTGTGAATTTTTTCTAACATATTTCAAAAGTTAAAATTTAAAACTCACTTCCAAAATCATTATACCAAATCCTCCAACATTCTCCGATAACTTTCATACCGATACGCATGAATTTTCCCCTCACTCACGGCTTGTTTCACAGCACAGTCCACCTCCTCTTCATGGTCATGCAAACAATCATTATACCGGCACGGTAAATCAAATTCCTGAAAATAATATTTCAAATCCTCACGCCCAATATGAGAGATTCCAAGAGAGCGAATTCCCGGCGTATCAATGAGGAAAGAACCCTTTTCCCACTCATACAAATTCGTGGTTCGCGTGGTATGTTTTCCTTCTTTATTTCTGGCGCTTACTTCTTGCGTCACTACGTCCAACTGTAGCTGAAAAAGATTGGTAATGCTGCTTTTACCAACCCCACTATTTCCCACCAATACGGCAATTTTACCAGTCAAAAGTTTTTTTAATTCCTCAACACCCTGCCCCGTGCGCGCAGAAACTTCCACCACAGGAATACCTAGGTTATCCCTATAATAAGCCAAAATCTCTGGTCGCTCCGTTATTAAATCACATTTATTAAAACAAATAATCGGCGCAACACCGCCATTTTGCGCAATAATCAAATACCGATCCACCAACCCCGCATGAAATTTCGGCTCCGCCGCCGTCGCTACAATCACGGCAATATCCACATTCGCCGCCACCGTATGTTCCTCTTTTTCCAGCGTTGCAAACCTCATATTATCACCCCGCATCCGCGCCAAAAAACTTTTCCGCGGCGCCCTCGCCACAATCGCCGTTACATCAATTGCCACCGTATCACCCACCACGAAATATCTTGAGTAGTCAGAAGTGATTTTGTCGCTTAAACATACCTCTAAAGTCGCCTCATCAACCATAACCTGAAACTTCGCATTTTTCACTTCCACAATCATCACATTCGGGAATTTCGCCAATAAATCCGCATCCTCCAAAACAGAAGAATCCACGGGCGTCTCACGCAAATACTTCTGCTTTACACGCACTTTTTTAGCCAAAGCTTTTTTGTTGCGGTAATGTTGATGTAAATTGCTCGAACGATTTCGTGCCATGGAAACATATTATGCTGATTCAAACTCTATATCACAAAGGTCAAACAGGAAAGTTTTATCTTTCCATCCGCCCCCCAATTTTACATAATTGTCATTTGTATTGATTGCATTGTATAATCAGAAGATATTTGAATTTCAACCATTAATTCTACATCTTCTCAGTCAAATCAGGAATTTTCACAAGATGATCAACGGCCAAAGCCACTTCGACCTCACCAATTCCCGGTTTCACAATCCCTACAAGCCTTTTTAGGAAAAGCAAAATCTATAGGTTACGTAAAATTACCAACCGGAAGCGGGAAAACAGCAATTTTCGTTTTATTGGCAAAAGCCTTAGGCCTAAGAACGCTTATCCTGGTGCCAAGAAACAACTTAGTAAAACAAACCAAAGAAAATGGTTTTGATAAATTCGCAGCAGAAGTTGCCCTGGAAATTATTGACGATAAAACCATCAAAAGGCGTGCAGCAGGCTTTAAACCGCAAGTGAGCATTTCTACTTACCAAAAAGTAAACGCCGAATGCGCATCAATCACGAAAGGCAAGTTGCAAGCCGAAAACCGCCTCATAAATCCCAACGAATACGACCTAGTAATTTTTGACGAAGGACATGGCATGTTGGGCAAAAAAACTGTTGAAAACCTGCAACCACCCCCAGAAAAAATTGGCATCGCCTTTTCCGCAACGCAGATTTACTAATGAAAGGTTTCGACGAACCTCATGCCACCGTTTGTTACAATATCCGCCAAACCTTCTCGCCCGTCGTGGCTCAAAAAAGAGGAGGTCGAGTACTCAGAATTGACGAAGAAGAGGCCGAAGATGAACAGCCGCTCATTGAAGAACCAAAAGACCTAAGCGGCATTCTCGACTTAGGAAATATGCGCATTTCCATTTATAAAAAAGCCATAACGCAAAACTTACAAAAACTAGAAAACGAAAACCCACTTTCACTGATCATTAACGGGTGTTGACCAAAACAACAATACATTGTACAATATACAGGTATTAACAATAAATCTCTATGACATCTTCCTCCTCATTTCCGCCGGAAGTACCATCCAAAAAACCACAAACCGAATTAACCGCCTTTGAACAGGTAAAACTCTCTCAATACGAAGCAAAACCCGGTGCAATAGTAGAGGCCAGAGCCATTCTTGAAGGAATTAAGTCCGAAATGGATTTAACTCTCACCGACGAGCTAGTTTTAACCGCCGCAAAAATTTTAGGCGCTTTTGGAAAAGTAAGAATTCCTAAAGATGGAAGCGGAAATCTCAGCGCCGCTTGGCTCGCCACGGAAGCTCTGATTAATTCTGGCAAAAACCCGGCACCAAATTTTGACGCGATGCTCTCCAACATCCTAGGTGTAAGCGAAAAAAAGGAAACCGCACCTTTGATGGAAGTGGACAAGATCCGCGAAGAAATCGCCAGATTAGAGCAGGAAGTTATGATGCCTTTGCCAGAAAAACCGCAGGATCCCAACGACCGCGAAGCCATTTTAGAATACCGAAAACAATTAGTCAGCCGGCATTTAAAAGAAGTCATGTCCAAAAATTTTGGTTTTTACAGCACCATAAATTTTGAAAGTTTTGATACCGTTCTCCAAAGAATAATAGCTGGTGGAAGCGCAGTTCCAGGTTTCAATATTTTGCATAAAAGTTTGCTGAAATCCTTAAGCGATGGCGGGTCAGAAGTAAACCGAAGTTTCGCCCGAGTAACCGATCATCAATTTGAAGAGCTCATCAACACAATTGCCGAAAGTAAATTGCCAATTGCCGAAGAAACCTACGATGAAAAGCGCATGCGCCCCGTCGATAAAAGTCACGTCGCCATAGATGCTACCGCTGCAAAAGCTATTACGAGATTATATACAAAATTGGAGAATTAGAATCTGGCCAAAAATATGAGACCTCAATCAGTGTATTCCCCTTTTCTTGCCCTCATATAAGTAAATTCCGTCGGCACTTGCCCCAAGTCATGATGCACATAAACATTGCGCCGTATTTCCTCAATTAACAAGCCATTACAGCGCAGAATGTGCTGGATAGTATTTTCACGGAACATCGAATGTTTCACGCCCTCCACCAAATGGGGGATTGAATATCTCTGCTCCTGGATCATAATACTGCGATCCGATTGAAGCGGTTCAAAACTCAAATACATGTATCCATCTTTTTTCAAAACGCGAGCCATTTCCGCTATGGTGATTTTTAGTTCATCCTCCGAAAGGTAATTGATCATAGAATTGGCTGCCACATGATGAAAAGCTTCATCAGGATATATTAATCTTTCACGTTGACTCACGTCAACTTCATCTAAAAACCAAACATTTGGTAAATCTTTTTTGCTTCCAAACTCAAGCATTTGTGGTGAAGTATCCACGCCAACATAGTGAATTTCGTCGCCAGAAAGCTTTTCAGCAAGCCGCGCCGTACCACAACCTAAATCCAAAACATCTTCACCAGGCCACAGATTTTTCCGCATAAATTCAGCCATAACCTCGACCGACCTATCAACTCTCACGGCATTCATCTCCCATTTATGCGCATTAAAGTTGGCATTCTCAAATGAATTTCTTTCATATTTGCTCAAGTCAGTTTCCACGCAATAAAGCCAAGCTTTGTATGCCTCAGGCTTTTGCGGAGATGGCATCGCCTGCAAAGTAATCTCCCAATTTGGCTTATGGTAAGCTGAAAATCGCTTCTTTGTAGAAGGATCAGCCAAAAAATCATTCTTCAGTTTACGGAAAAATTCAGCATTGGAAGGCCCCAACCGTCTCCGCCGAAGCAAAAACGACAAATCATAGTCAAAATTTTCGTTCAATCTTGCTAATTTCGCATGTTCCTCTGGCGTCAATGCCTTACCTTTAGCCGAATTCTCATCACTCGCATCAATTTCAAAAACCGGATCCATAGCATGGAAACGATCCAATTCATCATAAACCCGATTCACAAAATCACTCGTGTCCCCCTCGCGAAAACGCGCTCTCTCAGGCCGCAAACACTCCCTCACTAACCGCGCCGTCGTACCCAAAACATCCTTTCTCAGATTCGCTTCAGCTTCTTTTTTCGCATCTCCATCAATACTAATTCTTCCCCGTTTTTCTACACTATCGCGTTCATGTCGTCCTGCTGCCAAAATTCTCATAATAGTAAATTGAAAAAACAACACAAAAAGGATAGGTCACAAAAAGGATTTGTCAAAAAACTTCACTTGCACACCCAGAAAAAAATTAGAATAATCTTACAAATTTTTTAATTTGGCACGCTAGAATAATCTTAGAAATAAAATAAATTTCCCTTTGCCATGCAAAAGTAATGTAATCATCATTAATATATAAATATAAAGTTATGAGCCTCCTTCAAATCAAAATTGATGACACTCTCAAGAAAGCCATTCAAAAAAAGCCGATTTGTATGGTGTCCCTGCTAGTTCCCTCATGAGAATTGTTCTTGTGAAATCGTTTATTGAAAATAACGATGAATGAGCTGGAAATATTTTTAATGCTGCAAGAGATAACAAGGGAAAAGGTATAAAAATTGACGATTTTATAGCAAAAATAATGCCAGATAAAATAACCAAATTCATTCAGTCCATCAATAAAAAAACACGCGAAAAACTTAAGCGTAAACTGCAAGATTTAAGAAGAAATACTTTCGCTGAAGCCAGTGATGTGAAAAAATAAAAAAGTTATGAAAGAAATATCTACCGATTACGAATAGGAAAAATTAGCATAATCTATCAAAGAATCAAAAACGGAATTATAGACATTGATTACCGTGGAAATATTTACTAAAATTAACGTAATTTTGCTTGCCTAAGCCCCAATCAACCTCTTCTTCTCCGCCCGCGTCATCCGCTTCAACTCCGCCTCCCGCGACCGCATGAGCGCAAAAGTTTCACATTCTTCCGAATAAACCAAAACCACCGGTCGCCGAATTTTAGTATAGTGCGCCCCAGATTTTAAATGATTGTGCTGATGAAGCCGCTTCTCCAAATCATTCGTGCAGCCCACATAAAGTGTTCCGTCGGAACATTCCAAAATATACACCACAAAAGTCATAAAAAACTTTTATTTGTCCAAGTCCAAAACATGGTCAATGCGCACCTGTTCCACAAATTCCGGAACGTGCGAAACCAAAATCATCGCGCCTTCAAAGTCGTGCAACGCCGCGGCAATAATAGGAATATGACGAAAATTAATATGATTGGTCGGCTCATCTAAAATCAATAAACCCGGCCTTTGCAGCACCAAACGCGCAAAAGAAACCAGTCCCTTTTGCCCTTCAGAAAGGCTTCCAACTTTATTTTGAATCAAATCAGAATTAATCAAAAATCCAGAAGCAACCGTCCGCAAACGCTCTTCCGTCACCTGGTCACCAGACAATTTAAACGCTTCCAAAAGCGAATCCCGCACCGTGTGCTCAAAATTCAAAGTCGAAAAATCTTGTCGATAATATCCAATCCGAATCCCCTTCGCCAAAGTCGAACCTTTCGCCGTGCCCTCCGCGATGGCTTCCAGTAAAGTGCTTTTGCCAATCCCATTCGGGCCAGATAAAAGCAAATGCTCATTTTTCCGTACGGAACGTTCCATTTTTCGTTCCACCACTTTATGATTTTTCATCATCGTAAACGACTCAATTTTCAAAATTTCACCAGATAAATCTTCCTGCGCCGGAATTTCAAACGCACGAATCGTTTTATCTTCCCGTCGCACATCCACCATTTCTTCCTCAAGCTCCTCAGCTTTATTACGCATTCGCTTCGCCACCAAACGCAATTTTCCACCCTTATTAGCAAAATAATTCGCCTTCTCTTTATTCTCCTGAATCTCTTTGACTACTCGGGAATTTTGCCGATTTTCTTTTTCTCGACGCACCGTAATTTCCTCAAGTGCATCATAATAATTACCAACGTATTGCTCAACTTTTTTCGTAAAAACATCCAAATACAAAACGCCTTCCGTAAACGAATTCAAAAAGTCCTCATCATGCGAAATAACAATGCAAGTCTTGCGATAATCCACAATGAAATTCGTCAAATGCTCAATGCCCGCCTTATCAAGATTATTCGTCGGCTCATCAAGGAGCAATAAATCCGGCTTCTGAATAAGCGCGGCAGCAAGCAAAAGTCTCGCCTGCTGACCACCCGAAAATGTGCGAATCACCTTATCATGTGGCGCATGCAAATTCACCACTTCCAAAACATCATCAATTTTGCGGCCAATATCATACGCATGAAGCTGATAATACTTTTGAAAAAATTCCAAAATCGTTAAATCGCGATCCTCATGCGGCATAACCTGATGCGCTTTCGCCACGGAAAGCCCCGGGAAAATATTCACAGATCCAGAAGTCGCCTCCAATTCACCCATCATCAATTGAAAAATCGTACTTTTCCCGGCGCCGTTCTGACCCATAAAAGTAATTTTCGAACCGCGTCGCACAGAGAAACTCACTTCATTCAAAAGTGGCTTGTTATGAACAAATTCAAAGCTCACATCATCAAAACTAACAATCGTTTCGTTATAAGACATAATAAAAAATGCAGATAAAATATTGACAAGATCTAACCTAGCCTAAAAAGCGCGATTTGTGAAGGAGAATTCAGTATTGGTTCAGCAAAATTTGGAGTTTTGAAAGAATCGGCTTCACCTCACGAAGAATATTTTCCCGATCCTGAGGCGTTATATCGTACTGCCCTGGCTTTTCATATGCAGGAACAGTAAAAACAAAGTTTTGGATATTCTTCGGCAATAAGTGACCAACATAAGACGGATTAATATTCTGTCCAAATCCTCGAATTACACGATTCCGCTCATCAAGCTGAAGAAACTTAATATGTTTGCCAGCATCAATTTCATCCAGTGTAAGTTTATAAGCATTGTCTGAAATGCCCAATGCCGTAACAAGAAATCTACTTCCCGCAGGATATTTATTTTTCAAATCACCGCTCATCAAAAATCCAGCAATAATTTTTTGCACCACTTCTTCCGGCAAAACTTCATCATTCTGAACAAATTCACGATTCATTTGTGCCCATTCTTCTACCTTTGGCAGACTTTTATCTTCCGGCAAAAGTGGCGGAAGCGCAGTCCTCTGAGCACGTTGATGTTCAGCAGAATATTGGCGAGCCAATTCAATGCTGCGTTTGGAAGGGATTTCATTATATTGTGTGTTCATTCGTTCCATATTTTTGTAGGTAATTTGATTATACTATAAAGATTTATTGATTGAAAATTAAGCGGGCGGAGGAGGCGGATTTTGATTCATCCGAATTGTTCGCGCAGGCTTATTTTGAGGAGTATTTCCAGTATTAAGAGTAGGAGGTGCCGGCCGTTGAGTCGGATGCTCAAATCGCTCAATCCGCACCGTTTTTGTTGGTGGAACAGCTGGCGCCACATTCACCACATTTGTAGGAATTTTGCGATTTGGATCAAGGTCATTCACCTTTGGTTTTTCAGCTGAGATTGGCCCATTATCCGGAATATAATTTGGATCATGATATTTCGTTTCAAAATGCCCAACAAGCACTGGATCTTCACTAATTTTTGCGGTTTTCTTCCCACTCTGTTCATGTTTGCGCAGCTCCGCCGTGAACTCCGCATACGTCTGTTTGTACCGCGCTAAAAAGTCCGGTTTCGTACTAACAAACGGATCAGCTAAATCAGCAGCCAACTGAAACATCTTTTCAGTTATCCCTACTGCTTCAACGGGAATTTGTGGCAAATAATGGGTAAGCGAATCATAAAGCGCTTTGGCATCCGCTCGGAAATCCAGACTATGTCCAATCATATTGGTTATTTCATCAAGGGACTTTCCAGATTTTATTGCTTGAAAATACTTCTTTGTAATATTTTCAATAGAATGTGCATAAGCAGGTGAAAGGCTATGCTGCATATTTGCGGCTTCCCCCACTGGTACTAAATTAAAATCAATAACTTTTACAATTTGTTGTCGAGCTTTGCCCCGTTGTACGCCATATTTAAGCATATTCTCGGGTTTTCTGTCTCCATGAATAACTCCCCTGGAAAGTGAATCTTCAATCACCGATAGCGTTTGGGAATGGAGTTCAAACCACTCTGCAGGCGGAAGATGGTTCCGCGCAGTAGCCATATTCATCGCATCTAAACCAGTATCCATAATAATAAAATTATCACCAAGATGCTCAGCCTGAGCAAGTGTATCGTTTTTCCAGCCAGCTGTTTTCTGATACGTATCTACCTCGTCTCGGAACATTTTTTCTATGCCTTTGGTTTCACGTACATCCGCCCCAATATTTCTCAGTTTCAGTGCTCGGTACTCAAACTTCCCATTTTTTATAGTGATAAATTCACTGATTGTTCCGGCTGAGCCAACGCCTAAAGTTTTTCCACTAAAGCCAATAATTTTTGTACCATCCACACTTACAAATTCCAATTTTCTTCCAGCGACAATACTTTCAAGACATTCAGTTTTTGCTAAAACTTCCAAGCCAACCTCATCGGCAGCAGTTTTCTTAAGGGTATTAAAAATTTCTGGTTCTTTCTCGGAAAGACTTTTGAAGATTTGGGTAAGATGGTCTAATGGGTCAAGTTTTCCACCATTTTCCATTGCCTCAAAAACTGAACGAAGTTTTTCTGCAACTTTTTCAGGTTCAAGCCCAAGTTTAAAATCTTGAAGAATTTGAAGCTTTTGAAGTTTTTCTGTTTTTTGTTCAATGGTTGAAACAATTCCTGCACGGTCAAGTTCCCAATGGAGTTTTGTTTTTTTATTCCCCACGAGCTCCTGAAGGACTTTCAAACCATCAACACTCGCTGACAAACACTCAACCATCGTCGGTGTGAGCGGCAGCTTCCCGCTGCGGACATGGCCAAGCGCTTCTGCTAATTTCTGGTCGGCAATAAGATAATCAATGGTATTCGCTTGAGATGTTCCTTTCTCTGTCATACTCCTAAATTCACGCCCGACGTTATTTTGATCTTGAAGAATTTTTACAAATTCCGGATGTTGTTCTAAGGCTTTTTTTTCAGCTGCGATGTCTCCCAGTTTTTCTTCATCTTTAATTTTGGCAACTATCTCGTCAAATTTCGCCAATTGCCCATCCAGCTTTAATTTCTCTTTATAAACCGCTTTGAATTGAGCATTCTCAAATCGTGTTCCTTCAAAAATTTTATCAATACCGCTTCGAACTCCTCCTTTTGCAGAAATAAAGAGAACTCTTCCATAAGTTTCTACCGCTTTCCCTGCTGCTCGCAATATTGAACCACCACTCGCCTTTGCCATTTGATAATCGAATCTAGCAACACTCCTAGCATTAGTATTCAAAACAAGAGTCCGAGCATACTCAGAAGCTGCCGAACCAACAGACCTCATTACAGATTTTCCTTCTCCCCGCATAGCACGAAAGGCCTCTGTTGCTCTCCCCCCACTTTCCCCTTTAAGCAGCTCTTCAGCCGCCCCTTTGGCAGTAGCTTTCACCACCGAAACGCTTCCATCAGCCGCATTTTTCGTAAACGCCATCGCCCCATCAGCCGCAGATTTCGCCAGACTCCCGCCAGCTAATTTAGAGGCAACAAAAGCTTCTTTTCCAGCAGTTTTAGAAGCACCAA
>Ga0105046_10016609_pt1 | contig 11297 bp, 13 predicted proteins | sample MAT03_FD_78385 | JGI IMG/M metagenome (GOLD analysis project Ga0105046, IMG submission 78385) | Freshwater microbial communities from Lake Fryxell liftoff mats and glacier meltwater in Antarctica - MAT-03 (megahit assembly) | ecosystem: Environmental > Aquatic > Freshwater > Ice > Liftoff...
CGGCACCAGCACGCTGGACGCCGGCACCGGCAACATCACGCTGGGCAACCCCGCCAACGACTTCGTGGGCAGCGTGTCGGCCAAGGGCGGCAACATCAGCCTGGTCGACGCCAACGCCCTGACGCTGGGCAGCGTCACCGCCACCGGCGACCTGAGCCTGACCAGCCAGGGCGCGCTGGACCTGGGCACCAGCACCGTGGGTGGCAAGCTCAACGCCACATCGGGCAACGGCAATATCAGCCAGACCGGTGCGCTCACGGTCAACGGCACCAGCACGCTGGACGCCGGCACGGGCAACATCACGCTGAGCAACCCGGCCAACGACTTCGTGGGCAGCGTGTCGGCCAATGGCGGCAACATCAGCCTGGTCGATGCCAACGCCCTGACGCTGGGCAGCGTCACCGCCACTGGCGACCTGAGCCTGAACAGCCAGGGCGCGCTGAATCTGGGCACCAGCACGGCGGGCGGCAAGCTGAATGCCACATCGGGCAACGGCAACATCAGCCAGACCGGTGCACTGAAGGTCAGCGGCACCAGCTCGCTGAACGCCGGCACCGGCAGCATCACGCTGAGCAACCCGGCCAACGATTTCGTGGGCGGCGTGTCGGCCACCGGCGGCAGCGTCAGCCTGGTCGATATCAACGCCCTGACGCTGGCCGACCCTAAAACCACCGGCGACCTGAATCTCGCCAGCAACGGTGCGTTGAACCTGGGCACCAGCACGGTGGGCGGCAGCCTGAGCGCCGCATCGGGCAACGGCAACATCAGCCAGACGGGTGCGCTGACGGTCAACGGCACCAGCACGCTGGACGCCGGCACCGGCAGCACCGCGCTGATCAACCCCGCCAACGATCTGGTGGGCAGCGTGTCGGGCAAGGGCAGCAACATCAGCCTGGTCGATGCCAACGCCCTGACATTGGGCAACCTGACGACGACCGGCAACCTGACAGGCATCGCCGGAACGGGTTTGCAGGTGACCGGACGGATCGACGTCGGTTCGCTTGACTTGACAGCGACTGCCGGCACGCTGGGGCAGTTGAGCACCAGCGCCATCGTGGTGTCGCAAGGGCCGTCCAACCTGATCGCGGGGGCCGATATCAGCTTGCTGGCTCGCGACAACAAGTTCGGCGGCACGGTAACCGGCCGCGGAACGAGCGTGGTGGTGTCCGGCAGCCCGCTGGACCCGGTGGGGCAGCTGGCGCAGTTGTTGGGCGCGGTGGAAATGATGTCCTCGCAGGCCTCGGGCGGTGCGGGTCGCGCAGGGGCTCCAAGCCCCGGCGGCCTGGGCACTTCAGGCGTCATGCCCGGGGCTGCTGCCACACCGCTGACTCTGCCGACCCGTCCGATCAGCCCGCAGCAGGTTCTGTCGGTCTCAGCGACTGGGGGGCAGTCAATCGGCGGTGTCACCGTGCAAACGGTGAAGGCCCCGAGCACCGGTCAAGCTGGCGCGGTGACGGTGACCATCGATTCCGCTGCGATGGCAGCTGGCGGCGTGGAGTTCGATCTGCCCAAGGAAGTTGTTCAGGCGGTGCGCGGTGCCGGCCCGGTGCGGGCGGCCTTGCCAGACGGGCAGGCCTTGCCGGAATGGTTGACCTTCGACGCCGCTGCGCTGCGCTTCAAGGCGCAGGGCATACCGGCTGGTGCCTTGCCTCTGAGCGTGGCTGTGACGGCCGGCAATTCGCTGACTTTGGTGACGATCACGGCGCAGACGGTGGGCGAGCCGACCAAGCCATGATGACGGTCTGAGCCTGCGCCTGACTCTGCGCCTGCGAGTGCGCCGAGCCAGTCAGGCCGGCCATGGTCACGAGTTCGTGGCCTTGCGCGCGCCAGCCGTCCAGCAAGGCGGCGAACGCGGGTGCCAGCAAGTTGCCTTCCAGTTCGGCGTGCAAGGTGTAGACCTGATCTCGGTCCCGTTCGGGTGCTGAAGCCGTCAGCTTCAGCAGGTGCTGTGCCACGTTGTCTTCTGTGATGCCGTCAGCGCCGATCAACTCGTCCAGCGTGGACAGGGCGGTGGGCATCTGCACGTGTCGAAGCGTTCGGCCGTTGATGCGGATCCGATACGGCGTGTGGCCGCGGCCGTCGCTGGCGTAGGCCATGCCCCAGTCATCGAGTTGTTCGAAAGCCGTCGCGTTCATCTGCCAGCCGGCCGCGCCGTGGGTCTGCGGCGCATGGCCGAAGACATCGCGGAAGCGCTCGAATGATTTGCCCATCTCGGCGCGTGTCCAGGCCGCGTCGCGCTGGCGCACTTCGTCTTGCCAGTAGACGTGGTCCCGGCTGTGGACGCCACATTCGTGGCCAGCGTCTCGGGTGGCGCGCATGGCCTCGGTGGCTCGTTTGCCGATGTCCGGCCCGAGCAGCAGCACGCCGTACATCAGCGTGGTGTAGCCGTAGTGTTTGGTGACCGAGGTGCGCGAAACCTTGCTCAGGAAGTCGGGCCTGAACAGCCGCTTCAAGGCTCAGCCGGTGTGGCCTGGCCCCAGGCTGAACAAGAAGGTGGCATGCAGGCCGCGTTCGCCCGGCATGCGCAGCAGGCGCGGCACCCCTTCACGCGTGCCGCGCAGCGTATCGACGTCCACTTTCAGCGCGATGCGGGCCGTGGTTCAGCGCACCCGCTTCGCCTTGTCCATCAGTGACCAACTTCCAGCAGCGCCCGGGCTTGCCCCACCTAATCACCAGCACGCCGGCCAGGATCAACATCACTCCGGCCCGGCGCATGGGCCCCAGGGCTTCGCCGAACAGCCACCAGGCCGCCAGGGCGTTGAGCACGTAACCCAGCGACAGCATGGGGTAGGCGATGGACACCTCCACGCGCGAAAGTCCGGCGATCCACACGCAGACGCTGATGATGTAGAAGCTCAAGCCCAGCACGATGGGCCGTTGCTTCAGCACCTGCAAGGCCGTGGGCAGGAGGTTGTGCAGCCCGACGCTGAGCGCCCCCAGCGGCTGCACCCCGGCCTTCAACAGCAGTTGCGCGGCGGTGTTGAGCAGCACGCCGGTGAGGATCAGGGCGAATGTCGACAGGGTCATGGTGGCAGCGAGAATTTGGTGACCACCACGCGGCGGGCGTCGCGGGCCAGGGTGTGCAGCGGCAAACCTTCAGCCTTGAACGCGGGCTGCATTTCCAGGAAGGTGCCAGGTGACATCAGGGCCAGGGCCGGTTGGCCATTGCCCCATGCCGTTTTGAACTCCGCCAGGGTCGGCAGCCACTTCTGCGGTTCTTGCTGCACGCCGAATTCCAACTCGTCTGGGTACTCCACCACCACCGTGGTGCGCTGCAGAAAGAAGGGCAGGGTGTGGTCCAGCAGGCGCACCCCATAGATCGGCATGTCGGGCTTCAGCACCTTCTGGATGACCGGCACCATGTCCACGCCCGAAGCGGGCCGCCCAAGGGTTTCGTGACCCAGCAGGCCGACGCTGATGGTCGCGAAGAAACTGAAGGCGTAGGCCGCGACGCTGGCGCGTTGCGCGCCACGCTGGTTCAGCATCCACGCCAGCAGCAGGCCCGCCAGGCCCACTGCGCAGGCTGCAGCAATCCACACACCAAACTCGCGCAGATTGCTCGCAGTCGAACTGCCGCTGCTGCCAACCCGCCCCACCCAGCACCGCCAGGGCCGGGAACACCGGCAAGATGCAGCCCGGCAGCTTCGACCCCGAGGCACTGAAGAACACAAAGATCACCATCACCCAGACGGCGCAGAACAGCAGCGGGCGAAAGCCACTTTCGCCGGTTGCGCCGCTTTTGCCGACAGCGGCTGAACGCCCGCCGCGCTGGCGCATGCTGCTGGTGTAGCGCTGGAAGTGTTCCTGAATGAAGAAGAAGTGCGCGAACTCCGGGTTGCGCTGCGAAACCAGCCGGCATGGCCTCGCGGGTCAGGCTTGCAGGCTGCCGCTATTCAGGCTGGGGCGGTCGGTGGCACCCAATGCGGAATACAGCCGGTTGGCTGTGGGTTGGCGTGGCAAAAGTACGTCGATGGCACGGTCCAGCGAAGCCGTCGCGCGGGCCAGGGCTTCACGTTGGGCGGCCACTTGTCCGCCAGCAATCGCCAGCCTTTGACGCAGCTGCGGCGGCACACCGCCCGAGCGCGCTGCGCGGGTGAAATGGTCGACAGCGGCGGTCAGCGCCGTGTGCAAGTCGGAAGCGGCTTTGTCCACCGCGGCCACGTCCTGCTGATTCAAGGCTTGCGCCAAAGCGCCGAGTTGCGCTTCAACGGCCGCCAGCGGCGTCTCCAACTCTGCTGCCTTCTGCAGGGCACGGCGTTCGTCGGGTGTGCTCATCATGGTGTCCCGCCTTCGGTATCAGCTGGCTTTGCGGCCGAGCAATTCTTGTGCGTTGATGACGAGCTTGTCGGCGATGGCTTCGGCGTTGACCTTGAACTGACCGTCGCGGATGGCTTGTGCAATGCGCTCAACCTTCTTGGCGTCAAACGTGGGGTCGGCCGATGCCGCAGACAACTGAGTCGCCGCCGATGACAACGCCACTTGGGCACTGGGCTCGGCGCGGGCAGCCTTCGGTTCCACAGAGCTCTTGCGCTCAGCGGGCTGTGCAGTAACTGGCTTTGAATCGAGAGGACCGATCTTCATGATGATGAACTCCTGTCAGGGGCACGGCAGGGGTGCTCACCCGACGACATAGACGCTCTATCGGACGGCGCACTGCAGAACTTTAGCCGCCTGTTCAACTTTTTTGCGCCTACCCCGTGAATGAGGGGGTCAATTGGCTGCATGCCGCCCTTTGTCAGGCGTGTTTGAACCAGTTCGGCAGGCTGCGCCTTGCCCTCAGAGGCTGACTTCGACACGGCGTTCTCCAACAGGGCGGCCCATCACGATGCGTCCACTCTCGGTTTGTATGCGGACGCTCTTGCCTTCCAGGCCCGGCATCAATGCCTGGCCCTCTGAAACGATGGAGAAGCCACTGCCCGTCGCCACGATGCGCACCGTATCGCCCTGGGCGAACCACTGGCGCGGCATCAGGTGACTGGTCTGCACCGGCTGACCAGCCGACAAGGCCCGGCCCAGAGTGCGACCCACGATGTCTGCCGGCTGGTCGAACAATGCACCATCGGCAGTCGACCAGTCGACCTCCACGCGGCGCAGATGCGATGCCTCGAGCTTCGCGCCCGCCGGCAAGGTGGTGCTGACCACGGTGGCTGGTGCCTGCACCTGCACATTCACCGGCAGGAAAACGCTCCAGCGCACGGGGCCTTCGACACAGCGCAGGCCCACCCGAACCCGGCCCCAGGCAGGCATGCCCGGCGGCAGGCTGGCTTCTGCGCGGGCGCAGGGTGCCAACACCAGGCGGCTGTCCAGGCGCCCGGCTTCAACCTGCACGCGCGCGCCCTGCGGGGCCACCGCTGCAGCGGCCTCATTCACCAAGCCCAAGGCTTTCGCCAGGGCTGCAGGCGGGATTTGCGCATCGGCTTGCGCCGACGCGGACGCCGGCAGTCCGAGACAGGCCGAAACACACGCGGCAGCCGTGGCAGTGGCGCAAGCCTTGGCATGGGCTTGGCGGCTGAGTCGATTCAGGACGGTATGGGCAGAGATTTTCACAGCCCGAACTCTAGGGTCGCGTTGGCGCTGGCACGGCCCGGAATTGCGGGCGGAAGGGATCGCTATTCGCGCTCATGTCTAGGCTGCGCCTGCCCATACTGACCAGCCTGAGCCTTGTGGCCCAGTGAGGAGACTGCCCATGATCAACCTACTGACATCCAGACTGGACTTTCACACCCAGGCCCTGTCTTTGCGCGCTGAGCGCCAGCGGGTGATCGCCAGCAACATCGCCAACGCTGACACCCCGGGCTACCAAGCCCGTGACTTCGACTTCGCCGCCGCGCTGCGTGCCAACACGGGCGCAAGCCGCACTGGCGAGGGCATCGCCCAGAGCGTGATGGGCAGCGGTGGCGTCGTTCCCCCGGTGCTGCGCTACGCCATCCCCAGCCAGACCAATCTGGACAACAACACCGTGGACATGGACCGCGAGCGCAGTTCGTTCGTCGACAACTCGGTGAAGTACGAGTCGACCTTGCGATTCATCAATGGCTCGGTGCGCACCACGCTGGACGCCATGAAGAGCCACAACCAGTCCTGAAGCCGAGCCCTGAACGGAGCAAGACATGAGCATGCTGAGAATTTTCGACGTCGCGGGCAGTGCGGTCAGCGCGCAAAGCCAGCGCTTGAATGCGGTGGCCTCCAACCTGGCCAACGTCGACACCGTCGCCGGACCGGATGGCACCGCGTACAAGTCGCGCCAAGTGATTTTCCAGACCGCACTGATGGGCAACACCGCGGGCAATTACGCACAGCGTGACGCCAGTGCGGGTGTGCGCGTGTCGACCATCTCCGAAGACCAGACGCCAGGCCGACGGGTGCTGGACCCCAAGCACCCGAGCGCCGACCCGCAGGGTTACGTCACCTACAGCAACGTCAACCCGGTGGAAGAGATGGTCAACATGATCTCCGCCTCGCGTTCATACCAAAACAACGTCGAGGTGATGAACACCGCGCGCAGCCTGCTGTTGAAGACGCTGCAGATCGGGCAGTAGCACCCGCGCCGCCCGCCTCCCCGCCTCCCCGCCCCCGATCAATTCAGACGACACCCCCATGGCCATCACCACCGCCCCCACGAACCCGCTGGATGCACTGTCGAAGAGCGCGTCAACGACGACCAGCACCAAGTCGCCCACCGCCCAGGCCGCCGACACCAGCGCCACCGACCGATTCCTGAAGCTGTTGATCACGCAGATGCAAAACCAGGACCCGTTGAACCCGATGGACAACGCGCAGGTCACCAGCCAGATGGCGCAGATCAGCACCGTCAGCGGCATCCAGGACTTGAACGCCACGGTATCGGGCCTGAACTCGCAGTTTGTGCAACTGCAGGCGCTGCAGGGCGCCTCGCTGGTGGGACGCGCCGTCACCTTGGAAGGCAATCGCCTGGACGTGGGCGCCGGCAGCGGCGTCGGCGTGGGTGGCTTCGAGCTGGCCAGCGCCGCCGACAACGTGAAGGTCGAGATCAGCAATGGTGCAGGCCGTGTGATGGAGACCGTGGACATGGGTGCGCAACCCAAGGGCATGAACGGCTTCAGCTGGGCAGGCGCTGAAGACGGCATGGCCTACACCTTCAAGGTCACCGCCACGGCGTCAGGCAGCGTCTTGTCGGCCACGCCTTTGATGCGCGATCACGTGCAGGCAGTCTCGTTGGTGGGCAACACCCTGACGCTGCAGACCGCCATTTCCGGCCCCATCGAATACGCCAAGGTGCGCGCCGTGAATTGAGGGCACCTCCACCCGCACTTCAGACGCCGCCGCATCGTCATCTTCCGCCCCAAATCCAACCCCTTCCGAACCCGCAAGGACACCCATGAGCTTCCAGCAAGGCATTTCCGGTCTCAGTGCCACCAGCAAGCACCTCGACGTCATCGGCAACAACATCGCCAACTCGGGCACCATCGGGGCGAAGTCCTCGCGCATCGAATTTGCCGACATGTATTCCACCGCCCTGGGCGGCGGCAGCAGCAAACAAAGTGGAGTGGGTGTGGCCGTGGCCGCCGTGGCGCAAAGTTTCAGCCAGGGCAGCATCACCAGCACCAGCAACCCGCTGGACCTGGCCATCAGCGGCAACGGCTTCTTTCAGGTCAAGACGAATGACGGCTCCGTGCACTACACCCGCAACGGCCAGTTCAAGCTGAACCGCGACGGCGAGATCGTGAACAACCAGGGCAACCGCCTGATGGGTTACGCCGCAGATTCCTCAGGCCTGGTGCAGTCCGGTCAGGCGCAGCCGCTGCAGCTCAAGTCCACAGCCATCGAACCCAGGGCTACCAGCGGCGTCACCATCGTGGCCAATCTCGATTCGCGCGCCATCATCAAGCAGCCCAGTACCGGGCCGGGCATCGACTTCGCCGACGCACTGACCTACAACAACGCCACCTCGGTCAACGCGGTGGATGCAAACGGCAAGGACGTGGTCGTCACCTCGTACTTCCAGAAGACGGCGGCCGATACCTGGGACGTCTACGTCACGGCCAACGGCGCGCCTGTCGGCGGCATACCGGCGGTGGCCGTTACCACCGTCACTTTCGACCCGCAGGGCACGGCACCCACTGCGCCCACGACGCCAATCACGGTGGATATTCCGGCCGGCGTGGTGACCAACGGCGTGGGCACGCTGCCCATCAGTGGCCTGCTCATCGACCTCACGGCTTTCACGCAGTTCGCCGCGCCGTTCGGCGTGACCAAGCTTTCGCAGAACGGCTACACCGCCGGCGCGCTCAGCGGAGTCGTCGTCGAGAGCACCGGGCTGATCCGCGCGAACTATTCCAACGGTCGCACCAAGTCCATCGGTCAGATCGAGATGTCGACCTTCTCGAACATGAACGGCTTGCAACCGCTGGGGGGCAATGAATGGGCCGCCACCATCGACAGCGGCGACCCTGTGCTGGGCGTACCGGGCAGCGGCAACCTGGGCACCTTGCAGACCAGCGCGCTGGAAGAGTCCAACGTCGACCTGACGGGCGAACTGGTGAGCATGATGATTGCGCAGCGCAACTACCAGGCCAACGCGCAGACCATCAAGACCCAGGATCAGGTGCTGCAGACCCTGGTCAACCTGCGCTGATGGACCGACTCATCTACTTGGCCATGTCGGGTGCCAAGGCCAGCATGCAGCGCCAGGACTCGCTGGCCAACAACTTGGCCAATGTCTCGACCACCGGCTTTCGGGCCGAGTTGCAGGCGTTCCGCGCGGTGCCCGTGCTCGGCGACGGTGCCACTACGCGGGCCTTCGCGCTGGAATCCACCGTGGGCTACAACAGCGATCCCGGGCCGGTGACCAATACCGGCCGGTCTCTGGACGTGGCCATGCGTGGCAACGGCTGGCTGGCGGTGCAGGGTCTGGACGGCACCGAGGCCTACACCCGCGCCGGTTCGCTGCAAATGGACCCTGAGGGCCAGCTGGTCACGATCTCGGGATTGCCCGTCGTGGGCGACGGCGGCCCCATCACGCTGCCTGCCAATGCATCGGTCGAGATTGCGGCCGACGGCATCATCACAACCCGGGTCGGCAACGACCGACCACAGCAAGCCGGCCGCCTGAAACTGGTGACCCCCGAGGCGGCCATGAACCGCGGCGTCGACGGTTTGTTCAGGCCCGCCGATGCCAACGACCTGGCCCAGGACCCGAATGCACGCTTGCAGAGCGGCTCGCTGGAAGGCTCCAACGTCAGCCCCATCGAAACGATGGTGGCCATGATTTCTGCCGCCCGCCAGTTCGAGCAGCAGATGAAGGCGCTGCAGGGCGCCGAGCAGCGCGAGCAAAGCGCCGCCAAGCTCTTGGCGCCGCAGTAAGGCTGCGGCCTGGTCCTTTTTCCATGCAGGCCTTGCGGGTCTTGCGGGTCTTGCGGGTCTTGCGGGCCGCACAAGTCGGACACCGAACTGCCCCACGAAGGCCCCGCATTTCCGGCGCTTGCCACCCTTCAGTCCGAATCATCATTTGCCGACCCCTACAAGGATGGCTGCAACATGATTCGATCACTGTGGATTGCCAAGACCGGCATGGAAGGCCAGCAGTCTGCGCTGGACGCCATCTCCAACAACCTGGCCAACGTCGGCACCACCGGATACAAACGTGCCGGCGTGGCTTTTGAAGACCTGATGTACCAGAACCTGCGCGCTGCAGGCAGTGCGACCAGCGAGCAGACGCAATTGCCCACCGGCCTGCAAGTTGGCCTGGGCGTGCGGGTGGCGGCCACCACGCGCAACTTCAGCCAGGGTTCACTGCAGCAGACCGGCAACCAACTGGACATGGCCATCAACGGCGCGGGCTTCTTCCAGGTGACGCTGCCCGACGGCACCACCGGCTACACCCGCGACGGCAACTTCCAGACCGACGCGGCCGGCCAACTCGTCACCAACGCCGGCTATGTGCTGCAGCCAGGTATCGCGATTCCCGTCAACGCCACTTCGGTGAACATCGGCAAAGACGGCACGGTAACCATCTCTTTGCTCAACAACCCAGCGCCCCAGCGCGTGGGACAGATCCAGACGGCTTCGTTTGTGAACCCGTCCGGACTCGAGCCGCGAGGCGGCAACCTCTACGGCGAAACCGCTGCCTCGGGCGCGCCGCAGGCCGCAGCACCCGACACCGGCGGCCACGGCGCTTTGCTGCAAGGCTCCATCGAGGGTAGCAACGTGAACGTGGTGCAGGAGCTGGTGAACATGATCGCCACGCAGCGCGCCTACGAACTGAATTCCAAGGCGATTCAGACCTCCGACCAGATGCTGCAGAAGCTGGGTCAGCTGTGATGCGTGCTGATTTCAAGACCCTCGCAACCGTGAAGCTGGCCATGCTGGCCGCCATCACCACACTCAGCGGCTGCAGCACCATCTGGCCGCGTGTGGAGGTGGCCGACACCACGCCGCCGCTGCCGGTGGCCATCGAGGTGCCGGCGGCCGCCACGGGCTCGATCTTCCAGCCCGTGAGCTACCGGCCGCTGTTCGAAGACTTCCGGGCACGTTTGGTGGGCGACACCCTCACGGTGCAGATCGTCGAGAAGGTGAGCGCGACCCAAACGTCCACCAGCAGCGTGGACAAGACCGGCAGCCTGGGCGGTTCGATCGCGGCACTGCCCGGGGTCAGCCCTCGGGCCTTTGCCCGCGCGACTGCCACGGCTGCGTCGACCAACGCCTTCGCAGGCAAGGGTGCCACCGTCAACAGCAACGACTTCAGCGGCACCATCACCGTGGTGGTGCGCCAGGTGCTGCCCAACGGCCATTTGCTCATCGCCGGCGAAAAGCAGATCGGCGTGAACGAGAACGTTGACGTGCTGCGTTTTTCGGGTCAGGTCGATCCGCGCGGCATCCAGCCGGGGAATTCTGTGCAAAGCGCGCAGATTGCCAATGTCCGGCTCGAACAGCGGGGTCGCGGCCAGCAGTCCGAGGCCCAGGCCATGGGCTGGCTGAGCCGCGTGTTCATGAGCTTCTTCCCGATCTGAGCGCGCTGCCATGCAACCCAATCCTGAACGCCGTATGCGCTGGTTGATCGTCCTGGCTTTCACTTTGGCCAGCGCCGCCCTGTGGTGGCCGCTGGCTGCCGATTCGGCGGTGCGAATCAAGGAAGTAGCCGGTGTCCAGGGGGTGCGCAGCAACCAGCTGGTGGGCTACGGCCTGGTGGTGGGCCTGGACGGCACGGGCGACCAGACCACGCAGACCCCCTTCACGACCCAAAGCCTGAACGCCATGCTGCAGCAGCTGGGCGTGACGGTGCCCGCAGGCACCAGCATGCAGCTGCGCAACGTGGCCGC
>Ga0105046_10016610_pt1 | contig 11297 bp, 10 predicted proteins | sample MAT03_FD_78385 | JGI IMG/M metagenome (GOLD analysis project Ga0105046, IMG submission 78385) | Freshwater microbial communities from Lake Fryxell liftoff mats and glacier meltwater in Antarctica - MAT-03 (megahit assembly) | ecosystem: Environmental > Aquatic > Freshwater > Ice > Liftoff...
GGGCTTGTTCGGGCGGGCGCTGCCGGGTGCGCGGGCGAATATCGGGAATATCAAGATGCCGATTCTGATTCTGCACGGCGCATCGGACACGCTCACGCCCCCGGGCGGCAGCCAGACCTTATATGACGGGGTGGGGTCGTCCGACAAGACGCTCAAGTTTTATCCAAATCTGTTGCACGAGATTCACAACGAGCCGGAACAAGGCGAGGTATTTGCCGACATAACGGCATGGCTGGACAAGCACGTTTAATTATCACACCAGAGTTTGTACCGACAGAACACATTCTGTCCGAACAACATGGATAATCGCAAACCAGCGGATAAGGCTAGGTATGAACATAAAATCCATTGTCGAGCAAGAAATCAAATCCTATGCCCGCAAAGGCGTGAATGGGCAAGTTGTTTTTGCTAAAAACGACTCCGGTGATGAGTTTGTGCTGATTGCCCACGGCAAATTAGACGGTAATACCTTTACCTTCACATCGCTCTCTGCCGCTGTGATAGATGATTCCGTCGTGATTTATGAGGATCGCAATGACCCATCACTAACCGAGTCGCTCATTCAAGCAGGCATCCCGCGTGAGAAAATTATTCTCGCCTATGCGGGTGAATGTGCGCCCGTGGAGGCGTAAGAAATCTGTGCGGACGCGACATCAAGCGTTTGTATAAGATGGGGTTGTGAGGACACGCTAAAAAAGACGTGTCCTCTTTTTTGGGGGTGTTTTCAAGGGTTGACCATTGAAAAAGTTGGCGTCCGTGACATTGTTCGTTATCATGTGTACATCGAATAGTTTTATGATGGTTTGAAAAGCAGGTTTACAGTGAATGTCGATTAAGCTACACGTTGACAATATCTCTCTCAGTTTTGGCGGCATCAAGGCGCTGCAAAACATCAGTTTTGACGTGCGCGACGGGGAAATCCTGTCGGTCATCGGCCCCAACGGCGCGGGCAAAACCAGCCTGATTAACAGCATCAACGGTTTTTATAAGCCGCAACACGGGCGTATTTTGCTAGACGGGGATGACATCACCCATCTGCCGCCCTATAAACGCGCCAAGCTGGGCGTCAGCCGCACCTTCCAGAACATCGCGCTGTATACCAATATGACCGCCCTCGATAACCTGATGGCCGCCCGCCATTTGCACATGAAATCGAACATGCTGGCCGGCGCGATTTTTTGGGGCGCAGCCGAGCGTGAAGAAATCGAACACCGGCGTATGGTTGAGGGCATCATCGACTTCCTCGAAATCGAGGCCATCCGCAAGACCATCGTCGGGACGCTGAGTTATGGTCTACGAAAGCGGGTTGAGCTGGGTCGCGCCCTCGCGTTGGAGCCGAAGCTCTTGTTGTTAGACGAGCCGATGGCGGGCATGAACGTCGAGGAAAAAGAGGACATGGCGCGCTTTATCCTCGACATCCACGAACAGCGCGGCACAACCATCATGTTAATTGAGCATGATGTCGGGTTGGTGATGGACATCTCTGACCGGATTGTCGCGCTGGACTTTGGGCAGAAAATTGCAGAAGGCACGCCGGATGAAATCGGCCAAAACGAAGCGGTCATCCGCGCCTATTTGGGTCAGGAGCAAACGTAGAATCTCATGGTCGCACTAGAAGCCAAAAAATCAGCAGCAACCGTTCATTTTTCTGCCCCTTATGACACCATTCCCGCCCTCCCCCCTGAGATGGACACCGTGCCGAAGGCGTTCACGCATACGGCACGCCAAGCGCCTGACCGGGTGGGGATGCGAAAGAAGCGCTTTGGCATCTGGCAAGAGTACACATGGCGCGAAAGCTTGCAACAGGTCACGGACTTGGCGCTGGGTTTGATGTCGCTGGGCTTGCAGCGCGGGGAGAAAGTCGCCATCATCGGCGAAAACGACCCGGAATTTTACTGGGCGCAGTACGCGGTACAAGCGGCGGGCGGCGTCACTATCGCCATCTTCACCGATTCCAATTTGCAAGAGATGGGCTATGTCGTCAACCATTCCGAGGCGTCTTATCTGATTGCTCACGACCAAGAGCAAGTCGATAAGGCGCTTGAACTGCGCGACCAATTCCCAAACATCCGCAAGGTGATTTATTGGGACGACAATGGCATGTTCGGCTATGACGACCCGTGGCTGATGCGTTATGTCGATGTGCAGTCTACCGGGCGCGCCGTCGCCAAACTCAAGCCCCACGCCTTTGATAAAAGTTTGGCGCTGGGAAATACCGAGGACATCGGCATCTACAGCTATACGTCTGGTACGTCAGGCGTGCCGAAAGGCGCGATGTGTCAGCACAAAAATCTGCTGTACGCGACCTACCACACCCGCGAAACCGTGCCGCTCTACCCCACTGACGAATATCTGTCGTTTAGCCCGCTGGCGTGGATTACCGAGCAGGGTTTGGGCGTGGCCGCCCACGCGCAGTACGGTTTCTGCGTCAATTTCCCAGAAGGGCCGGAGACCGTCACACAAGATTTGCGTGAGATTGCGCCGTCGTCGCTGTTGTTCCCCAGTCGGATTTGGGAGGGTTTGGCGCGCACCATGCAGATGAAAATTAACGACGGTTCGTGGTTGAATCGGGCGTTATTTGGGCTATTTTTGCCGCTGGCCTATCAGGTGATTGACCTCGAAGACCAGCGTAAGCCGATTCCCCCCCACCTGAGTGCTTTGCGTTGGTTGGGCAAAGTGGCGGTCTTGGGGCCGCTGTGCGACAAAATCGGGATGACGCGGATGCGCCACGCCTTCACGTCTGGCGCGGCGCTCAGTCCGGCGGTGTTGCGATTTTTCCGCGCCGTTGGGGTTGAGCTCAAGAGTATTTACGGCTCAACCGAGATGCAAGGCGCGACTCAACATCTGACCGGGGATGTCAAGCTCGCCAGCGTCGGCCAGCCCATCCCCGGCGTGAACATCAAAATCGCCGACGATGGCGAAATCCGCGTATTCAGCCGTGCAGTGTTCGCAGGGTATTTTAAGCAACCGGATAAGACCCTAGAGGCGTTTGATGACGAGGGGTATTTCTGCACGGGCGACGCCGGATATGTCGATGACGACGGGCATGTCATTTATCTTGACCGCGTGAAGGACATGATTCGGCTGAAAAACGGGGAGGCGTTCAGTCCGCAGTATATTGAGGGGCGGCTGAAGTTCTGCCAATATGTTCAGGATGTGATGTCGATTGGCGGGGACGACAAAGAGTTCGTCAGCGCGATTGTGATTATCGACTTTGAGAACGTAGCGCGCTGGGCAGAGAAAAATCGCGTGCATTTCACCACTTATGTCGATTTGACCCAGAAACCGGAGGTGTATGAGATCATCCGAAAAGAGATTGTGGCGGTCAACGCGGCGTTGCCGCCGTCGGCGCGTATCCAGAAATTTGTAATTCTGCATAAGGCGTTTGACGCGGACGAGGCCGAATTGACGCGCACTCGCAAGCTGCGCCGGTCTGCATTAGAGCAGCGTTACGCGGACATGATTGACGCGATGTACACCGGGCGCGAGAAGGTGACGGTGGTGGCAGAGGTCAAATATCGGGATGGGCGCAGCGGGCAGGTCGAAACCGACGTGCGCGTGGCAGGGGTCTAAGTTGATCGAGACGCAACAGGCGCGTTTAGACCATTACATGGCCTTGCCGTATACGATTTTGCTCAAACAAGACGTAGACGATGATGGATGGTTTGCCAAAATCGTCGAACTACCGGGATGTATGACGGTGGGCGAGTCGCAGACAGATGTGTTGGAAATGATTGAAGACGCCAAGCTCACATGGTTATCTGGCAGTATTATCGCGGGTGATGTCATCCCAGAGCCACAACCGATTCACGCATAAGGTGATTTTAGGGCGCAGCACGCTGCGCCCCTACACTCCCCATGTATTAAACTTCAGAAAAAGGCAGGGATTCTTTTGGCGCAGAAAACATATTCTTCATCGGCGGGGCAAAACGATTTTGACGTGATGCGCGCCGTCAAGTGGTTGGGATTTACGGTTTTGGCCGTGATGTTCCTGATCTGGATCGCCCCGATTGTCGGGGCGCAGAAGCCGGGGCGTTTGGTCGAATCGGTCATCCGTGGCTTGTTGATCGGCGGAATTTACGCGCTGGTCGCGCTCGGCATCGTCATCATCAACAAAGCGTCGGGCGTCTTCAACTTCGCTCACGGTTACATGATGTTGATGGGCGGCCTGATTTTTCACGCCTTCTTCAGCACCCAACAACCCAGCCTAATTGCATCGGGAATTTTCAGCGCGTTCGTCGTGCTGATGGGATTGACGCTGACCGGCTGGAAGGCGCTGGCTGACCTACGGCGGGTTGGGATTGGCGTGGCGGGAGGTGTTGTGCTGATGCTAATTTTGAGCATTCCGGGGCAGGAATGGCAACTCTTGCGGGCGTTGGTCGGCGGGGCATCTGGCGCGGTGATGATGGGTTTCGCGGTGGAGCGTTTCGCCATCCGTCCGCTGATTGGGCAGCCGTTGTTCACGTCGGTCTTGATGACGTTGGCGGTGGGCGAACTGCTGCACGGCATCACCCAATTGATTTGGGGCAGCGTCGAAATCGCGCTGCCGGTGTTCGATACGCTCAAACGAGCCGGTTTGCCGTCCCGTATCACGATTGAGGGCAAAGAAACTTGGATGCAGGTCGATTTCAACTTAAATCTTGAGTTGATTGTGGCCTTCATCTTGTCTGTGACGGCGTTCCTCGCCTTTGTCTTGTTTTTTCGCTATACCAACGTCGGCCTCGCCATGCGCGCCACGGCGGAAAATCAACAATTGGCGCAGTCGGTAGGTTTGCGCGTGCGGGTGATTTTGGCGGTGGCGTGGGGGATTGCCTCCTTGCTGGCAGCGGCGGCGGGCGTTTTGCAAGCGGGCAGCAGTACCGGTTTGAGCCAGAATATGCCGGGCATCGCGTTTTACGCCTTTCCAGCGGTGCTGCTGGGCGGCTTGGACAGCGTGGGCGGAGCGTTCGTCGGCGGGCTGGTGATTGGCCTCGTCCAAGAACTCAGCAAGCGATTGTTCCCCGGCTTACAGGTCGATACCGAACTCGCGCCGTATTTGTTATTGATGCTGGTGCTGATCATCCGCCCCGATGGATTGTTTGGTCAAAAACGGATTGAGCGGATTTAGCCCTCACCCCTAGCTCCTATCCCCCATCGAGTGGGGAATCGACCCCAAACACAAGACGTTATTCGGGGTTTAGATGACTCCCCTTCCCCTACAAGGCGGAAGGGGCAAGGGGATGAGTGGGCTATGGTATCTTTTTTCACAATGGACACGTCATTGCCGTGTCCCTACTCAGGACTCCTTTAATATGTCTGCCAATATTCGCCCGTCTGGGACATTTGATACCACTTACGCGCAAGACATCGCGCTCAACCGCACCCGCGCCGACAAGCTCATCAAATATGGCTTGATGGCGCTGCTATTGCTCGTGCCACTCCTGACCATCAAAGGCGGCTTGGGACTTAGCATCCTACCGGAGTCGTTGGTCGGGACGATCTTACGCATCAGCATTTTGGTGATTGCCGTACAAGGCTTGAATATTCTGACCGGCTACACCGGCCAAGTCTCGCTCGGCCACGCCTCATTCATGGCCGTCGGCGCATACGCCAGCGCCATTTTGGTGCGACAGTTCGGATTCACCTTCTGGACGGCGTTGCCGACGGCGGCGCTGATCACCGGCATGGTCGGCTTGCTGTTCGGGGTGCCATCGTTGCGGGTGAAAGGATTTTATCTGAGCATGGCGACTTTGGCGGCGCAGTTCATCATCCCGTGGGTGCTGCGCTATCCAATGAAAGACTACAGCAACGGGTCAAACCCGCTGGAAGTGCCGATTCCAACCTTCTTCGGGCTGAGTTTGGGGTCGGACACCGCCTTTTATTATGTGGCGATCCCGCTGTCACTGCTGTTGGCATTGATGGCGCGCAATATCAGCCGGACGCGCACCGGGCGGGCGTTCATCAGCATCCGCGATAATGATCTCGCGGCGGAACTGCTGGGGATTAACGTGTTCAGCTATAAGTTGCAAGCCTTTTTCCTGAGCGCAGTTTACGCTGGGATTGCCGGCGCGTTGATGGCCTTTGAATCCAATTCACTGTCGTTAGATTTCTTTGACCCGTCGAGGTCGATTGAGATGTTGGCGATGTTGGTTATCGGCGGAGCTGGCTATGCGCTGGGGCCGTTATTCGGCGTCGCGTTCGTCAATCTGTTGACTCAGAGCATCATCCCAGCCATCATCCCGCCGATTTACGCCGCCTTGCCGTCGCTATTACCGTTCCTAAACCCGATCAACGCTTTCGCCGCGCTCAACCCCATTTTGTTCGGGTCGGCGCTGATTTTATTCTTGATCATCGAGCCGCGAGGCTTGGCCTATCGCTGGGAGATTTTCAAGATTTCATGGAAGATTCGCCCCTATGCGAACTAAAGACCAGTGATGAGTAGGGAGCGCGCAGCCGGACACCCCTTGGGGTGTCCGTACAGGAAGAAATATAGGCGCGGGTACGCACCCTCACTATCGCTTGTTTGCGCCCCTCCAGACAATACGGCATACTCTAAGACGCTTGCGAATAGAGGGTGAGAGTCAGCGGGGCGATATGGCAAAATTTTTTGTGAGTTACAGCCGGGTCGATAAAACTTTCACCCAAGCATTCGTCACGGGTTTGGAACATAAGTTCCCCAAACACAGCTTCTGGTATGACCTTAAATTGACCGGCGGTGATGCTTGGTGGAAAGTCATCTTGAGCAAGATTGAGGAAGCCGATATTTTCATCTATCTGCTTTCGAACGAGTCGATCACTTCCTCCTACTGCCAAGCGGAATTTCAAGAATCGCGACGCCTGCGTAAGCGAGTCATCCCGGTTCAGGTGCGTGACCGGACGAAGATCACCGGGGATTTGGGCGCGATTCAATACGTGGATATGAAATCGGGCTTCAACAATGCAGTCGCCCAAAACGAACTAACCCGTGCGATCAATTTACAGTTGGACGCCACCCCGTTGCGTCGCTTACGTCCGTTGTCTAAAATCCTGACTCCCAAACCAGACATTAAACCGGAAGCTCAACGCCCCGCCGGTGCGCCAGACATCGACACGCCGGGCATCCAAATCACAGCCCTAATTTTCGAAGAGCGAACGCGAACCATCCCGGCTCGTGTCCTTGTCAAGCCGTTGCCTAAATCGCACCCGCCCGACTCGAAGGTGAGAAGGGTGAGATTGCTGGTTTTAGTGCTGCTATTAGCGATTGTGGTTGCGCTGGTCGTGTTTAGGGCAGACGTGACATCTTATCTGCTCACAGGTGGATAATGTCGTTGGGATAAGCCCCATCAGAACGGATAGGGTTCATCCTGTCCGTTTTGTCTTTTTTTACCCTCTTTTTTCATATTTTTTGAACCTTGTATCTTGCGGCAAAATATCCGATAGCACGTTATAATAGGAGCTACGCAGCAAAAAGTCTGCGGCTTGTTGGACAGAATAAGGATTTTGAACGATGCGTAAAGCGATTCTCTTACTCGTATTGGCTTTGCTGGTGGCTCTCCCCGCCTCAGCACAGGAAGAAATGCCCGATTTCATTACGGAGTCCCATACCGCGTGCGAGGTTGACCTGACCGGTCAAACCGTCACCATCAACCACTTTGGCGACATCAGTGGCTCGTTTGCCTTCATCACCCAACCGCTCTTGGCGGGCTTGGAAGACGGCATCGCCTATTACAATGCACGCGGCGGCATCTGCGGCGCAGAAATCGTCCCCAATAATCGCGACACGGCTGGCGATCCTGCCCAGACCCAAGCGGCTTATGACGACTACAGCACTCGCGAAGACAAGCCCGATTTGCTGGTGCTATACAGCTCGGCAGACAGTGAACTACTCCGCACCCAACTGGCCGAAGACGAAATCCCCGTTTTGATTTCGGCAGGGTCGGTGGCCGGTCTGTATGGTGAGACCAATGAACCCGGTTGGATTTTCGCGACCAACCCGCTATACGTTGATCAATTCGGCTCGTTCTGCGACTTTGCCGCCGCCAATGCCGAAATGTACCCAGAGCCAGTCATCGGCTACATCTCGTGGCCGGGCGCGTTTGGTCAAGCGGCCTTCCAACCGGACGCCATCGCTTACTGTGAATCCCTCGGCATTGATGTGATCGACACGCCGGAGCAGTTCTTGCCCACCGCCACAGACATCACCACCAACGTCCAGAACCTTGTAGACGCGGGCGCGAACATCCTCTATACCAACAGCCTCGCCAGCGGCCCGGCCATCATCGCCAAGACCGTGGTTGACCTCGGCCTTGAGGAGTCGGTACAGTTGGCCGGTGTGAACTGGGCGCTGGACACCTCTGTCGCGTTGCTCGGTCAGCGCACCCTCGGCTCGGACGGCCTGCCCAGCACCAACGGATTGGTCGGTTCACTGCCGTTCCACTGGTACAGCGAACGCCAACTGCCGGGTATCGCCTTGATCCTTGAGCAAGCCGCCGCCAATGAGCGCGGCCTGACCGTGCAAAACGTGTCATACATCCTCGGCTGGGGTTTGGTCGATCAATACGCCGAGATTTATGCCCAAGCCGTCAACCAAGCGGGCAGCCTTGAAGCCGTCGATGGCGCGCTGATTAAATCGGTGATTGAGGGCATTGACTACTCACCGTTGGGTCTTTTCGACTTCACCTATGCCGAAGGAATGCGCTCCGTAACAGGCAATCGTATAGCCGTCATCCAATACCTCAACGCCGACATGACCGGGCCGGCCACCAGTGCCGCCGACGCCTTGTTGGTCGATACACCGGACGGCGGCAAGCTGTTCGTCCCGCTGATTGTGCCTTTGACTGACTTCGCCCCTGCGCCGGATCTGCGTCCGGGCATGATGGAGATGGAATAAGCGATAGCCCGAAACCTCACCCCTAAATCTCCTCTCCGCCTCGGAGAGGGGATTTGTGCCGCGACTTAGCCGCCCCCTCTCCATGATGGAGAGGGGGCTAGGGGTGACGTTTCCCTGTTTAGAGACGTTTATTGATAACGGATACCTTTGAAAAATGCTTGCAGTCAACAATATCGAAGTCATTTACAACAGCGTAATTTTGGTGCTGCGCGGCATCTCGTTCAACGTGGCAGATGGGCAAATCGTCAGCCTGTTAGGTCCGAACGGCGCGGGCAAATCGACCACGCTCAAAGCGATTAGCGGGATGCTCCGCAGCGAACAAGGCGAGGTCACACGCGGCAATATCACTTGGAAAGGCACACGCATCGACCCGATGGCGGGTGAAGACATCGTGCGACAAGGCGTGATTCAGGTCATCGAAGGCCGCCCGATGTTTCGTCATTTGACGGTGGAGGAAAATCTGCTGACCGGCTCGATGGTCTATCAGGGCGGGCGACAGGCCAAGACCGACCTAGAGCGCGTCTTTCACTATTTCCCCCGTCTGCGCGATTTACGCAAGCGCGTCAGCGGCTATTTGTCCGGCGGGGAAGGTCAGATGATGGTGATTGGCCGCGCCTTGATGGGGCATCCCCAGTTGATGATGTTGGATGAGCCGTCGTTGGGGCTTGCGCCGATGTTGGTTGAGGAAATTTTTGAAATCGTCCAACAGATTCGACGCGAATCCGGCGTCGGGATTCTGCTGGTCGAACAGAACGCTCGCGCCGCCCTGAATATCGCTGACTACGGTTATGTGATGGAAAACGGGCGCGTGGTGTTGGACGGTCCGGCGGCTCAATTGCGCGAAAACGAGGATATTAAAGAGTTCTACCTCGGCTTGAATCAGCGCGGCGAGCGCAAAAGCTATCGCGATGTTAAGCACTATAAGCGCCGTAAACGTTGGTTGGGATGAGTCCTGAGTGATGCGTAAAAGCTGGATTTTTGCGTAAACTTATAGGGACGGGCTTCTGCGCGTCCGCGCTCGTCAAACGGATGGCAAAACTGCTGTCCTTACCGCGCTAAATTGATGGTAAAAGGAATGGGAGACCTCAAACTAAATGACAGACCACAATGACCGCGTGCGGGAACTGGCGGCTCGGGCTTATGCGTATGCGCCCGCGATGAAGCAGATTATGGACGCGGCGGGCGTGACGCCTTCAGCCATTGACGGCGTGGACGACCTGCACAAAATCCCAGTCCTCAGCAAAGACAAACTGGTCGAGTTGCACCACGCTCATCCGCCGTTCGGTGGTTTTTTGGCGATGGACGCGGACGATTTGCCGCGCATTTACATTTCACCGGGGCCGATTTTTGACCCGCAGCCCCCGTATAGCGGCAACGGATGGGCGTCGCTGGAGGTGTTTGAGTACGTTGGGTTTGGGCGCGGGGATCGGGTGCTGAATACCTTCCTGTATCACCTCGTCCCGGCGGGCATCCTGATTGATGAGGCGCTACGGGCGGTGGGCGCGACGGTCATCCCCACCGGCCCCGGCAATACCGATATTCAGATTCAGGTCATGATGGCGCTCAAGGCCACCGGCTTCGTCGGCCAGCCCAGTTATCTGATGACGATTTTGGATAAGTGTAACGAGATGGGCATCCCCAAAGAATCTGTCCCGATTAAGAAGGCGTTGTTCAGCGCGGAGATGTACACCCCGACTCAGCGGACGCGTTTTGAGGGCGAATATGGCATGAAGACCACCAGCGCCTATGGGACGGCTGACGTTGGACTCATCGCGTTCACGATGGGCGATATGCAAGGCTTTTGCATCACCGAAAACGTCTATATGCAAGTGTGTGACCCGCTGACTGGCGCGCCACTGCCCGCTGGCGAAATTGGCGAGGTGGTCGTCACGCTGTATAACCCGAATTACCCGCTGATTCGCTTTGGCACGGGCGACCTCGGCGCGCTGGCCCCCGTGCCTGACCCGGCCACCGGCGGACGCCAACAGCTTCTGGGCTTATTCGGGCGCAGCGGCGAGGCGGTTAAGGTGCGCGGGATGTTCATGCACCCCAATCAACTGCGCTTCGGCCTCGCCCGTTTTGCCGAGTCCATCAAACTGTATCAGGTCGTCATCACGCGCCCGGAAAATAAGGATGTGGTGACGGTGCGCGTCGAACTCCAACCGGGAGTCGAGTCGAGCGAGGCGTTGGACTCGGGGTTGAGGACCGCGATTGAGACGGCGGCGCGTTTGCGCGTCGATACTGTAGAATTTGTCGCAGCGGGCGCGCTAGACCCGACCCAACGCACCATTCAAGATGCGAGGATGTGGGAATAGGGTCTGATTTACATTTATCGTAACTACTCAGCCCCACATGCACCAAGTTAAGGATTTTAGGGGTTGATTTTGCCTCGTTGGACGCCAGAACGGGCGGACAAGTCTCGCCCCTACAGCGTCCGTCTGCCGATTCA
>Ga0105046_10016611_pt1 | contig 11297 bp, 6 predicted proteins | sample MAT03_FD_78385 | JGI IMG/M metagenome (GOLD analysis project Ga0105046, IMG submission 78385) | Freshwater microbial communities from Lake Fryxell liftoff mats and glacier meltwater in Antarctica - MAT-03 (megahit assembly) | ecosystem: Environmental > Aquatic > Freshwater > Ice > Liftoff...
AGCGTTTCACATTGCGACGCGAACATGGCCTGGAATTGTTTTCGGGCGGCGAGGGGCACGGTGAAGCACCAGGAATCGACTGGGCTCATGATTACGTTGACACGGGATCCTTTCAGAAACTGCGGATCTCGCTTTGGGACACCTGTCCTGACTATGAAATTATTCGCGGACCGCTCTGTACGATCGTTCGTCGATGGGGCTTTCCGCATTCACCGGTCCATCCGATTTACTCGCCCGCGCGCCTGAAGATTGACGTGGAATATCGATTCTACTCCGGGCTCCCCTGGTTTCATAAGATCGGCTCAATGACCGCCGTGCAGGATTTTCGCGCGGAAGCGTTGCGGGATGACGAGTGGGTCTTTTCAGGTCAGTCCTTCACCGACCCATTGTGGATGGATCACAATGGAAAGTTACAGATCGGAAATGTTCCTGGTGATCAACAGGAGAACATTCACGGGGTCGGCTTTTTCCATAAGGACAGCAAAGACTCATTTATTTCGCTGTTTCTGGATCACTCCACTGAAGGTCTTCCTGAACTGAAACATACCGGCGCTCCGACGATGTATTATCGGTGGCATGGGGCCGTTTGGAGTCGATATCCGTTGCCATTGAAAGATGTCCCTGTCGGCGCAATTCTGCGTCAGAAAAATGCGTACATTTCCATTCCGTTCACAGCCACCGATGGTCCGCCAGCCATCGAGAAAATGCGTCGATGTCTGATGAGCCCGCTTCTGATCTCGGCAGGTCAGGAGAAGTCAGCGAACGAAACTGATGAAACTGCTGTCACCCCGGAGCGGCGATCGGATCGCCTGGCTCGACATGGCGAATCCGGAGACAGTTCGATCTCCAAATCAGTCATTTGGAATGCATTGCAGGATTGTAAAGACGCTCAACTTTACACGGCTGATATCAACGTCGTGGAACTTGGGCTGGTACACGATGTTCGAGTCCGCGGCGATGTCGTCACTGTGGTCATGTCCATGCCACATCGTGGTCGAACTCGACTTGGCTATTTTGTGGATGGCTCGATTTCAGTCCATCCGACATTATCGGTACCGGTTCGCGAACGGCTGGCGCAGATTTCTGGAGTACGGCAGGTCGTCGTTGAACACACCTGGAGTCCAGCCTGGAACTCAAATCGTGTGACAATCGAAGGTCGCAAGAAACTCGGATTAGCTGTAGATTAAGGGGACGATTTTATGTGCAGTCGAAGCGTGAATATACGAATAGTGTCGTCATTGTTGAGTCTCGTAGTCGCCAGTCTCTGTGCGGCCGACGACATCGACCGTCAGATCGAGTTGCAACTGGCGGAATCCGGCGCCAACAAAGGTGAAATCGAACAGGCGTTGGCAAAGGTTCCAGACGAACAAAAGGAATCGATGCGATTTTTGGTGGCGTGGATGAACGGGGACGATTTGAAGCAATTGACTTCGGAACGTTTGCTGGAAAACGTCGCACTCGCAACCGAGGTGCGCAGTCTGGCTCCCTGGCAACAGCAGATTCCCGACGATATCTTTAACAACTTTGTCCTGCCACATGCCTGCTTCGATGAACCACGCGATCCATGGCGTGCTGATTTTTACCATCGTTTCTGGCCGTGGGTGAAAGATTGCAGGACCACATCTGAGGCCGCGCAGGTTCTGAACCAGAAAGTTTTCGCTGAACTCAAGGTCAGGTATTCCACAGGACGCCGACGAGCGAACCAGAGTCCCGCTGAAAGCATCGAACAGGGTCTTGCTTCGTGTTCCGGGCTCTCAGTCATTCTTGTCGATGCGTGTCGCAGTGTCGGAGTCCCGGCACGGATCGCGGGAATTCCGAAATGGGCAAACAAGGATGGTAATCATACGTGGGTCGAAGTCTGGGATCACGGCTGGCACTTTGCTGGTGCTGCGGAGTACGACGCGCAGGGACTCGATCACGCCTGGTTCACAAACGACGCCGCACTGGCGGATCCGGAAAGCAGACTGAGCAGCATTTATGCGGTCAGGTACGAACCAACCGGCATCCATTTCCCGCTGCCGTGGAACCCCGGTTACGACTCTATTCACGCAGTGAACGTCACGGAGCGATACGTCAACACACGAATCGATCTACCGCAGGGGTTTGCGAGAGTTTTGTTTTCGGCAAAAGACAAGTCCGGCAAACGTGTCGCCCTGCGAGTTGCATTGTCACCGGGAGCCGATGCGACCGGCTCGGCCAGCGGGGACGAGAAAACACCGGGAAAGACTCGCGATGAGACAAGAGATACCAACGATTTTCTGGAGGCTGTGCTGAAAAAAGGTCAGACATATCAAATCACGGCGACCGATGAAGCAGGAAAAATGATTGCCTGGGAATTCAAGACAACGGACGAAGACCAACAGATGATTTCATGGGAATGGTAACCGGACTTTTGGAAGTACCAATGGTGAGCCGGAGTTCGCGATGCTCACTTGTCACGCCTTAGAACCTGTCCAGAAACCTGTCCGCGATTCGGAACCGTGTGATTCAGAGCCGCGCCCGTCAGGAAGCGGGGCTTGACCTCCGCTTCCTGACGGGCGCGGCTCCACGGATTTGTTTTTGGACAGGGGCTTACAAAGATTTGCACGTGAATCCGGGACCGTCGAATCAGTGAGTCCACGGCGCGCGATACGGTCGGTCGATCATCAGCTGCGCTTCCGCATCACCGGGGCAGGTTTCACTCGTCGGATCCCACTTCACCGGACGTCCGAGGCGGGCGACCAGATTTCCCAGATGGCAGACGGTGGCAGATCGATGACCGATTTCGACATCGCAAATCGGTAACTCACGACTGCGCATGCAGTCGAGGAAATCTTTTGTGTGATCCGCACTTCGATAAAGTTGAGTCAGCTCTGCGGCATCCAGCGGCGATGTGGCCAGTTCGGCCGGTTCCGTCGCCAGCTTTCCTCGCCCAACTGCCACGCGACCTTTTGTGCCGATGAAAGTTGTCCCTTCTGCGATGTCCTGCTGGCCCTGTCCAAGGGTCAGCCTGACGCCACTGGCATAGGTGTATGTAAGGCGACATTTTTCTGTGACTTCATGCAGCATCTGAGGATGAAACTCAGCGGTCCCCTCCACCACGACAGGACCGCTGTTGTCCATTCCCAGTCCCCACTGAGCGATGTCCAGATGATGAGCGCCGAAGTTTGTCATCTGACCGCCGGAGTAATCCCACCAAAACCGGAAGTTGTAGTGAACTCGTTTACTGTGATACGGCTTTAATGGAGCAGGGCCAAGCCACATCTGGTAGTCCAGTTCCGGCGGTACAATTTCTTCAGCGCCGATCGAACCAGGATGATTCGGACCGGGTATTCCGACCAGCACTTCCGTCACGTCGCCTATAAAGCCATTGCGTACCAGCATACAGGCCTTCCAGAATTCCGCTGATGATCGCTGCTGAGATCCGGTCTGCACAATGCGTTTGTGTTCACGGGCTGCATGCACCATGCGACGACCTTCTGCGATTGTGAGTGAAAGCGGTTTTTCGCAATAGACGTCCTTGCCGGCATTGCATGCGTCGATCGTCATCAGTGCATGCCAGTGATCCGGTGTGGTGATGACGACGGCATCTATGCTCTTGTCTTCCAGCAGTTGGCGGTAGTCGCCAAAGATTTTCGGAGTGCGGCCTTTCGCGGCAACAATGTCGCTCGCTGCGGCTGCGACCTTCGAATCCACGTCACAAATCGCAACGATATCCGCTCCCGCTGCAAGGAAGCGTTTCACATTTCCGGCCCCCTGATTTCGGACACCGATGGCACCTATGGAAATGCGTTGGGCGAAGCCCCTGCTGAACCGCGCTCGTGGTCGTTACCAAACTATCAATCGCTCGACACATTTGTTTATACTCCGCGCGGTCAAGGGTGATAGAACTGGCGAGCGGCATGCGTCAGCTTGCCGGTACAAGAACGAGGTAAAGGAGGGCTCACGCCGCTCCGCTCGCCGGTCTCATTTCTGGCCGCGCAAAGTTTAACCGCGTGGGCATCGCCCCGCGCGTGCGATTCATCCAGCTGGACGCTGCTCGCGCGGCCCGCTGGGCACGCGGTTAACCGATCCCATGCCAACCGCTTGCCGCATCATTTCAGTCGGCGGAGCGACGGAGCTACGGAACGACTACGGCTTCGCTGCTTTCGACTGCTGCGAATCGGATTCGATCTGATACCCTCGCATTGACTTTCGAGCGCTCAGAGCTGCCGGTGCGTCCTTCGAATCCGCCTTTTTCAGTCGCTCCAGTTGATCAAGATTTGAATCTGCCAGTTCCTTTAACGACAGGCACTTGTATGCATCGGCGTTTGCGTTGAGAAACGCCGCGTTCTTTTCAAGGCTCCTGCGGCAGCCTGCGAGGTCGCCGCGGTCGAGCAGATCCGTGGCCAATTTGTTTTGTTCGCTGGCGACGAGCGCCACAACATCCGCCATCACGGCATTGTTGACACTGGCTTTCACTTTCTCGTCTGCACTGCTGAAAGACACGGAAACTTCACCAGTGAGAGTTTCCGTCGCCTCGCTCATCATGTTGATATACGAAACACTGACCGTCGCCAGTTGAGACAATTTTGCGATTTCGGCACCACTGGAATCTACAGCAGCATGTGCCAGATCAGCCGGGATTTCCAATTCCACGACGACATGCTTCTGTTGATCACTGTAAACCTGAGACAGCCGCGTGATCACAGATTGACCATTGATGTCCGCTGCATTGCCAAGCACGCGCACAGGCCGAATGCCTTCCGGGATGTCAATCTTCACATCTACGGACTGAGCGACAACCGACAGCACGTCATCAAACTCCCGACGGAAGATACCTGCCAGTTCCGACGTGTTTTCAATAAACTGATGATTGCCACCGCTCCTGCCGGCCAGTGCCACCATCAGGTCTTCGTTGTAGCCCAGGCCGAGGCCCAGCGTCGAAACGCTGATGTTTTCCTTCTTCATGGACGCAGCAAGTTCGCCGAGTTCACCAGGTGCCGAAGGACCTACGTTGGCCAGTCCATCCGAAAGCAGTATGACGCGATTGACGTGTTTGTCATCCATGAACTTGCGCACTTCCGCTGCGCCCTTGCTCACGCCGCCGAAGAGTGCTGTGTTACCACCAGGCTGGATCGCACGAATGATGTTCGCAACGTGCTCCTTATCGGTCAGCTTTGTCGCAGGCACCAGCACGTTGACGTCAGAGTCATAGGCAATGATTGACACAATGTCGTTAGAGTTGAGCATATCCAGCGCCCCGATCGCCGCCTCGCGAGCCTGCTGAATTTTATCGCCCTGCATTGAGCCCGATCGATCAAGCACAATCGCCACGTTAATCGGTGCTCGGGCACCCTCGCGTTTCAGATGAAATCCTTTCAGTCCCACACGTATCCATGCCTGCTGCTTTTCGCCCGCCTTCAGTACCGAAAACCCCGGTGCCGCTTCCAGCGCCAGTTTCTCCGCCTCCGCCGGTTCTCTCGCCTGAACGCTGACTGCAATACACATCACACACGCGGCAACAACTGTCGCCAGATTTCTGAACAAGCTCCGCATGACAAGTCTCCTGATGCACAAACTGAGTTTTTCGTAAAGAGGATCTACCAGATCCGTGTCCCGAGTCCATCCGGTAAATCCCAAGTCACCGTATTGGAGACCATTTCACCAGGAGAGTGGTGAGGGCACTGTCACGAATATGTAAGAATTCTGTAAGGCGAGCGGCAGATTTCTGGTTGCCGTCGAAAACCGGGGGCTAGCGCCCTGCGGCTAATAAAATCAGCCGCCACGCGCTAGCGTCCGGTTGTTCGGCTTGGTAGTTCCTGATCTTACGCTCGCCTAAGGCCCCGGGACCGAATTGCGGATTTAAAAAGGGGTCAGGAACAAATAGCCAAATGGCCCCGTGGGTGGTCCGCATTATTGGTTCCTGACCCCTTTTTTACGAAATCACTCGACCCTCGGACGAAGTTCCAGCACCTGCATTCCTTCCATACCTCCCATTACGACAGGGTGCAATGTGAACTGCAACGTGCCATCCGGCGGAATTCGGTCAGCCGCAGCCCCCTGCAAAATCACGAATTGAATCTTTGCGTCGCAAAGTAGTCGCAGCGTTTCGTCAGAATAAGGATCTGCGTCAATCGCCTTCTGAAGGCGGAAGTGCGACTCCGGAAAGAATCCGGAGTACCCGTTGATCATTGGAATATCATCCAGCACGTGACTCAGCATCCAGCGCGCGGTCACGTCAAAGTCCCGTACCGTGGCCCCCTTGACATATGGCATCAGCAGGACGCCGTTGCCGTCCTCAAGTTTTGACGTGACAAATGATTTCCATTCTGAGGTGAGCATCCTGGGAACACCGACAAGCTGGACGGTCGAAGGTGGCACTTCGAACATTGTCAGCGACGCCAGCGTCACGAAGACGACGGCAAGAATCCATCGCGACAGCGATCGGGCGTGCAGTTGATAACGGAAAAAGTCCCAGAGCCGTTCCAGTCCAATGCCTGCCAGCAGGATCACCACGATCTGCACAAAGTAGGCAAATCGAAATGCGCTACGAACCTGGGCAACACCGGGAACGTACTGACTCAGTGTCGTCCAGACGTTCCAGTTGCCGACCTGAAGATTGACGCCGAGCGACAACAGAAATGCCACGATGGCCAGGAAAAAAAGGAACCACACTTCGACAGACCGGGATCGATACTTCGGCAGGATAGAAATACACATTGCGATGAGTGCAAGCAGCATTCGAGTCCAGCCTGGCGACATCTGCCAACGACCTTCGCGCGCGACCATGTGGCACTGAATGAGAGCGGTACCGGGTTCCACCAGATAGTCAATCGGCTTGATCGATAGTTGAGCCACCAATGATTCGCGGCGTTCAAATGCATGTTCCCGCATCACGCGGGCGACAGGAAGCAGGAGTGGCAGCAGGAGTCCGGCGGCAATCAGCAACGCAAGAACAGCTCCGGGAAACCACGGCAGGAAATGTCGCCATGGAACGATGAGCAATCCCGTCGCAGCCAGCAGCAAACTCAGGAATAACCCGTGATGTACGGAGACGGCAAACACCGATACGAACGCCAGTCCAGTCTCGCTGCCTCTAAGAATGACCGAGCGCCGTATTCGAGTGTCTCGCTGACTGATATCTTCCATTGGAATTATCGTTGAAGTCGATGCCCTGTGGACGGCGGCTTCACGAAGTCGAATGAGAGCGGCAAGAGTCCAAAGAATTCCCCAGACGGGCATCAACTGGACGACATCGATCTGGAGATGCATAAGCGGATGCTGAATCATGGCGACCCCCGCGACGCCAGAGGTAATCCAGCCCACCCGCAGCGTCCGCATCATATAGACGGTGAACAATCCATTCAGGGTCAGTGACAGCAGCATGTAGACGTTGTACGCGATTGCAGGAGATCGTAGCCACCAGATTGCAGGCGCCACGACGAGTGTCGCTGGTTGTGGCTCACTGAACGCGAAGGTCCCTTTCAGAGGGTGAAAGATGGGGGCGTCCCAGTAACCCGACATGCCTCGCGCGGCACAATGTGCGTTCCATGCGATGGTCCATGCGTTGAACAGCGGAACGGTCGCAATTCCTTCCTTCGAAGTTGGAATTTGAGACGCCATATTTTGTGGCATGGGCCAGACGGACCAGATGGAAACCGCGCCAAAGATCGTCGTGAGGATGACAAATCGCAGCAACACGCTACGCCAGCCAGCCTGCGGCCAGGCGGAAGCGACGCGGCGAGAGCATCGGAGAATAATATTGCAGCAATTCATTTTTCTGAATCTGTAGACCCAAAATCAAATCTTGTCAAAGCACTGGTGGTCTGTCGTGGTTGTGTTTACTAATCAGCCGCAGGGCGCTAGCCCATTGGTACTCGATTTCACATCGTAGACCTCACTCTCCGAGTGAGGCAGGCCGCAAAACGCGGCTTATGGCATTCGTCACTCAGAGAGTGACGGCTACTTTAATCGCAAATCGAGTAAATTTGGGCGCTAGCCCCCGGTTTTCTCGATGAACCGGACGCTAGCGCGGCCCGGCTAATTGGCAAACTCGAAGTGGACAGACCACTAATTCGGCAATGCGAACAAGTTGGCACGGCCCTCGACGATCGCAATTCGAATTGAAAGAGGTACGTTATGAAACTCCTGCACATACCCGGATGGCCAGTGAATCGACAACACATCGACAGTGTCTGTGCCCTGCACCCCAAACGTGATGAGTTTTTCGTTACTGCATTGATATCCATCGCCCGCCGTAAGTTGCTGCACCTGATTTCGAGTTCCTGACTGACATGTCACTGACGCACAGACCGCCTCACGATTGCTGCGCAGCGAGATCAGCTGAATTTGCAGCGGCTTTCCGGACGACTTGCTTGTGTTGGTCAGGATCACAGAGGGTTCCTGCAGATTCCCCAGGATCAGATCCGGTTTTCCATCCACGTTCCAGTCAATTTTCGCTACAGCTCGCCCAAGATGATTCGTCCCGAAATATGAACCGAGTTGATCTGGTTTCAGCAGGCGAAAGTGTCCCGCCTGAATTGTGAAAAGCTGGGCTGGCATCTGATAAGGCTTTCCCTGGTGAGTCAGGTCGTCAATATGACCGTTCGAAACAAACAGTTCCGGATTGCCGTCCAGATTCGCATCCAGAAACTGTATCCCGAATCCCAAGACAGACAACGAAGGCTCCTGCAGGCCCGATCGTTGTCGATCATCACGATAGCTGGAGTTGCCAAGGCCGCGATAAAACGCGGAGCCTTCATTCAGGAAGTTTGTCACGACAAGATCAGGAATGCCATCGGCGTCGGCGTCACCGAGGGCAATTCCCATAGAGCCCTCCGACTTTCCCAGACCGCTGACGGCAGCACCTGATGCGAAGGCATTGTCGCCCCACAATCCGGTCGTGGCACTCAATGTGAGCAGAGAATTGGGAGTCGTATCATTGGCCACATAGAGACCTGCAGCACCGGTTCCTTCAGGATCAAAAACCAACACGCCCAGGCCCTTACCTTCGGCCACTGAGTCCGGCAGGCGACTTGAGGCGTTGACGAAACCGCCGCAGCCATCATTCAGGAGCATGTCATCTGCCTCCCCCGGGAAAAGCGTGGGAAAGCAGGCTTCGGGATCTCCATTGCTGTTAAGACAAACGCGGTCGAACACATCCACACCCGACAGGTAGCCCGCCAGATAGATGTCCGGCAGAGAATCCTGGTTCAGATCAGCAATGGCACAACTTGTCAGCCAGGGCTCTGCAGAAAGATGGGTGATCGGACATGGTCCCGGATCCCGGAAAGTTCCATCACCAAGATTCATCCAGAGTTTTGCAGATCCAATTTGAGCCACCAGGATATCCGGGAAACCATCCTGATCGATATCGCCGATGGCCACTCCCTGTCCATAATCGGTGCCACCGAATGACGAGACGTTCGAGACATCTTCGAACCTGCTGCCTCGTACGTTTCGAAAGATGACATCTCTCGTGTTTTCAGAAGTGCCACGCAGTTCCCAGTCGCCACCCTGAGAAAAGACGATGTCAGGGTAACCATCTCGATCCAGATCCTCAGCGCCCACTCCTCCCCCGTTGAATTCAAACATGCGTCGCCTGAGTATTCCTCCATTTTCAAAGCGAAAACGCAGACCCAGCTCAGCCGAGTCTTCCGAGAATGAAATCCCTGTGGGCGGATTTTCCACGATTTCCGTCGTCGCGAACTCGTCAGTCCCCGTGACAGCGGTTTTCGGGAAGTCATAGTGGTTCCCTGCGAACTCAAATGCCGGATTCGCCGACTTTGGTACCAGTTCCGGATTCAGCAGTTCCGTTTCCGATGCGAGGCGAAGTTTCAACTGCTGCAGAACTGCATTTCGAGGAAATCGATCGCAGGCCATTTGAGTCCAGCCGTAAGCCTCCAACAGACGTCCACAGCGTTCAAAAGCCGCAATCATTTCAATCAGGGATGCCACGTCCGACGGGTCCGCGAGAAACAGTACACGATCCTGCGCGTCATGCAGTCGGCGAATGTTTTCCAGCTGCTCCGCATACACCTGTGAGGCTGCGAAATCTCCGGCTGCCTGCAGCAGTCGGGAGATCTGGTAACAAAGGTTTCTTGAGTCCGGAGCCGACTGAGCCGCAGCCAGAAATGCGGTCAGGGCTTCGCGGCTGTGTCCGAGATGAAGTTCAATAAACCCGATCACCTTCTGAATTTCCGCGGACGAGGCAGAATCCGGCGGCAGGTTCCGACGCCAGGAGTTCAGTTCTTCATACTGATTTAACTGCAGCAAATATCTGCCAAGGTCAACGTGTGCTGCCAAAAGATTCGGAGACTTCCGGACCGCCTGTCGACACAGTTCGGCCGCTTCGCTGGTCTGCTGTCTCAGATCTGCGAGCCGTGCCAGTCCGAGCAGGGGACCCGCGGCATCAGGGGCAGCCAGATGGGCTCGTTCCAGCAGATCCGCATCATTGATCGAACCGGATTCTCTGGCCAGTACCATCAGCAGGTCCGAAGCCTGCTGTTGCTTTACAAGCAGCAGAATCATTGGCAGCGCTTCACTGCGCCGGCCGCAAACGGCCAGAAGTCGAGCCAGTCCGTTATTGGCTGTCGGATTCATGACGTCCTGCCGCAGCACAGCGCGATACGCCTGTTCTGCTTCGTCAAACAGATACAGGTGATAATGCAGAATCTCCGCAGCCAGAAGCCGGGCATCGACACCCTGTGGACTTTCGAGACTGATCAGGTTCAAGTCATGTACAGCCTCGGAATATTGTTTCAGACGCAGGCAACTGCGACCTGCGATCCACCGGGCATCTGAATTGTCGGGTTCACGCTTCAGTATTGTGCGGGTGAATTGCAGGGCTTCTTCGAATTCATTTCTCTGAAAGGACCTGCGGGCGCTTTGAAGCAATTTGTCAGTTGATTCAATGGACTGCGAAAATGCAAAGAAAGCAGCGATGGAAATCAATGCAACAACGAATATCCAGAGGACAAACGTAAATTTTCGCGAGGCGAATCGTGCTTTCGTTGTTGCCATGCTGAAACAGTCCGTTCTTCAAGGCGAGCGGCAAGTGAGCAATGAACTCACCGGCAGTCCATCGGCCCCACTGGCCCTGTGCCAGTGGTCCGACGCCGTATTCGTCAAACCTGCGTTCCGCCGGCATGAAGCCGGCGGGACCTAAGCTCTCCATCCGGCCCTGTGCCGGTGGAAGCAAGACTGATCAGCTACAACGACAAGCCCCTGCGCCCACGGCCCCTCCCCCGTTTTTGCTCGCCAAAGGCGAGCAAAAACGGGGGAGGGGCGATGATTTAGCAAAGCGTTCCGGATCGAGTAGCCAGCCAGTCTGCGGA
>Ga0105046_10016615_pt1 | contig 11295 bp, 6 predicted proteins | sample MAT03_FD_78385 | JGI IMG/M metagenome (GOLD analysis project Ga0105046, IMG submission 78385) | Freshwater microbial communities from Lake Fryxell liftoff mats and glacier meltwater in Antarctica - MAT-03 (megahit assembly) | ecosystem: Environmental > Aquatic > Freshwater > Ice > Liftoff...
AAAAAAGGGTATGCCGTATATATGGCAGCAATCTGCGTACTCAGATTAAGAAGAATGGTCGTTATGCCTATCCAGACGCCGTTATTGTTTGCGGCGATATCAAAACGGGCCATCAACAAACGCTGCTTAACCCAACGATTGTTTTTGAGGTTCTATCTTCCTCAACCAAGAGCTATGATCTCAATGATAAGGGCGATGATTACCGCAAGATTGCGTCTCTAAAAGATATTATTTATATCTATCAAGATCGTCCGGGCGTGACCATCGTTTCCCGGCAAGATGATCAGTGGGTTATTAAAGATTATGAGCAACTCTCCGATACAGTGGAACTTACATCTATAGAGGCCACTCTCAGCCTTTCTGATCTCTATGATCAGATTGATTTCCCACCAGGTGAGGACGAAGAGCCGTTCATAGAAGACAATATCTAGCATCTGGATATTGCTTTCCCGTTTGACCCTCCTCCCCCCGCCCCCTATAATGCCCCGCTGGATCATCGACAATAACGAGTGCTGTCCATGCTGGCATTGTGTCTTCCCTTGCTTCTTCTGGCGCTGTGGCTTCTGCGCCGCCCCTACGCCGATTCGCGTCTGGCGCTGATTCAAGCCCTCTTGATCTGGGGCCTGCTCATCGTGGGCGTCACCGAGATTTTGAGTCTCTTTCGCGCCCTCACGCCGATCATCGTGCTCATCGTCTGGAGTGCAATCACGCTGGGAACCTGGGCTCTGATTCTGGTCAATCGCGGCGACATGCACCCCTTTACGCGCCCGTATCTCTCGCGCTGGCTCTGGGTGGGATGGGGGGCGATTGCTCTGCTGCTGCTCGGCATGGTTATGGTCGGGCTGACTGCACCGCCGAATACCTGGGATGTCGCCGCCTATCATGCGCCGCGCATCTTCTTCTGGGATGAGTTTCACAGCATTGCGCCCTTCCCCACACACACGGATCGCCAGTTGTATCAGCCGCCCTTTGCCGAGTATGTCATGCTGCATTTGCAGCTTCTCAGCGGCGGGGATGGCCTTGCCAATCTGGTGCAGGCGGCAGCATTGGGATTTGGGGCCATCATTGCAGGCTATATCGCGTCTCTCTTTGGCGCATCAGCACGCGGCCAACTCACAGCCGCAATTTTGTGCATCACGCTCCCTGTTGGGGTCATGCAGGCGACAGGCTCCAAAAATGATCTCATTACCGGCATGTGGATTCTGTGTGCGATGGCACTCGCCTTGCGTGCAATCCAGAATGAATCGATCTCGCTGGGGGATGCTGCACACATCAGTCTCGCGGCGGGCCTCGCCCTGTTGACCAAAGGCACAGCCTATGTGTACCTCGCGCCGCTGCTGCTCTGGCTCATCTATCGCGTCTTTCGGACCGAGCGTTTGCGCGTTATCCCCATCGGCCTCACCATTGGTCTGATGATGCTCCTAGTCAATGGACCGCATTTTGCCCGCAATATCTGGGTCTATGGTTCACCGCTCACACCGGCCAGCCATCGCATTTACTATGCCAATGAGATATTTACCCCGGCGGTGTTGATCTCGAACACGATCCGCAATCTGGCGCTGCATATCTACATCCCTGATCAGGTCAATCGTGTGGTGAACGTCACAGGCGCGATGGAAGGCGCGATTGGGTCGCTGCATAACGCAATGGGCCTTGAACTGAATGATCTGCGCACAACTTTTCCCTGGAATGAGTTCACGCTGCCCCCGATCTGGCAGATTTTCAATGAAGATCGTGCAGGCAATCCACTGCATCTACTCCTGATTCTCGCGGCCCTAATCGCTGTTCCCTTCTGGCGCAGGCGTCCGGCGTTTTTGGGCGGCTATGCCCTCATGCTGCTGGTAGGATTCTTGCTCTTTAGCGGCCTGCTCAAGTGGCAGGTGTGGGGCACGCGCTTGCAACTGCCCTGGTTTTTGCTGGCCGCGCCGCTGGTAGGCGTATTTTTAGAGCGTTGGCCGCGCCTCTTAAATGGCCTCATCAATGCCGTTTTGCTGCTGGCGGCGATCTTCTGGATTGGCAATATCAGCACGCGCCCGATTTTCCCCTCAGATGCGCGTCACCCGCTGGCGATCAGCTTTTACATCGGCAGCGACAATATCAATTACCGCAGCATCTTTGTCACGCCGCGCCGCGAACAATATTTTGCGGCCAAATCGGAACTCTATTCCCCCTCGCAGCAGGCCGCTGATCAACTGGCGACGATGACCTGCACACAAATCGGTCTGATTGGCGATGAAAACACAATTTTCCATCCGGTGATGATGTTGATTCACGAGCAGATTCCGGACGTTTATCTGCAAGCTGTGGCTGTGACCAACGAATCGCGCGTGTTTTCCAGTCAGCCTCCCTTCAGCGATTTTGTGCCGTGTGCGATTTTGCTGCAATTTGGCGCACAGCCGCTTTTGACTGAGACGCCAAACATTGATGGAATCAATTATCGGCGCGTTTGGGCCAACAATTCGTATCAAATCTATGTGCCGCTGGATGCTGAGTCATGACGCCTCTTTCCCCCCCAATTTATGAGCCATCTGTGGAAGAATGGGATGCGTTCGTGCGGGCGCATCCACGCGGGCATGTGCTGCAACTCAGCAGTTGGGGAGTTCAGCAGCACAGCGAGGGCTGGCGCGTTGTGCGCGTGAGCTTGCGTACCAACAATCAGATTGTGGCCGGGGCGCAGGTTCTCTTTAAGCCGATGGTGCGCGGACTGCTGACCCGTGCTTACTGTCCTTATGGGCCGCTCATCACCGATGAGAACCAGTGGCAGCCGCTCATCAAGGCAATGGATCGGATAGCCGCAGCACAGCGAGCGATCTTCCTTAAATGTGAGCCGGGTCTCTTTCTCGATGAGCCGATGCCCCATCTGGCGATGTATGGCTATGAACCGCATGCCCGTATTATTCAGCCGCCGCGCACGATTGTTCTCGATCTGCGTGAGGGTGAAGAAGCGCTTTTGGCACGCATGAATCAGGGCACACGGCGCAAAATCCGCCAATCGCAGAAGAATGAGATTCGATACTTTCAGGCAACAGCGGCGGATGTGGATACATTCGTCAAGCTCATGCAGGTCACAGGCGAACGCAATGACTTTTACACGCATGAGGCCGCCTACTATCGCCGCGCCTATGATCTGTTTGTGCCATCCGGTGATGCCGCGCTGATTCTCGCGGAGCATGAGGGCGATATTCTCGCAGGGGTGTTCGTCACGCACGTCGGCCAGACTGCTCAATATCTCTACGGGGCTTCTATCGCACACAAGCGCAATCTCATGGCAAGCTATGGCGTGCAGTGGGCCGCCATTCAATGGGCCATGAGTCGCGGGGCAAAGGGGTATGATCTGTGGGGCATTCCTGACGAAGACGATGCCACGCTCGAAGCCCAATTCCAGACGCGCAGCGATGGCTTGTGGGGTGTGTACGGCTTCAAACGCGGTTGGGGTGGACAGGTCGTGCGCTCATCGGGCGCATGGGACAAGCCGTATATCAGGCCGCTCTATGCCGCGTTCGAGGCCCTGCTGCGCTGGCGCGAACGGCGGGCTGTGCCCATCACACAAACAAATTTATCCCGGACAGAAGAATAAACAGATAAACCACAAAGGCACGAACGAGTCAGCGGAGCAAAGGACACAAAGAATACCTTATAAACTATCTTTGCGTCCTTTGCGATCTTTGTGTTCTTTACCTTCGGTGACTTCGTTGCGTTGTCTTGCTCTTGGAGCTTTTATGGACGTTCGTCTTATCACCGATCCCGGCCAATGGAATGACACCCTGCGGCGTCTCCCCTATGCCCATGTGCTGCAATCCTGGGAGTGGGGCGAGTTCAAAGCGCGTCAAACCGGGTGGCAGCCGCAGCGCTATGCCTTTTCCAGGAACGGCGTAGTGGTGGGCATGGCGTCAATTGGCGTGCGGCGAATCGGGCCGCTCAAGCTCCTGTACATCTCCAAAGGCCCTGCCCTTCCCTATCACGATCCCGCCATCACAGCCGAAATCATGGACTGGTTGCAGGGCTATGCGCGGCGTGAGCGGGCCATCTGGCTCAAGATTGACCCCGATGTCATGATTGCCACAGGCGTCCCTGGCGAAGACGATGATGCTCCACACCCCGTCGGACAGAGTGTGATCTCGCTGCTGACAAAGAACGGTTGGCAGGCCGGGGAGCAGGTCCAGTTCCAGAATACCATTACGCTTGATTTGACGCGCTCTGAGGATGAGATTCTGGCCGCGATGAGCCAGAACACGCGCCGCAAAGTCCGCGCCGCCGAGAAAAAAGGCGTCACAATCCGCGCCGCCACACTGGACGATATTCCAACGCTCTATGCTTTGTATGAATCCACAGGCACACGCGATGCCTTTCTCACGCGGCCTTTTTCCTATTATGGCGATCTCTGGCAGACCTTCATGCAGAGCGGGCTGGCCCATGCGCTCATCGCAGAGTACGAAGGCAAACCCATCGCGCACGTAATTCTCTTTCACTTCGGGCAGACCTGCTGGTATTTCTACGGCGCGTCTGCCAATGCCGAGCGTGAACGCATGCCCAATTACGCGCTGCAATGGGAAGCGATGAAATGGGCCAAAAGGCAGGGTTACAGCAACTATGATTTCTGGGGCGCACCCAATGTCTTCACGGAAGAAGATCGCATGTGGGGCGTATTTGAGTTCAAGCGCGGCTTTCGCGGCACAGTGACGCGTTTTATGGGAGCCTGGGATTATGCCCCATCGGGCCTGTTGTATCGCGCTTATACCGAATTGTTCCCGCGTGTACGGGCCTTCATGAGGCGGGTGCGGCATGGTGACTCGTCTGCATCAACAACGCATACAGGCGACTAAATAGACTTGCGATGCCATAGGCCAAAACGTTTTTGTAGGGGCATGGCGTGCCATGCCCTCGGACATACCCATTTCTAAAGACTCTTTTGCCCCTCTCATCATTCCTCTCTATCATCGGGTGCATGACGATTCAGATAAAGGAGTGGAATGGCATGACAATCTCTTTAAGCGTGCCCTACGAAGAACGCTTCATAAAAGTGAATGGGGTCCATCTCCATGTCATCATTGCAGGGCCTGAGACAGGCGAGCCGGTTGTGCTGCTGCATGGCTTCCCGGAGTTCTGGTATGGCTGGCACAATCAGATTCCCTATCTGGTCGAGCAGGGTTATCGCGTCATTGTGCCGGATCAGCGCGGCTATAACCTCAGCGATAAGCCGGAAGGCGTTGACAAGTATCGCATCAGCACACTGGCAACCGATGTTGCAAAGCTCGTTGAAGCCCTTGGATATGATCGAGTGAATCTTGTGGGGCATGATTGGGGTGCAGCCGTAGCGTGGTGGGTGGCGACCCTCTATCCGAAGATTCTCAAGAAGCTCGTCATTCTCAATGTGCCCTACCCGTCCATCATGGCGGACCAGATGAAGCAGTTTAAGGTGAGTCAGCTCTTCAAAAGCTGGTATATCGCCTTTTTTCAGATTCCCCGCCTGCCTGAAGCCGTGTTGGTACGCCATGATGCGCAGTCCCTGGTCGATTCGTTCCTGAGCCGCGCGAAGAAAGACACATTCGGTGTTACTGATATTGCCGAGTATCGCAAAGCGTGGTTGCAGCCCCAGGCTCTAAAAAGCATGATCAACTGGTATAGGGCGCTTGGAAACCCTGGCCCCGCCCCGATGGGCAGCGTGCGCACAACCCGCGAAAAAGGCTTCATCAAAACGCCCACGCTCATGCTGTGGGGTGAAAAAGACATTGCCCTCACCAAAGACATGGCGCAGCCAAGTATTGATCTGTGCGAAAATGGCCGTCTGGTCTTCTTCCCGAATGCCACGCATTGGGTCCAGCACGATGAGGCCGAGGCGGTCAATCAGCATATTGGGGCATTCTTGGGGTCGTGACCATTTATTGTGTGGAACGTGGATTATATAACCAGTAGTGCAAGTCATAATTTTGAGGTGGAATTTCCGTAGGGGCATGGCGTGCCATGCCCTCCAAAAACGCTCTGCCCCATGTGGCACGACAAGCATGAAACGATCTCAGATGAGGGCATGGCACGCCATGCCCCTACCTGTGCGGTGAATTAGCTTTTCGGTTTAATCGACGCACAGTCGGCGGCGTTAGCATCTACTACACGCACCTGCACCGTCCAGACCGATTCAATCTTGATCGTCTCCCACTGGGTTTGCGGGAAATCACATTTGTATTTCACATCTTTATCGCCTGCGAACTGCACATAGTATTTCTCAATGCGTTCGGCTTCACGTTCACAGCCAATCGAGCGCTGATCATCACAGTTGAGCGCGACATTGCCCCACTTGGGCGTTTCCGAGATACTGCTGCCTGTTGTCGAGACGCTGCGTTCATACTGCCAGCGCTTGCCCGTGAAGGTGCACCAATCGTCGTAGACAGGTTCGCTGCGATATTTGGTCTGGCATTGGCGTTCCTGGCGGAAGGTGCCATCGCCTTGATCGACACGCACATTCGAGCACGTTTCGCCATCAGGAACCTGCCGTTGAGAGCGTTCCTTCGAGACACACATGCCGCGAAAGACCTCATCCCCAAACGGGGCCGAATCATGCCAGTTCTGCTCGGTGAAAGCCACATACTCATCAACGCGAATCTCGCGCTCCCAGGAATGGCTCTCCGCCACAACAGTGGCTTCCTGCTTCCAGAAGAACATCGCAAAGAGCGCCACTGCGATCACGGCAATCACGCCGCCGACAATGCCGATGACTTTCCAGTTGGTCCCGGCATCATTTTTGTTTTTCATGACACCGACGCGCATCATTTCAGACTCGTGGCGTTCCCTGGTCACGTCACGGCTGCCGCTGTTAGTGAATGCAACGCCCTCAGCGGCTGTCTGCGCTTCAATCGATCCCACTCCAACAGACTCGGTGAGAGGAGCGCCGCAGTTCTGGCAAAATTCCGATTCAGCACTGTTGAGCGTGTTGCAGCTTGTGCAGACTTTATCCGCCCCTACAAAGACATGATCTTTAACAGCAACTTTTTCTTCATCAGACGGGTAATAACGTGATTTGGGGTCTTGCGGCGCACCGCAGTTTGGGCAAAAACGGTGGGTCTTGCCAAGCAGCTTGGTCGTGCCGCAAAATTGGCAATCCCACTGCATCTCGTAGACTTCGCTCATGAACTAAATCTCTCCTCAACAATTTGGTGGTGTTGAGAGTTATTATAAGGTCGAAATGCTCCATTCAACATCAAAAAACCCGTTAATCATCCAGTTTCTCAACCCCGATGAAATACGCACCCACGCTCTCTTGATCACGCCCCAGGATGAGGACGCGCCATGTGCCCGGCACATCGACATAGCATGTATAAATTACATTCGTGCCATCTTTCAGCATACTTTGTATTGTGCAGCGGCGGCCTGCCTCCCCATCGTTAGGATCGACAACCATGACGTTGTGATTGACACGTTTAGCATTCAGCGACAAAAACTGGACATAAATGGCGTATTCCTGCCCGGCCTGGCCCTCAAAGAAGTGCTCATGTAGATAGCCCGCGTCCAGAATCTCGACATCTTTAGGGCTCGCCACCTCAACGTGGGAGGGCGTCATGAGCAGCTGTGGCCGATCAATCGATGCAATCGGAGTCCCACCAAACGCTTGAGCAGGTGTTGGCTGATTTAAAATGGAGGCAATTCTCATGGAGAGATCGGCAGACATCAGTCCAGCGGCACGAAAGACGGTCAGACTGAAGAACACAGAAAACAGCATCGAAAACAGGCATCCAAAGCGCGTGTAGGTCCGATGACGGGCAGCCTGCTTTTGAAAGCGATCTTCCTTCAATTGGCGTGCAATCTGGGTAACAGGCTTTTCCCCGGCTTTGCGATCCCATTCTGATTCGCGCTTGATAATCTCTTTGGGCTTGGAGCCCTCCAGTTTATAAAGCTGGAGATTGGCTGCTTTGTGCCAGGTATCAATTTTGATAGCCTCGCGCAGCGCTTTAATTTTTTCGTCCGGGTTATCGACCAGTTGAGCCGCGAGAAACCATGCCTCTGCGGAGGGTTCATTTTTAAGAAGCCACCGCACCATTTTATGTGCCTTGTCCATCTCCCCACGATTGATGGCGGCGCGAACTTGTTCTAACTTATCCATCCGTCCTTCAAAATCCCCACTTGATTACTATCTGTCATCCCACATTTTGAGGAGAAGGTGTGTTGAGCGTTGGCCCAACACACCTTCTCTCATTACAAACGATTATAGAGACTTATTCTGCTGTGACCGTAAAGAGCATTCCAGCGCCACGACCATAGACCTCCGGGAAGTAAAACTCCTGGGCTGTGGTTGGGATCACGTTGAATTGGCCTTCAATGCCCACTCGCATCTTGTAGATATACTCATAAGTTCCAGCGGGCAGATAGGTGCTGTTCATCGTCACCTTTTCGTCGTGGAAATCGATATTGCTGAAGTACCACCAGCCCCACCCATAATTCAGCGGGCCCAGGCGCTCGACATCGGGCTGTGTGCCTTGCTGCTGGCTCGTTTGCAGATTGGGATTGATGGCCTCAGCGCCCGCAGGCAGAGGGTCTTCAATCGTCACATATTGCAGCGAGCTGGGGGCAATAATCGTCAGACGAACTTCCAGCACTTCACCGACCACCGCTTCGGTCACAGGCTCATCGCTGCCAGCACGCAGATAGCGCCGTTCGACGATGATACCCTTGTTGAGCGGTTCGATTTCCGGCACAGGCAGATACGCATTCAGATAGGCTGTGTAGTACAACGCGCCCTGGCCTTCCGTCCGCTGGAATACGAGTTGATTGGCTTCGTCAGATAACAAATCCAGCACATCAATCGTCAGTGTTTCCACGTCCTGCACGTTATTGGGCAGGGCATTGCCACTCGTGAGTTCTTCACCATTGAGCGTCACCGTATAGGCATACTCAGGCTTCAGCTCGCCTGAGACAACCATCCAATCGGTGAGGGCCATCACAGCCCAGGCCGTTTCCTGGGTGGTTTCCCAGGCATCCGCCTTGCGCTGGACGATCAGATACCGCACCGCACCGGGGATAAGATCACTCTCAGGCCGCAGCTTGATGAGTGTATCGACGATGATCGCCGTTGTGCGCAGATTGGTGCTCCAGTTGTAACGCTTCAGCGACTCTTCCCAGCGCACCCCGGCGGCTGAAATCACGGCATTGCTCATGATGTCATCGAGCAGCGTATTCAGGCGTTCGGTATCGTTCGGGTTGATGAAATGGAGCGTTTGCGCCAGCAGCGCTTTGGCGTACAAACTCAGATTGTCCCGGTAGTCATACATATTGGTTGTCCGCGCTACATCGCCATTGTCTCCATAGGCCAGCACATACAGAATGAACACCTGACGATCCAGGATATAACGAGACCGTGTTGGACTTGGCGTAATCAGATGATCGCGCAAGTAGTGCCGCGCCGCTGTGAGCACCGACTGCGAGATCGGGTAGCCTTGTTCATCGGCCACCTGCAAGCCCAGCACAGCATAGGCTGTCACCATCGGGTCGCTGGGGTCCTGGACATACCAGCCCCACCCTCCATCAGCTTTCTGTTCGGCGTACAGCTTCTGGATCGACTCATTGACAGTGAAGTCGAGTGTGCTTTTCAGGTCATCGCTCGCCACACCCAGATCATCCAACGCGCGATAGGTGATGATATTGGGCAGGAAGCGGCTGACTGTCTGTTCAATGCCCTGATACCGATAGTTACGCAGAACATCCAGCGCGGCCAGCGTGGTCGCGGCCAACGATTTTTCGACTTTTACCGTCAATTCACCCTGCGTCACGGTAAAGCGCTGCGGCAGGACAATCGTCTCAGTGATGTTTTCGGCATTGCGCAGCACACCCGCCGTGCCGACTGTTTCGGGCGCTTCATAGCGATAGACAGGCAGCGAGCCGTTGTCATCCATGCTCACGGGCGAGATGCTGGCATCGTTATAGCCTTCACCCTCAGCCAGGAACGCCGCTTTCACAACGGTGATGTCGTCAACGGTGACCTGCCACGTCACACGGACGCGGCCATCAGCGGGGATGGTCACGGTTTGCTCGGCGTTGTTATCAATCAGTGTCAGGCCAGCACTCTTGAGCGACACCTTGACGGTTTGCTCTGTTGTGGTGTTGTTATTCACCACCGCCGACATGAGCAGCGTATCGCCCACAATGAAGAAGCGCGGCGTGATCGGACGAATGATGAGCGGCTTGGTGCTGAGAAGATCAAACGTCTCCTGACCGACGAGCATGTTTCCATCGGGCGCAAGAGTGATCGCACGGGCATCCAGTTTCCAGGTCGTCAGATTGTCGGGCAAACGCACATCAAATGTGACTTCGCCATTCTCATCTGTGACCAGCGCCCCATTCCAGTACGGTGTATCGATGAATTCACCGCGAATTTCGACAACGCCGCCGCCTGCAAATCCGCCGCCGCCGCCTTTGACTGTATCAAGCACTTCCTGTGTGATCTGGTCGGTATTGATGGTCAGACCTGTAGCCGTGCGGATACCGAGGGCCTGCTGGTTGTAGAAGGTGTTCATCAGCGGGCCGCTGTTGGGCAGACCAATCGCCAGTGCTGCTTGATCCGTTACGCCAACACCGACTTCCGACGGAACAGGTTCGCCCGCGTAGTTCGTTGTTTTGAGCGTGTAGGTTACAATTTCTTGCGGCTGTGCCCGATCCGTATCGGCGCTGATCTCGATGTTCATCACCTTGCGCGTGGTCTCCACGTTCAGGGGGATATAGCCTATACGGAAGGCCGCGACAGGATTGTTTTCATCCACACCTTTGACAATAAAGACACCGACATAGACATTTGGCGTAAAGCCCTCTTCAATCGGCAGACGATAGACATACGAGTTGGAGTCGAGGGTCACCCGTTCCACCTTGAGCACATCGCCGCGCTCAACCGTGATGAGTGCCTCAGCGGTGCCCTGGAAAGGCGAGGTGATCAGGACTTCCGCCGTATCGCCAATGTTGTAATCCTTCTTGTCTGCGATCAAGTCAACACGGTTGCTGTTCTGCTGCCGCCATGCCACATAGTCGCGGCTGGAGACCCACAGCGTCGTGGCTGTGCGCGAAGTATTGCCCTCATCATCGCGGGTGGTGGCAATCGCTTTGTAGACGCCGCCCTTTTCCGGTGTGAAGGTGAAAGAGGCGAGGCCCTCATCATTGGTGGTCACTGTCGCATCGGTCACAGGAATTTCTTCCACCTCCCAGTTCCAGTTGCTCTGGCCTGAGTTAGGATCAATCTCCTGCACGCTCGACCAGCGACGTTCCACGATTTCAACGCTAATCTCCTGGTTGGCGACAGGCTGGCTGTCCCAATCCACCGCG
>Ga0105046_10016618_pt1 | contig 11293 bp, 5 predicted proteins | sample MAT03_FD_78385 | JGI IMG/M metagenome (GOLD analysis project Ga0105046, IMG submission 78385) | Freshwater microbial communities from Lake Fryxell liftoff mats and glacier meltwater in Antarctica - MAT-03 (megahit assembly) | ecosystem: Environmental > Aquatic > Freshwater > Ice > Liftoff...
CATGGACCACCGTGACATTGGACCCAGCGACCCGCGGCGTCCTTCTGTGCACCGATGGCGTGAGTGACGATCTCCTCCCAGAGCGACACCACGATTTCGCCACCTGGGTCGAAGGCGAAATCGGTTCACAGCATCCAGCGACCCGCTGGCGTCGACTCGCACGCGAACTGCGCGAATGGCCGACACCCCACCACATCGACGATAAGTCCGTGGCCTGGCTCGGGAGGCAAGCATGAGTGACAGCGACTACCCAAGCGTCGTGACGGACACGACCGGAACCCAATACCGCCTTGGCGGCATGCTCGGTGAGGGGACTCAAGGCACTGTTCTCGCCGTGCGCGGCAAGCCCTTGGCGGTGAAGCTCCTCAAGGCGAGCTCGCAGGCTGCGCGACAACGCCTGCAGGAGGCCATCGCTCGCGTGAAGCGACTCCCGCTCGAGGGGCTCCATGTCGCACGTCCTCTTCGCACCTTGGCCGCCCCGCACGTCGGCTATGTCATGGAGCTGATGACCGACATGAGGTCACTGCAGGATCTCGCTCACGTGCCGGCGGACCGCCTAGAGGACGCCACCTCCTGGTACATCGAGACAGGCGGCTTGCTCCATCGCCTGCGTGTGTTGGCGAACGCCGCGGAGGTCCTGGGGCAGCTCCATGGACGCGGACTCACCTATGGTGATGCGTCGCCGCGAAACATCGTCGTCTCCAAGGCGCTCGATGCCTGCGAGGCCTGGCTCATCGACTGCGATAACATCGAAAGCGGTGTGATCCGACGTGCGCTTTACACGCCGGGCTATGCGGCGCCGGAGCTCTTCCACAGCCACGGCTCGGACTCGCTGACCGATGCGTGGTCGTTCGCGACCATCGCGTTCCAGACCCTGTGCCTGCAGCACCCGTTCGTCGGAGACGCGGTTCACGACGGCGAGCCGGAGCGCGAAGAGAGAGCATACGAGGCCAAGTTGCCGTGGATCGATGCCCCCGATGGCAGCAATGAAGCCTCTCGCGGCCTGCCCCGTGAGCTCGTGATGTCGGACGCGCTGCGCAAGCTGGCGCAGGACTGCTTCGGCACGAGCGTCGCGAGTCGCCAGGCGCGCCCAAGCGTGGCGGCGTGGAGCGAGAAGCTGCATCGCGCAGCCGACCAGGTGCTGGTGTGCAACGCGTGCAAAAGCTCGTTCTATTTGAACAATTGGCACTGCCCTTGGTGTGGCCAGCGGCGCCCAGCGTTCGCCGTGGCATCTGTATTTCTACGCGACCTCTCGCTCACCGATACGACGCGAAACCCGTTCCACCTCGTTGGTCGTGGACCCGGCCTGCCGCTGGCGGTGGCTCGCATGGCTATCCAGTCGCAGCACAAGGTCGATCTCACGGACCGCATCCTGCGTGGCACGTTGGGGCGCACGCCGCTGCTCACGCTCGAGCTTGGCAATGCGCTCTTGAAGATTCGTGGCGAGGTCGGCGCCAGCTGGAATCTCCAACACGGCACCACCAACAAGGTGCTCGCCCTTGCGGGCCGCACCGAGTCGCTCTCCCTGACGGCGGACCCAATTTCGTGGTGGCTCATTCCGTCCAACCCGCAAGACGTGCATCGCGTGATCAGGTTCGAGTGGCAGCCGGAGGCAAAGTCATGACACCGCAAGAGCTTCAGCAGGGCGAGATCCTCACGCTCAGCCTGCGGCTGGCCAGCGGCGCAAGCGCACAACATTCATGGACCAAAGGCGACGAAGTACGCCTGCGTTTTCAGGACCGCGACGACGTGCTGCTCGCCATCGCAGGCTCGGTCGTCTCCGTCGAGGCCGACGACGACGTCACCGCGCGACGCCTCCGCACACTCCGAGACCTCGACCCGGCACGCATCGCGTGGCTCGCCGGGCAGCAGGACCGCGACGGAGCCACGCTGCTGACCGTCATTGTCCACCGCTTCAAGTCGCGCCTCCGCTGGGAGGGCGAGCTCGTGCTGGCGATCGACGAGCGCATCGTGGAGCGGGTCGCGAAGCTCGCCCGCAGGCAACTCGATGTCGCCGAAGTATGCGCCTGGCTGACCGAGCGGATCGTCCTGCCCCAGGTCGGCGACCTGCCGCGGCTAGTCGCGACGGGGGCGCCGGAGGAAGGCGGTCGCACGCGCCTCCTCGGGCGCGGTATCGGCGTCGACATCGTGCCAACGGACAAGGCGGTCAAAGTTGAACGCGTGGTCTCCCTCAACAAGGGACAGGGTGGATTCCGACCGCCGGAGACCCTGTTCGAGGCCGACGTTCGCTTCGAAGACGCCACCGCGACCGGTCTGGTCCGCCATTCGGTGCGCGCACAGCTCGAGCGGCTTGCGGCAGAATCTGACAACACCTATCTCGCGCTTTGGCAGAAGTACCAGGAGATCGAAGCCAGCCAGCTCGCACGAACGGCGCGTGAACTCGGGTGGTTGGAATACACGTCGTATGAGGTCCTCGCGACCGGTACGTGGGCCTTCCAGATCAAGTCGGCGCAGCAGCTTCGCGAGTTCAGTCAGCGGCTCCCGGAGGATCACCAGCTCGAAGCGGCATTCAAGCTCCCGTCGGAGCTGCTCGATACAGAAGCGACGAACGAGGAAAAATCCGAGCGGCCGTTCGTGGGAAGCGTAGCCGATATTCGCATCAATAAGGGGGATGTCCTGCTTCGTCCCCTCGATGAAGACTCGGCGGTCACGCCACCCACCAAGGGCTACCTCTTCGGTGCGCTTCAAGGCGATCGCAAGCGGCTCCAGCGCCGAGAGGAGGCGGTGAAGCGACTGCGATCGGCCGATGCGCGCATCCCTCAGCTCGCGCTCATCCTCGAGGGTGAACCGGCGCATCTTCGCCGCACCGACTCGGTCGCCGCGCTGAGCCAAGCAGCGCACAAAATGTTTCGCGTCGCTCCAACGCCTGAGCAGCGCAACGCCATCGATCGGGCGCTCAACACTCCTGACATCGCGCTCATCCAAGGTCCTCCGGGGACTGGCAAGACGACCGTCATCGCCGCGATCCAGGTTCGCCTCGCTGAGCTCGAGGCTGAGCAGTCAGCCGTCGGCGGCAGGACCTTATTGACGAGCTACCAGCACGACGCCGTCGACAACGCCGTCGAGCGCTCGCAGGTGTTCGGGCTTCCGCCGGCGCGCTTTGGGGGTCGCAGCGGCTCGCGCGCGGTCGAGGACCAAGCCGAACGATGGGGAAAGACGACGAGCGAACGACTCCAAGCGACACTGGCGGGGATCTCCGAGGAGCGACCCCGCGCCCAATATCGGCACTTCCGCGACCGCGCTGCGACCTATGCATCAGGCCAGCTCAACGCCGACGAAACGCGGGCCATCGTCGACGACATGCGGGCGCTCGATCCCGGCATCCTGCCGACCGACGTCTGGGACGCCCTCGGAGAGCTCGGACGCGGGTTGTCTGGCGGCTCCGGCGACCTCGAACAGGCACTCGACGAGCGCGCCGTGCGCGGCCTTCCGCCCCAGAACGAAGCGTTCGTCGACGGCGGTCCCGCACGCGCGCGCCGCGCACTCACACAGCTCGAGCGAATGCTCTGGGATGACGAGACCGCATTGCTCACGCGCGCCTCCGAGATCTCAGACGGCGCACCATTTCCGGAGATCGCGGAGCTCGCTGCACTGCGGGATGCTCTCCTCGATCGCCTTGATCGCCAGACCGTCCCGGGTGAGCCAACACGGTGCGACGCAGAGACCCTCAATGTTCTCAATCTCGCTGTCGCGGCGCTCCACGAAAGGATGCAAAATTCCAAAGGCGGCATCGCCGACGCGCTTCAGGAATATGCCGACGGCATCCGTCTGGCGCCTGGCGATGTAATCGAGACGCTGCGCCACTATTCGGCCGTCTACGCCGCCACCTGTCAGCAAGCGGTTGGCCATGCGATCTCTGGGGCGCGCGGCGCGAAACTCGACCTCTGGTTCGAGAATGTGATCGTCGACGAGGCCGCACGCGCGAACCCGCTGGACCTGTTTATCCCGATGTCCCTTGGCAAGCGCCGCATCATCCTCGTCGGCGACCATCGGCAGCTGCCGCACCTCCTCGAACCGAACATCGAGCGTGAGCTCACCGCTGGGGCGGATGGTGGCGGCATCGCCGAGGCCACGCGCCATGCGCTCGAGCGCAGCCTCTTCGAGCGCTTGTTCGAGGACCTTCAAGCGCGTGAACGAAGCGACGGCGTATGCCGCGTCGTCACGTTGAAGGACCAGTTCCGAATGCATCCGGTGCTCGGCGCCTTCGTCAGCGACACCTTTTACGCGCCATTCGGCGAGGCCTTTCGCTCGCCCCGACCGGCCAGCGAATTCGGCCACGCCCTGCCCGACTGGAGCAAGGCCGGCCGCCCAATGTGCGCCGCCTGGAAGCACATTCCGATGGACGACGGCATGGAGCAGCGCATCGGCACGAGCTGGTCGCGACGCGTCGAGGCTGAGTGGATTGCGCGCGAGTGCAAGCGCCTGATCGACGGTCGCGCGGATGCTCTCACGATTGGCGTCATCACCTTCTATCGCCCTCAAGTCGAGGCCATACTCGCGGCGATGCAGGTGCACGGCCTCGCGGAGAAGCATCCCGAGACAAAGGACCTGGACATCAAGAACGAGTATCGAACGATCGAACGCAACGGCAAACACGAGGAGCGACTGCGGGTCGGCACGGTCGACGCGTTCCAAGGCATGGAGTTCGACGTCGTCATCTTGTCCGTCGTGCGCAGCAACATGATGAGGGCGGAAGACGACGTAGGCCTGCGCAGGAAGTTCGGCCATCTCCTCCTGCCCAACCGCCTTTGCGTCGCGATGAGCCGCCAGATGCGTCTCCTCATCACCGTGGGTGACCAGGCGATGTTCGAATCTGAGCAAGCGGCCAGCGCTGTCCCTGGCCTCCACCGATTCCTTCAACTCTGCGGAGGGACTGATGGATTGGTCGCCTGAAGCCGTCCTCGACTACCGTGCGCGCACCCATCGTCCGGGCCTGAAGTGGGCTCAAAGACGGGATCTCCTGTGGCCCGTTCGCGCCTGGCACGTCGTTGTTCCAAAGGTCACGGAGCGCCAGCTCAACGCGCTCCAGCGGGTCGTGCTCCGAATGATGATCGCGGGCTGTCGGCAGCACGTCGACGTCGCGACGCTCCTCAGCGTGGAGCCGGAGCTCGTCGCCTATGTCGCTCAGGAGCTCATACAGATGTCGCTCATCGACGAGCGTTGTGCACCGACGGCGCGGGCCGCTCGCCTGCTGGAAGACGCTGAGCTCGGCGCCGAGGATGTGAAGGTCGGATGGGTGTTTCAAGACACCTACTCCGGAAGGCTCTTTCCCCGCTTCGTCGAGGCTTTGCCACTCGCCAAGTGTGAGTCCAGCGAGGGCGGGGGTCCGCAGATTCAGGCCGGCTCCAAAGGCAATCCGCGAACCTATCGCGCGTTCGTGGTTCCCGACGGGGGCGCGCCGTTGGTGACTCCCAGCACCCGCGACATCATGGATGCCGCGAGGCGCCATGGGCGCTCCGAGATGCGCCATCGCCGGGCAGGGCTCGAGCTCGGCACCGAATCCGCCGGTGTGCTCCGGCAGATATCACTTCTGTCGGAGCAGCCCGAGAGTGTGCACCTCCTGACCTTTGCCTATGTGCCCGCAGAGTCTGACGAGGAGCTTCCTTGGTACATCGCGGACCCATTCGGATTCGGCGCTTCTTCCGAGCTCCGCGAGACGCTCGAAACAGTTCGCGGACAGGCGTCCGGCACCTTTCGCGACATGCTCGACAGCATCACCGGATCGGCGCTCGATCAGCATCGCGCCAACTGGCTGCAGATGCAGACCTTACTGGCTGATGAGGCGCGGATCGCTGCTGAGGCGGCCCTGCCTCGCGGGGCGTTTGCTGGCGACGAGGTGGTTCGCGAAGCACTCGAGAAAGCACTGCTCGAGCAAGCGCGACTCGAGCACGCGGCAGGGGCTCGCCGCATCGATGCACGCGACCTCGACTCACGCGACCTCGACTTTGCGTATCTGCGTCTGCGCCAGGCGGTCGAGGTCGCGCTCGGCCTCGCCCACCAGATCTATCCGCCGGGAGACGCGTGGAAGAAGCTGGCCAAGTTCGAGAAGAAAGGTGCGCCCGCCACAGGCATCAAAAATGACGCGAGTCGCCAAGTGATCCGCGAGTGCGCGCGCCATGTGGGATTCAGTGCCGACGAGCTGCCCCGCGCAATCTCTGGCGCCAAGTGGGGCCAAGTCCAGTGGGTGTGTCAAACACCGGCCTCTGGCCGGATTCGGCCGACTCTGGCGGCCTTCCTGCTCGCAGCAGCCGATAATCCGAACCACCCCTTGCGCGAAGTCGCTGCCAGCCATCCCCGCTGGCTCAATGACGTGGACCACATCGCCAGTGCGGCTGGCGGTCAGGTGCATTCGGCGACCGCGCGACCGCGCGACGCACTGTCCAACGACACCAAGCTCTGCGTCTCAGTGCTTGGAACCCTCATGAACGCGCTCGGGCGAGCGCAGGGAGCAGGTCGAGCGCATGGTTAAGAAAAAGGCCCAAAACGGAAAGCCGCATTCGAGCACTCAGCCTTCATCGAGCAAGTCGAGTGCATCAGCTACGGCTCCCGCTGTGCAGCAGCCTAAGGATGAGGTCGAGGCGCTCGAAGCCAAGGCCACGGCAGCCGTCCTGAAGTTGGAGCCCATCACTGCGGTCCCGACCGAGAACCTGGACGAACTAAAGCGGCGTGCCGCCGGCGTTATTGCGACGTACAATCAGGCACTTATAGCGCTCGAGGCGAAGGAAAGCGAGGCGCTTGCCGCGATGGAGCGGGCCGAAAGCGACGGCAAGCAGAACGCCACCGAGAAGGCTCGGCTCGCACGCGAACAGGCGGCCCTCGAAGAGCGGAAGCGGAATCTCGAGGCCGAGCAAAAGTCCTTCGGCGACGAACGAAGCAAGGCTCAGCGCGAGACCAAAGACCTCACGGCAAAGGTCGCCGTGGTCCAGGACCGCGAGGAGCAGCTCAAGCGTCGTGAGGCCGATGCCGACGCCGGCTTTGTCGAGCGGCGCGAGGCGACGCTGGCGGAGCTCAACCGGGCGCACAAGAAGCTCATGGCGGATAACGAGCTGCTGGCCAAGGAGCTCGAGGCCGCGAGACAAGCGCATACGAACGACTGGCTCGCCCGCGAGAAGGTGCATCGCGAAAAACTCGCAACGACATGGGCCTTGCGCGAGCAAGAGCTCGAGCAAAGCGACGCCGCGCTGAGCGCTCGCGAGACGGAGGCCAAGCGAGCTCTGCAACACGCGACCCGCCTGCGCGAGGACGCCGACGCGCTCAAGCGCGATCTTGGCGAGCTCATCGAGGAGCGCGCCAATGATCGAGTCGCTTCTGCACGGCAGCGCGCTCACGAAGCACGCGAACGGTGTGTCGAGCTCGAGCGACAGCTTGATGCACGCAGCACGGCCGAGCGCGCCTTTGCCAACGAGACTCCCGAGCAGACTCGGGCTCGACTCGATCAACTCGGAGCACGCGTGCGCGAGCTCGAGACCGATCTCTCGAACCGACCCAGCGCGCTCGACACGACGGAACTGCAGGACCTGCGCAACGAGCGTGAGCGCTGGCAGGCCGATGGCCGCACGCTCCGAAACGAGCTCGCTCAAACGCGACGGCAGCTCGACACACGCAACATCGCGGTCGATGAAGTCGAGATCCTGCGCGACCGCAACGAGGCGCTCAAGGAGAACCAGAAGCTCCTGAAGGCCGCACTCGACGACCTCCGCAAGGACGTCGACGAACGCCTCGACAAGCACCGCGACCAGCCGGTCTTCCCAGAGTTCCTGCGGATGGACCAGGACCTGGAATTGGCGGCGAAGACTCCGATCTTCTACACGCCGACCGGCACGGGTCTCGACCTCCGGGAGTTCAGCGCGGACCTGCGACATCGCATGGGCCGACCCTCTAGCAAGGGCGACCAGCCCGACCTCTTCTTTCGCGACGAAGAGGTGCGCGCCTTCCTCGGCGGGCTTGCTATGAGCCGACTGCACCTCCTTCAGGGCATCAGTGGCATCGGCAAGAGCAGCCTCCCGCGTCGCTTCGCAGAGGCCGTCGGTGGCCTGTGCGAGACGATCTCGGTGCAGGCCGGGTGGCGCGACCGCAATGATCTCCTCGGGTATTACAACGCCTTCGAGCGCCGCTACCACGAGTCCGACTTCGTGCAAGCCGTCTACAAAGCGCAGACCCCGAAGTACCAAGACCGCATCGCCCTCGTGCTGCTAGACGAAATGAACCTGTCCCATCCGGAGCAGTACGGCGCGGATGTGCTCGACGTGCTGGCGCGGGACAAGAAGAGTGAGCGCCGCTTCCCGCTGTTGACCTCGTCACAGGGTGGCAGTGTGCCGTCGCTGGTCGTCGAGGGTCGCTTCCTCCCGCTCCCTGACAACGTCTGGTTCGTCGGTACCGCCAACCACGACGAGACGACCAAAGACTTCGCCGACAAGACCTACGATCGCTCGTTTGTGCTCGAGCTCCCGGGCGAGCCGACGCGCTTCGATCTCAAGGCGCAACCGGTCCGCCAGCCCGTCCGGTTTCGTGACCTACTGGCAGCGTTCGAGGCCGCGCGAAAGAAGCGCGAGAAGGCCGCCGACGAAGGCCTCTCTTGGATGAACAAGCAGCTCCGCGCCGACTTGATTGCGCGCTTTGGCGTGAGCTGGGGCGGTCGCTTGGAGGAGCAGGCGCGCAAGTTCATCACCGTCGTGCTCGCCTGCGATGGAACACTCGGTGAGGCGGTCGACCAGCTCGTGACCACCCGGATCCTGCGTCGCATCAAGGGCCGGCACGACCTCATGGATGACGATGTGCGCCACCTTCGAAAGGTCCTCGACACCAACTGGGTCGACAAGAAGGCCCCGGCGACGAAGGCGCTGAGCCTGCTCGACCAGGAGCTCAAGCGCCTCGGTGCCGAAAAATGAGTTGGACCGATCGGATCTCAGGCGCCAACGCCGATCGTCCGGGCACGCTCAGCGCGGTTGGGCAGTGGCGCTGGAACGGGCCTGGCCCGCTGCGGATCCGCCACGCGGAAGGCGACGCCGGCGACGTGCTGGTGCCTGCCCCCGATGGTCGCCTGCTCTGCCCCGACGTCGATGACGTACAGGTTGAGACGGACGCGATCCCCGACGCGGATGCGTGGCGTAGCTTACGAGCCATGGGCGAGAGCATCGCCACGCGCTGTCAGAATAAGCCCTGGCATCATTGGCTTGCAGAGTCGCCGGTCATGGCGCCGCTCGACGAGACCCTCGATGAGACCGAGCTCGAGCAGAAGCTGAAAGCGCGCCTCGGCGATCTGGAGGAAGCTTGCCGCAAGCCGCGCGCTCACCTGCACCTGGAAGAGGAGCGACAGGGTGTTGCGCGCTGTCGTCGGCCTTCGCCCCGCGCGCCCATGGTACTCGCGAGCCGCTCCGAGGACTGGGATCGGCGCACGCTCTGGGGTGTGCGACCCGCGCGCATTCTCGGGCTGGTCCGCGACGACCTCTACGATCTCTACGAAAATCGCATCGTCGTGGGACTCATCGATCGGCTCGAAGAGGCGCTCACCAAGCGTGTGCGTGCGATCCGCCGCGTCGTGAACACCGCCCGAGACATCGACAAGTGGCAGGTGATCCTCGAGAGCGGCACAAGCCATCGCAGGGCGGCGCGCGTCTGCACCCTTTGGGGTGAACTGTGGACCGACAGCGGGCTCCGCGCGCGCGCGGAAAGCGCTCTCAGGCGCGTGCTACCCTTGCGTCGGCGCGTGCTGGCCCTGAAGGACACGATGCTCTACCGGAAGCTCAAGGGAGGACCTCGTTCGATCCAATTGCGCATGACGAACGTGCTCACCAACGATGATACCTACCTCAGTGTCGCGGTGCTCTGGCAGGTCTGGGAGCGACACCTCATCAAGGGTGAGGAGGACGCTCAACTGCGCTGGCGACGGGACCAGGAGGGCGCTACGGGCTTTAGCCGATTTGCGGCGCTGCTCGTCATGCGCGCGTGCGACATCCTTGGCATGGAGCCGTGCGCTGACGATGTCGAGACACCGCTCACGCCAGGTGCCTCGATACGGCTCGCGGGCCCAGCCGGGGATGTGACACTTCGCTGGGCGCCGGACCTCAGCGTGCACCTCGAGTCGGTCCATGGCGGCGCTCCGTTGAAGGTGGTCGCGCTGCCCTCGGCGCTCATGGCCTCGCGGCGCGCGGACGCGTGGCTGGACTCGCTGCAGGGCGATGGCGTGCTCGTCTTGTACCTCGCGAGCGAAAGCAAGAAGCACGTGAGCGAAAGCAAGAAGCACGTGAGCGACGTGACGCTTGCTCGACTGAGCGGCCCGGGGCCGATGCCGCGTCCGCAGGTCCTGGTGCCGGTCGCGCCTTGGGAGATCGAGAGCGTGGAGCGGGTCGCGCGCGCTCTGCGCTGGCACATCTGGAAGGCATGGCTCGAGGCCTATCCTTTTTCAGTGTCCCTGCCGGCTAGCTGGAAGGAGACACCTGCGGCTCCGACTGGGGTTCGCGTGTGCAAAGACAAACTGCAGGTGCTCGAGCCTCCGAAGTTCGCCGGCTGGCCCGCGCTGGAGCAACGCGCGAAAGACTTGCGGGCCGGGGCAGACAAGATCGAATCCGAACTCAGTGCCTTGGACCCGCGATCAAATCGCGCTCGCTTGCACCTGCGCAAAAAGCACGACGATGCGAAGGCGGCGGCGATGAGTTGCGAGGCGATCCTCGAGGGCTACCGCGACGCCGTTCGCCACACCCAAGAGCTCTTGTGCTGTCCCGTGTGTCATTCTCCCTCGACCTCGTATTACTTCGAGCAGGCCGACGGACGATCGTTCCGGGTCACCTGCGTGGGGTGCGACTCATCGTGGGGACTGCGCAGCTGCAACGCGTGCAAGCACGAGTTCCCGTTCATTGCCACGCCGGAAAACAAGTTTGCGACCAGCCCGCTCGATATCGATCGGGTCTGCGGATGTGATGTGCTCGCCTTTCCAATCGAGGCCGATGTCTACCTGTGCACCCATTGCGGTGAGCTCAGCGACGGAACTCCCGCGACCGCACGCCTAGCCAAGGATCGTGGGCCAGCCCGTCCTCTCTGACGATGACCCCAGACGCCAAGTTCCCGCTCTCCTCGACGCTCGTAACGGCCCGCCAAAACCTCCTCGCCATTGGCACCATGCTGAACCTCCGCGGCGGTGTTGATTGGGGCGCTGCGCGGCGAGGATCCGGCTGAGCACCTCGCGTGGATTCGCGACAAGCGCCTCTACTACACGCCACTGGCGAAGGATCAGCCGCGCCTCTTTGCGGCGGGTGCGGTCGCATTCTACGAGCCG
>Ga0105046_10016621_pt1 | contig 11293 bp, 4 predicted proteins | sample MAT03_FD_78385 | JGI IMG/M metagenome (GOLD analysis project Ga0105046, IMG submission 78385) | Freshwater microbial communities from Lake Fryxell liftoff mats and glacier meltwater in Antarctica - MAT-03 (megahit assembly) | ecosystem: Environmental > Aquatic > Freshwater > Ice > Liftoff...
TAAAACCGCCCCCGTCCGCCGCATATTCTAATTTGTAATTTTGGAAGGCTTCGTGCGTGGCGCTCCCGGTAATGTTGATGACGCCAGAGACAGTCTGGCCGGCACCAGGAGCGGTGAGAACGGCACGCGAATCGGCGCACTGGGGTGCTGCCGCAACAACTGGCGCTGGCACGGGCGTATCGGTTGGGATCTCGGTGGGTGTTTCCTCAACAATGGGTGTTTCGGTGGGCGTTGGCTCCGGTGTATTGGTCGCCGTTGGTGTCGGCTCGGGCGTATTGGGTACCGCTGGCGTTGGTGAAGGCAATGGCGTATTCGTGGGGACAAGAATCAATTCCGCCGCGGCCACGCTTTGCGTGGGTGTAATGGCCGGCGCGCCAACAAGATCAGCCGGGGCCGGATTATTAACGGTTGAACTGAGCGCCGTTGTGGTAGTCACGAGACTTGCCACGCCCACTGGTGTACCAACCCCCTGTCCAGCATCGGCTAACAGCGGTGGTGTAGGGGTAAAAGTCGCACGCGCATCAGCTACACGCGTCTGTACCCCCCCCATCATATTGTCAACACCACTGCTTACCTGCGCACCAAAGGTATTGATCCCCCACCAGACTATAAATAGCACGCCAAAAAGTCCCAACACCATCATCATTGGCGCCAGGCGGATCTCCCGGCGCTCAATTGCCTCTGGCTCATCGCGGATCGCAACATCCTTGGGCCGGTAATCGACCGCACGCGGCGCGGGCAATGGGGCGCCGGCACTAATATTGGAAAGCGCGCCGGCCAGGCTTGGGTCGGCGACCGCGCGCCGGCGCTCGATCACCTCGGTGGAGTCTAGCCCCAGGTAGGTGGCATAGTTGCGCAAAAAGCCGCGCCCAATCACCTCGCCAGGCAGCAATTGCCACTCGTCGGATTCAAGCGCCGCTAGATATTTTTGACGAATACGCGTGGACGCTTCTACCTCGGCCAGGGTTGCCCCCATGGCTTCGCGGCGTTCGCGTAAGAGTGAACCTAATTCTTGCATGGCCGGTGCACTATTGCGTGCACCGGGTTCACCTGGTCGAAAGTTGGCCTGGAAGGGTTTACGTGAAGTATACTTAAACATAGATTCCAAAATAGCTCATAGTAGCCGAGTGTGAAATTAGGGCGTCTGCCCGCTTACGTCAAACAGCCATTTCACACTGCCGGCTGATGAGCTTCCAAAAAAGAGATGCATTAGACTTCTATGAAGTCTAGCTTGCGGAGCAGGGTTTGTCAATTTTGTACAAAGGCTACGCGAAGCGTCTTACCCAATCCTGTTACCACGTTTACACGCTGTGCGCCAGAAAACACTGCACCGTATTCAACGTTATCTTTATGTAATTTGTTTCGCAATCTTACTCTGGATTGCGTTCATTACGACGCGCATTGTCACCAATAGCTCTGTGGCAGCCGTTTTCAATCAGCACATTGCGTTGATCAGTGGCCATGCCGGCTACGACTCGGGGGCTGTTTGCACGGATGACAATGGCAACACGACGGTCACCGAAGCAGCGATCAACGCCAAAGTGGCGCAACTCGTCGCCGAGCGGTTACGCCGCTCGGGTGCGGATGTGGAAATTCTGGAAGAATTTGACAGTCGGCTGGCTGGCTTGCAGGCCGATCTATTCCTCAGTATTCATGCCGACAGTTGCATTGATGTGAGTGGGTACAAAGCGGCCCGTTACCCCGGCAGTGCCGTTAGCGCCGATGCGGATCGCCTGATCAGTTGCATCGACCATTTTTATCCTGCGGCCACAGGGCTTACGCTGCATGGGGACACGATTACGCACAACATGACCGATTATCACGCCTTTCGGCAGATCGACCCGAGTACACCCGCCGCCGTTATCGAGCTAGGCTTTCTCGGCGCCGATCAGGATCTGTTAGTGAACCGTCCTGAGGTAGTTGCCAGAGGCATTACCGATAGCCTCATCTGTTTTTTTGCACCCGATTCATCCGCTACGCCAGAGGAACCATGACAATCCAACCTAGTTACCAATCGCTAAACGCCAACGATCCTGGGCAGATCGATGCCATTGCCACCATCTGGAATGAGGCTTGCGGACCGGCATTGGCCATTTCCACCCATGCCGTCCAGTACAACTTACAGCCGGTCGCAGGGGGTACAGTGGTGGGGCAACTGGCCTATCACAACGGCCAGCCGATTGGTTTTATCCTTGCCAGCACTTTGAACGAACCCCGCGTTATGCCCCCTGAAGTCGGCTGGATTGACGCGCTTATCGTTGCACCTACAGCCCAGCGCCAGGGCATCGGTTCGGCTTTGCTGGCCTGGGCAGAAACGTGGCTGCGCGGCCAAGGCTGCCAGAAGGTGATCTTCGGCGCCAGTCAGCGACCCTTTGTACCTGGCCTACCCGTAGCGCTCGGGACGCGTGACTTTTTTAGTCGGCATGGCTTCGTCTCGGATCACGACGCGTGGGATGTGGCGGCTAATCTCGCCATGTACGAAAAACCTGAAACTGTGCGCGAGATCGATGGTTTAGTGCGGCCTGCGCAGCGCGGTGAAGAGGGCGCGCTGCTGGAATTTCTCGAACGTGAGTTTCCTGGGCGCTGGCGCTTTGAGTTCACGGAGTTTATGCGCGACAAGCCAAGTCTTCGGCGCGCGCGTTTTTCCGACTATATGCTGCTCTGGACCGAGCGCGGTGTTGATGGCTTTTGCCAGCTCACCTTTGAAGATTCGCAACGCCCGCTGGAGCGTTTCTTTCCCTACGATTTACCTCGCCCATGGGGCCAACTCGGCTCGGTGGGCGTCAGTGCGGATCGGCGTGGGCGGGGCTATGGGGCGGCGCTGTTGGACACTGGTCTGCGTCGCTTGCGCGACAATGGCGTCAATGGTTGTGTGATTGACTGGACCGGTATTGTCGATTTCTACGCCAAGTTCGGTTTCCAACCCTATCGCCAATATCACATGTTGAGCAAAGAACTGTAAATAAAAAAGGAGCCTTCCTGCGCATACACAGGAAGGCTCCTTTTTTATCCTTTCTAGCTCTAGCCAATTAGACTCAATCAGCCGACAGCGTCCTTATTCGATCTCAACGTCCAGTTCTTCTGGTTCTTCGCTCAGGGTCTCGAAGTCGTCGAACTCGAAGTCGTCGTCTTCGTCTTCTTCCTCATCCTCTTCAATAACCACCGCGTCATCCGTCATTGGCTCGAGCCCCAACTCGGCGACGCCGGAGAGAATGTCATTCGGCTCTAGTTCGTTGTAGTCGAGCTCGGCCATTTCCAGATCGACATCGTCCGCCTCGATCTCGAAGTCTTCGTGATCGTGCAAATTTACCTCGATCTCCGGCGCCTTCCAGATGCGGCGGCTGGAGAAACCAGTGCCGACTGGGATCAACTTGCCGATGATCACATTTTCCTTCAGACCACGTAGATCGTCCTTCTGCCCACGGATCGCCGCTTCGGTGAGCACACGTGTGGTTTCCTGGAAGCTGGCGGCGGCCAAGAAGCTCTCCGTATTGAGCGCGGCTTTGGTCAAGCCCAACACAATCGGTTCGCCACGGGCCGGCTTGCCACCCTTTCCGACCACCGCATCGTTAATATCCTCGAAGCGGAACCGGTCGATCAACTCGCCAGGCAGCAGATCCGTATCGCCCGAAGCCCGTACCATGATCCGGCGCAGCAACTGGCGCAAGATCACTTCGATATGCTTGTCATGAATGCCTACACCCTGGCTGCGATAAACCTTCTGCACTTCGCCGCACAGGTAAAGCTGGCAGGCTTCCCGACCTTGAATGCGCAGAATATCCTTCGGGTTCTTGGCGCCTTCGGTCAACTGGTCACCAGCGACTACTTTGTCGCCCTTGTCCACGCGCAGGCGGGCATTGGCTGGAATATTAGCCTCGAACACTTCCGTCTCTTCGCGGCGGATCGTCGCGTTGACGCTGCCATCACCTTTGGCTTCCGGGAAGATTTCACCATCCATCCCGGCGACAATCGTCTGCTCGCCGCCATTACCATCCCGGCGACGGGCGATGATCGTATCTTCTTGGACCCGGTCGCCTTCGGTTACCAACACTGCATAACCGGCGGGGATCGTCACGTTACGCCGCTTCAGGTCGGTGCGGCTCACCTTGAGCATGCGCACATCACCTTCCCAATAGATATCGACCGTGCCGTCCATTTCGCTGATGACAGCTTCACCTTTAGGATTGCGGGCCTCGAACAACTCTTCGATACGTGGCAAACCTTGCGTAATGTCATCGCTGCCGGCCACACCACCGGTGTGGAAGGTGCGCAATGTCAACTGCGTACCCGGCTCGCCAATCGACTGGGCGGCAATGATGCCGACCGCTTCACCCATTTGGGTTAGGCCGCCACGCGCCAGATCTTCACCATAACACTTCTGGCAGATGCCGAAGCGCGCTTCGCAGGTGAGCGGGTTGCGAACGAAGGCGCGCTTTACTTTGTGACGTTCGATCGTCGCCAGCGCGGCCTCGTCTAGCACACTGTCACGCGCCAGCAGCAACTCGCCTGTCGCCGGGTCGGTAATATCACCCGACAGGAAACGGCCGGCAATGCGCTCGCTGAATGGCTGCCCCATTGCCTCTGATTCTTTGGCGTCGATCCAGATGCCGGTCGTCGTGTTACAGTCGAGCTCGGTAATAATCACATCCTGCGCCACATCGACCAGACGGCGGGTCAGATAACCAGCGTCGGCGGTACGCAGCGCCGTATCGGCCAAGCCTTTACGGGCGCCGTGTGTACTCAGGAAGTATTCAAGCGCCGTCAACCCTTCGCGGAAGTTCGAGCGGATGGGCAGGTCAATGATGCGTCCGTTCGGGTCGGCCATCAGACCACGCATACCAGCCAACTGGCGAATTGGGTTGATGCCACCCTTGGTTGCGCCAGAGCGAGCCATCGCACCCAACCCTTCGACCGGGCTGAGCAACTCCTTAACGGCTTCGGTTACTTCTTCGGTCGCCCGCGTCCACAGCTCAACCGTCTTGTTATACAGCTCTTCCGCCGTAATCAAACCACGACGGTATTGTTGTTCGGCGCGTTCTACCTCACCATTCGTGCGTTCCAGAATCGCACCTTTGGATTCCGGCACGTGGATATCGCTAACGGCAATCGTAATGCCGGAACGCGTGGCATACTTAAAGCCCAAATCTTTGATATTATCGACCAGTTCCGCCGTCACCTGGCGCCCCAGATGTTTGTAACAACGGCCCACAATGCCATCAACGCCTTTACGGTCAAGCAATTCGTTGATAAACCAGAGTTCGCCCGGCAAGGCGCGATTGAAGATGATGCGTCCGACCGTCGTCTTGACTAATCGCTCCTTCGGCCAGGATGCACCCAGCAAACCGAGCTTACGCAATTCTTCACGCACATCGTTCATGGCCGCCGCACCGAAGTCGGCAATATCCTTTACCATCTTGGCTTCGCCCTGGGCATACAGATCCATGAGCTGACCAATGTTCGCAATACCATGCGCGAGCAAGGCATCGCGAACCCGTTCGCTCAATGCCAGATCGGTAAGCGGCATGGTGTCGAACTTGGTGCTAAAGAGCACTTTCAGCGGTTGGCGCAGCCCGATGATGCCCATGTCGTAGGCATATTCAGCCTCGTCCATGTTGCTAAAGGTAGGCAGACGATCTGGGTTGCGGGGCGGTTCTTCTACCGTCAGGTAGTAAACGCCCATGACCATGTCCTTAGACGGCCCCACGATCGGATCCCCACTGCTCGGTTTGAGCAGGTTCTGCGTCGCCAACATCAGCTCGCGCGCTTCTTTTACGGCCGGGTCACTCAATGGCACATGCACGGCCATCTGATCACCGTCGAAGTCGGCGTTGAAAGCACCGCAGGTCAGCGGGTGCAACTGAATGGCGCTGCCTTCAATCAAGATCACTTCAAAGGCCTGGATACCCAAGCGGTGCAGCGTCGGTGCGCGGTTGAGCAATACCGGGCGCTCTTTGCAGATATCTTCCAGCACGTCCCATACTTCGGAACTCTGGCGATCGACCATGCGCTTGGCGCTCTTGATATTGTGGGCGTAGTTCTGCTCTACCAAACGCCGCATCACAAAAGGCTTGAACAATTCTAGCGCCATCCGCTTGGGCAGACCGCACTGGTGCAGTTTAAGCGTTGGACCGATCACGATTACGGAACGGCCAGAGTAATCGACGCGCTTGCCCAACAGGTTGCGGCGGAAACGACCCTGCTTGCCCTTGAGCATGTCACTCAAGCTCTTTAGCTTGCGCTTGCCACTGCGGCTCACCGCACGGCCACGGCGACCATTGTCGACCAGGCTATCGACGGCTTCTTGCAACATGCGCTTTTCGTTGCGCACAATCACATCAGGCGCACCCAGTTCCATCAGGCGGTGCAGACGGTTGTTGCGGTTGATGACACGACGGTACAGGTCATTCAAATCGCTGGTCGCAAAACGGCCACCATCCAATTGCACCATCGGGCGCAAATCGGGCGGAATCACGGGCAGTGCGGTCAGCACCATCCATTCGGGCCGATTGCCGCTCTTGCGGAAGTTCTCTGCCACGCGCAGTCGCTTGGCCGCTTTCTTGCGGCGTTGCTTGCTGCGGGTGGTGCGGATCTCCTTGCGCAGTTCCTTGGCCATGCGTTCCAGGTCTGCCTTGGCGACAATATCACGGATCGCTTCGGCACCCATGCCGGCGGTAAAGACATTGCCCCAGCGGTCGGCCAGCTCGCGATAGCGCGTCTCAGTCAGCAGTTGCTTTTCTTCCAACTGCTTCAGATCGTCCAGGTCGCGTTCCATGCTGGCGACCAGACGTTCCTTCTTGCCATCGACATCGCCGCGCAATTCGTCCAACTGCGCGCCCAATTCACCCCGCACATGGTCGCGCTTGGCCGAAATCAGCAGACGAATGTCAGATTTTTCCGCATCAGACTCCTGTTGCAGCAAGTTCAGTTTGTCCTGATACAGGTCATTGACAAACATGATATGTTCTTTGGAGATGCTCTCGCCCTGCTGAATGACAGCCTGATCCGACCAGCTCAAAGTTTTGTTTTCGCTCGCCTTTTGGCCGACGCGGTTTTCGATCCAGTTTTGCAGCGACTGCGCTTCGCTGACCGCCTTGGTCGAGTCTTCGTTAATGCGCTCGTCCAGCACAGCCAGTTCGCGTTCTTCTTCGTGTTCCAATTCGCTTAACGCGCGCTCCAACTGGGTTTCCAGTTCTTCGATGCGGCCCTGGTTTTCGCCATCGATGCGGCCCAGACGCATCGAAAGTTCACGCTCGTGGCGCTGAATCGCGCGGCTGCGGGCGTCTTCGTTGACATTCGTAATAATATATTGGGCAAAATAAAGCACGCGCTCCAGATGGCGCGGGCTGATGTTGAGCAATAGTCCCAAGCGGCTGGGTACACCCTTGACATACCAGATATGGCTGACAGGCGAGGCAAGCTCGATGTGACCCATACGCTCGCGGCGCACGCGACTCGGCGCGACTTCGACGCCGCACTTGTCGCAGACAATGCCTTTGTAACGCACCCGCTTGTACTTGCCACAGGCGCACTCCCAATCGCGCATCGGGCCAAAGATGCGCTCGCAAAAGAGCCCATCCCGTTCCGGACGCAGTGTGCGGTAGTTGATCGTCTCTGGCTTGGTTACCTCGCCAAAGCTCCAATCACGAATTTGCTCTGGAGAAGCGAGCGAAATACGAATGGCATCGAAATCTTTTACTTCCATGTTGATGCTCCTATCAGAAAGGTAGTCAGTAGACAGTAGACAGTAGAGGGCTTAATACGCCGACTACCGACTACCGACTACCGACTACCGTCTACTATTCAATATTACCGCGACTCATCGGGCCAGGGACGTTGAGGCTGAAACCAAGCTTGGGCAGGCGCTCTTCGGCGTCATCCTTACCAAATTGGATTACCTCGTTCTTTTCGTTGATCACTTCCACAGATAGCGCCAAGCTTTGCAGTTCCTTGACCAATACCCGGAAGCTTTCTGGCACGCCTGGGCTTTGAATTTCTTCGCCCTTGACAATGGCTTCGTAAGTCTTCACACGACCGGTAACGTCGTCGGATTTGACGGTGAGCATTTCCTGTAAGATGTGAGCCGCGCCATAGGCTTCCAGCGCCCACACTTCCATTTCGCCGAAGCGCTGACCACCGAACTGGGCCTTACCACCCAACGGTTGTTGGGTGACCAAGCTGTACGGGCCGGTGCTGCGGGCATGCACTTTGTCTTCGACCAAGTGATGCAGCTTCAACATCTGCACAATACCGATGGTGACGGCAGAGTCGTACGGTTCACCTGTTTTGCCGTCGTAGAGCCTTTGCTTACCTGTCGTAGGCAGCGGCCAACCGTTCTTGGCGCTGAGCGCTTGGGCCGTCACTTCTAGCTCGTCGCCATCCTGGTCGCGCCATTCCTCGCCACCATGGTGCAACATCCACTCACGCAGGGCAATGTCGCAGGCTTGCTGATTGGCTTCGCTGGTCGTGCGCTGGCCGTCGTGGGTTTCTGGCAAACTTGCGTTTGGTTCATAACCTCGTTCGCGTAGCCATTCGCGCAGACAGGCGTGGCGGGCATAGGTCTCGTTCGCATAAATCTGCTCGGGGTCATAGCCCATCGGTTCCAGCCACTCGAGCAAATAGACCAGGCGGGCATCAGCGTCGTCTTTGAGTTCATTTTTGTCGACTTCGGCGCCGTTGAGCATCTCCCAGGCGCGTCTGGTTGCTTCATTCCAGGCCAAGTCGATCAGCCAGGAGCGAGCCAATTCAGCTTCGATCTCATCTTCTTTGGCGCCGTCAAAGACGGGCGTCTCGGCCATAAAGCCCAGGCGACCAGCCGCCCACCCCAAGTGTGCTTCCAGAATCTGGCCAATGTTCATACGGCCAGGCACACCCAGCGGATTTAGAATAATATCGACGGGCGTCCCATTTTCCATGAAGGGCATATCCTCGACAGGAACGACCTTGGAAATGACGCCCTTGTTGCCGTGGCGACCGGCCATCTTGTCACCTTCGGTCAGGCGGCGGCGTTGCGCGACATAGACACGGACGATCTTTTCGACACCGGCGGCCATATCGCGGTGCTCATCGCGGTCAAAGACCTTGACATCAACAACCTTACCGCGTTCGCCATGCGGCAGACGCAGTGAGCTATCTTTGACTTCACGTGCTTTTTCACCAAAGATGGCACGCAGCAGTTTTTCTTCTGGCGTCAGTTCGGTCTCACCCTTGGGCGTAATCTTGCCGACCAAGATATCGCCGGGATTAACTTCGGCGCCGATGCGAATGATGCCCTCTTCGTCTAAATCTTTCAGCGCGTCTTCACCCACGTTGGGGATATCGCGCGTAATCTCTTCCGGGCCCAGCTTGGTCTCACGCGCGTCGATCTCATGCTTCTCGATGTGGATCGACGTATATTTATCGTCTTGCACCAGCCGCTCGCTGACCAGAATGGCATCTTCAAAGTTGCCACCTTCCCAGCTCATGTAGGCGACGACCACGTTCTGACCCAGGGCCAACTCACCGTTTTGTGTGCTAGAGCTATCGGCCAAGACGGCGCCCACGTCGACCAGATCACCCTTGAAAACCGTGGGGCGCTGATCGATACAGGTTGCTTGGTTGCTGCGGTTGTATTTGCGCAGATGGTAAACCCGGCGCGTGCCATCTTCTTCTTGCACAACCACTTCGTCACCAATGACACTGACGACTTCCCCCCGATTCTTGGCGACAATCACCTGGCCAGAATCGATGGCGGCTTGGAACTCCATGCCGGTGCCAACAATGGGCGCATCGGGCCGCACCAGTGGCACAGCCTGGCGCTGCATGTTGGAACCCATCAGCGCGCGGTTGGCGTCGTCATGCTCCAAGAAGGGAATCAACGCCGCCGACACACTTACAATCTGCTTGGGCGACACATCCATGTAGCGCAGGCGCTCGATCTGCTCGAAAAGAAACTTTTCAGCGTGACGAGCCGATGGGCGCAAATTTTGGAACTCACCCAGCGCGTTCAACTGCGATGATGCTTGCGCAATGGAAGCCTGCTCGTCCTCATCGGCGGTTAGATAGACCACTTCGTGGCTGGCGAAAGGTTTCACCTTGACCCGCTCCAAGCCCGAAATCTGGCTGATGCGTTCGCCCAGACCATTTTCTACCACCATACCGCGTGTGGCAATTACTTCACCACTGGCGGGGTCAGTAATATCAGCGCCCAGGGTACGACCGCGCAGATCCGCGGCTGTAGCCGGCACTTCACTATAAATTTTGCGATAAGGCGTCTCGATAAAGCCAAAGTCATTCACGCGGCCATATGTCGCCATCGAGCCGATGAGACCGATGTTGGGGCCTTCCGGCGTCTCGATCGGGCAAATACGGCCATAGTGGCTAAAGTGGACGTCGCGCACATCAAAGCCAGCGCGCTCGCGGCGTAGACCACCGGGTCCTAAGGCGCTAAGCCGACGCTTGTGCGTTAACTCGGCCAGGGGATTGGTTTGATCCATGAACTGGCTCAACTGGCTGCCGCCAAAGAACTCGCGCGTCGCGGCGACGACCGGACGAATATTGAGCAAGCTCAACGGTGTCACCTGCTCCGGATCGCGAATCGACATCCGTTCGCGCACCACGCGTTCCATGCGTAACAGACCGATCCGCAACTGATTCTGAATCAGCTCGCCTACAGTCTTAATCCGGCGATTGCCCAGATGATCGATGTCATCGGGGCGGCCTTGACCATTATTAATGTTGATGATGCGCTTGATCACAGCGACCAAATCATCCATCGTCAAAATTCGCGTCGCCAGGCTCGTGTCCAGACCCAGGCGACGATTCAATTTGTAGCGCCCCACACGCCCTAAATCATAGCGGCGGGCGGCGAAGAAAAGGTTCTGCACAAAGTTGCGCGCATTATCCAACGTTGGCGGATCACCAGGGCGCAGCTTCTTGTAGAACTCTAGCAAGGCGTCATCGACACCTTTTTCACTGTTATCGGTCGGGTTGCTGGTCGGGTCGCGCTCCAGGGTCGATTCGATAAAAGGATGATCCAGGTTGGTGTCTACGTCGGCAAAGAGCGCACGAATTTCTTCGTCTGTGCCAAAACCAACCGCACGCAACAGAATCGAAACTGGCAGCTTACGCTTGCGATCCACCTTAACGCTGATAATATCACGCTTGCTGGTTTCAAACTCCAACCAGGCGCCACGACTTGGGATCACCTTTGCGCCGGCCAATTCACGACCGGTCGTGCGGTCTTCTTACACCGTAAAATAGACGCCGGGTGAGCGGATCAACTGGCTCACTACCACGCGTTCGCTACCGTTAATAA
>Ga0105046_10016624_pt1 | contig 11292 bp, 7 predicted proteins | sample MAT03_FD_78385 | JGI IMG/M metagenome (GOLD analysis project Ga0105046, IMG submission 78385) | Freshwater microbial communities from Lake Fryxell liftoff mats and glacier meltwater in Antarctica - MAT-03 (megahit assembly) | ecosystem: Environmental > Aquatic > Freshwater > Ice > Liftoff...
GCCGCTCTGAAGGGATGGAAGCGGGGTGGTTTAAAAAAGAGCAAAGCAGTACTAATTTCCTTCGTAGCGTAGGATGTCGAGGTCTTCGCTGGGCATCACGGTGCCTGGGAGGCCATGCATGTTCTTAGTTTCTTCGGCTTCTGATTGGCTACAGAAGCCATACACGACCACTGCATAACCGTCCGAACCATCTTTTTCTTTGATGTAAAGGCCCACATCACCGAATTCTTCGAAGAGTTCGCCCATTCGTTTTTTCGCATTGTCGTGGCTTCTGAAAAAACCGATTTTGATAGCGTAGGGGTGGGTGCAGGGAGTGTTGGATTTGTCCGTGTCGGAAATCTCACCTTTGGGCGTGGTTTGTGGGAGAGGGTCATCTTCGAAGGCGATTTCGTCGTCGTCGAGGAGGTAGGTAGCTGGGGGCGGTGAAACTTCCGGCTTAAGTTTTTCGATGGATTCGTTGGGCACGGTCAATATGTTAAGCTTAAACAAGTTGCTATCGCGCATACTTTTTGTGCCGAAGGCGAAAAGGCTGATGAGGAGCAAAAACGGGATAAGGCACCCCATACTACGCCCGCGTCCCTCGCGGCCCTCGCGATCATCGATGTATTGACGCCCCCCAAACATGGCACTGAAAATACTGCCAATGATTTTGAGTAAGGATATAATGATGACCATGCCTACCACTATTCCACCGAGTGTCAGAGCAATGTAGATGTTAGAAATATTTTCCATAGTCGTCAGTCTCGTTGGTAAATACGAGATGAGATTATAGAGACAAACCGAAGGCCAAGCTAGCAGTGTGTATATAACTAGGTAATTATCAATATTTTACATACGGAACGTCATTTTTTAGGTTCAACATTTCCGAATATTTTTCGGGAATGGTTCGAAGTCCTTTCGGAAAGTGTTGAAATGGCCATTGCTATGCACTCTTTATTTTGAGCCAAAAAGCATCTCCCAAAGATTTATTATAGACTGGCGATTCTTTCGGTGTGGAAAATCAATGGGTAGTAAAAAGGGGTTGCTACTCAGATCAAGGTCGCTTAATTCATTCAGTTCAATGAGGCACTTGAGCGAAACAGGCTGTTCAATCTTGTTGTTGGAAAGGTTTAGGCTGGCGAGTCTTTGAAGTGAAGACAAGGCTTGAGGCACTTCTGCCATGCCCGTATTGGATAGGTCTAGGTTTTTTAAGTTCGGCAGCTGGGTAACCAATGTTTCGGGAAGCCGTTTTATTTGGAGCCCGCTCAGGTCTAATGAAATGTCTCTCGACTGAGCGGCACTTTCTATCCTTGCAAGGGCTTGATCCATTTCTATGCTACCAAACGTTTCAATCTTTTTAAAGAACCCTTCGAGGTAATCGTAATAGTCTTCAAAGTCTGCGTTTGCTAACGATCGCATTTGAGCCGCAATTTGTATTGTTTCCTCTTCTTGCATGTAGTCTTCCGATACTTTTTCAGCAACATTCAATATGGCATCTAGGAGTTTTTTTATCTTCACTTGCTGGATAACAAACTCTTCTATTGTTTGCAAAAAAGGAGATTGTGTGCCGTCGTTCGCACTTTGCCCTACTAACTCCAAACGAGAACGGTAATGTGAAATGGCTGCATGGAGGCATTTAGCCCAAAGGCGTTTACCTTGTCTGGTATTGGGAAAATTCGGGATTTCATTCAGCAGTCGTTGAAGCGCCTTTGGATAAAGATAGTACTCTGACACTTTCTGTTTTAAGAAGCGAAAAAGGTAAAACCTGTAGAGGTGAGGGGTAGTGACCGGGTCGCCGCCGCTGGAAAGGTGCCAAATGGAGTGCAGGTGCCCGATTCCCAATTGCGCAAGTTTGTCGGAAAGTGCAAAGGGAAAAGATGACACCGGAAAAATCCAGTAGCGCCCAAAAAAGTCGCGATGGTATTGGCTGATGGGTTTTCTGCTATCTTCGATGAGCCTCAACAAGAGCTCGTGCCCATATTCGCGATTTTTTGGACTCGTGGCAGCCTGAGGCCTGTCGCCCAGCAGATAGTCCAGAAAAATCACGTCAAAAGTGCGCTGGCTTAATTCTTCGGTACAAAAATCGATGATTCCTTGTTTTCCTGTTGGAGAAACCAGCTTAAACTTTTGGGTATCAATGCCGTGTTTTTGATAGAGCCTGTCCAGAGGGCGGCGCACCAGTTCCAGTTTTTTGACTGTACATTCATAATCCGGCCCAATGCTTGAAAGCGCGTCGTTTGCATAATCATCGACCAAAATCATCCGCCATTGAATTGCATCGAGCAGGCTTTTGTCGTTGTGTTTTCTTATCAAGAAGCTGTATTCATTTAATTGAGTTTCTATTTGCAGGTATCTTTCAGAGTGAAATTTGAAAGGGGTAACCACCCCGGCATGGCCACCGTCGCCAAAATGGCCGATGTAAGAATGCCGTAACATACGCAACTGGAACTCGAGGGTGGTTACTGCAGAGACTGTATAATAAAGCCCTTCGCTCCAATGGCCCAATACTTCCTCCAGCACCTCTTCAAAAAAAGACTTGAAGTCCCCTGGTTGACTTGACGATTCGGCCAGCATATTAGCTGGAGCTTCGGACACGTACCGGTGCCAAATGCTGGAATCTAAAAACTTTGCGCGCGTGTCCAGGTTTTGATTGTGAATGTTGCGCTTTCGTTTGTCAGCTAATTCTTCTGCCATCGCCTTCGTATTGAGGTCCAGGAAGTCATGATAGGAAATGGTAATAATTGGGTCATATCTGCCCCTGTTCTTCCCTTCAGCAGCCTTTGTTTGCCCTTCAATCTCGGGAGGTTCGATTGGGCGAAGGTTGTGATCATCATCGGCTATTTGATCGAAAAACCTGCTGGATTGGAGGTGTTCCGTGTCGATGAGCAGGATGTGTATCCATTTTTTTGCAGGGTCAGAATTGTGTTTTTGGGCTATGGGTATGTGCTTGTCAGCGCATATCTTGCCAATTTCCAATACGCGATCCTGCCAATTGAGGTGGGTTGGCGTTTTCAGGCGAAGGGCTTCGTCCAATTCAAGCGGAACAATGCGATGATTTTCATCGACTCCATGAAAGGCGATGGTAATGTTGTTATCATTCATAGGCGGGTGGTTTTGGGTTTTGATTAGTGAAAGTGGGCTCAATCCCTTACGGTCTTGTAATGCTTCAGTATAAGCGGGTAGCCGTCAAGAATACCCGGATATTTTTTATAAAATTGTTTCAGGTTGTACAGAATCAAGTCGCTGGTAGTGCCCAGGGATTCGGCGGTGGCGGATTTTCTGCCGCTATTTTCTCTGAGGGCGCGTTCGTAATGGGTCAGCGTATTGAGGGCATTTTCTTCTTCCAGGTTCATTTTACGCTCTGTTACGGGCGCGATTGTTTGGCGAGAAGGTACAGCGTTGGGTATTACGGGAAATAAAATTTCTTCGGGCAAGCATTCCGGGGTAATGGTAGAGAGCCCACGCATCCGTTGTGTGCGCTTCATTTGGCCCACACAATGGTACAATTCGCGCACATTGCCCTCCCAATGATAGGTTTCGGTCAAAATCCGCAGGGTAGCTGGGTCAATCAATCGGCGCAGTTCGGCATCTTCAAGGTCAAAAAAATGCTTTAACAATACCCAAATATCCTCCCTCCTTTCGCGCAAGGGAGCAATTTCGAGGGGTTGCATTTTTAATCGTTGGTAAAGATCTGCCCGAAACCGGCCCTCCTCGATTTCTTTCCGAAGGGTTTTGTTGGTGGCCGCCACAATTTGGACGTTCAATTTGATGTCATTCGCACCTCCGAGTGGGCGGATGGTTTTCGATTGTAGAAACTGTAAAAGCATGGCTTGACTGCGTTCTCCAAGATCGCCGATTTCATCCAGGAATGCCACCCCTTTATCAGCCTGATGCAGCCGGCCTTTGAAATCAGCAGAGGCATCAGTATATGAGCCTTTCATAGAACCGAACAGCTCTCTGGCCAAAGTATCGTCTGTAAAATGGGTAATGTGGATTTCTTCAAAAGGGGCTTTCCGCCGGGCCGTGCTGTTATGGTGCAGGAATCGCGCCGCCACGTTTTTGCCCACCCCTGATTCGCCTGTGATGAGCACGGTGACATCGGGCTCTTCGGCCAACAATTTCAACATCTTGCGCAAATTTTCCATTTGCGACGACACGCCGAGCAACGGGAATTCTGGCGGGTGCTCCCATTCGGTTTTGGCCTTGATTTCCTTGATTTCCTCTTGCATCTTCTCTTCACGGTCCTGGGCTTCGATGATGGTGCTGAGCTTTTTATCCCACAACTCGTTGTCCCATTCATTCTTTGGCAGAAAGTCCCTTGCTCCGCGTTGCATCGCAATCACCACAGAGCGTGGCTCGGGGCGGTTGGTTACAACAACAATGGGGAGGTCAGGCCTTTTCTGACGGATGGCAGGGATAAGATCAAGGCCTACGTTTACGTCATCGGGGCGTTTTTTATCGAGGGCAAGGTCGAGGAGTAAGAGGTCGTATTCGGCATCTTTGCCGTTTAGCTTGTCCCAAAGAGCAGGCACATCGGCAGCACTTTCCATGAGGTAGTGAAGCGGCTCGATGTCTCGCAAACCAAAGCCTACCTGCTTTCGAAATTCATCGTCATCGTCAACAATCAGGATTTTGTAGATTTTAACTGGCATAGGTGGAGCATTCTTCGAGGATAGATTTTATTTGCTGAATGGAGGCTGCCAAGTTATTTTCGGCAAACAAATTTACATTGTTACAGCCTGTTTGGAAGAAAATATGAATACTTTTTGAAATTTCTTCTAATTCGTTCAACTGCGTATAAAATGGCAAACAGGGGGCGTATGCATAATAATGCCCCCAGCGGGCACGGAAACTGAGCCAAGATTCGCTGAGTTTGGGTGCTGAAACCAGGCCGTTTTCTTCATCTATAATCTTTTCATAGGGCTTGGTTCCACGATACTTTTCGATGTCTCGCACTTTTATCGCAATGCTGTCAAATGCTGCCAGTACGCTGTCTTTGCCGTGCCCAAGGTAAAAACGCTGGAGCACTGCGCTCATATCAACCCCATTGATAGGCATAGGCTGCCAATCTTCTGAGCTTGGCAGGGCGTCTTCAAAAAAACTGCCCAGGTCTTCGGGCAAATCGAGCAAGCAGAGATAGTTGTCGTGTTCAGCCCGCTCATACCCTGCTGTGATAAATTTCAGTCTCCGAAACGGGCGGCCTTTGTCGTTTTTATATTCTTCAAAGTATTTTTTCCAAATACGTTCACAAGTCACGAATTGTTCATTGCACCATACGGGGGACAATAGTACAAAATGGGTGGCACGAATGGTGTCTCCTGGTTGGTAAGCAGAATAGTCAATACCTTGCTCGTGCAGTCGTTTTTCGAGCGGAGAGGCCGCAAATTGGTCGTCGGAGTATAGCTGGATTTGCACAATACTTAATAGTCGTGTTCTTGAATAGCAGCGAGCAATTCGTCGAATTGTGCTGTGATTTCAATCAGGTCTGCTCCAGATGTAAGGTGTTTTTCGTGGAGTGTCTGGGAGAGCTGCTGTGCTTGGTGCAAAGCCTCTGGCTCGTCGTCGTAATGTTTGTGCAGTAGCTCAAACAAGTCTTTGATGGTTTCAAAGTGTTGCGGTTTGTGTTGGCGCAGCAGGTCTACTGCAGTGCCGCTATATCCCAGGCTATCAACCGCGGGATGCAGAAATCGGTGGGAATGGGTACGCATATTGTCAAATTGTCGTTTCAGCCGGTACCGATAGTGGCGCCACACTTTGTAAAAATAAGGCAAATTGATGTTTCCGGCTTGGTCATGGATGAGGATATCTTTATCAAAAGCATCTGCAAAATTGCCCTCATGATCTAACAGCCCCGAGTCGGTTTTCGGATTATAATATATAAACCCGTTGCCCTTACCAAAGTGAAGTATTTCGTTTTGGCAGGGCATCGCCGCCGCCAATGCTTTGAGCTGATTTATGTCATCTTGAGAAAAATAACTGCTGTGAAGTAACAGGATGTATTCGGCTTGAGCATCCTGATTTTGCTTTTGATCGTCCGACAACCAATGGATGATGCCATCGTTGCCCCAATCCTGGTGAATTCTCACCAAGCGGTCGCGGTCAGGGCTGGAAACCGGACAGATTTGGAGCCTGTTTGCCGCAGGTTTGTCCAGATCGTTCCATTTCCAGGAGACAAGCAGGGTTCGTGCAGAAGACATATTCAGGATCCGATAAGGACTTTGGTCAAAAGATATTTCATGTCAAAATCATCGGCGCGGGACATCGCTTGTTCTACGGCACCTACCAGGGATTCAACAGGCCTGAAGGTCACGAAAGACAGGTATTTCCTATCTTTGTTGGCCTCGTTTTCGAGCGTGTTTTGCCATTGTCTGCGCCCGCGTCCGGAGGTGATTACGATGATGAAATTATCGGGAGCATCGGCACCACGCAAGATTTCTTCGTCAATAAATCGGTCAATCGTCTCCTCCGTGTATTTTTCGCCATTTGCGTTTTGGAAACGTTCAATGAAGGAAAGGTGAACCACCAAAAAATGAAACTTGAAAAAGCCTTCTTCCCCTTTATTGATTTCGTTCCATTTGCGCCGTTTTTCTTCAAATGCTTCCACTCCTAGGTGCAGCATTTTTTGCTTGTTCATGTCCTTCAACCATTTGTGTATCCGATTGTCAAACACACAAATTTTGGTGGCAAGGGTTTCTATAATTTCAGCGGCATCGGCTTCTGACATCGCCCCGTTTGCGAGTCGGGCGCTTTTGCAAAAATGCTGGAGCAGGATACCATGGCTTCGGTAGCGGCATTCTTTGGAGGCGGGCGAGGACACGCCTTCGCCATGCACCATTTGAAGAGTATGGGTGGTGGACTTGGTGAGCGGGCCATTTTCCTGGCCGATAAATCGGAAATTCGCTCCATCCCAAATCAATTCAGCACCGCCAAACTCTTTTGGTTTTAGCGCATAACTTAGGTTGGCAGGCCCCACGCCCCTTTTATTCAGCCACTTTTCAAGCCAGGCGCTGTATGCTTCGCTCATGTTACTCACTGGCCGGTCAATGATGCGGACAATGCCTTGTTCACGCAGCACGCGGAAATTTTGACGGTACTTATCTGCAGGGGTGTGTACAAATTTGAATCGTGCAAGGTTTTCCCAGCCTGCGTCCAGACGTTCATCGCCGGTAAAACTGTGGATGTCGTGGCCCCTCCAGATGTGGAAAAACTTCTTGTAGTAACCAGTCTCCTTTTTAAAATGCTGATCGAAGTATTCCCGAGATTTTTTAAAAGACTCTTTGTCTTCTTCGTTTTCAACGTTTTCACAAAAATAGCGACGTACCGACATTTCCCAGTCTTCCAGATAGTCCATATTTTCTCCTGTATCTTCCAAGCTGAAGCCAACCTTGATCCAGGGATAAAAACGTCTATCCCGTTCACTGGTTTGGTCTTGAACGCTTACGAAGGAATTATTGAACAACATGGCCGCACACACTTTGTCCTGGAATACACCGCCAAGGCGAGGGTTATGGTTTTCGTTGATGATATCATCTTTGAGCCAATTGAGCCGGTCGTGTATCATCTTGTGAGTTACTTCTACGGGATGTTTGAGCCAAACACCGATTTTGTAGTATTCGGGGGTTTCGCCGGAGCCACGGTGATAGTTTTCTTCTTCGATGGAGATATTGATGGTCAGGCCGTTTTCGACCATGTCGTCCAGTACGTCGATAGGGTAGTGCTTGACGTTCCTAATTTCGTTTTCAAGGATGGTGAAAAAGGCATGGCGCCCAACTACGCCGCCAGGGAAATAAGAGTTACACTTCCGCAGCCTGTTGCTCAAATCCTTGAAATGGTCGCTTCGGGTGATAAAATCGCTGAGAAAGTCCCGTTCAGTGTCGGCATTCAACTCCTCACTATTTTCAACTGTTTTTTTGAATTTGCGCAAGTCTATGGTTACCCAGGTGCCATCGGCCAACACTTTTTTGCGCAATACGGCATCCTCCCCACTTTTTTCTGCTTCGCCGAGAATCGTAATATTGACATTGAGCTTGAGAATACCTTCCGTATAGGCAATGGTGCCGAGATAAAGGGGGTTGTTTACGAAATCGTGCCATAACACGCTGTAAAGGCTGTTGGTCTTGCCTCCAAAGCTATAATCTCGGGTCAAACCAGTCCAAAAAGCTCCTTTATCTAACATGAATCGGATAAACTGGTGGGTTTCGTGATCGAAGCTTTTGTCGCGCCTTACCAGGGGCAGGTTGGCCACGTCGAGCCGGGTTTTGTTGCTGCCGTGATAAAGCGCGCGTTGCTTGAACCAGCCTTCCAAGGCTACCAAGCTGTGTGCGCTGATATTGTGGGTATAGGAATCAATCAGGATTTGCATCGTGGCGATGCGGCGGTATTGGGAGAGAATGATGTGAGGGATTTCGCTGCTGAGGTGGATGCGTTCTTCGATGTAGTCGCGATGTGTTTCGTAGTATTCGCGGTATTTAAGCTCGGACAGAATCGAATTTTGATTCCGGGATTCATACATTTCAGTAAGATCAATGGCGTCTGAAAGTGCACTACGCTTATACCTGTTTCCTCCAACCACCCCCCAATCCAGAATTTTGCCTTCGTATTCGCGGCTAATCGCTTTGACTAGATTGCCTATTGCCCATTTTCTAAGTTTGCCTTTAGAAGTTGAATTTTGTCCCTCATTGTCAGCATTTAGTTTTACAAATCTATCTTCTTCGTCTCGATGGTAAATAATGTGTACAATTCCATCAAATTCAGCAAATTGAATCAAGGGAACCGAGAGGTAGTTGTATTTTTCAATATTAAAATAGGAGCTCAGTATTTGATATTCCGCTTCTTCATTTGGGTGATCTTCAATCCAACCGGACGTATTTCTTGCTGCAAAATAATCTTCTAATTTTCCTCGCTTGATATCACCCAAATCTAGGTCGCCACGCTTGAAATCTCTATAGATTTGTGAGGATACAATGCCCGATTCGGTACTTAATCCTTCATTTTGGGCCTTGTTCATGGCCGCGTTTCTGGTTTCATGGAGTTTGTGCCAACTTTGTTCAAGTGTGTCAAAGGGAGTCATCGGTGTGCCCAGCATTTTTTGCTGCCGCTCTACTCCAGCATAAATCAGTGTGAAATCATCAGACCTTGGAACTAGTATTCGGATGCCCTCTTCATGATTTCTAGGCAAGGCATTTATGATGACTGTAAAAGGCTTGTCTAAAAAAAACTGACCCACGACCATGTGAACACGATCCATCAGCAAGTCATAAAAAAGGTCAATTTCGGGGAATGCCATAATTCCCCGATATTGACCTTGTTCCTTTGATTTGAGTGCTGAATCTTGATTTGCAGGACTATCAGATGTTGTCATGAGGGAGATGTTTTTGATTTTTGGTAACCCTTGTATTGCTCTTTAAGCCCGTAAAAGTAACGATAATATTTGTTATTTTGAGCAACAGACGCCATATCTTTAAAATTTTCAAAAGCAGGGTTTTGCGCGTTCAAGAGGAGAAGTACCTGCTTTTCCAGTTTCTTGCCAATTTTCATCGCATAATATATAGCATGCGATTCGGCAATTTCATCTGAATACACCTCGCCACTTACATAAGCAGACTCTAGGCCGCCAGAATCTAAAAAGGCTTTGATTTTACTTTCTTTTTTGCGAATCAAATGCAAAGAAATAGGAAGTGTGATATTCATATTTCGTAAGTCGCTTAAAGCATCCGCACTTATCTTTGAAGATGTGGTGAGCTCTTCTGATGCAGGCACGAAATCGCCATTGTCGTTTACTATTTGCAATATCATCCCAAAAACTCCTGAAAAATGTTGCAGCTTTTCTTTGCTTTCGCAATTTAAAGAACTGTAACGCAGTATAAATGCTGCGGTTTTTGCAAACAACGATGCATTGGTAAGATAAATTCGAGATAAATACGCATCGAAAAACATGGACTTTTCAATGGGAATTGGATGAACCTGTATGATTGTTTTTTTGACCTCTTCTATTACAGAATTATTGATTTTTCTATCAGAAGCTTCAAAAAAATTAATGCTTTCACTGTTCATTTTATTACCTGTCCAACTATCATAATGATTGTATTTTCGTTCCCATTCTTGACCAGTATTCACCATCTCATGCATTTCCTGCACAAAATCAGTCAAGTCTTCAGCAACATCTTTATTTTCAACATCTTTTCTTATATATTTCAATAAAGCATCATAAAGTTTATTTCTTTTTATTAAATTTTCAGCAATGGATTGATTGTCAATTACACCAAATTTTTTATCATAAATTTGATTATCATAATAAAGAATGGTAATCAATACCTCTAATACGAATGGGAGTTGGATGCCCATGAATCGTTCGTGCAGACGAATTGCTGCACCTTCACCTTGAACATACCGCTTGAAGACTTCCACAAAATAACCCCTCAAAGGTGCACCTTCTTCCAATCGAGCATGCAATATATTAAAATAATCAATCGGAACAGAAGGTGAAACGTACTTATCGCAAAATAGAGCAGCTTCGATTCGAAGTTTCTCTTGGACGACCTCCATTTCCTTTCTTCGATTGAGCGACATTTGTTGGATTGAATTCTGCTGCAGATAAGCAGTGTACCTTTTAGGAGGAATAGGCGTAGCGGGTTCATGCGAAAAGGTGACGCGAACGGGAAGGCTGGATGAATAGTGAGCAATTAAAATAAACATGGTTTACTGATTTTTTTGGAAGGAAATAGTGCAACAATCGCTCCTAAACCACATTGAAATTTACGAACTGCCTCAAAAAACGCCATTTGGTAGAAAATGACCAAAATGTACTAGGCAAAAAATCGGGCTATTTTCTTACAAGTATTTGAAAATCAAACACCTAAAAAACATTTATATCAATTCTTAACAATTTATAAAGGAAAACTTACTAGTAATAGTACTTCGCTTTAGGCTCTATAAAACCAAAAAGTCCTTAGCTTCCGAATAGATTTCGTAAAAATCCGAATTTTGTTAGGAATCCGCTTGTCTGACAAATGCCAAAAACAAAAACAACATGAATATCAGGTTCACTGCAAATTCCCCCAAAACCCTACTTTGCAGCGGCAAAACAAATTTGATTCAATGCTTAAACTGTTCCGCTCCACCCTCCCCCTCCTCGTCCTCACCATCTTCCTCCCAAATTGTTCTGACCACATCCCACCACGCATCCTCCTGTTTTCCAAAACGGAAGGCTATCGCCATGATTGTATCCCAACGGCCACAGCCGCCTTGCGCAAATTTTGTATGGCCAATGGCATCGCTGTGGATACGACGGAAGATGCAGAAGATTTTAATGAA
>Ga0105046_10016625_pt1 | contig 11292 bp, 12 predicted proteins | sample MAT03_FD_78385 | JGI IMG/M metagenome (GOLD analysis project Ga0105046, IMG submission 78385) | Freshwater microbial communities from Lake Fryxell liftoff mats and glacier meltwater in Antarctica - MAT-03 (megahit assembly) | ecosystem: Environmental > Aquatic > Freshwater > Ice > Liftoff...
ATACACAGCCACGTGAAGTGCTGGATACCATACTGCGCCGCCCGCTTCGGTTCAAATTCGGTCAGTTGCCGGAAGTAATCGCGAAAACTCTCCACGCTACCGCGGTCAAAACCCGCCCAAAACGCCGGTTCGCTCAACGCCACGCAACCCATTTTGGCGAGCATCTCGTAATCGTCCGTCGTGCGCGAGACCATATGAATGTGAGGATCAACAAAATACAAAATAGAAACTCCAAAGCGGCTCAACGTTTTCTTGTAACTCACCCATCGACGATCGACTAAACACCCATCGCTTTGCGCCACTGCTCGTCGTACTTGCGACTGAATAGCAACTGGAGTCGAGCCGCTTTGTCGCTGTCTGTATCAAGCAGCAGTCCGCAGCCCGCGCGAAGCAGTTTCAAACGTTCTTCACCAGTGCCGGAAACCGAACTGGCTGCATTAGCACTTCCAGTACTAGTCACCGCATCCGCTTCAAGTCGATCGAAGAAAGCGGCGATTTCCAAAATCTTCGCGCGAACTTGCAGAAACTCTTGTTCAACAACTTGCTCTGCATTTCTCATTGCGCCGCCCCTCAAGTCAACTGATTGCCAACTAAATACCAACTGCTTGCACTCAACAATACTCCGCAAATCCCATTGTATCCGCACGTCCCATTGTACTTGTCGCTTCACGTCGACAGCGTTCAATAAAGCTCAATGTCGTTCAACCCGGATTTTTGATAACCCGACGCGTCAGCGAGGGATTTTTTGCATTTTCCTCGCTGACGCGTCGGGTTGAGAAAAACGAAGAAGAAAACGACGCAACGACTAACGCGCTCGCTACTTATCGCGGCAACATCTCCGTCCGCTGATTGTCCCCCGCCCCACGGATTCGGCAACCGCCAATCGGCAAGTTTGCTCATTTTGGCTTGGCTGCGGACCGCCCCCCCGTCTTCCAGGATAGTTGAACCGATGGGCAAAGAACAACATAACTCTCCAGCCCAAAGACCGTCTCTGCCGGAAAACAGTCTCAGCCGGAAAACCGCCATAGGCTGATAACCGTCACAGCCAGATTAGCAGCGATGGAAACTGGACGCCAATTCCCAGAAACTCGCATCCTCGGGTTTTTCCTAAGCTACCTTTTGACGGGAGAAAATCTATGTCCGCGCTCAGCCCGCGTCCAGCAACTTGGGATACACTCGAAAGATCTCGCAGTCCAGCGGTGCTGTCGTTGCTTGCATCTGGTCTCGCATCGCCTTCTTCCGAAGTTCGCATGCAGTGCCTTACAGCACTCCTTGGTCGCGACGAAATCGCCTCGCGCCGACAAGTGATCCTCAAATGGGATCTGCTGAACGAACCTGAAATCGAATACCTTCGCGGCCGCACCGTTCATTTTCAAGCCGCCGCGATCGAGCTGCTGACTAGCGGTTCGCTTCGCGAACAGCGAGCGGCGTTGACCGCGACATCGCAATTGATGCTGTCCGGTTGTATACCCACGGTGCTCACGATCGTTCTCGACTCGCTGCACGCGCTCCAGCCTCACGCCAACGCGTGCTTGCAAGCCGTCTGTACGCACTTGGGTAACCGAGCTCGCGATTCGAAGGACGTGACGAGCGTACGCGCTCCGCTGCTCGAAGCCCTATACACCAGGGTGCTTGAATACCCAAAACACAAATCGGATCAAATCATCGGCGCGTGGCTGTCGCTCGTACACTGGGACGATGCGTTGCAACGTGGCCTATTAGCAGATGCTGGGCATTGCGCATTCCGCGCAGTCGTCGATCACTTGCGTACCACTAACGATGAGCAGTTACTGAAGTTGCTCGCTGGCTACTTGCTTCGATCGACTACTCCTAAATCGATTCAGACTCTGGTATGCGAAAAAGCGGACCAACGTTTGGCATACGAACTAGCGCAAATGGTCGACACGCCCCACTGGAGCGGCTTGAAGCGACGTTTGCGAGAACTGCCAACGCTCGCTTGTTTGCAGGATCTCAAGATCGAATTTACCAACGGCAAATTGGCGGATCAAAAGCGGCTGTGGTTGCTCATGTCAGTCTCCAGTCGGGATTATGGTCAAGTGCTTCGCGGAGCTGTTCAGATCGCAAAGCTCGGTAGTGCCGACAGTCGACAAGCGGCCGCGGAAATAGTTCGCAACTTGCGCAAACCCGATCTCGATACAATGGTTGGCGATTTGCAAGCCACGTTGGCTGGAATTGCCAAACCGAATTCTGCTGGTTCGGCGTTGGTAGAAACCGTCCTCTGGGCTCAGAGCCCATCAGTGCTTCTCCGTCAAGCTGCAGAAGAATTGTTCGCTGATTTCACCGTCGCTCGTTTGATCGAACAGATCTCGCATTGGCCAACTTCCATGTGCAAAGCGATGGCCCACGTGGTGAGCATCACGAACTTGGACATCACCAATTATCTAGTAGGTGAACTCGAAAGCCCTTCGCCCAAACGCCGCATGGCCGCTCTCCGTGCAACGCAGATGCTCAGCCACTCGGCATCCGTTTCGCAGTTTCTCTTGCCGATGCTCGAGGATCCAAGAATCGATGTGCGCGTACGGGTGATCGATTTGCTTAGCGAGCTCGACGGCGATGTGCTCGATCGCTTGCTTCCTGTTTGGCTGGAAGATGTCAGCACAGATATTCAAGAAGCCGCCAAGCGTGTCATTCGCCGTCGCGAACGCAACAACAAAACATCCCCAAGCAAAAAAAACCTAAACGTCAATTTTTCTAGCGCTGCAATCAACTCGCTCCCGACACCGTCCGAGGCCGTTCAATGATTGAGTCACTCTGGAATATGCCGATCGGCCAAAGTAACCTGACTGCGTTTTTAAATTTCCTGCGTTCGCCGCAGAATGCCGAAATCTATAACGGTGCCATCATTCTGCTGCTAACCGGAATAGGCATCGCGCTCTCATGGGGCTGCGTGCAGCTAACGAAAAGCTTCACTGCGACGAACAACGCGACTCCTCGCCAGTTGTTTTTGCAACTCTGCCGCGCTCATCAACTCTCCGGCAGCGAGCGTCGGCAGCTCGAGCAACTCGCCGAGCTTGTTGGCCTCGACGCGCCCGCCGTGCTCATGATCGACGCTTCGCGGTGGCAGCTCGAGCAACTCACCCGTGAGAAAAAGCTCGAGCCCAAACAGCACGAGCGGCTGCTAACACTACAAAAGATGCTCTACGATCAACCCCGCCTCCAAATCGCTCGCTAGCCTCAGCATCTCGTAACGGATCGCGCACTGGATCGCATAAAAATCACTTAACGTTCAAAGCGAATTTGGTGGGTGGTGCGTTGAACGTGTCTGCATTTGGATTGGTGCTGGCGTTGTTTCTCGTCGGCGTTGGTATTTTGGTAGTGGGGTTGTGGCTTAGATTTAAGTTGCCGCGATAACTTCGGTGATAGTTGCCGTGAGAGTCGATGGATGCTGCATCACTAATGCCGCTAGGTCTACTCAGTCGTCGAAGTTGATTCAACGTGCGCTGCGGTGCTGGGGGTCGGTTGACTGAGGATGAGCATACATTGACGACGGAACCCGACGTATCCGCAGGCGATTGTCAGTACACAGTAAGCCGCAATCCAGGCGGGATGTGCGCCATGTTCAAGCAGTTTAGTTGTATCCAGGTAGCGATCACCCGATGCCCACGCAGTGGCGAGGTAAGCACCGTTGGCCAAGGTGCAGAAGTGAGCTATGAACCAAGCCCAGTTTCGTCGGATCGCCAACGCAAGGCTGGTCGGGATAATAACACCAAGTATGGGCCCACCCCACAAGGTCACCAGCGGCTGTGGATCCGGTTGGAAGAGGCTGTATGGGAGATGCCATGGAAGAAGATCTGCGTTCGTCAAAGTTCCGCCGCTTACGAAGCCACAGATAATGTGGCCGGATTCATGAACGAACGTCATCACACACCAAGCTGCTAAGAGCAGTGCAACAAGTTTTAAAACGCGTTTCGCAATGGCTTTTCTTCTCGATACTTTTTAAGAGCGTTTTCGAATTGGTTTAGCGAATTGCGCAAGCCGCTTGTCATCGCCTCGCTCACGCCGCGCGGCGTGAATGAGGCTGTGAGTTTGCTGAATCGCGATCGGACTATTAGACGCGTTGGCGAGCGTGCTTGAGCGGCAACCAGGCTCCGTTCTGATGGCTGCTTTCGACGCACTGCTGGATGAACAGCATGCCTTCCACGCCATCGTGAACGTTTGGATAAACCGTATCGCGACGTTCGACTTGCTTACCAGCCGATTTGTCGACCATAGCATCGAAGGCGGAAGCGTAGATGTTCGCAAACGCTTCGAAGAACGCTTCCGGATGACCGCTGGGCAAGCGACACGCGCCGCGGCCGGCTTCGTTCATGAACGGTGCATTGGGATCGCGAGTATAAAGTTGATGCGGATGGCCGTTGCGTCGGAAAACCATCACGTTCGGTTCTTCTTGACGCCACTGGATCGCACCTTCGGTGCCATCGATTTCGATCGAGACATCATTCTCGCGACCGTGGCTGATCTGCGAAGCAGTGACGGTGCCGAGCCCCCCGTTGGCGAATTTGATGACCGCAGTTCCGTAATCATCGAGCTTGCGACCGGGTTCGAAGGATCGCAAGTGGCATGAAATCTCTTCGGTCTTCAAGCCGGTCATGTAGCGAGCGAGGTTGTACGCATGGGTGGCGATGTCACCAAAGCAACCGGCCGCGCCGCTCTTCGTTGGATCGGTTCGCCACGCCGCTTGTTTTTGATCGGATTCTTCCAGCCGCGTGCGCAACCAACCTTGGATGTAGTTGGCTCGGACCGCTTGGATCTCACCCAACTCGCCGCTCAGGATCATCTGCCGAGCCTGGCGAACGAGCGGATATCCGGTGTAATTATGTGTTAAGGCAAAGACCACCTGCGACTTGTCGACCACCTCGGCCAGCAATTCGGCTTGAGCCAAGTCGAAAGTCATCGGTTTGTCGCACACCACGTTGAAGCCCGCTTCCACGGCCGCTTTCGCAATTTCGAAGTGCGTGTGGTTCGGAGTCGTGATACTGACGAAGTCGATTCGTTTGTCGGCAGGGAGAGCCTTTTCCTTGTCGAACATTTCTTGGTACGAGCCGTAAGCGCGTTCCGAGGCAATGTCGTAGTCGGGAGCCGAAGCCTTAGCGCGTTCCGGGTTGCTCGACAGCGCGCCTGCCGTCACTGTGGCTCGATTGTCCAAGCAGGCCGCGATTGAATGCACGCGTCCGATGAATGATCCTTGGCCGCCGCCCACCAATCCCATCCGAAGTTTGCGATTCAAAGGCCCGTTCGTCATGCGATTTCTCCCAAAGATTTTTACAGTGTTTCAGTGATCAAGCGTGCCGATGTTTTAGCACAAGATCGCCGCTTATGGCAGACCGTGAAGCGTTGCAAAATGGCGCGAATTTGGAGTGAAAGTTGCTTGCGGGCGGCAACCTGAGTCTTCGATTCGAGCGCAGCGTGGTGATCGGTCGGAACGCAGCAGTGTTAGCCGCACGGCTTGTCGTTCGCATTGTTCGCTGCACTCGGTTAGCAAGCGACTAGTTTCTGAGGAACGGTCTAAAGGCAGATATCTATCGTAAAGCCTCTCTGGCATGCGAGAGCAAAGTACTAACCTTTAATACTTTGGAACGCTGGGGTCGATATCTTGGGACCAGGCTTCGATGCCGCCGACCATATTTTGAGCGTCCGGGAAACCGTTAGCGCGCAGCCACTGAGTCACTCGCAGGCTGCGGCCGCCGTGGTGGCAATGAACTACCAGACGCTGGCCTTCGAACTGCTTCAACTGCTCCGCTTCTTCTGCCCAATTACTCATCGGCATCAACACGGCACCTTGGATCTTGGCAACGTCCCATTCCGTTTGCTCGCGACAATCGATCAGCACGATGCTACCATCGCCGAGCAGTTGCTGAACTTCGGTCGGGTAAATTTCGATCGGCAGCGGGTTGGTCATGTTGGGTTCTCTTCAGATTGTCTTTAAAGATTGTTTTTACGAGTAAATGTTCAGTTACACCGGACGGCTTGCGTTGTTGCGTTACAACAGGCAACCTCTTTCGGGATTGTGGCTTAGTCATTGCAGCGATCGCAGGTCAACTGAATCGCTTTCATCATGGCACCGGCTTTGTTCAGTGTCTCTTGGTATTCAGCCGACGGAACACTATCGGCGACTATGCCAGCACCCGCTTGAACGTAGATACGATCGTTGCAAAATACGAGTGTCCGCAGCGCGATGCAAGTATCCATGTTGCCCGAGTAATCGAGGTATCCGACCGCTCCAGCGTACGGACCGCGACGATGCGGTTCGACTTCATCGATCACCTGCATAGCTCGAACCTTCGGCGCTCCGCTGACCGTTCCGGCGGGCAAGCAAGCCTTCATCGCATGCATGGCATTCATGCTCGGTTGCAAAACGCCCTGCACGTTGGAACTGATGTGCATCACGTGACTGTAGCGTTCGATGACCATCACGTCACTTAGTTCGATGGAGCCATAGCGAGCGACGCGGCCGACATCGTTGCGACCAAGATCGACCAACATCACATGCTCGGCTCGCTCCTTGGGATCGGCCAACAATTCTTCAGCGAGCTCTTGGTCCTCTTTGGGTGTCTTGCCGCGTGGACGCGTACCGGCCAGCGGCCGCACGGTCACGACGCCGTCTATCACGCGGCACATTACTTCGGGCGACGCCCCGACCAAAGTTACCGCTGGGGTGCGGACAAAGAACATAAACGGGCTTGGGTTCACGACTCGCAACGTTCGATAAACTTCGAAAGCATCGCACACATTCGGCAGCTCGAATCGTTGGCTGATGACGACTTGAAAAATATCGCCCGCTCGAATGTACTCGACGCACTTTTCGACAGCCGATTCAAAAGCTGCTTTGGTAAAGTTACTGTGAGGCGATATTTTCTTTTTTGACTCGACATCCAACTCGGCGATTTCCACCGGCTTGGGCTGCTTCATCAGCGTGGCCATCAAGCCGTCCAAGCGAGCGTTGCCGGACGCGAAAGCTTCGCGGGGCGAGCTGAATTCGTCGGCGTGAACGAGTGCGATCAAGAACAGAGTCTTGGTGACGTGATCGAACACAACCAAGTTATCGAACAGCGAGAAATCGAGATCCGGCAGGTGGCGATCGTCGGTGGGCGGATTCGGCAAGTCCTCCACAAAGCGAACGACATCGTAGGCCGCATAACCGAAAGCTCCGCCGGAGAGCGGCGGGAGTTCAGGGAGCACCGCCACACGCTTGCCAGTGACTGCACTCCACAAACTGTCCAGTGGATCGGCAACTTCGGCAACAGTTTCTTGACCGTCCAATTTCGATGTGAGTGTGTGTCCAAAAGCGGTCAGGCGTCCGCGTGCGCCGGTCGCGATGAAACTGAAACGACCAACCTTCTCGCCCCCGATGACGCTTTCGAACAAGCAGGCGGCTGAACTTCCGTCGTCTAAGAGATGAAAAGCGGTCACAGGTGTCAACGAGTCGCTGAGGAAGCGGCGATACATGGGAATCAAATCGTGATCGCCCGCCAGTTCTGCAAAACGCTCGTACGATGGTAATGTTGTCATAAAATCCGGAACGCGGTTACTGAAAATCGTACTGGTATACTACAAAACGGAACTGGGGAACCTAAATCGCACCGAGCACGCGGTTGCGAAATCGATGCAGTAAAGCATTGTACCGGCGACTTCGCGACTGACAGCTAGCTTAAGCGAAAACCGGTGGGAAACGTTCTACAATGCTGTAAATCGTCGTTGACGGGCTTGCAACTAACCGCCGTTATCCGGAAACTGACTTCGTACGCGCCTCCGTCCACGCAGCTACAACCACCGAGTAGGTGTCGAATGAAGTGCCAGCACTGCGAAAAACCCGCGACCTTTCATATCACGGAACTAACCGACCCGAGTGGGCCTGTCATCGTTCATTTGTGCGAAGAGCACGCGCGGGTATATTTGTCGCAGGATAACGCCGGATCGCCCACAAACGCGCTGGCCGGAATGTTGGCAAAACAATTGAAGCTCGAACAGACGGCTGAGAGTTTAGCGAAGCTGGATAAAAAAACCTGCCCACATTGCGGTATCAGCTTCGCAGAGTTCCGGCAGGCGGGGCGATTGGGTTGCCCTTATGATTATGTTTTTTTCCAGTCTGACCTCGAGCCGCTGTTGCTGAACATCCACGGGGCCAAGTTGCATCGGGGCAAGCAGCCGTCGCGCAAGTCGGGCTCGCCCGATCGCCAGCACCAAATGATTCAGTTGCGGCGTGAGATGCAAGCTTCGATCCAGAAAGAGGATTACGAGCAGGCGGGCAAGCTGCGCGATTCGATCAAGAAGCTTGAGCAAGAGAACGAGGCGGAGTTGCCAGTTGACGCGCCTCAAATCGCTTCACAAGATCTGCCCCAGGACTCGCCACCTGGCGCCGAATCGGCCTAATGCCGGCCGATCGATTGCGAAATGATTTGATTGCGGATTGAGTAGCATGATAGTGGCCCAGAATCGCTTAACTAACTTTTCTAAGAATAAAGCTCGTGAAACTGGAAGAACTAACGGAAAAGTGCGGCGAATGGTTGCGTGGTTCAGGTCCGCAATCAGACATCGTCATTAGCAGCCGCATTCGCTTGGCTCGCAATCTGGCCGCGTTTCCGTTCGTGCGCCGCACTGGCGACGAGGAACGCGCGAGTATCTCGAAGTTGGTCCGCAAAAAAATTGAAGCGGTCGAACAGTGGGAGAACGTGCTCTACTTAGAAGTCGATCGGCTGGACGAAGTGGATCGTCAGTTCTTGGTCGAACGTCAGTTGATGAGCCGCGAGCTGGCCGATGGAGATGGAGCCCGCGGTGTGGCGATCGATTTGAATGAGCAGTTCAGTGTGATGGTGAACGAAGAGGATCATTTGCGCATTCAGGTCATGCGCAGCGGTCTGGATGTTCAATCCGCTTGGGACACGATCAACCAGATTGACGATTTGCTCGAGAAGAAACTGACCTACGCCTTTCACGATACGCTCGGTTACCTGACCGCCTGCCCGACCAACGTTGGCACCGGCCTGCGCGTTAGTGTCATGTTGCACCTGCCCGCTTTGGTGATCACTCGCGAGATCGAAAAGGTCTTCCGCAGCCTTCAGAAAATCAACGTAGCCGTCCGCGGCCTCTACGGTGAGGGCTCGCAGTTCATGGGTGATTTCTACCAAGTCAGCAATCAAATCACGCTCGGTCGGACCGAACAAGAATTGGTATCGTCCGTGAACGAAGTCGTGCCACGGATCATCGAGTACGAGCGACGGGCGCGCGAGTTCTTGCTAAACGAAAGCGAGCAGGATCTGCACGACGATGTCAGCCGCGCGTTTGGAATTCTATGCACCGCCAAGAAGATCAGTAGTGAAGAGACGTTGCATTATCTTTCGAAAGTCCGCATGGGTGTGAATCTCGGCTTGATCAAGAATGTTGACATGGGCACTATCAACAAGCTGTTCGTTCACACGCAGCCAGCGCACTTACAAAAACTGCGCGGGCAACAATTGTCAGTGACCGATCGCAACATCGAACGAGCGACTTATCTGCAGCAGCATTTAGTTCCAAAGTAGTCGATGCGGGCGCGTGGTTGGGGCTGACCGTAGATGAACGCGCGACCGCCGGGTGCCACTGGCCAAAGCCAGTGCAAACGATGTGATTGTGCTCGGAGCGACCAAGGATTTTCAAGCAGCTCGAAGTCCCCAAGACTTTATCTGGATTGACTTGCTAATGAGTGCAATCGTGCAGTAGGGCATTCTCATTGGAGGCTGCAAACAGATTTAGCCACTAAAACTTCGGCTCGTGTGCTTCAAGCCGAACGGTCTTAAGTGGACCCAACATTGATCAGCCTCGAAACTACGATCGCACTGGCAAAGCCCGTGCCACCCAGCCGCCAACGCAGGTCAGAGCAACGGTTTTGTATTCTCGTACTCGTACTCAGCATCGCGGTACTCGTACTCGATCGAACCCTCCGATACGCTTTGCGATCGTTGGATCAACCGAGTGAGCATCGAGACAATCCGTTTCAAGTTTGATTTGCCGTGGGAATCAGATTTAGGGTCAATCGCATCGCAAACGCGCAAAACGTCATGAATTGATGCGCATTCCAAGGTCGAACCGCGAGCGATTTCAAAGAAGCGATTCTTGTCTTTCAAGCTCTGCTTGCCGTTGCCTTCGACAATGTTCAGTGGAATCGATTGAGCCGCCCTAAGCCATTGATCGCGCGCGTGGCGCTTGATTCCAGACAGCGTTTTTGCGATGCGGTACGAGAAGTCGACCAAGTCGACCGAGAGGCGATAGAGGCCGAAATCAAAGGGGGCAGGTCCAGTACTGTTCGGCACGAAGGTTGCGCGTGCAATTTAACGTAATTTTGGCACGGCAATTGCGCCAGTCGGAACGATGCGGCGGATGTTCCGCCAAATTGACACGTCATGAGCCGGACCGTGCCCAAACCAACTCGCAAAAGCCCAATCAGCGAACTCTATCCAGAGCTTCCAAACGCAATTGACAGCGACGTGGTTGGCGATCCCAAACCAACCATCACCGCTCGTGACTTGCAAGGCTTGAAGTTCTTTAAGCGCATTCGCCCGATGCTAGAGTCGCCGCACGACATTGGTACGAGACGCGACACAGCAGGCAATCACGACTTGCATATGGACCAGTACTGCGTGCTGGTGCTGATGTGGATGTTCAATCCAATCCTGACGTCGCTGCGAGGGTTACAGCAAGCCAGCACTTTGGCTGATGTACAGAATAAGTTTGGCGTCGGACGCGCATCCTTAGGCTCTCTGAGTGAATTGGTCTCACTGCCGTCGATGGCTACCGGATGCACAAGCACTTCGAGATCCTGCGAGGTGTGCCCGAACTGATTGATGTCACGGTCGCCAAAACCCTGGAACAAGACGATGAGAAAGCTGTCCTGGCTTCAGTCCTCAAGCCAGATCGTTGTTACGTCACGGACCGGGGCTACGCCAAATTTGAGTTGTTCAATCAGACCGTCGCTACCGATCATCAGGTCCGTTATATCGAAGTGGAAGTCGCCCCTCATGTACGTACTGGCCGAGGCGGCAACAATTGCGATGGTCGCTTGCGATTGGTGACCAATCTGATGGATGTACCTGCGGAATTGATTGCCGAAGCCTATCGGCTGCGGTGGTTGATCGAGCTATTCTTCCGAATGATGAAACGACTACTTGGCTGCAGCCATCTACTGAGCACCAAGCACGGCGGTGTTGAGATTCAAATGTACTTGGCGATCATCGCCTGCCTGTTGATCTTGATCTACACCGGCGGCCAGCCGAACAAACGAACCTACGAGATGATCTG